>Ga0137413_10000314_pt1 | contig 15150 bp, 11 predicted proteins | sample CZODoug2_1_16fun_FD_108280 | JGI IMG/M metagenome (GOLD analysis project Ga0137413, IMG submission 108280) | Vadose zone soil fungal communities from Angelo Coast Range Reserve, California, USA - CZODoug2_1_16fungal (Illumina Assembly) | ecosystem: Environmental > Terrestrial > Soil > Vadose... | reverse complement strand
TCGGGCGTAGGCGGGCACCTCGATTCCGGCGGCGACCAGTCGCTCGTAGATTCGGGCGGCCTGCGCGTCCCGGCGCAACAGCACATTGGCCTGAATGCGATCGAACGGGGCCGTTTCGCCACGATGCGCCGCCTCGATCTCGCCGCCGGCCGAATCGACCAGCGCATCGAGCTTCGCAAGCACCAGACGCGCCTGTCCGGCGCGTTGCTCGGGCGCGTCCACGCTTCCGGCATACCGCAATTCCTGGGCGGCCTGCTCGGCCAGGATCGCGCGCAGGTCGGCATCGCCTGCAAGTTCCGGGTGCGCGCTCACCAGTGCGGCGGCCGGCGCCAGGGCGCCCAGTTTGCGCAGCATCAAAGCCTGTCCCTTGATCGCGTCACGACTGGCCGGGTCCAGACGGCAAGCCTGCTGGTAGGCCTCGAGCGCACCCGCGTAGTCGCCGCTTCCGCGCCGCACGTATCCGACCGCCTCCCAAAGGGGCGCCGAGTCCGGAAACCGGAGCGCTGCAGTGCGGGCAAACTCGACCGCTTCGTGCAGGCGATCACGCTCGGCCAGACGGTAGATGTGATCGGTCGCCTGGGTGGCCGAACCGAGCGATGACGCACGCGGGTCGCGGTCGTCGCGGGCAGGCACGGGCGTGCGCGGCAGATCGCCCGCCGCCAGCGCGCGCGCCGGCGACGCCGCGGCCCAGGCCAGGCCGGCGGCGATGAGCAGCCAGCGCGCATGACCGCGTGAAACGTCCAGTAGGGGCAGAACAAGGGTTGCGATTTCTGCTGTCCGAGTCAAGACCGCCCGCTGTCGCCGACCCCGCGGCAGACTCGTCCTCGGCGGTACGCCAGGATCGCTGATCGACCGATCCAAGCGATTGATCTTGGTCAGCAGGCAGTCATAAGTTTCTGATTATTCTGAAACTTCGAAGGTGGTAACGGGCGAAATGCGGCCCCCGCGGGCCTTAACTTTGCGTAAGGCCGCGGCCAACCGCGCCGGTGCTGCTGCCCCGCTGCCCCCGGTCAGGCGGCCGCGCTGTGTACCGAGGCGGCCTCAGCGGGCAGGTCCTCGGTTCGAACCAGAAACACCATGTCGTCGCCGGCGCTGGTGGTGGCCCAGGTCATCGGCATGCGCGGATACTCGTGTTCGACGGCGGCGCGTCCGTCGCCCACCTCGACCACCAGCAGGCCCTGCGGATTCAGGTGGGTGCGAGCCGACGCGACCACGGGTCGCACCACATCCAGACCATCGGGTCCACCGGCCAGTGCGAGCGTGGGTTCGTGCCCGTACTCGTGCGGCAGCTTCGAGAGCGCCAGGTCGGTGACATAGGGCGGGTTGCACAGCACCAGGTCGTAACGCGCGTTGCCCAATGCGCCGAACAAGTCCGATTCGATCAGGCGCACCCGGTCGCCCAGCCCGTATTCCTCGACGTTGCGCGCAGCCACCGCCAGCGCGTCGACCGAGATGTCCACGGCGTCGATCCTGGCGTTGGCGAACACATGCGCAGCGATGACCGCCAGGCAGCCCGAGCCGGTGCAAAGATCGAGGATCGAACCGACCGCCCCGGGGTCCGCGACCCAGGGCTGCAGTTCGTCCTTGAGCAACTCGCCGATGAACGAGCGCGGAATGATGACGCGTGAATCGATCGAAAATCGATAGCCCTGCAGCCAGGCCTCGCCGATCAAGTAAGCGGCAGGCAGGCGCTTCTTGACGCGCCGCTCGATCAGCTCGATCAGCGTATTGATCTCCGCGTGGGTCAGAAACGCGTCCAGAAAGATCTCCATGCGCTCAAGCGGCAGGGACATCGCGCGGGTGACCAGGAACGCGGCTTCGTCGAACGCGTCGGCTTGCCCGTGCCCGTAGAACAGCGGTTTCTCGTTGAATCGGGTCACCGCATAGCGCAGCACATCACGCAGCGATCGCAAGTTGGCTTGGGCGTCGATGGTCATCGTTTCAGGCTCTGGTCCAGCAGCAGGCGCTCGAGCGTGTGCCGGTAGATTTCCTTCAAGCACTCGATGTCCTGGATCCGGACGAACTCGTTGACCTGATGGATGGTGCCGTTCAGGGGTCCGAACTCGACGACCTGCTCGCAGATCCGCACAAGGAACCGTCCGTCGGAGGTGCCGCCGGTGGTGGACAGCTGGGCCTGCTCACCGGTCAGCTCCTGGATCGAGTCGCAGAGCGCCTCGATCAGCGTACCCGGGGCGGTCATGAACGGTTCGGCGCCCAGGGTCCACGTCACAGCGTAGCTCAACCCGTGCCGATCAAAAATGGCCTCGACCCGGCGCTGCAGCTGCGCAGGCGTGCTCGCCGGTGAAAATCGAAAGTTAAAGTGCGCCTCGCATTGGCCGGGAATCACGTTGGCCGCGCCGGTGCCCGCGTGCAGATTCGATACCTGAAAAGTGGTCGGCGGGAAAAAGCGGTCGCCCTGATCCCATTGGGTGCCTGCCAGCTCGGCCAGCACCGGGGCCAGCTCATGCACCGGGTTGCGCGCCAGATGCGGATAGGCCACGTGCCCCTGGATGCCGCGGACCAGCAGGCGACCCGAGAGCGAGCCACGTCGGCCGTTTTTGATCGTATCGCCCAGGCGCAGCGTCGAGGTGGGCTCCCCCACCAGGCCGAAGTCGATGCGCCGGCCGCGCGCCTGAAGGGCTTCGATCACGGCGACCGTCCCGTCCGTGGCCGGGCCTTCCTCGTCCGAGGTCAAGAGCAGGGCGATCGACCCCGGATGAGCCGGGTGGGCCTTGGCAAACTGCTCGACCGCCACCACGAAGGCCGCAACGGAGGACTTCATGTCGGCGCTGCCGCGGCCGTACAGACACCCGTCGCGCTCCATCGGAACAAACGGGTCGGAACTCCACAGCTCGCGCGGGCCGGCCGGAACCACGTCCGTATGTCCGACGAACGCCAGCAGTGGCTGATCGATGCCGCGCTGCAGCCAGATGTTGGAGGTCCCGTTGCGGTCGAAGCGCTCGGCCTGAAATCCCGCGGGCTCGAGGCGCCCGGCGATCAACTCCTGGCACCCGCAGTCCTGCGGCGTCACCGAGGGACGCGCGATCAGGGCTTTGGTCAGTTCGAGTGTTGCGGACAAGTTCGATGTTCGTATCAGATGTTCAGCGTGAATTCCGTGAATGAGGCCGCGTCCGCGCTCGGCTTCGTGGGCGACTCCGTCTTGACGACCGGCTTGCCGGCGTTGTTGATCAGCCACAGCAGGTTGTTCCTCGAATCGGCAGCCAGCAGCGCATCTTCGCGCGTGATCGTGTCCCTCTGCAGCAGCTCGTACAGGCTCTGCTCGAACGATCGGCTTTCCGGATCCAGGCTCTGCTCCATCGACTCCTTGATCGCCTGCACGTCTCCGCGCCCGATCAGTTCGTGCGTATGCCCCGCATTCATCAGGATCTCGACGGTCGGCACGCGCCGCCCCTGGCGCGATCGAACCAATCGCTGCGAAACGATCGCCCTGATCGCGGTCGCCATGTCCTGGAACAGAGCGAAACGCGATTCGGACGGGTAAAAGCTGATGACGCGGTTCAAGGCATGAGCACTGTTGGTCGCGTGCAGGGTGGCCACGACCAGGTGGCCGGACATCGAGTAGGCCAGTGCGGCAGTCATCGTGTCGCGATCGCGTATTTCGCCGATGAACAGGACATCGGGGGCCTGGCGCAGCGCATTGCGCAGCGCCGCCTCGAGCGTGGCGGCGTCGGCTCCGATCTCGCGCTGACTGACGATGGATTTCTTGTTGCGAAACAGGAATTCGATCGGATCCTCGAAGGTCAGAATGTGCCCGGTCGCCAGCTCATTTCGGTGGTCAAGCATCGATGCGATGGTGGTGGACTTGCCAGAGCCAGCGGCACCGACGACGAGAACCAGACCGCGACGCTCCATCACCAGGTCCTTGAGCACGTCCGGAAGCATCAGGTCCTCCAGGCGCGGAATCTCGTGGGGGATGTAGCGAATCACCGCCGATATCGAGCCGCGCTGCAGGTAGGCGCTCAGGCGAAAGCTGCCCACGCCCTGCACCGGCAGCCCGATGTTCAGTTCCCGGGACTGCTCGAGCTCGCGAAACTGCGTATCGGAGAGCCGTTCCGTGAGCAGCGAAACCACGGCCTGCTGCTGCAGTCGCTCCTGGTTGATCGGAACGCAAACCCCGTTGATTTTCACCGTGATGGGAGAGCCCGCCGCGAGGAACAGGTCGGAGGCGTTTTTCTCTGCCATCAGCTGGAACAGTCGCTCGAGCGCCATCGCGTCGTCCTTTCTAACGGTTCGCTGGATTGCCTTCGGCTCGCAACGATTTGCGCAGGTCAGTTGCCAGCCGCGGCTCGAAGCAGCTCGTTGATCCCGGTCTTGGCCCGCGTCTGGGCGTCGACGCGCTTGACGATCACCGCACAGTACAGGCTGTGCGAGCCGTCCTTGGCGGGCAGGGAGCCGGATACCACGACGGCCCCCCTGGGGACACGCCCGTACAGAATCTGTCCGCTTTCCCGATCGTAGATGCGCGTGCTGGCGCCGAGGTAAACGCCCATCGAGATGACCGCGTCCTGCTCGACGATGACACCTTCGACCACCTCCGAGCGGGCGCCGACGAAGCAGTTATCCTCGATGATGGTCGGCGCTGCCTGGACCGGCTCGAGCACGCCTCCGATCCCGACCCCGCCCGACAGGTGCACGTTGCGGCCAATCTGCGCGCATGACCCGACCGTGGCCCAGGTATCGACCATCGTACCCTCGTCGATATAGGCGCCGATATTGACGAAGGAGGGCATCAACACGACGTTGCGCGCGACGAACGCGCCCCGGCGGGCGACCGCCGGCGGTACGACGCGCACGCCGCTGGCCCGGAATTGCTCGGCATCGAAGCGGGAGAACTTGCTGTCGACCTTGTCATAAAAGCGCAGTGGATCCGTGCCGACCGCGCTGCCCATCACGACGTTCTCGCGCATCCTGAACGACAGCAGGACGGCCATTTTCAGCCATTGGTGTACGACCCAGGCACCGTCGATCTTCTCGGCGACCCTCAGACGGCCGCTGTCCAGCTCGCCCAGCACGGACTCGATCGCAGCGCGCAGCGACGCGGGCGCCGAGGAAGGCGTGAGCGACGCACGTTCCGGCCAAGCCTGCTCGATGATGTTTTGAATCGACACGGCCTCATTTTCCTTCATTTTTCGACGATTGCTTGCAGCCGGGCGGCTTCGCCCGCACCGTTGCGAGCCGAAGGTCCCAGCTGCACGATTCGGCGCACCGCCTCGCGCACCTGCGCCTCCTCGGCCACCAGCGCGATGCGGACGAACCCGGCTCCGGGATTGACACCGTCGACCTCGCGTCCGAGAAAGCTTCCGGGCAGCAGCGTGACGTTGCACTGCTCGTACAGGTGGCGCACGTACTGGCGGTCGTCGACCGGTGTTCGGGCCCACAGGTAAAAACCGGCATCCGGAACGGCGGTGGGCAGCACAGACGCCACCGCGGAGGTGACCTCGGCGAACTTGGCTGCGTAGCGGCGCCGATTCTCGACCACGTGCGCCTCGTCGTTCCAGGCGGCGATGCTGGCGGCCTGTACCGCGGGATTCATCGCACAGCCGTGATAGGTCCGGTAGCGCAGGAACGCGGCGATGATGCGGGCGTCGCCCGCGACGTACCCGGAACGAAGCCCGGGCGCGTTGGATCGCTTCGAGAGGCTGCCGAAGACGACCAGCCGGTCCAATCCGGGTCGGCCCAGCTCAGTGGCCGCCTGCAACGCGCCCAGCGGCGGGCGCGCCTCGTCCGGATAGATCTCCGAATAGCACTCGTCGGAAGCGATCACGAAACCGAAGCGCTCGGCCCGCTCGAACAGCTCACGCCACTGGTCCAGTCCCATCACAGTTCCGGTCGGATTGCCGGGCGAGCACGTGTACACCAGGCGCACGTCGCGCCACTGCTCGGGGCTGAGTCGATCGAACGGCATGCAAAAGCCGGTTTCGGGCGTTACCGGCAGGAAACACAGCTCGGCACCCGCCAGCAGCGCGGCCCCCTCGTAGATCTGGTAGCCCGGGTTGGGCAACACGACCCTGGGTGCGCCGCGTGCATCGAGCACGGCCTGGGCAATCGCGAACAGGGCCTCGCGCGAACCGGTCACGGGCAGGACCTGGGTCAGCGGATCCAGGCGTGCCAGGCCGTAGCGCCGCGCGAGCCAGGCGCCGATCGCGATTCGAAGCGCGTCGGAACCGGTCGTTTTCGGGTACGAGGACACCTGTGGCAGCGCCGCGGCCAGGGCTTCGAGCAGCAGTGGCGGGGTGGCATGTTTGGGCTCGCCGATCGACAGGTCGATCGGATCCAGGTACCGAGGCGGCGGGCAATCGGCCAGCAGCGCGCGCAGCCGCTCGAACGGATAGGGTTGCAACTGCTCAAGGCGCGGATTCATGCGCGCTCACCCCCGGTTCTCTCGAACCGGCCGAGCTCCACGTGCGCAGCCGGCTTCCAGCCCCGCTTGCGATGTTCCGCCACCACCGTCGTCGTGATTCCACCGCGCACGTTCCAGCGCGAGGACAGGCGGATGAAGCGCGGCGCCAGTGCCGCCTTCAGGTCATCGAGCACCTGGTTGGTGACAGCCTCGTGGAAGGCGCCGCGATCGCGGTACGACCAGACGTACAGCTTCAGGCTCTTGAGCTCGACGTTGCGCTGGTCGGGCACGTACTGCAGGGTCAGGGTGGCAAAGTCCGGCTGGCCGGTCAGCGGGCACAGACAGGTGAATTCGGGCAGCTCGATATGGACCAGGTAGTCTCGCGCCGGATTCGGATTTTGAAAGGTTTCGAGCTGGCGACTCGGGCGCGTGCTCATCGGACACGGTTAGCCGGAATGATTCGATATGATTATAGGCGTCAAGCGCGATGAGTCAGTCGTCACCCGGGCAATGCGGTCGGTCCCGACCCGGGGCGACCCACGCAGCGCCTTTCCCGAGAAACGCAACGTGCAGCTACGGCAGATCAAATTGGCCGGGTTCAAGTCGTTCGTGGACCCGACCCAAATCGACGTCCCCGGACGCCTGGTGGGCGTGGTCGGGCCCAACGGATGCGGCAAGTCCAACGTGATCGACGCGGTCCGCTGGGTACTCGGCGAGAGCAAGGCGGCCGAGCTGCGCGGCGAATCGATGCAGGACGTGATTTTCAACGGCGCCGCGAGCCGGGCGGCGACGGGCCGGGCCAGCGTGGAACTGCTGTTCGACAACAGCGACGGGCGGATCGGCGGCGAATGGGGACGCTTCTCCGAGTTGTCGGTCAAGCGGGTGCTGACGCGAGACGGCGCCTCCAGCTACCTGATCAATCAGCAGCAGGTGCGTCGGCGCGACGTCCATGATCTGTTCCTGGGCACCGGGTTAGGTCCGCGGGCGTACGCGATCATCGGCCAAGGGATGATCTCGCGCATCGTGGAGGCGCGCCCCGAGGAGCTGCGCGTGTACCTGGAAGAGGCAGCCGGGGTCTCGAAGTACAAGGAGCGACGACGCGAAACCGAGGCGCGGCTGCGCGACGCCCGCGATAACCTGGCCCGCGTGGGCGACATCCTGCGCGAGCTGGACGAGAGGGTGGTGCACCTGGCGCAGCAGGCGGAGCTGGCGCGCCAGTACCGCGATCTGACTGCGCGCCACGACGAGGCGCAGAGGCTGCTCTGGTTCGTGAAGTCGCGCGAGGCCCACGCACAGCGCCAGCGCAGCGTGCACGAGGTCGAGCAGGCCGAGGCGGCCATCGAGGCGCATCGGGCCGCACTGGGCACGGTGCAGCGGACTCTGGAAGATCTGCGAACGGCCCATTACGCGGCGGGCGACGCGACCCACGCGGCCCAGGGGGAGCTGTTGCGCGTCAATGCGGAGATTGGACGCCTGGAGGGCGAGATTCGAATGATTGCCGACAGCCGCGTGCGCATGTCGGCCCAGATCCAGGGTTACGTCCAAAGGTCCGAGCAACGCACGCTGGAAAGCGAGCGCCTGCGCCAGCGATCGGCCGATCTGAACATCGCCCTCGAGCAAGCCACCACGCAGCGCGAGCTGGTTCGCGTCGCAAGCGAGCAGCACGACGCCCAGCTTCCGGGCCACGAATCGGCTTATCACGAGGCACGCGAGGCCCTCACCGTGGCTCGAGCGCAGGCAGCCGGGGCCGCGCAGGCGATCGAGGGAGCGGCCCAGCACGGACGCTCGCTGCAAACGCAGCTGACGACACTCGCGCAGCGTCGCGAGCGCCTGAGCGAGGAGCGCGGTCGGCTCGAATCGTCCGACCAGGGTCGTCTGGTCGCGAACCAGCAGCAGGCCGAGCGGCTGATCGGGGAACTGGACGAGTGCATTCGCCGCGTGCGGGCGGCCGAAGAGCAGCAGGCCGGGTTGCTGGCCGAGCGGGGCGCGGCCGGGGATGAGCGCACCCAGGCCGCCGATGCCCTGGCCCGGCTGCAGGCGAGGGTGCACGCGCTGAGCGAGCTGCAAGCCAATGTGGAAGCCGACGAGCGCCTTGATCCCTGGCTGCGCACGCACGGTCTGGACCCGCTTCCGCGGCTGTTTCGGCGGCTTGAAGTCGAAAGCGGCTGGGAGACGGCGTTCGAGGCTGTCTTGCGAGAACGCATCGAAGCGATCGAAGTTGCCAGTCTCGAAACGGTCGGTGCGTTCGAGTCCGCCGCACCGCCGTCCCGCATTGCATTTTTTTGCGCCGGAGCCGCGACCCCAGCGCCGCAGCCGGCCGCACCGTGGCCTGAGCTGTCCAGCAAGCTGCTGGGCGGCGATTCGAATCTGGCCGGCGTCGTGCGGGACTGGCTGGCGGGAGTCTACCTGGCGCGCGATCTGGCCAGCGCGTTGCGGGATCGCCAGCAGCTGCCACCGGGGGCCCAGTTCGTGGTGCCGGCCGGTCACCGCATCGGCCGGTATGCGGTCTGGTTTTATGCGGCCGACGATCGCAAGGCCGGGTTGCTGGCTCGGCGCCTGGAAATCGAGAATCTGGAGCGGCAGCGCAAGGCACAGCGCTTGATCGACGAACAGAGCGCGGCGCGCCTGGCGCGTGCCGAGTCCGCATTGCGCAGCGTTGCCGACCTGGTGCAATCGGAGCGCGAAGCCTCGGACCGATTGCGGATCCGCCTGCATGAGACGCAACTGGAAGCCGTTCGCCTGGGCGAATCGCAGGAGCGGGTCCGCCTGCGCCGGGAACAGATTGACCAGGAGCTGCGGGGAATCGACGCCGAGCAAGCCGAGCTGGATCAGCAGCGCGCCCACGCCCAGCAACGCTTCGAAGAGCTCGATCAGGCGCTTGGCGTCCAGCAACAGGCGGTCGAGAGCGCCCGGGTCGGCTACGAGGGCGCCGAGAAAAGCGTCAAGGATGCCCGCGATTCCTCGCACCGGCTGCAGGTCGACCGACAGCGCATCGAAATCGAAATCAGCGTAGCCGGCGAGCGCCAGGCCGAGGTCGAGCAGGCGATGCGCGAGGCGATCGAGGAGTGCGAACGGCTATCGACGCAGATCGAACATGCCCGGCTCGAGGAGGCCAAACTCGACGACAGCCATTGCCGCGAGAGCCTGGAGCAATGGCTGCAGCAGCGCCTGGTCGCCGAGCAGGGGCTGCGCGACGCCCGGGCCCGGCAAGACGAGCTGTCCGACAGCCTGCGCGTCTGTGACGAGCAACGCCTTGTTTTGGAGCGCGAGCTGCAACCTCGCCTGGACCGGGTGACCGACGGCAAGCTCAAAGAGCAAGCGGCTCGCTTGGCGGCCGAGCAATTCGATCGCCAGCTGGAAGAGGCCGGTGCAGACCTTCAGAGCCTGGGCGCGCGCGCCGAGCGCGGCCCCGGGGCCTCTTCCCTGCAGGCGGAAATCACGCGACTTTCCCAGGCCGTCGAGGCGCTCGGCGCGGTGAACCTGGCGGCGCTGGAAGAGCTGGAGAGCGCGCGGCAGCGCTGCGAATTCCTGCAGACGCAGTCGAGCGATCTGAGGGCGGCCATCACGACCCTGGAGGATGCGATTCGAAAGATCGATCGCGAGACGCGCGAAATGCTTCGATCGACGTTCGACCAGGTCAATCGACATTTCGGTGAGCTGTTTCCGAGATTGTTCGGAGGCGGTGACGCTCGACTTTCGATGACGGGCGACGAGATTCTCGACGCCGGCGTGCTGGTCATGGCCCAGCCGCCCGGCAAGCGCAACAGCACGATTCACCTGTTGTCCGGCGGCGAGAAGGCGATGACCGCGACGGCGCTGGTGTTCGCGCTGTTCAAGCTCAATCCAGCCCCGTTTTGCCTGCTCGATGAAGTCGACGCTCCGCTGGACGAGGCCAATACCGAGCGGTTCTGCGAACTGGTCCGATCGATGACCACCGAAACCCAGTTCCTGTTCATCACGCACAACAAGGTCGCGATGGAAATGGCCGAGCAGCTGGTCGGAGTCACGATGCAGGAACAGGGTGTCTCGCGTATCGTTGCGGTCGACATCGACAGCGCAGTGAAGTTGGCGGCTGCGCAAGCTGCCTAGTGTCCGTGCGACGAACCTCCGACCCAGGACACTAGGTCCAACGTGTCAGAACTGCAGATTGCCCTGCTGGTCGTTGCTGGCATCGTGCTGGCCGGACTGTACCTGGCTGGTAAGTGGCAGGAACGCCGGCTGCTGCGTCGGCTCAGCGAAGATCTGAGCGGCGACGTCGGCGACGCCCTTCTGGGCGATCAGCTCCGCCCGCGTGCGCAATCGGCCCAGCACCCTGCAAGCGGCGGGCGAGCGCGGATCGAGCCGCATCTGGAGGCCGCCTCCGCGGCTGATGCCGCTTCGGCGGCTGACGCCGCTCCGGCGGCCCGGCGTTCCGACTGGATCGAGGATCCGATGCTTGACTGCGTGCTGGAGCTTCGCTGCGCGCGTTCGGTTGACGGAGTCTCGTTCATTGACGCGGCGGTGCCGCTGGCTGGCTCTCAATGGCCGATGCCCGTGTGGTTCGTGGTTTGGGACGCGCGCGCGCAGCAGTGGGTGCACCCGGATCGGTTCGGTTACTACACCGACGCGCTGGCCGCGATTCAGCTGGCGAACCGGCGGCGAGTTCTGGACGAAGATGAGGTCGCGCGCTTCGTCGCCGCAGTTCGCCAGGCCTCGGCGGGGCTGGACGCCGACTGCGATCCGCCGGATGTGGCGCGCATTGCAGCCAGTGCGCGCGACCTTGACCGCCTGTGCGCGCGTTTCGACGTGCGCATCGGACTGACCCTCGAGGCGTCTTCAGGACCCTGGACGCAGACGCGGGTGGAAGAGGCGGCCGCGCAGGCCGGACTGGCTTCGATCGGCCCGTTGCGCTGGGCGCCGCCGCACGAGATCGGGCCCGCTCCGCTGGTCATGTCGCTGCCGGATCAGGTCTCGGCGACGATCCTGCTCGAACTGGATGTGCCGACCACTCCGCCGGGCAGCGGCGCTGTGCGGCAGATGTTCAGCCTGGGCGGTCAACTCGGAGCCCTGCTGAACGCGCGCCTGGTCGACGACAACGGCCACGAGATCAATGCCCAGTCGGTTGCCGCCATCGAAGCTCAGCTGGCGCAGCTGTACGAGGACATGCGGGGAGCGGGCATCGATCCCGGCGGCGAGCGAGCACGCCGCCTGTACGTTTGAATCCCATCGACGACGCAATGGCTGGCCCGGCTCCGGCGACCGCACGCAAACGCGCCGAGAGCCTGCGTGCACAGATCGAACGGTACAACCACGCGTACTACGTGCTGGATGCGCCGATCATTCCGGATGCCGAATTCGATCGGCTGTTTCGCGAGCTGCAGGAGCTGGAGGCCCGCTATCCGGAGCTTGCCACGGCCGATTCTCCGACCTTGCGCGTCGGGGGAGCGCCCAGGCCGGATCTGCCGGCGGCCCGACACGCGGTTCCGATGCTGTCGCTGAACAATGCGCTGAGCCAGACCGATGCCACTGCGTTCGATGCGCGGGTTCGGGAATTGCTCGCCAAATCGGGGCAGGCGACCGACCGGGTGACCTACGTGTGCGAGCTCAAATTCGACGGGTTGGCGGTGAACCTGCGCTACCTGGACGGAGTTCTGAGCGTTGCCGCCACCCGCGGTGATGGTACGGTCGGCGAAGACGTCACGCCCAATGTGCGGACCATTGCTGGCATTCCACTTCGGCTCCGGGTCAGCCGGGCTGCGGTGATCGAGGTGCGCGGCGAAGTCCTGATGTACAAGCGCGACCTGCAACGACTGAACCAGGCACAGCGGGACAGCGGACAGAAGGAGTTCGCGAACCCCCGCAACGCAGCGGCCGGCAGCCTGCGGCAGCTCGATCCGCGCATCACGGCGCGGCGACGCCTGCATTTTTTTGCGTACGGGCTGGGCGAGCTGGTCGGTGTCCAGGAGCCGGAACAGCACTGGGCCACGCTGGATTGGCTGCAGTCGTTGGGTGTGCCGGTGTGTGAGGAGCGGGCCAGGGTTGAAGGCATCGACGGGCTGCTTGGTTTTTACCGGCGCGCCGGCGAGCGCCGTGCCGGCCTTCCGTACGAGATCGACGGCGTGGTCTACAAGGTGGATTCCAGGCAAGCGCAGCGGGTGCTGGGCTTCGTGTCGCGCGCGCCGCGCTTTGCCATCGCGCACAAGTTCCCGCCCCAGGAGGCCATCACGCAGGTTCTGGATATCGAGGTGCAGGTCGGGCGCACCGGGGCGCTGACCCCGGTGGCGCGCCTGGCCCCGGTCACGGTGGGCGGGGTCACCGTGACCAATGCAACCTTGCACAATGAAGAGGAGGTGCGCCGGCGCGATGTGAGGATCGGCGACACGGTCGTGGTTCGCCGCGCCGGAGACGTGATTCCCGAGGTGGTCGGCGTGGTGACCGAGCGCCGTTTACCCGGCGCGCCTGAATTCCGGATGCCGACTCGCTGTCCAGTGTGCGGATCGGCCGTCGAACGGGCCGAGCAGGGAACCATTGCGCGTTGCACCGGCGGGCTGGTGTGCGCGGCGCAACGCAAGCAGGCCCTTTTGCATTTTGCGGGTCGTCGCGCCCTGGACATCGACGGACTGGGCGAGCGCCTGGTCGACCAGCTGGTCGATTCGGGGCGCGTGTGCACGCCCGCCGACCTGTTCACCCTGGATCCCGCCGCCCTGGCGTCCCTGGACCGGATGGGCGAGAAGTCTGCAGGCAATCTGCTGCAGGCGATCGACCGATCCCGCCAGACGAGCCTGGGACGATTCATCTATGCGCTCGGGATTCTGCACGTCGGCGAGGCAACTGCCCAGGCGCTGGCCACCCATTTCGGCAGCCTGGAGGCCATTTTGGCCGCGCAGGAGGCGCAACTGCTCGAAGTGCCGGACATCGGCCCCGTGGTCGCTCAGTCGATCCGACGCTTCCTGGACGAGCCGCACAATCGACAGGTCATCGAGGCTCTGCGCGCGGCGGGCGTGCGCTGGCCCGAACACTCGGAGGTCAAGGCCGGCAGCTCCAGGCCGCTGGCCGGCCGCACGTTCGTCATCACGGGCACGCTACCGCAGCTGACCCGGGACCAGGCGGCGGAAATGATCGAATCGGCTGGGGGGCGGGTCAGCGCGTCGGTGTCGAAGAAGACCGATTTCGTGGTGGCCGGCGAGCAGGCCGGCTCCAAGCTGGAGCGAGCCCGCGAACTCGGCGTGGCGGTCATCGACGAGCCGGCGCTGCGCAGCCTGCTTCGCGGCGCAGGCCTTCGGGGTTAAGCGCAATGCATGTTCGCGATCCTTGGCCGTGCCCGAACATGATGCGTGCCTATAATCCGCGGGCTCGCTCAAGCCGTTCAGCAGTCAGCCGTTCAACCGTGCTCCCCTAGCCCGCGAGGCACCCGCCATGCTTGGTTTTCTGCCGTCACCATTTTTCCTGATCGTGCTGGCGCTGGCGATTTACCTGCTGTTTTCGATGGCCCGCACCATCCCGCAGGCGAACGTGGGCGTCGTCACGGTGTTCGGCAAGTATCACCGCATCATGCGCGAGGGACTGAACTTCAAGCTGCCTTGGGAGAGGGTCGATTACCGCCTGTCGCTGCAAAATCGGGCGCTGCAGCTTGAATTTCAAGCGATCACGCAGGATCAGGCGAACGTGAAGTTTGCAACGATGGTCCTGTACGCGGTCGCCGGCTCGCAGGAGGAGTCGATCAAGAAGGCCGTGTTCAGCTTTGCATCGGTGCAGGAGTTTCAACTCGCACTGCAGCGCACGATCGACGAATCGATCCGTCAGTTCGTCGCCACCACCAAGCAGTCCGACATTCTGGGCATGCGGGCCGAGATCGTCGAACACACCAAGAAGAATCTGGACGAGGTCGTGCTCGCCTGGGGCTACGTGGTTCGTGACATCCAGATCACCGACATGACGTTTGACCAGGAGATCATCGACTCGATGGCGCGCGTGGTCTCCTCGAAGAACCTGCTGGCGGCAGCCGCAAACGAAGGGGCAGCACTTCTGGTCAAGCGAACCAAGGACGCGGAGGCCGAGGCCGCGTACAAGACGATCGGTGCGGAGGCGGAAAAGAAGGCCTCGGCGCTGCGTGGCGAGGGGCTCGCACTGTTTCGAAAAAACATCGCGGTCGGGATGAGGGAAGCGGCCGAGAGCTTGAAGGCGGCCGGCGTGGGTGCCGAGTTCTTGCTTTTCCTCGAATACACGGATGCGCTGAAATACGTTGCCGACCACGGTCAGGGCAAGGTCATCTTCATGGACAATGGGGCTGCTGCCGCTTCCAGGCTGATTCAGGGCATTCTGAGCATCGGCGCGGAAACACCTGCCGCAGCCCCGCCAAGCTGAGTTCAGAGCGCATGTTTGCAATCATCGGAGGCAGTGGCCTGGTCAAGCTGTCGGCGCTGGAGGCGCCGAGCCGGCGGGTGATGCGTACTCCCTATGGCGAACCGTCCGGCGCGCTGACGTTCGGTCGGTTGGCTGGAGCCGAAGTCGTGTTTCTTGCCCGGCACGGCTACGGACATACGATCGCACCCCACGAGATCAATTACCGGGCCAATCTGTGGGCGCTCAAGGAGTTGGAGGTGGAGGGCGTTTATGCGCTTGCCTCGGTCGGCGGCATCCGCGACGACCTTGGACCCGGCACGCTGGTCGTGCCGGACCAGATCCTCGACTACACGCACAGCCGTAAATCGACTTTCTTCGAAGGATCCGGCACGCCGGTGACCCACGTGGACTTTACCCACCCTTACGCGGGGAAATTGCGTGCGCGCCTGCTGCGGGCGGCGCTCGAC
>Ga0137413_10000313_pt1 | contig 15171 bp, 11 predicted proteins | sample CZODoug2_1_16fun_FD_108280 | JGI IMG/M metagenome (GOLD analysis project Ga0137413, IMG submission 108280) | Vadose zone soil fungal communities from Angelo Coast Range Reserve, California, USA - CZODoug2_1_16fungal (Illumina Assembly) | ecosystem: Environmental > Terrestrial > Soil > Vadose... | reverse complement strand
CGGAGAACGGATGCAGGAAGCTGGTGAGCCGGGCCAGCCGATATGGCTCGCGAATGATCAGCGCGACCACGACCGCGCCGGCGCCGGCGGTCACCATCGCAAAAAGCCGCCCCGGCGCTCCCACCGTCCACAGTAGACCGAACAGGACCAATACCACGCACAACGTCGTCCCGAGGTCCGGCTCGAGCATGATGAGCGCCGCGGCCGCGGTGGCAACCGGGACCAGCGGCAGCAATAAGTGGCGCATCTGCCCGAACAGCTTCTCCTTGCGTACCAGCAGATCCGCGCCCCACAGGGCAAGCGCGAGCTTGGCCGGCTCGGACGGCTGCAGCTGCAATGGGCCGATGTCGATCCAGCGCCTGGCCCCGCCGACCAGGAGCCCGATGCCCGGCACCAGCACGGCCAGCAGGCCGGCGAAGGATGCGATCAGCGCGGGATAGGCCAGGGCCCGGAATGCGCGCGGTGGCAGCCGGACGCCCAGCCAGAACACCGGAATCCCGATCGCCAGCCACATCAGCTGTTTCTTGAACACGCTGTACGCGGAATTGGTCGCCGTGATCGAGTCGATGCTCGAGGCCGACAGCACCATCACGGTACCGATCAGGGTGAGCATCGCGGTCGTGACAAGAATCAGGTGGAACGAGGTCATTGGGCGGTCCAGGAACGCCTGCAGGGCCGGCCGCTGCTCGTTCTCCTGAGTGACCGGAGATTCCGTGGTCGTCGCGGTCATCGCTTATTCCGTACCAACGTGACGTTCGTACGCTCTAGGGCTACCAACGTCACGTTCGCACCCAAAAAGCCGCCGAGCCTATTCCGGACCAACGTGACGTTCGTACGCTCTAGGGGTACCAACGTCACGTTGGGTCCAATCGAGTCCGTGCTCGCGGCGATCACTGGTGCTCCAGGGCGCGCGCCGCCGCGGCAAATGCGTCGCCGCGCGCACCGTAGTTGGCAAACATGTCCCAGGACGCCGCGGCCGGCGCCAGCAATACGGTGTCGCCGGCCCGGGCGTGGTCGCTCGCCAGCTGCACCGCACGCACCATGGGATCATGGTCGTCGCTGGACACCTGCAATACCGGCAGATCCGGTGCGTGTCGCGCAATTGCATCGGCTATTTGTTGCCGATCGACCCCCATTAGCACGGCCGCGCGCAATCTGGGCGCAACATCGCGCACTAGTTCGTCGATATCGGCGCCTTTCAGCTGCCCGCCGGCGATCCAGACAATCGGGTCGTACGAGGTCAACGATGCACTAGCGGCGTGCGGATTCGTCGCCTTGCTGTCGTCCACATAGGACACTCCGGCCACGGTCGCGACCAACTGGTTGCGGTGCGCGGCCGGGACGAACGACTCCAACCCCGTTCGAACGGCTTCGGGCGATACGCCATATGTTCGCGCCAGGGCCGCCGCGCCGAGAGCATTCGCGACGTTGTGCAGCCCGGCGGGGTGGACCGTGTCGACCGGCGCCAGTCGTATGTCCAGCGAATCGACCAGCCAGCCGTCGGAAATCCCGTACTGACCCGGCAACCGCTCCCCCACCGTGAACTCGACCACCCGCGGCATTGCGGCGGCCAGCACTCGGCACTGTGGATCGTCGGCGTTGATGACGTTGATCGCGTCCGGGTGCAGGATGCGCGCCTTCGCCGCGGCGTATGCCGCCAACGAGCCGTGCCAGTCGAGGTGATCGGGCGCGATATTGAGAATCGCCGCCGCGACCGGGCGTACTGAGCTGGTGAAATGCAGCTGGGCGCTGGACAGCTCGATGGCCAGCACGTCATATGCCGGCTCGGCGGTAACCGCGTCGACGAGCGGAAATCCCACATTGCCGGTTGCCAGCGCATGGTGCCCGGCCGCAATCAGCATCGATTCGAGCATGCCGACCGTGGTCGTCTTGCCGTTGGTGCCGGTCAGCACGAGCCAGTCGGCGGCGTTCGCTCCGCGGAGCCGCCACGCCAGCTCGACCTCGCCGATCACCGGCACCCCGGCGGTCAGGAGTGGGTGGTTCGGCCGCAAGCCGGGTGAGGTAACCACCAGGTCCACCCCGGGTGGCAGTGCCGATGTGTCGGCGGAGACCGGAATCTCGGCCTTGGCCAGCCGCTCGTCGGGATCGTTCACCCGCTCGGCCAGGACGAGCACCTCCGCGCCGGCCGCGGCCAGCGCCACTGCACACGCGACCCCGGCCACCCCGGCCCCGGCAACAACCACCCGCCGGCCGGTGAACTCACTCATCCGGGAAGGCCGTAAGAGATGTATTCGGCGTAAAAGACACCCAGCCCGAACGCGACCGCCAGCCCGGTAATAATCCAGAACCGGGTGATGACCGTGGTTTCCTTCCAACCGGCCAGCTCGAAATGGTGATGGATCGGCGCCATGTTGAAAATGCGTTTTCGGGTGGCCTTGAAAACGGTCACCTGGATAATCACCGACATCGTCTCGACCACGAAAAGCCCACCGAGCACGAACAACAACAATTCCGTACGGGACAGGATCGCCAGCCCGGTCATCAGACCGCCCAGCGACAGCGAGCCGGTGTCTCCCATGAAAATCCGGGCCGGCGACGCATTCCACCACAGGAAGCCGAAGCACGCACCCAGCGCGGCCGCCGCGACCAACGCCAAATCCAGCGGATCGCGCACCTGGTAGCACCCGGCGGTCGTGCCCTTGAAGGTGCCACAGGCGTTACGGAACTGATAAAAGGAGATCACCACGTACGCGCCGAAAACCATCACGGAACTGCCGGCCAGCAGCCCATCGAGTCCGTCGGTCAGATTTGCCGCATTCGAGAAACCGGTAATCAGCAGCAGCGCGAAAATCACGAAACCGACCGCACCGAAACTGATCGCGCCGATATCCCGGACGAACGACAGGTGTTCCGAGGCGGGCGTCAGATTCCGGTCGCCGTGGAACTGCAGCGCGAGAACGGCAAAGCTCACCCCGGCGAATACCTGACCGACGATCTTGCCCGTCTTGTTCAGCCCGAGACTGCGCTTTGCGCTGATCTTTATGTAGTCGTCGAGAAAGCCGACAAAACCCAGCACCACCATCAGATAAAGCACCAGCAGGCCGGATACGGTCGGCCCGCGACCGGCCTGGTTGACCACGAACAAATGCGAGACCGCATAACCGAGCAGGGTCGCGATGATGATTACTGTGCCGCCCATCGTGGGCGTGCCCTGCTTGGCCAGGTGCGACTTCGGCCCGTCGTCGCGCACCTCCTGGCCGATGCCGCGCCGGGAGAGCACCCTGATCGCGAACGGCGTGCAGAGGATCGACACCGCCAGCGAGACCAGTGCCGCTATTAGTACAGACTTCACGAATGCGGTCCTAACAGAGCCAGCGCGACGCGTTCCAGCGCCTCGGCCCGCGACGCCTTGACCAGCACGATGTCACCACCAGCGAGCGCGCCACCCAGCAGGTCCACCGCGGCCGCCACATCGGGCACCCGCGTCGACTTGCCGTGCCATCCGGCCGCCGCGGTAGCCGCCTCGTGCGCGGGCGCCGCCTCGGCGCCGACCACCACCAGCCGGTCGATACCCAGCTCGGCGACGAGCCGCCCGATCGCCGCGTGCGCCTCAGGTGCGTCGGCGCCGAGCTCGGCCATCGTCCCGAGCACCGCCCAACTGCGGCGATCGTGCGACAGGACCGCGAGGGTATGCAGGGCAGAGTTCATCGACTCCGGGTTGGCGTTGTAGGCGTCGTTGACGATCGTCACGCCGTCGGGGCGCTCGGTGACCTCCATCCGCCAGTGGCTGGCCGGACCGGTGTCGCGCAGCACGACCGCCGCGTCGGCCGGCGCCAACCCCAGCTCGGCAGCGATCGCGATCGCGTTCAGGCTGGCCGGCACCAGCTGGGCACCGACCCCGGCCAGCTGTACCGGGATCTGCTGCCCGTGCGCCAACAGCGTGTAGCCGGCCCGGCCGGCGGAATCCAGCACGATATCGACCGCGCGGAAGTCAGCGTCCGCGCCCTCGCCGACGGTGAGCACGCGCGCCTTTGTACGGGTACGCATCGCCGCCACCAGTGGGTCGTCGGCGTTCAGCACCGCCACCCCGTCGACCGGCAGCGCCTCCACGAGCTCGCCCTTGGCCTGCGCGATCCCCTCGCGGGAGCCGAACTTGCCGAGGTGCGCGCTGCCGACGTTCAACACCGCCCCGATCTTCGGCGGCGCGATCGCGCACAGCGCGGCAATATGCCCGACGTTGCGGGCGCTCTTCTCCAGCACCAGGAGCCGGGTCTCCGCATCCGCCTTCAGCACCGTGTACGGATGGCCGATCTCGTTGTTGAACGACTCCGGCGGCGCCACCGTCGAGCCCAGCCGCCGAAGCAGCGCCGCGGTGAGGTCCTTCGTGGTGGTCTTGCCGACCGACCCGGTGATGCCGACGATCGTGAGCTGCGGCAGCCGGCGTACGACCTCCGTGGCCAGTGCACTCAGCGCGGTCAGCTGGTCGGCCACCACGATCGCCGGCACGCCAACCGGTCTGCTCGCCAGCACCGCCAGTGCGCCGGAACCCATTGCGGCGGCGGCGAAGTCGTGCCCGTCCACCCGCTCCCCCGGCAGGGCCACGAACAGCCCGCCCGGGGTGACCGAACGGGAGTCGAACTCCACCGTCCCGGTCACCATCGCGGCCGGGTCGGGCACGTCAACCAGCCGACCGGCCACGATCTCGGCCACCTCGGCCAATCGCATCGGGATCACGCCGTGCCTCCGATGAGCTCGCGCAGCACGGCCCGATCGTCGAACGGGGTGATCCGATCGCCGATCTGCTGCCCCTGCTCGTGTCCCTTGCCGGCGATCACGACGGTGTCCCCGGCCCTGGCCCGCCGTATCGCCTCGGCGATCGCGTCGCGGCGGCCCGGCACCTCGATCGAGCGGGCGCCGGGCACCGCGGCCACTCCGGCTGCCATCTCGGCCCGGATCGCGGCCGGATCCTCGGTGCGCGGGTTGTCGTCGGTGATCACCACCAGGTCGGCACCGCGGGCGGCCACCTCGCCCATCATCGGGCGCTTTCCGGCGTCCCGGTCGCCGCCGCAGCCGAGCACGATGATCAACGCTCCTTTGGTGACCGGGCGCAGTACCGCGAGAATCGCGGCCACGGCGCCCGGTTTGTGGGCGTAGTCGACGAACGCGAGAAAGTCCTGCCCGGCAGCGACGCGTTCCAGCCGGCCGGGCACCGCGACGTGCCGCATGCCCTCGGCCGCCACCACCGGGTCGATGCCACTGGCATGCAGCGCGGCCAGCGCCTGCAATGCGTTGCCGGCGTTGAAGGCGCCGGTCAGATCCAGCGACACCGCAAACCGCAGATCGGGACCGGCCGCGGTGAACGTCGTCCCGCCCTCGGCCGAGTTCGCGACGTGCTCGGCCCGCCACATCGCCCCGGGCGCACCGGCGGCCGACACGGTGACCGAACCCTGCGCCACCAATCGACGCCCCCACTCGTCATCGACATTGATCACCTCGACGGCCGACCGGCCGTCGAAAAGGCGCGCCTTCGCCGCAAAGTAGTCGTCCATATCGGTATGGAAGTCCAGGTGATCCTGGCTCAGGTTGGTGAAAATGCCGGCGGCGAACCGGGTCCCGTCCACCCGGCCCAGCGCCAACGCATGACTGGACACCTCCATCGCCGCCGCGGTTACGCCGCGCTCGCGCATGACCGCGAACAATCCCTGCAGCTCCGGCGCTTCCGGCGTGGTACGAGCGCTTTTTACTGTCTCGCCGGCGATCCGCGTCTCCACCGTCCCGATCAGCCCGGTGCGCTGCCCGGCCGCCCGCATGCCCGCCTCGAGCAGATAGCTCGTCGTCGTTTTGCCGCTGGTGCCGGTAACCCCGATCAGGGTGAGGCTGTTCGACGGGTGGTCATACACCCACGACGAGACCTGGCCGAGCACCGCGGCCGGGTCGTCCACCACCAGAATCGGTACGTCCACCCCCGCCCGGCTCGCGCCCGCGGCGTCGGTGAGCACCGCCACCGCGCCGGCCCGTACCGCCTCGGCGGCGAAGTCGGCACCATGCGCGCGGGCACCCTGCCGAGCCACATAAAGGTCGCCGGGACGGGCCGCCGCCGCGACATGACCGACCCCGGTGACCAGCACCGAATCGGCCGGCGCGGGCACGTGGAGCAGCGCGGCGAGCTCGCCGAGCGGCCGCGCGGGCACGATGCTCGGCCGCGGGAGGCTTGTGGTCGCTGGCGCTGTCGTCATGGCTCCACTCGCAGGCTCGCTCCGCACGGTGCTATTGGCTCCACTCGCAGGCTCGCTCCGCACGGCTGGCAAGGCTACCGGTCAGCGACCGAGGATCGGCAGCGCAGCCGGCGCCGCGCCGGTCGGCGGCACCCCGCCGTGCTTCAACGCGTAGCTCATCACCTGATGAAACAGCGGCGCCGCAACGTCTCCACCCATGTAGTCGGTCTTCGGACTGTCCACCATTACCGAGATGATGTATTTCGGCGAGTCCGCCGGCGCCATCCCGGCGAACGTCGACCAGTACTGGCTGTCGCTGTAGCAGCCGCAGGCCGCGTTGAGCTTCTGCCCGGTACCGGTCTTGCCGGCGACGGTGTAGCCGGGAATGGCCGCCTTCGTGGCGGTTCCGCCGGTCTGGGTGACCATTTGCAGCATGTCGCGCAGGGTAGCCGCGGTCTTGGCGCTCATGACCCGGGTGGGCTGGCTCGTGGCCGGAGTGCTGGTGTTGCCACCCGGCCCGGTGATCGAGTCGATGATGCGGGGTGGGATCCGGACGCCGTTGTTGGCGATCGCCTGGTACATGCTGGCCAGCTGCAGGCTGGTCACCGCCACACCCTGCCCGATCGGCAGGTTGCCGAACGTACTGCCCGACCAGTTCTTCATCGCCGGCAGCGACCCGGAGCTCTCGGCCGGCAACCCGATGCCGGTGCGCTGTCCCTCGCCGAACTTCTCCGCGTAATCCATGAATGCCGCAGGGCCCAGCTTGTTCGCGATCATCAGGGTGCCGATATTGCTGGACTTGGCCAGGATGCCGGCCGCGGTCCACTTCACCGGGTCGTGCGCCCAGTCGTCATGGATCGTGCGGTCGGCGACCTGCATGGTGTCAGGGACGTCGAATACGGTCCGCGGGTTGATCAGTCCCTTGTCCAGCGCGGCGGCGAAGGTGACCACCTTGTTGACCGAGCCCGGCTCGAAATAGGTGGAGACGTTCGGATTGCCCAGCCGGTTGGGCGTCTTGCCCGGATCGCTGGCGTCATACGTCGGGCCGGCGGCCATCGCCTTGACGTGACCCTGCAGGTCCAGCACGGTGACCTGACCGTCGCTGGCTCCGGTCACCTTCAGCGCGGTGTTCAGCGCGGTCTGGGTGTAGTACTGCAGGTCGCTGTCGAGCGAGAGCTCGATGTTCGAGCCGGCCACCGCCGGGTCGTCCTTGTGAATGCCGGACGGGATGATGTCGCCGGTGCTGCTGAGCATCGCCGAGAGCTTGCCCGGGGTGCCGGTCAGCGTTGTGTCATCGGCCCGCTCGATGCCGGCCTGGCCGACGCCGTCGATGTTGGTGAAGCCCACCACGTTGGCACCGACCGTGCCGGCCGGGTGCAGTCGCTTGGACTCCGGCAGCGCAAATATGCCGGGTAGCGCCAGGTCGGTGATCTGTTGTCCGACGGACGGATCAAGGCCGTGCGCCAGGTAGACGAACGAGGACTTCGGCTTGAGCAGCAGCGCCTCAATCTGCCCGGCCGGCAGCTTCAACACCGGCGCCAACGCCAGCGCCGTCTGCACCGGATCCTTGACCCGCTTGGGGTTGGCGTAGATCGCCTGCGCCTCGACGCTGTAGGCCAGTATGTTGCCGTTCGCATCGGTGATCTTGCCGCGCTGGGACTGCAGTTCCTTGGAGAGCGTACGGTCCTTCTTCGCCGCGGCCGCGTAGCGAGTCCCATCCAGGCCCTGCAACTGCACCAGCCGACCGCCCAGCACCAGTACCAGCACGGCAACCGTGACGAAGCCGATCGTGAGCCGGCGGCGGGTACTGCCCAGCCGCAACATCCTGGTGGGACGGCGGCGCGGTGGTTTTGCGGCGCGCTTCGGTTTCGGGCGCGGCCGCGGCGGTTTCGGTGGGGTGGCGTGGGTCCGGGCCGGTCGCACCGTGCCGGCCTGCGGGCGCGGTGGCGCCGCCGGTCGGCGCGCCTGTCCGCCCGTCGGGGGGCGTCCGGTGTTGCGGCGCGGTGGCGCCGGTCGGCCCGCGGCCGGGCGCCGGCGCGGCGGCTGTTCCTGCATCAATGACCCCCGTGCGACGACCGATGGGTGCTCGCCGTCGGGTGCGTCGGCTTCTTGTGCGTCTTGTTATGGGTTGCGGACTTCGGTGTGGCGGCGTGATGCGACTTCGGCTTCGGCTTTGGCTTCGGTGCCGGAGATGGCGTCGGCGGCGCGGTGGCCACTGTCGGGCTGCCCATGACCTTCCAGCTGCCGCCGGGCTGCCGGACCAGGAAGGCCGGATCGGAGCCGGGCACCATGCCGAGTTTCGCCGCGGCGCTGGCCAGCGCCTGTGGGGTGTCCAGCGCGCCTACCTCGCGCTGCAATGCCTGCTGGCGCAGCGTCAGGTCGGCGTTGCGCTGCTGCAGCGACTGGGCCCGAAACGAGCCGCTGGCGGTCGCGGTGTTGAGCAGCAGCAGCCCGACCAGACCGCAGCCGAGCAGCCCGACGATCAAGAGTACGAACGGGGTGCGGGGCGCCCGGCGCTGTGCCGGCACCGGCAGCCAGCGCACCGGCCGCGGCGCGGCGACCTTCTCCGTGACCGGCTGCGATCGGGGCGCGGCCGGCGTGACCTTGGGTGGCGTGACTGCCGGCGGCCGGACCTTCGGCGGGGCGGTCATGACGCGACCCGTTCCACCGCGCGCAGCCGGACCGAGGTGGCCCGCGGGTTGGCCCGCAGCTCGGCGTCATCGGCCCGTTCCGCACCGCGGGTCAACAACCGCAGGGTGGGCCCGTGCTCGGGCAGCTCCACCGGCAGGTCGACCGGCGTACGACTGGCCGCGCCCGCGGCAAGGGCCCGCTTCACCAGCCGGTCTTCCAGCGACTGGTAGCTCATCACGACCAGCCGGCCGCCCAGCGCGAGCGCATCGATCGCGGCCGGGAGCGCGGCGCGCAGCGCGGCCAGCTCGCCGTTCACCTCGATCCGCAGCGCCTGGAATGTGCGCTTGGCCGGGTGGCCACCGGTGCGTCGGGTCGCGGCCGGGATCGCGTCCCGGACCAGCTCGGCCAACCGGGCGCTGCTGTCGAGCCGACCCCGGCGACGCTCCCGTACCAACGCATCGACTATCCGGCCGGCGAACCGTTCCTCGCCGAACTCCCGCAGGATCCGGATCAGCTCGGCCGGCGAGTACTCGTTGACCACGGCCGCGGCGGTCAGCGCCTGGCTGCCATCCATCCGCATGTCCAGCGGCGCGTCCTGCGCATAGGCGAAGCCGCGCCGTGCCTCGTCGAGTTGCAGGGAGGAGACGCCGAGATCGAACAGCACGCCCTCGACCCGCTCCAGCCCCAGATCGGTCAGCACCTGCGGCATCTCGTCGTACACCGCGTGCACCAAGCGGAGCCGGTCGGCGTACCCGGCCAGTCGGCGGCGGCTGGCCTCAAGGGCCTCGCCGTCACGGTCGAGCCCGACCACCATCAGTTGCGGGTGCGCGGACAGCAACGCCTCGGCGTGCCCACCGAGGCCGAGCGTCGCGTCTACGACTGTCGCCGGCCGGTCCGCCAGGGCCGGGGCCAGCAGCCCGAGCACCCGCGGCAGCATCACCGGAATGTGGGTCGGCGCCACGATCAACCCCGCCCGGCCAGGCCGGCAACGACGATCACGACCGCGACGACCAGTACCAGCAGGGCAAACAGCAGAACGGTCCCGCGCAGCTCCGCGGCCAGCGTCGGGGCGCCATCTGTGGGCGCCGTGCTGTGCTCGTTCATGCTCGACCCTCATGTCTCCCGCCCCCGCGGGTTCGACCCTGCATTTCGGCTCTCGTGCCTTGATGCCCATTGCTTGTTCCGTACGGCGAGGTCCGCACCCGCTTGGGTTCGAACCTCCTCGCGACCAAACGTTCGCCCACGTTCCGTATGGCGAGGTCCCCTCCCGCTTCGGCCCTGGCACCGGGGAAGGTGTGTCAGGACCCTGGCGGGGGGAGGCCACGCGATACGGCGGCCTTACAAGACGCCCGGCAGCACCTCCGTCTCCAGATCGGCGAAGGTCGGCTCCCGATCGGCCAGATACGCATCCCAACTTGCGGTGTCCCAGATCTCGACCCTGGTGTTCGCCCCGATCACGACGCATTCCTTTTCCAGCCCGGCGTACTGCCGCAGCGGTGCCGGGATCGTGACCCGGCCCTGCTTGTCCGGCACCTCGTCCGAGGCGCTGGCGAAGAACACCCGGCTGTAGTCGCGGACGGCGCGGGCGGTCACCGGAGCCTGCGAGAGCGCATCGGTGACCCGGGCGAACTCGGCGACGGGGAAGACAAACAGGCACCGTTCCTGCCCCTTCGTCACCACGACACCCTCCGCCAGCTCCTCGCGAAACTTCGCCGGAAGGAAGAGCCGCCCCTTGTCATCCAGGCGGGGGTGATGCGTGCCAAGAAACATCGCCACCACCTCCCCCATCCGGGAGCTCTTCCACCACTTCGCGCCACCATACCCCACGATCCCCCACTGACTATGCCGCTTGCTCCACCGCGGCGCCGAATCGGCCCCACCTCGATCGACGGCACCCTCGATTGGCGGCCGGCACCTTGGCCGCGACGATCGTCGCGGCGGAGATTGGGACCCGCACGGAGACCAATCGGCCCAGGAACGTCCCGACGAAGAGCCCACATCGGAGCACTGGGAAGCGAAGCCGGCGACGATTTGACAGACTGCCTGTAGGCGGCAATCACAACGGGACGAAATTCGAGCGGTTCACCCGTCGACGGTGCGGGCTTACCGTTAATGCGGCCGAGGTATCTGGCCGCGGCCAAGGAGGATATAGGTGGTAGTGGACAGCACCCTGGGCGATTCCGCTGGAGCGCGCCCGCCGCTGAACGGGGTGGCGGCCGGCGTTCCTGGCCCTGGGACCGCACCCCTGGCCCTCCTCGCCGACGCGGCGCGGCGGATCACCGACTCGATCGACCGGGTGATCGAGGGCAAGCCCGAGGTCGTCCGGCTCGCGGTGATCGTGCTGCTGGCCGAGGGCCACCTGCTCATCGAGGACGTGCCCGGCGTCGGCAAGACCAAGCTGGCAAAGGCGCTGGCCCGCTCCATCGACTGCACGGTGCGCCGGCTGCAGTTCACCCCCGATCTGTTGCCCAGCGACGTCACCGGGGTCAGCGTCTACAACCAGGAGACGCGCGACTTCGAGTTCCGCCCGGGCGCGGTGTTCGCCAACCTGGTCGTGGGCGATGAGATCAACCGCGCCTCGCCCAAGACTCAGTCCGCGCTGCTGGAGTGCATGGAAGAGCGGCAGGTGACCGTCGATGGCACCACGTACCAGCTGGAAAAGCCGTTCATGGTGATCGCGACCCAGAACCCGATCGAGATGGAAGGCACCTACCCGCTTCCCGAGGCTCAACGCGACCGGTTCACCGCCCGGGTGTCAATGGGCTACCCGCACCCCGAGGCCGAGGTCGCGATGCTGGCCGAGCACGCCGGCGCCGACCCGCTCGAGGCGCTGCACCCGGTCTCCACCGCCACCGAGGTCCGGTCGCTGATCGCCGCCACCCACACGATTCACGTCTCCGACGCGGTCCGCCGCTACGCCGTGGACCTGGTCAACGCGACCCGGGCGAGCACCGATCTGGCGCTGGGCGCCTCGCCCCGCGCGGCGCTGCAACTGCTGCGGACCGCGAAGGCCCAGAGTGCGCTGGAGGGCCGCGACTATGTGCTGCCCGACGACATGCAGCGCCTCGCCCTGCCGGTGCTGGCGCACCGGGTGATCCTGACCGCCGAGGCACAGATGGCCCAGCGCACCGCCGACGGGATCATCGCCGACCTGGTGCGCCGGGTGCCGGTCCCGGCGCCGCAGCCCGAGCCGGCCCGACCGCATCCGCGGCCGCATCAGCCGGCACATCGAGCAGCCGGGCTCTGAGTCCTATGCGTACCGCGATGCGGGGCCTCACCACTCGTGGCCGGTGCCTGCTCGCGGCGGGCTGCGCGGCGGCGCTGTGTTCGTTGCTGCTCGGCGAGAAGGACCTGCTGCGGGTCGCGGTCTTCCTGGTCGCGCTGCCACTGCTGTCGGTGGCGATGCTCGCCCGCACCCGATTCAAGCTGGCCTGCTCCCGCGGCATCGTGCCCGATCGGGTGTCGGTCGGGCAGACCGCCGAGGTGCACCTGATCCTGCACAATGTCTCGCTGTTGCCGACCTCGTTGCTGCTGCTCGAGGACGAGCTGCCCTACACGCTGGGCGGCCGGCCCCGCTTCACCGTCGAGCGGATCGGCGCCGGTCAGCACCGCACGGTTCGGTACGCGGTCCGCTCCGATGTCCGCGGTCGTTACCCGGTCGGGCCGCTGCGGCTGCGCCTCACCGACGCGTTCGGGCTGGTGGAGTTGACCCGCAGCTTCTCCGCGCTCGACCGGCTCACGGTCGTGCCCGCGGTGCTGCCGCTGCCGCCGGCGCACCTGCCCGGGGCCCGGTTGACCGGCACCGGGGCAACCGCCCGGTCGGTGACCGCGCGCGGCGAGGAGGACGCCTCGATTCGCGAATACCGCCACGGCGACGACCTGCGCAAGGTGCATTGGCGCTCGACCGCTCGGGCCGGGAAGATGATGGTCCGCCGCGAGGAACGGCCCTGGCAGGCCCGGGCCACGCTGCTGCTGGACACCAGACACGGCGCGCACGCCGGCGACGCCCCCAACTCCAGCTTCGAGTGGGCGGTCACGGCCACCGCGAGCATCGGCGTGCACCTGCTCCGCAACGGTTTCGTGGTCAGCCTGATCACCGGCAGCGCCCAGCCGCTGGTGGGCATCTCGACCGAGCACCTGCTGCTCGACGCGCTGGCCGACGCCCGGCTGACCAGAAACCGCGGCTTCGCCACGATGACCCCGGTGATGCGCAGCGCCGCCCGCGAGGGCACGTTGATCGCGATCCTGGGCGCCAGCACCGAGGATGAGGCGAGCCGGCTGGCCAACGTCCGGGCCGGGCTCAGCTCGAGCATCGCGATCTGTATCGACCCCACCACGTGGCTGCCGCTGGATCCGGCCGGCCGGCACCGGGCCACCGAGGCCGCGCATCGGCAGGCCCGCATCTACGGTCAGCACAGCTGGCGGGTCATCCCGGCCGATCGGCGCACCCCGCTCACGAAGGTCTGGAGCCAGGTCGGGAGGTCCGGCGACGCCGCCACCCAGTCGGGCCCGGCCGCGACCGCGCTGGCAGCCGGGCGACGTCGATGACGGGGTTACGGGCAATCACCGCTGCGATGCGCACTCCGGATGCCGCATGACATCGCAAACCCGGGTCACCCTCATCGCCGGTGCCGCCACCCTGCTCGGCGCGATCCCGCTGGCCGGCGGTTTCCGGGAGCAGCGCTGGTTCTGGTACGCGATGCTCGCGGTCGCGGTGGTCGTCGGCGTCGGCGTGCTGCTACGTATGGTGCACACCCCGGCGGTGCTGATCGTCCCGGCCCAGGTCGCGGGGTTGCTGGTCTTTCACACCGTGGTCTTCGCCTCCAAGCACGGGTACGGCGGCGTGATCCCCAACGCCCATACCCTCCGCGATCTCAACAACGCACTGTCGGATGGGCTGCACGACATCCAGTACCTGGCCGCGCCGGTCCCGGCGCAGACCGACATCGTGGTGCTCACCGCGCTGGCGGTCGGGCTGCTGGCGATCGTGGTCGATGTGATCGCGGTGTCCCTGCAGCATCCGGCGGTGGCCGGCCTGGCGCTGCTCGCGCTCTTCGCGGTCGCGACCGCGGTGAGCGCCCGGACGCTGTTCTTCGAGTTCGCCGGTGCCGGTGCCGGATACCTGCTGCTGTTGGCCGCCGAAGGGCGCGAGCGGCTGGTGCGGTGGGGCCGGGTGGTCTCCGCCGACGATCCGGTGGGCCGCGGCGGCGAGCAGCAGCACAACACGATCCGGATGCCACGCCACAGCGCCGCCGGCCGGGTCGGCGTGGTTGCCGTGGCAATGGCGCTGGTGGTGCCCGCGCTGGTGCCAGGCTTCACCCGCAACGTGCTGGGCACGATCGGGCACGGGTCCTCCGACGGCAGCCTGGCTGGTGGCGCGCAGTCGCTGGGGTCGGGTCTGAACCCGTTCACCCAGCTCAAGGGCGTGCTGGACCAGTCACATACGGAGAACCTGCTGCAGGTGACCTCCAACGTCGAGCCGTGGTACCTGCGGGTCACGGTGCTCGACGAGTACACGTCTGACGGCTGGCGCCGCGGCCCATCCCACGACAAGATCACCGGCATCGGCGACGGCATGCCGATGACCAACGAGCTGACCAACCTGCAGGACAATGGCCACGTCCGCAACGTCACTGCCACGATCAAGGTCACGAACTACCGTGACGACCGGCTGCCGGTCTACTACTCGCCGACCAGCGTCACCGGCGCCGGCTCGCACTGGCGCTACGACACCGATCGGTCGGAGGTGGTGGCCGATCGCGGGACCGCCACCACCTACAACCAGACCTACACGGTCAAGGCCGCCGAGCCCGACCCCACCATGACCGACCTGTCCGACGCCCCTCCGCTGCAGGCCAGTGACGCGGTCATGCGCCGGTGGGGAACCAAGCCGCCGGACGTACGGCCCAAGGTCCGGACAATCACCAACGGCATCATCACCGGCAAAGACGGGCCGTGGGCGCGTGCCAACGCGATCAACAACTACTTCACCGACGGCAGCCAGGGCTTCGCCTACAGCCTGCATACCAAGCTCGGCTCCAGCAACGACGCGCTGTTGGACTTCCTCGAGCAGAAGCAGGGCTACTGCGAGCAGTACGCATCCGCGATGGCCGTGATGCTGCGGCTGGCCGGCATTCCGTCGCGGGTCGTGCTCGGCTATGCCCGGGGTACCGAAGACGACAAGAGCAAGACCTGGACGATCTCCAACAAGGACGCGCACGCCTGGGTAGAGGCCTACTTCAGCGGAATCGGCTGGGTGGACTTCGACCCGACGCCACGCGATGACGCAGTCACGCCGACCTACCTGCGCACGTCGGACCCCAACTCGACGACACCGACCTCGACGGCCCCCAGCGGCCCCGCG
>Ga0137413_10000310_pt1 | contig 15232 bp, 16 predicted proteins | sample CZODoug2_1_16fun_FD_108280 | JGI IMG/M metagenome (GOLD analysis project Ga0137413, IMG submission 108280) | Vadose zone soil fungal communities from Angelo Coast Range Reserve, California, USA - CZODoug2_1_16fungal (Illumina Assembly) | ecosystem: Environmental > Terrestrial > Soil > Vadose... | reverse complement strand
TTTGGTCGTTACTGCCTTTTGGACTGGTTTCCCGGTGAGCGCCGCCGCGATCGCATCAACGGCATCGGCCCCGATCTGTCGCGGCTGCTGAGCGATCAACGTCTGCACAAGGCCCTGCTGTAGTTGCTGGACCTGTTCCGGACCGGCGTCGAACGCGACCATTTTGACTGTACCGACCTTGCCGGCGTTGCGCAGACCTGTCGCGGCGCCTTCCGCGGAACGGTCATTGGTGGCGTAGATCCCGGCCAGATCCGGGTGCGCTGCCAGCGTGGCCGACACCGCGGACGCGGCCTTCGCGGGGTCGTTGTTGGTGATTTGAGGGCCGACGTAGTCGATATTGGTGTACTTCTTAATCTCCTGCTCGAACCCCTTCTGGCGGTCGTCCGATGTGGCGGCCCCGGGTTGGAAGGCGAGCACCATGACCTTGCCCGTACTGCCGATAAGCGTCGCGAGAGAATCCGCCGCCGCGGCGCCGCCCTGAACGTTGTCTGTGGCGATACTCGTAATCGCGGGGGAGGTGTCAGCCAGAGTCGTGTCCACCAGAGCGACCTTGGCGCCGGCCTTCGCTGCGTTGGAGATGGGGCCAAATAGTGCCTTCGAATCATCCGGAGCAATGATCAAGCCCGCCGGGTTCTGGGCGATGACTCCATTGAGCACCGGAATCTGCAGCGAGGTGTCGAATTTTGATGGGCCTTGCAAGTTTATCTCGAAGCCGAACTGCTTTGCCTCCGCTCGGATTGAGCACTCCATACTGAGATAGAAGGCATTCCCTATGACACCAGGGACGAAGAAAATCGTCTTTCCCTGGGTGCCGCCCGCAGCTGATTGGTCGGTACCGGTCGTGCCCGCCGACGCTCCTTTGGAACTGGTCGACGAGCTGCAACCGGCAATTGCAGACGCGGATATAAGCACAGTACATGACAAGATCAGCTTGTATGACGGACGAGCCATAAGAGATTCGCCTCCATAAGCGGCGGGAGATTGTTGCCCCTGATAACAATCAGGCTGAAATGTACGCGCGCACCGTCCGACGAGTCAAGCAACCTCACCGAAATGCTGCTGAAATGTGGGCGGTCACCCCGCTTCGCGGCCTGCTCTGGTTCCGCCACGTCGTCAGCCGGGCACCCGATCTTGCTGGGGCGGTGCCCTCCGGACCGAGTGTGGTGTATCTCAATAAATGCACCAGATGGACGTTGTAAAGCCCGACTGGGGCGGCTGGACATCCGCCATTGCCGCCTCGGTTCGCTGTGGCATCCACTGCCCTTGGAATCGAGATGCCGGATTCGGAGAACAAGCAGCACAATGGTGCGCCGGCCGTCCCGCCGCAGGTCGATTACCGGCAGCCAGGACCTTCCGATTGTGGGCCGACGGAGATGATTTGCCCGGTGATGTCGGTTCCGGTTGGGCCGGCGAGGAATGCCACCATGCGGGCTACGCTGTCGCGTCGCCGCGCTTGTTCCGTGGCGTCGGCGGCGTTCATGCGTCCGGGAGAGACCGCGTTGGCGGTGATGCCCTCTCCGGCGAGTGCGTGGGCGAGGGCGAGGGCCATGCCCACTAGTGCCTGAATAAAATTCAACGTATGTGGAATACTGCTCCGCGGCCACCCTGCCAAGCCAGGCGCACCCCACCATGGAGGAAGGTATGACCGCGTCACCCACAGCGGCGATCGTCACGTTTCGGCGGCGTCTGCTGCGTTTCCACGGCACGATCCTTGCGACCGTCGCACTGGCCGCGACAGTGGCCACGACCGCTGCACGGATCACCGGAGCCGGGCCGTTCGGATTCATGCACCAGAACCCGTGGGCGTGGGTCGGCCTAGTGCAGGCCTACCTGCTGATGACCATCATCGCGGCACTCCTGGTCATCGGTGCGACCTCACCCGACCAGCGGAAATGGGACATCGTCGGTGCGCTCGCACACTGCCCACCGCTGCTTGTCGCGCTGACATCGCTACCGCTGTTCAATGCATTGGGAGCGCTCGCCGGTGCGTGGGCGGCGATCGCCTTCCACGCAACCTTCCTCACCATCGAGAGCATCGCCGCCCTGCTGCCGCGGCGGAGCGGCGGTACGTCGTGACAGTGGAACATCTCATATTGGTGCGTCCGCTGCCTGTGCCTGGTCGTGGATCTTGACAAGGCTGCAATATGCGGCCTCGACTATCGCCACAACCGTTGCGACCTCTTCCGCATCGCGCGGTGCGTAGACCATGACTGTTCCAATAGGAACGCCCTCTGTCCCGGCGAGCATGTGTCGCTCGGCCCAGCCCAGGCCGATGACGTGATCGGCGAACGCGGCGGTCAGCGCGACGTGCAGGCTGTGATCTGGACCGGGGTGGATATGTGCGAACTCGCGGTCGACCAGGAACCCGCCCCCGCTGGCGGGCACGGAATCGTCGAGGAGTGCCGCGGCCGCCCCCGGCACCGACACGCCGCTGGGACCGCGGCTCACTCCGGCGAGTCCAAAGATCCGCTGGGCGAGCGACGCGATGATCGTTGGGTCGGCAGGCTGTTGGTCGAGTTGAGAATGCGGAACGCGGCTGGTCGTCGTCGGTCTCGGCCCCCGACGGCGGGGCAGCGTCGGGACGGCTTCGGGGGTCATGTCAGCTCCCGGCCGGATCGATATACATCAGTTCCAGCGCGATGCCGTCGGGATCGCTGAAGGTGCACAGCGCCCCCTTCCCGGGATGGGTGAACTCCCTGACGGCGCTGCAGTGGACTCCTCTCTCGACCAGATAGCTGTGCCAGGCTTCGAGCTCGGCGCGGGAGTCCACGGCCAGCGCCAGGTGGTCCAAGCCGGTTCGGTAGGGGGCAAATCCCTCAGCGCAGTTGCGCTCGTGGGTGTCCAATCCGATGAACAACGCGCTCCCCGGGTGCATCATGCCGATCGTGCGCCCTCCGGGGTACTCCTCCTGCATCCACTCGACCATGCCGAGCATTTCGGTGTACCAGCGCTTGCTGCGCTCGGGGTCGGTGACGGTGAGCCCTACATGATGAACCCCGGTGAGCCCGCCCGGAACACTCGAATGAATAGCCGGCCTGCCCGCGCTGGCGCTTGTGTTGCTGCTCGTCATGCTGCGCAAACCTCTCCGGATGCTGCCGGAGCGTGGCATCGGATGTGCTCGCCCTCGGCAGGATGTGATGACGCCAGCTTGGTCTCTCTGGCACGGGGAGCACCGGTCATTCCACGTACATGCACTACGTACATCTACGGCCGTGACGATTGCCGCCGCACGTATATGGCCAGTTGCGCCCGGTTCGCCGAGCCGGTCTTCGCCATCAACCGCTCCACGTGCTTCTCTACAGTTCGAGGCGACAGGTACAACCGCGCCGCGATCGACCGGTTGGGCAGTCCCTCAGCCACGAGTCCGAGGACCTGGCGTTCGCGAGCCGTGATGTCGCCGGTGGAGCGCGGATCGTCGGGGTTGGACGTCACCTTGCGCCCACCCGCCAGCTGGCGTCGCAGCAGAAGCACAGAGCGGGCCGGCTGAGTCAGACCACGCTTCTCGAAGATCAGCTGCGCTGTCAGCAGCCACTCGGCCGGGTCACCCCAGCCGTCGGCGGTGGCGCGGGGCGCAACGAGCCGCAGGCAGATCGCGCGCATGAACGGTTGGGTCTCCAGTAGCGTCATCGCCCGCGCCAACGCCACGTTCGCGCCCGCCAGGTCGCTGGCACGACCGAGCAGGACCGCATCCGCCGCGAGCAACAGGGCCGATAGCGGCTGCATCTGGTGATAGCCCATCGCCCGCAGCTCGGCCGAGTCCTGGCTCGTGTCGATCCCATCGACAGCCGCGAGCAGCACCGACATCCCCAACATGGGCACCGGCGCGGTTCTGTTCGATCGCACGATCGACCTGGCTACCGCCAACTCCGCGCGCGCGGTCGCCAAGTCATCACCGGCGAGAGCGCACGTTGCTCGAGCCTGAGCGTGCATGGCAACCGTCTGCGTGGGATCACCGTCGATCAGCGGCTCCGCTTCGGCCAATGCCCGCTCCATCGAGCTGGCATCACCGCGCACCGCGTGCGCACAGGCCAGCAGGATCAGCGCCGACGGCAACAACAAGCCGAGCCGAAAACGCCGGGCGATATCGATCGCGGCCTCGGCATGTGTCCGCATGCCGTCGGCGTCATCGTGAACCCATCCCAGAACCGAAAGATGCTGCTCGGAGACCGCTTCCGTCTCGGGTGCGCCACACGCGCGGGCCAAGGCTCGGGCCTGTTCCGCGCGCCCGGGTCCACCACCGCGATAGAAATCGATGGTGCCCAGCTCCGCGAGTGCACGGGCCTGCCAGTGCACGAGCCCGGCATCGCGAGCGACAATCCGCGCACGTTCGAACGCGAGCTCCGCGACGGTGAGATCCGCCTCGCGGGTGCACTTGCCAAGAACGAGTAGGGCCTCGCACAACAGGCCGGGGGAGGTGCTGGACTCGGCTGCGTTGACAGCGGCCCGCGCCAGCACAGCGCTCTCCGCGTGCCGGTACTCGCCGAATGCGACCACAGCCTGCAACGCCGTCACCCGGGCAATCAGACTCATCTCGGCGTCACAAGTGCGGTCGCGAGCGCTGGCAAGTTGAACCGATGCCCGCGACCAGTCGCTGCAGGCGACGGCGGATCGCGCCAAAGCGAGATGGACCGCTGCCCGACGCGCCCCCGAATCGATGTCCGCCGCCGCGGCGAGGCGCACGAGGACGTCCTGTCCAAGCGGGAAGACCTCGTCAACTCTGCCAGCCAGGGCGAGGGTCTCAACCAGCGCCTCCAACACCTCCAACTCCGCGGGAGTATCCATAGCGCAGCGCCGTGCCCGTCTCAGCGCACTTTCCGCGCTGGTCAGCGCGCCTTGTCCAAGGGCGCGCCGCGCGGCCTTGAGGAGCAACTCCGACGCCGCCAGGCGTTCGCCCGCCCATTCAGCGAGATCAGCCGCGGCATCGGCATCGTCCTCGAACATGGCCGGAGCGGCCTGCCTCAAGACAGCCCACACCTCCATCGCACGAGCCGCTCGATCGGCCGGGCGCAGGTCGGCTATCAGAACATCACGGGTCAGCGCATGTCGGAACCGCCATCCGAACTCGTCGTCAGCCAGCAGCCCGACCTCGACCGCACCACGCAGAGCCTCCCGTGCGGCCGCACGATCGATTCCGCCGGTTGCGGCGAGAACGTCGAGATCGATCGACCGCCCCAGCAACGCCGCGTCGATCAGGAGAGGCTGTGCCCGAGGTGAGATCGAGCGGAAGCGAACACGGACCGACTCGGCAAACGTCACCGGCGCAATGGCCCTAACCGACTGGCGCGAAACCCACCGACCGTTCTCCTGGACCAGTGAACCGTCGCTGCGCAGCCCCGTCAGCAGCTCCTCCACGAAGAACGGGAGACCGTCAGCCCGGCCGGAGACAAGCTGAAGTACCTCCGCCGGCGCCGCCGCCTCCCCGAGACATCGTCGGGTCATCTCATCGGTCTGCGCGGGACTCAGCCGACCCAGGTGTAAATGCGTCGCGGCCCTGCGGTCAGCTAGTGACAATACCGAGCGCACCGAATCCCGCGCGAACTCCGGCCGTGTCGTGGCAACCACTAGTATCGGCTCATTGACAACGTTGTCAGCGAGGTACTCGAGGACGTCGATAGTTTCCATATCGGCCCAATGCAGGTCTTCGAGCACCACAACAACCCCACGGTCGTGGTGTCGCCCAAGCGTCCGCACAACACGCAAGAAGCCCTCAGCCACCTGGAGAACCGAGCCGCCCGAACCACCAGTGGACCCATTTTCGCGATATCCGGAAAGCAGCGGATCGAGAGCGACCTGAAAAGGAGCGACGTCTGGGTTATCGACAACTGCTCCGGATCGGTGCGCGGCCATCAGAGCTTCCGAAAGCGGACGAAAAGGCGTGGGAGTCGCCGTATCAACGGCGCGGCCCACCAAGGAAACACCGCCGCGGTCCACACATCGCTTCCGCAACTCCCGAACCAGACGGGACTTCCCGACACCGGCCTCACCGGTCAGCAGAATCGTCGCCCCAGCACCGCGAGCCGCCGCGTCGAGGGCCGTCGACAGCACCCCCCACTCCACCATCCGGCCCACTACCACCGGGCACAATATGGTGCCCATCGAGCTCAGGCGCCCCGGGACTCAGCGACCCGACGCAGCCAGTAGCGGAACCAGTCGGGCCCATAGGGCAGGTAGACGCGGGTGGGTACGCCGAGGGCACGCAGGTCGTCGAGGATCTCCGGCCGCACGCCATGGAGTTGCTCGACCGGTACCGGCCCGAGCGCCAGGTGCACCGCCTCGCGCAGCCGGCCGTCGTGGGTGGCCATCGACCAGGTGGCGCCGGCCGCCGCTAGCTGATGAGCCAGCCGCAGGAAGGCTACGTCGGTCGGTTCGCCGAACGCCAGCGCGCCGGCCCGCTCGAGGTATGCGCCCTTGACCAGCCGGATGTGCACACCAGCGGCGATCAGCTTGTCGACGTCGCCGGGTGAACGCAGCAGGTTGGCCTGCACGGTGGCGCCGAGCCGGTCGGCCAGGCCGCGGCTGGCTACCTCCGTCACGCAGCCCAGCACCACGTCGGTGACCTCGGCTTCCTCGGCGCCCACCTGAATCCGCCGACCTGGCGGCAGCGCGGCGGCCACGGCGGCGAGCGATTGAGCCGCGCCGGCCGGGTCGAGCTGGACGGCCAGGTGCGACAGGTCGACCGACAGCCACGCGTCGGCCGGTGCCGGGGGCAGCGCCGAGGCCAGCGCCAGGTAGTCCGCGCCGGCCTGGGCGGACTGGGCTACATCGTGAACGTGTTCGCCGAACAGGTCCACGCTCACCCCGTGCCCGCGCTCGAGCACCTCGGCGGCCGCCCGCAGCCCCTCTTCCCTGGTACGCCCCGCGACGTATCTGGAGGCGGCCCGCCACGCCGCGGCGGCACCCCCGGGCAGCGCTTTCGTCGACCGCTCCAGGCGCTCGCTGGTGGCCAGCCGGAACAGAATGACACGGTCAACACGCACGCGAGCAGCCTGCCAGCCGAAACAACCCCGTGCGTAGTCCTTTAGCTGCGTCCTGGGGCCCAGGCCGCACGATCCCGGTCGGAGGCCGCCGAACTCCACGCCCGCGAGCTGGAAGCCGCCGCCCAGGATCAGTGGGACGCGCTTCGCGCGGATACCGAAGCCCGCATCAAACAGCTGCAACTCGCATAGCTGCGAGCCGACCGGGTCCGCAACGCCGAGGCGGCACTGACCGACCTGCGATCCCAGGTGGCGCTGTTGGATCAGGTCCACCGCGCTGAAGCGGTCCTCGCCACCCTCCGAGCCGAGACCTATCCGGACTGGCCATCGACCTCCAACGACGAGGGCCACAACGGCCACGAGCGATCAGCGGGGGATTCCCCGATATAGCGCGACGGGAGTTGAAGCTCGACACTTTCGCGCATGGACCGGCATGCCGTGCACGAGGAGCTGGAACTGGCACGGGAGAACTTCCGCGCGCTGCTGGAGTCTGCCTCAAACGCTGACCTGCGACGTCGCTCGTCGGGTACCCGATGGAACAACAAGCAACTGTTGTTCCACATGCTGCTTGGCTATCTGCTCATTCGAACCTTGCGTCCCCTGATGCTGATGTTCGCGAGGCTGCCCGCGTGGGTCAACTCCTCGTTCGCGTGGCTGCTCAACACAGCCGCTCCACCGTTTCACGTGATCAACTTCGCCGGCGCGTGGCTGGCTGGTTCGGTGCTGTCGCGGCGTCAGCTGAAGTGGCTGTTCGACCGAACCGCCGTGGCGCTACACCACCAACTCGATGCCGAGACCGAGACCACCCTCGCGCGGGGCATGCGTTTCCCGACCCGATGGGACCCGTTCTTCCGCGACGTCATGACTGTCGCCGATATCTACCACTACGCCACACAGCACTACGATTTTCACAGCCAACAGCTCACCGTGTCGGCCGGTCCGGACGAGCCATAGTCCCTTCTCGGCGAGGATCGCCGCGGGTCAGGTGGTCATCGCGGACAGACAGAACGTCGACTGAGTCATGATCAGCTCGGCGGCCACGATCGGCCCGAGCAGCAAACAGACCCAGAGTTAGTGTCTGGGCACACCATGCTCTGGTGGTGTTCGGGGGGAACAACAACCGCTGCACCCGGTCGGCCACGCCGACCCCTGCCGCGCCCAGCGCGGCCGCCGGCGCCACGGCCCGCTCCGATGTGCCGAGGGTGAGCGCGACGAGCGCGTCGACGACCGTGTCGCCGCCGTGGCGGCGTGCGGCGACATCGTCGGCGCTGCGGGTCAACGCCGCGCTGGTGATCACGATGGTAGGTGGCCGCCCGGCCAGGCAGTACACGCTGCGCCGCTCGTCGTCGACGATGAGGGAACCTTCCGGCCCTGGCCGGCCGGCGCGCGCGGCCAGGATGGCCGCCTCGGCACGGCGTCGGGTCTGAAGACGGCCGCGGCGCACGGTGGCCACGAGTCGGGGGGTCAGCCGAGCGAAGGCCACCACAGTCAGGGTTGCCAACGCCGCGAGGCTCGCCCGGACCAACCCGCTGTGGCCCTGCAGCGCGAGCGCGTGCAAGGCGGCGAAGCACCCAGCCAGCAGCTCATCGAGGTGTCCCCAGGACCGACCTCAACCTGGATCGCGGCGCTCATCGCCGCGGCCGCTATCGCGGCGACCTACGTGTTCTGCGTGCGGCCGGCCAGGCACGGGGGCCGATGCGGGAACACAGCGGCTCAGGACGCAAACGTCGAGACAGATGTCGGTCGGCAGCTCGCCGAGTTGAGACGTGAGCTGAGGGACTTGCGGACCGTCCAGCTAGAACCGCATCCGTCCGGACCATCCCACCGAGCAGTCGCTGAGATCAAAACGAGCCAGCTGAAGAGGCGTGGATAGGAATCGGGACCGCGACATTGTGAGCATCGCGGCCCCGGTTCCTCTGTCGTGGTGGCTTTCCTAGGTAGTCGTTTGCGTCTGCTCCTGGTAGCGCGTCTCGTCGGGGTTGGAGTTGGGGTTGCCGGCACCGGTGGTGATGAGGTTGCGCAGGCTGCCCGCGACGTAGAGGCCCCATGCGTTCGAGCAGGCGTCGTAGCACTCGTGGTCGGGAATGAGGCCTTGATGGGTGAAGCGGACCTCGGTCCGGCCGATGTTTTCGGTCAGCTCGAACCGCATCTCGGTGCCGGTCCATTCGTCGGGGTCGGCGACGAAGCTGACCCGGCCGTCGACGACCCGCCACACGACCAGCTCACCGGGAACCAGTTCGGTAATGCGCATCTTGGCGTAGTGGACGTCCTTGACCTCGTGGGTGAACTCTTCACCGGCTTGGTTGGTGACGCCCTCGATGTTGGCCGCCCACCATCCGCGCGGGTTGTTGATGGCCTCGAAGGTCTCGGCGGGGGAGCGGTCGACGGTGAAGGACGTGGTGTAGCTGTTCATGGCTGCCTCCGTGTTGGTGTGTCCGGTAGGTCCCCGGGGGACCTTCTTGCCGCACCGACGAAGGGCTTCGTCTCGGATCGACATCAGTCGCGAAGAAATTTCGGCGAGAGTTTTTCGGCGCGCTCAGAGCTCGCGCAGGCGGCCGGACAGGTAGCGGCGCTCGGCCTCGGTCGGGGCCAACGTCAGGGCTTGCTGGTAGGCCGCCCGGGCTTCGTCGGCGCGGCCGTCGCGTCGCAGCAGGTCGGCTTGGGTTGCGTGCAGAAGGTGATATCCGTCGAGCCGGCCGGACGACGCGAGCTCGTCGACCAGGGCCAGGCCGGCGGGGATGCCGTGGGCCATGGCGACCGCGACGGCGCGGTTGAGGTCCACCACCGGCGAGGGCGCCAACCGGGCCAGGCGGGTGTAGAGGGCCGCGATCTGTGCCCAGTCCGTGCTGGCGGTGTCGATCGCGGTGGCGTGGCAGGCGGCGATCGCGGCCTGCACCTGGTAGGGGCCGGTAGCTTGCATCGCCAGGGCGGCGTCGAGGGTGTGCACTCCCTCGGCGATCAGCGCGCGGTCCCACCGGGACCGGTTCTGGTTCTCCAGCGTGACCAGTACCCCGGCGTCGGTGCGCGTGGCGCGTCGAGACTCGTGCAGCAGCATCAGCGCGAGCAGGCCGCGTGGCTCGGGCTTGGCCGGCATCAGCCGAACTAGGACCCGGGCTAGCCGGATGGCCTCGGCGGTCAAGCCCCGGTGGTGGTCCTGTTCGTCGTATCCCTCGTTGAAGATCAGATACAGCACCGCGAGGACGGCGGCGAGGCGCTGTGGCAGGAGCTCGGCGGGGGGTACCCGGTAGGGGATGCCCGCCTCTTGGATCTTGCGCTTGGCGCGGACCAGGCGTTGCGCCATGGCGGGCTCGGCGGTCAGGAAGGCTCGGGCGATCTCGGCCGTGCTCAATCCGGTGAGGGTGCGCAGGGTGAGCGCTACCCGGGCCGGGAACGGCAGCGCCGGATGGCAGCAGGTGAAGATCAGCCGCAGCCGGTCGTCGGGGATCTCCTCCGGCATCGGCTCGTCCGGGTCCCGCGCGAGCACAGCCAGCTGGCGGAGTTTCGCGGCCCCCGCCTTGTCGCGGCGCAGCCGGTCGGTTGCACGGTTGCGGGCCGTGGTGGTTAGCCACGCGCCGGGGCGGCGCGGGACACCGTCGCGCGACCAGCTGGTCAGCGCGGCGGCGAACGCTTCCTGCGCGCAGTCCTCGGCCATGTCCCAGTCCCCGGTGAGCCCGATCATGGTGGCGACGACCTGGCCCCACTCGTCCCGGTACGCCGCATCAACCGCCGCCCGGACCCGCTCACTCGGCGCGCTCACTCCCAGACCGGACGGATCTCGACCCCACCCCACCGCGCGTAGGGGTGACCGGCGGCGATCGCGATCGCCTCATCCAGGTCCGAGCAGTCGACGACCACGAACCCCCCGACGAAGTCCTTGGTCTCCGCGAACGGTCCGTCGGATACCAGGGTCTCGCCATCGCGGACCCGGACCGTCGTCGCGTCCAGCACAGGACGCAACCGCGCGGAACTGAGCACCCCGCCGCGCCGATCCAAATCCGTCAGCCAGGCCTGATGCACCGGATCCGCCGCGAGTTCCTCCATGGACGGCGAGGCCGTCTCGTCGTCACAGATCAGCAGGACATATTTCACGCCGCATCTCTCCTACTCGCCGAATACGGAACCCCTGACCATGCCGGGGCCGAGCAGCTGACGACAAGCTGGACCATGCGGTATGTCGGCCGCCGCGCCGCTGGTCCTTCGCGAGGGCGACCGAGACGGCGGGTCGGCCATCTCGGCGAGTGTGTGCCCGATGGCGACGTCGGCGATGGCGGCAATTGTGCCGGCGTGAAGGAATCCGCGCCCGTTGACCTTGGCGTCGTCGACGGTGAACCCGAGCCGGAGCGGATCTTCAACCCGGTAGGGGCCCGAGTTCGGTCGCGCCCCAGCTGTGGACCGGGACATCCCGCAGGTGGACGCTGAGCTGCCAGAGGTAGCCCTCGGGGTCGGCCACGATCGCCTGGCGTAGGCCCCATGGCTGATCGGTCGTTTCGTCGATCAGGCTGCCGCCGGCGTGCAGCGCCCGCTGCACGGCCTGGTCGACGTCTTCGACGAACACGAGGGTCATGGCGCGCAAGGTTTGGCGTGAGACCGGTTCGGTCGGTGCTGGCGCCTGGGCCGCGAGCCCGAGGGAGACCACCGCGTTGCCGATCACGAGCTCGGCGTGACCTATGCGTCCGTCGGGCAGGGTCAGTCGCAGTGCCTCCCGAGCTCCCAGCACATCGCTCAGCCACCGCAGCGCGGCCGCTGGGTCGGTGTAGCGCAGGTAGACAACGGCACTGGGATAACCACGGCGAGGATCAAACACTGGGCGAGCCTGTCACGACCTGCGCGGACCGCGCTCATCGTTCGTTCACGGCTCGGGTCAACCGTGCCGTTGCGTGCTTAGGGCGCACTCCGCCGCGACCGTTGTAGGGCGCGGACGCGCTGTAGCGCGGGCTGGTCGTGGACCGTGCTGTCATAGAGAGCGGCCAGGTCTGCCTTGAGCGCGGTGCGCGCGTTGGCGTCCAGGTAGACCATGTGACCGGACGGGTAGAACTTGACGGTGAGGTTCTTGCGGATGGCGGCGTCGCGCAATGGCATGTTCTCCAGGTCGATGACCGTTTGGGAGAACGGCGTCACGGAATCGAAGTACCCGTTAGCCGAGAGGACCTTGAGATCGGTGTTCAGTGCCATTGTCGCGGCGAGGTCGCCCGCCGTGTAGAGCACGATGCGTCCGTCGGCGTCCTTGCCTTTCTGGGCTCCGGTCGGGTCGATGTGCCCGAAGTCCCAGTTCTGGAACGCTTGGTCGTTCAGGTCGGTGAACGCGGACGTCGAGCTGAATTTGAGTCCGTCTTGGAGGTAGCTGTTCCACATGGCCGTGTATGCGCCGTTGACCGCGGTCATAGTTGGGTCGTTGCCGCCGGACAGTGGGTCGATTGTCGCGGCGATTCCGGTGTCGACGCCGAGTACCCGTCCGTCGTAGGCGCCGAGGGCCATGCCGCTGGAGCGCATCAGTGTGGTGAGGAAATGCAGCGTGCCTCGATTGTCGGAGTCGGCGACGTTGAGGCCTTCCCAGCTGGTCAGCACGACAGGCGAGATTCCGGTGTATTCGCTGAGCGTGCGCACCGTGGCTGGGTCGGCATCGGGGAATGCGGCGAGGGCTTTCGGGTAGTCGTTGCGGGCGAACGGGACCACCGCGTCCATGAATGACGGCAGATCGGCTGGCGGTGGCGTGACGGTGGTCTTCTGGTGGTACCAGGCGTCGGCGCACAGGGTGGGCAGGAGCCCGACCGGGCTGCCGGCCTGCGAATAGTCCAGGATTGAGGACAGCAGCGTGACGCCGTTCAGGTCGACGCCGTCTTCGTGTAGGAGGTAGGCCAGCACGCAGCTGCGCGCCGTCCCATACGACTCGCCGAATAGGAACTTCGGCGAGTTCCAGCGGTCGTAGCGGGTCAGGTAGCGCTTGATGAATTGGCGGAGCGCGCCGGCGTCCTGGTCGACTCCCCAAAAGTCCTTGTTGATGTTCGGTGCGATGGCCGCCGAGTAGCCGGTGCCGACCGGGTTGATGAACACAAGGTCGCTCTTGTCGAGCAGGCTGTCTGGGTTGGGCTCCAGGGTGTAGGGCGCCGGCGGGGTGAAGCTCGGCATGCTGGTCTTGAGGCGTAGCGGGGCGAATGAGCCGAGCATGACGTACACCGAGGACGAACCTGGGCCACCGTTGTAGAAGAAGGTTACCGGGCGGTCGGTCGGTGTCGGGGTGTCTGCTGTGAACGCGACGTAGAAGATCTTGGCGGCGGGCTGCGAGCTGCTCGGATTGACGGTGACCAGGTGACCGGCGGTTGCTGTGTAGACGATGTCATTGCCGCCGATTTCGGTGGTGTGGTGGGTGATCGCGGCGCTCTCGGTCACGTCGGTGATCGAGTCGAGGGGGCCGTTGCCGTACGCAGTGGTGTCCGACAGGGGTTGATCCGCGGCGCTGGATGAGGTTGTCATGCCCACGTCCTCCTACATTCGTAGATCGGGTGACTTTCTGGCGGGACGACCGACTTGGTCGACAATGTTCGCGCGGACCTCACCCGATCAGCGGGCCCGCGCACATCCGGGTCACGCTGCGACAGCTGTTCGTGGTGGTCGGGCTCACCGTCGGTGTGCTCTTTAGCCCACGCGGGCACGGGCCGGCCGGCGCGCGTACCGGAGGACGTGTACCCCTCGTTTCTCACCGCGAGTGCACGTTCGTGCTCGGACAGTGAGGTCGGGGGTTCGGCATGCGCAACTGGCCAGCACGGCTGATCGGTTCGGGCCTCGTAGCGGTGGTGCTCTGCGCGGTGCTGCTCAGTGGAACGGCGGCCGCCGATGAGTCGGGCGATGTCGTCACGATTCCGGTCTCCTTCCAGGTCAGCAACGTCAACCAGTCCAAGGTGGCGTGTACCTCGGACGGCGAGCGCTACACGGTGCACGGCAACATCGTGGCCCAGCGTTCGGTGCTCTCCGCCGACCGGCCGTCGCTGACCATCTACTCGCACGGGCTGGCCTACACCGGTGAGAGTTTCTTCCACTTCACGAAGGTGCCTGGTTACGACTACGTCACCGAGCAGGCCGAGAAGGGGCACGCCTCGCTCGAGTTCGACCTGCCCGGCTACGGCGACAGCGACGCGCCGAGGGATGGCCACCAGATCTGCTACGGCTCGGAAGCCACGATCATCCACCAGATGATCGGTCAGCTGCGCTCGGGCCGCTACGACGCCGACGGCGCGGACCCTGTCGCGTTCCACCGGATCGCCCTCGCCGGGCACTCGGCCAGCGGGTTTACCGTGCAGGCCGAGGCATACTCGTTCCACGACATCGACGCGCTGATCGTGATGGCCTTCGCCGACCAGGGCTTCAGCCCGCTGCTGCTGTCCACTACCGCCCAGACCATGCTGCGCTGCACCCTGGGCGGCGACCCGAAGCCGGGCGACCCGGGCAGCACCGGCTACGCCTACTTCGGCCAGACCGACGCCGACTACCGCGCTGGTCACCTGCACAACACCGACCCGGAAGTGGCGAAGGTGGCCACCGCGCACCGGGTCAAGGATCCGTGTGGCCGGCTGGGCTCGGCCATCCCGAACGCGGCCAGCGACGTCGCCCTGCTGGCCACTGTGCGGGTCCCGGTGCTGCTGGTCTACGGCAAGAACGACGCGTTGTTCCAGGACAACCCGGTGGGCACGCCGCTGCAGAAGGCGCATTACTTGGGCACCTCGGACGTGACCGACATCTTTCTGTCCAACACCGGCCACGCGCTCACCCTGGAGCGCACCGCGCCGGAGATGCGCGAGCGGGTGTCCGACTGGCTATGCCGGCATGGGTTCTGACCCGGTCGAGGGCCAGACCACGACGATGTAGCGAAGATCGCGCGCGTGGTACGTCACCGTTCACCCCGTGAGCAGCCCCGCCGGGTCGGTGAACGGGAGCTCGTGCGCCTCGGCAACTGGCTGGTTCACTAGCTTGCCGCCGAGCGTGCTCAGGCCCTTGGCGAGCGACGGGTCGGCCGCCGCGGCCGCCCGCACGCCGCGGGTCGCCACCCGCATCAGGTAGGGCAGGGTTGCCGAGGTCAACGCCAGGGTCGAGGTCCGGGCCACCGCGCCGGGGATGTTGGCCACGCAGTAGTGCACCACGCCGTCCACCACGTAGGTCGGGTCCGAGTGCGTGGTCGGCCGGCTGGTCTCGAAGCAGCCGCCCTGGTCGATGGCGATGTCCACCACGACGCTGCCCGGCCGCATGCTGGCGATCATCTCCCGACT
>Ga0137413_10000308_pt1 | contig 15253 bp, 14 predicted proteins | sample CZODoug2_1_16fun_FD_108280 | JGI IMG/M metagenome (GOLD analysis project Ga0137413, IMG submission 108280) | Vadose zone soil fungal communities from Angelo Coast Range Reserve, California, USA - CZODoug2_1_16fungal (Illumina Assembly) | ecosystem: Environmental > Terrestrial > Soil > Vadose... | reverse complement strand
GAACCAGTGGCCCCTGCCGTGTGAAACGGAAGTAGGGTGCCTACAAATCAACGATATGCGAGTCGTGCCCCCAGTTGCAACAGGCACTTAGTGTCACGTGATGTCATTTGATATCACTCAATGTCACGACCGCACTGTCCCAAAATTGTCCCAGGAAGCGGCTTACGAGCGGGTGGCGCCCAATTACTTCGTCGTTGATAGCTTCTGACTTTCTGGTGATTCAGGCGGGGCGAAAAAGAATGCCATGACTGAGTCCGCAGGGGCCATTGGCGGGGTTCCTGGGTAGTATCCCTTCAGCCGCTCAAGAGCATGCGTCGCGCACTCGTTGTCTTAGCCCCGCCGTCAGCCCTTGCTCTTTGCGAGTCGCGCGCTCTCACGTTTCAGCGGTCGCGACACCGGGCAGACCTCCTGAATATACCCATTCAGCGTGTTCACGAGACTATCTCCCACAAGCCTGTAATGGATGAATTGACCGCGTCGCTCGCTTGCGATGAGGCCGGCATTTTCTAGGATGGAAAGGTGTTTTGAGATGGAGGGCTTCGAAATATCGAAGCGTTCCGCGATCTCCCCGGCGGTGAGGTCGGTACTAGACAAGTAAGCCAGAATCTTGCGCCGCACCGCAGAAGACAAAGCCTCAAAGACGCGATCGAGGGACATTAAGACCTCTCTGTAGTTAGCCGATTGACTAATTATCTAAAGGCGATATGATATTTAGCGAATGAGCTAATTATACAATAAAGGGAACGCGGGCATGCGGGTCTCGAGCCAGTTGATAGCAGTCCCGGGGGGTGCAGGCACACTCCCCGCGAGTACCGCCCTCCATCGGGTTCTGGCCATACACCCCCAGGATGTGCGGTTCGGGACGGTCAGGTGGGCCCCAATTAAGTCGTTCTGGTTCATCGGCATGGCGGCGGGTGCGCTGGTCGGTGGCGTGCTGACATTCAGCTGGGCGGCTTTTTCGGTGTTTGTCGGCGCCACTGCCGCGGTGCTTCTGTTCGGGCATTCGCTCGGTAACCACCGCAAGCTGGTTCACGATAGCTTCCAATGCCCGAAATGGCTCGAGTACACCCTGGTCTATCTCGGGGTCCAGGTCGGGCTCGCAGGTCCCATCGGGCTGCTTCGACAGCACGATTTGCGCGACTACGCACAACGATTGCCCGATTGCCACGAGTACCTGCGGCACGGACGCTCTGCGTGGGTCGATGCCTGGTGGCAGCTCAATTGCGAGCTTGTCCTCGATCGACCACCCACTGTTCGCATTGAGCCGCAAATCGCGCAAAACCGCTTCCTCAGGTTCCTGGAGCGGAGCTGGATGGCGCAGCAACTACCGGTGGCGCTCCTGCTGTATGCAACCGGGGGTTGGGCCTTTGTGTGGTGGGGCGTCTGTGCGCGCGTTACGGCGGCGGTCTTCGGGCACTGGCTGATCGGCTACCTCGCTCACAACCACGGCGAGATCGTGAGAGAGGTCAGAGGCGCGGCTGTACAAGGGCGCAACGTAGGATTCACGTCGTTGCTCACGATGGGCGAGTGCTGGCACAACAACCACCACGCATTTCCGGGCTCGGCACGCCTCGGCCTGCGTCCCGGCGAATGCGATCCCGGCTGGTGGGCGCTCCAGGGAATGCGCCGACTCGGGCTGATCTGGGGCATCAAGTTGCCCGCGGATCTTCCATTTCGCCCGGAGCTCGTGGCGATCGGCAGGAGCCCGCCGGCGTTGCTCACTTCTGCGAGTGGAGCCGCTGATGGCCACACCGCCTGATTCTTCCTCGGCCCTTCGGGCTTGGATAGACCGATTGGGTTGGACCGTGCCGCTCGTGTGTGGCGCGCTGGTTGGGATCGGAATCCGGCTCCTGTACTGGGGTAAGCCAGGCCAGGCCTATGACGCCATGCTGCGCTCGTTCGTTCTGCTGGTTCCGATCCTGGTCGGCGCTGTCGCCGTATACCTCGCGGAGCGCGTCGAACGCCGCAGCTGGTCGGACTATTTCTGGATCGGCGCAGTTGCGAATGCGCTTTTTGTCTTTGGTACTTTCCTCATCATGATCGAAGGCATTATCTGCGTCGTTCTTGCTGCGCCTCTTTTCGGTCTTATCGGGGGTCTCGCGGGATTGGCCATGGGGGCCGTGTGTCGCTGGACCCGCTGGCCGAGACAGACCATGTATGGCGTCGCGGCCTTACCGCTGCTGCTGGGTGGCTTTGAGCAGTACCTTCCGGTTCCACAGGAGGTGCATTCGGTCGAACGGGCCTACATCGTGTCAGCCTCTCCGGAAAGAATCTGGTCACAGCTCGTCGTGGCCGAAAATATCCGACCGAGTGAGATCGGCAGCGCGTGGATGTACCGAATCGGCGTGCCCCTCCCAGAATCCGCCGTGACCGAGGTCATCGACGGGAAGGGAGTACGCCATATCCGGATGGGGAAGAGGATTCACTTCGACCAGACGGCCGCCGATTGGGAGCCCAACCGACGAGTCCGCTGGCTGTACCGCTTCTCCAGCGATTCGTTCCCGGCAGCTGCGCTCGATGACCATGTCAGGATCGGTGGCACGCACTTTGACGTACTCGATACCGAGTACTCGCTGCGACAACTGCCAGCTGGAACTGAGCTGCGCGTGCGAATGAGTTACCGGGTTAGCACCCCTTTCAATTGGTACGCGAGACCGATCGCGGAGTTTCTTATCGGCAACTTCGAAGAGACAGCGCTCAAATTCTACGGCCATCGCGCGGAGGCGGGTTGACCACTGCCGTCTATGAGCAGGGGGCGGGGCTGTTTTACAGCAGGAACCCTACAGGCGCATCTCAGCGGTAATGGCATCGTAGGGAGCTGACACACGACCGTCTTCGCGTTGCAACAGACCCGACGCGGCCAAGGTCACCACGTCCTCATACACGCGCTTGTAGTCGCGCCCTAGTCTCTCAGCGAGCGCCTTTACAGAGGATGCCGGTTCCCGGTGCACGTCCTGAAGCAGTTCCAGCCGTTTGGGTGTCAGCGCGTTGAGCATTGAAGGTAGATTTGGGAAAGTCACATGTCGCTCCCGTACCCTCTCACCGCGTTCGAGCCGATGCCACGCACTCACGAAGCGCTGGCCCATGTCCTTTGCCGTACCGACGTGAACTTTGACTCGCTTGCTCATCACTCACCTCGTAGGCGGCGCACATCCGCCAGGAAATCCTCGATCAGCCGCTCCGGCGTACTGAAAGTGTAGGACTGCTGCTTGCCCTCGACGTGGCGATGATCGCCGCGCCCGCGCTCATTGTCGTAGCCGATGAGGCGCTGCCCGGGCCGTCCATAGAACAGGCTGTACCTCAACCGATGCCTGCTGCCAGGCACGGATTCCGGTACCTCCCAGATCTTCATTTCAACGATCGAGCCATCAGGCAGCACCTGTTTGTCGTGAAACGCCAGGCGCGCCTTCATATGGCGTATCATGCCATACATTTTTGTATGGCGCAAAATGCCATAATCACCGGCGGTGCGCGGACGGCGAACTTAGCGAGGACGCCCATAAGAAAGGCGCCGGCGCGGATTCACGCGGCCCACTGTCCCAAATGCGAGGGAAACAGCTTGAGAGAAGGGCTGGAAGTTTTTGTTCTAGTTGGTGGGCGGTACTGGGCTCGAACCAGTGACCTCTGCCGGTGAAACGGAAGTAGGGTGCTTACGAATCAACCATTGCGAGCCGGGTTGCCGTTTGCAACAAGGACTTGTTATCACGTGATGTCATTTCATATCGTGCAAGGTCACGCCCGCACTGTCCCAGAATTGTCCCGGCGGCGGCTTAGGAGCAGGGAGGTCCCCACTAGAGTTGGCATCCACGCTCTCCGGGTCAATCGCTCGGAGCTTTGTCGATAAATGTGTAGAGGGCCCGGATTCTCCCTCGCTCGAAGACCGCGATATCCATCCCGGTGACCACTGGAGCGGCTCGCTCGGGGCCGAGGTGCCAGGGCAATCGGCCGTGGTCGTGGTTCACTTGCGGCGGAGCTGCCATGCTGAATTTGAATCCCGGAGCGCCCTGAAGAATCTGACCCACCTTGGCGTTGAGGGCGTCCCGACCGACGATCTCTTGGTCGTCCTCAAAGAACACGCAGTGGTCCGCGTAGATTTCGCTGATGACTCTCTTCCGGAGTTCTGGACTCTTCTGCCCGAACACTTCAAGAAGATTTCTTTCCATCAGAAGACCAAGCGGGTTCTTCATGATCCTTTCTCCAGTTTCCGATGGTCGATCAGGATCAGTGCTGCGTCTTCATATTTGAGAACGCTCAGCTGCCCACTCATTTTGGTCTCCTCTTAAGACTGAGATGGTCTTCGTTCTCTCTAGAACATGCCGTTGGCGTTTGCGCGCGGGATGTTCGGGGCGATGATCGGAGCGGAGTTTTGAGGTGTTCCCACGAGCTGCAACGTGTCCCAATGCTCGACCGCCTTACCCTCGGCGTTCATACGATAGATATCGACGCCAGCGATCCCGGTATCGTTCGGATCATCGGTGAACAGATTCAGGAAGTTCAGGTGGGCCCAGACGTAGTCGCCGACCGCAATGATCTTGTGAACCACGACGCGCGCGCGGAGTCGTTCCCTCGTGACCTTCCCGAAGAACTGACCGAGCGCGAGAGACCCGTCGGGAATAATTGGGTTGTGCTGGATGTATGAGGGGCTGACAAATTTGGCCGTCGCCTCCTCGGATCGCTTCTGATTGATCATCAGGTCATATAGTGCGAGCACGTTGTTCTTGTTGCGTACCGCACGGCTGTCAGCAGTATCAACTGTTTCGATCATGGTTCGCTCCGTGCTTCGACGTTGATGAAGCAGCGGGTCTAGTTCAACCCGACGATTTGGAGGCGGAGAGCATCCTGTTCCGCATCCGATTGCTCGCGCACAGCGCGAAGAATCTCTTCGGCATCCCGGCCAACCGCAGCAAAGCGCGGCGCTGGGTTCTGCTCGGCCAGCTCAATCACGCGCACCGCGGCCTCGACGGAGGCGAGCCCGCTCCCCTGCATGCTGTTGAGTTTCGCAGCGAACGTGTCGAACGCCCGTCCGTAGAGATCGCGCTCTTGCGCTGTCATCTGCTCGGCCGTGCGCGCCAGCGCCGTTGCCGTCTTCGCCGGGCCGCCCGTTCTCATATTGCCGGCCGCCAGCACGACGACGTCGATTCCGAAGGGTTTCAATTCGGCCCGATAGACGGCCGCGAAGACTTCCATCGCAGCCTTGGATGCGCCCGAGGGCCCGTTGAAAGGGAGCGGAAGGCTGGCGGTCCAGGTGCTGATCTGCACGATGCGGCCACGCGCCACCCGCAGGGCCGGGAGCAATGCGTTCATGACCGACAGGGCGCCGAACACATTGACCTCGAACTCATGCCGCACGGCGTCGAGCGGCAAAATCTCCAACGGACCCGGAGTGAGAATGCCGGCGTTATTGACGAGCAGATCAAGGCCGGTAGCGCCAAGCGCGTCGGACACGCTGGCGGCCCAGGCTCTCACAGCCTGCTCCTTAGTGATGTCGCAGACGGTGAGGCTGACGCGGCCGCCGGATGCCTGCTTCAGATCTTGGACCTCCGCGGCAGCGAATGCCGTACCGAAGACGATGTAGCCCTTGGCGGCGAGCGCAAGAGCGATATCGCGGCCAAGGCCGCTGCCGGCGCCGGTAACCACGGCGGACTGACCCGATTTCTTCGATGCCAACGACATTGCCGGTCCCTCTCTGCCTTGAACTGAACTTGGACCACGCATACGGCTGAAGACCTGCTCCCGCGTTGGCCCGATCGACTACCACCATCAAGTGAGCAGGCCAGCACCCGCGCCCAGCTTGCCGAGAGGCGCATTCATCGGAATCGACGGGCGGGCCGTCCCCGGTGCCCTGAGCATGGCACCGACTACCCTGTGCTGAACAAGTGACGCCTATATATCTCTGCGGGAATCTTGATGGCGATGGCGTGAATCTGAGAGGTTGGCTAGAATTGCTAGGAAACACTGAGCCCCCGAGTATTCCATCGTCGGTGCCATCCGCTTCAAGCCGTGGGTCACGAAGGTTCATTAGCCTTCCAATTCCGGGAACGCTCGGGCGCCCCAGCCAGGGTGTCAGCGGAATGGGATCCCTTTTCTGTGTACGTTGTCGATGAGACGCCGCTGTATGCGTATGCGGCGTTTCGCGATTATGCGCTCGGTATCTACATGGCTGGGCGTCACTTCATTCGCCGCGTGATCGGGGCAGAGGTCGCTGAAGGCTGGACCGACCCCGGAACAATCACTCTCACTCCACCGGGTATCGAGGCGGTATGGGAGGCAAGCGGATCTTCGCGTGCTGCCGTCATCGCCGTGCGTCCCGAGTTCTTATCGCGCGCGATCGAGGAACATTGGGATGTAGATTCCAAGAATGTCGAAATCCTCAAACAGTTCCTAATCCACGATCCTGTGATCGACGCGGTAACGCTAAATCTTGCACGCGAAGCCGCGAGCCGATCTCCAGCAGGACGGCTGTATGCCGAGAGTGCTTGTGAATTTCTAGCGCACCATCTGATTCACCACTATTCGACCTTGGCGGCAACTCCGCCGCGGCCGATTGGGGGGCTGCCGGGCCGCCGGCTCAAGCTGGTTCTAGATTACATAGAAGACACACTCGGACGGCCGATCGAATTGCGTTCCTTGGCCGCGCTCGCGGGTATCAGCGCTCGTCACTTCGAGCGCGCTTTTCGTCAGAGTACGGGAATGCCGCCGTACGCCTACGTGCTGGGGAGGCGCTTGGATGCTGCCCGTGACCTGTTGATTACTAGGTCGGAATTGCCGATTGAACACATCGCTTTTCGATTGGGATTCTCCAGCAGCAGTCATTTCTCTTCGGCTTTCCGTCGGCGAATCGGCTGCTCGCCGACTGAATTTCGGAAACGGCATGCAAGCTAACGGTGCGGTCGCGAAGAGGATTAGTCCCACTTCGCTCTAGGGGGATTCAGGGAGCCCCGTTTGACCTCACAGTGTGCGCTGCCGTCTGCGAGCAGCGGTCATTAAGCGAACGCCGCACTGTGAAACGGAAGTAGGGTGCTTACGCAGCAACGACAATGTCCCTGATTGCAACAATCCTCCAATTCTGTGCTGCGATCGGAGCGCTTTACTCGCCGGCGTATCCCGCCTCAAGCTGGTGTCGAACGGCAAGAATGAGGACGATGTCTTCGGCCGGGAGCCAACGGTACTTCGCGACGTACCCGTAACGGCCGCGCGAGAGAATGAGCTCGCGTCGACCCTTTTCAGCGGGCCGCCCGAGGAGAGGATGATCAGCCAGGAGCTCACAAGCCTTTCGCACGCTCAGAATCTGTTCACGCGCCTTTTGGGGATTCTCGGCCGCGATGAAGTCAAAGAGCCGTTCGAGGTCAGCAAGCGCTTTTTGAGTTATTTCGACCGTCGCCATGCACGGGCCCTGGGGCGCCGCGCCTTGGCGCCGGACGCTCGCGCGGCCAGATAGTCAAAGGCAGAGGTGAGCTCAAAGGCCTTTCCGCTCGAAAGCGCTTCCTCCTCTGAACGCGCTGCCTCGTCGGCGAAGCGCGCCCTCAGTTCCGATCGCTCAGCTTCACGAGCCAGCGCTTCGACCATGAACGCGTGGGGCGTCTTATTTGCGGCACTCGCCAGTCGCTCGATGCGGCGTTTGAGGTCTTCAGGGAGTTTCAGGCTGGTAGCGGCCATCAGGGTGATTCAATGCTCATGTTCTAGGTAGTCATAAAGTAATACCGGAAGGGCGAGGCGTCAAGATTCCACGGAATCCTTCCTCGATCGGGTGCGCGGACGGCCGCCCTTGCGCCCGTTTCTGCGTGCTGCAGCTGCTTTGGCGGCGGAGGAATTCCGACCGCCGATGAGGCCGAGCTCTGCCAGCCACTCGGGTCCGGAAAACAAGGAGGAAAGGAGACCGGGTACGCTCAGATCGAGGTCAAGGCCTCCCCAGTGCAGGCCACTGCCGCGCCCAAGAACTTCAACCGCACGGAGATCTTTGGGTCTGACTCCCTTGAGACACGAAATCAGCTTTACCGGCAACGTAATCGTCGCCCCGGTCGTGAGCCCGATCCGCAGTGCACGCTCTCGGGAACGGTACGCAGCAAAGGCAGCTCGCGGTTCGGTTTTTGCGGCGCGGCGCCCAGCGCGGGAGGCCCGAGCGAAATTCCCGCGCAGCTCCTTCTCTATCCAGCCAGGTATCAGGTCTGATTTACGCCTGAAAACCGAACGCTTGGGTTATTGGGCCGGACAGAATTGTCCCAAATTCGCGGCAAAGAAACTAAGGAAACTGGTCTAAGTTATTGTTCTGAATGGTGGGCGGTACTGGGATCGAACCAGTGGCCCCTGCCGTGTGAAAGCAGTGCTCTACCGCTGAGCTAACCGCCCATTTTGAGGGACGGGAAGTCTATAGGCGGCCCGGGGCCAAGGCAAATCATGAACGTGCACCCGCGTGAACCGGGCGGGCACACGGGCGAGGCGTAGCGCTGCGGCCCTTGGTAACATGCGCGCCCTCACGAGTACGGACAGGTCGGCACGTCCCCATGAGAGTCGTCACGCGCTTTGCGCCCAGTCCCACCGGGCTGTTGCACGTCGGCGGCGCACGCACGGCGCTGTTCAGCTGGCTGTACGCGCGGCGCACGGGTGGCAAGTTCATTTTGCGCGTCGAGGACACCGACCGGGAGCGCTCCACCGAGGAGGCGGTGCGGGTGATTCTCGAGGGCATGGCCTGGCTCGGGCTCGATGCGGACGAGGGTCCGTACTATCAGAGCCAGCGCTTCGACCGCTACCGCGAGGTGATCGCCGGTATGCTGCGGGCGGGCACGGCGTATCACTGCTACTGCACCAAGCAGGAGCTGGATGCGCTGCGCGAGCAGCAGATCGCCCGCAAGGAGAAGCCGCGTTACACCGGGATCTGCCGCGATCACAGCGCGCCGCGCCCGGGCGTCGATCCGGTGGTGCGCTTTCGTAACCCGCTCGCCGGCGCGGTCGTGGTGCAGGACCTGGTGCACGGGCCGGTGACGTTCCAGAACACCGAGCTCGATGACCTGATCATCGCACGCTCGGACGGCACGCCGACCTACAACTTCTGCGTGGTGGTCGATGACATGGACATGGGAGTCACGCATGTCATACGCGGCGATGATCACCTGAACAACACTCCGCGGCAGATGAACATGTTGGAGGCGCTCGGCGCGAGCGTACCGCAGTACGCGCACGTGCCCATGATCCTGGGACCAGACGGTGCCAAGCTCTCCAAGCGTCACGGCGCGGTAAGCGTGTTGCAGTACCAGGAGGACGGCTTTCTGCCGGACGCACTCCTCAATTATCTGGTGCGCCTGGGCTGGTCGCACGGCGACCAGGAGGTGTTCACACGCGCCGAGATGATCGCCGCGTTCGACATCCATGACGTCAACAAGGCGGCATCGGCCTTCAACCCTGAGAAGCTGTTGTGGCTGAATCAGCAGCACATGGTGCGCGCGGAACCCGCGACGCTCGTGCCGCACCTGCGTGCGCAGCTGCGCCGCCTGGGGTTGGACAGCAGCGATCAGCGCCTGCTCGAGGGCGTGATCCTCGCGCAGCGCGAGCGCACCAAGACCCTGAAGGAGATGGCCCAGAACAGCCGCTTCTTCTTTGTCGATAGCATTGAGGTGGATCCGAAAGCAGCCGCCAAGCATCTCGGCAGCGATGCACTGCACGCGGTGGCGAAGGTCCGCGAGCGGCTCGCCGGCCTGCCTGAGTGGAGCGCCGCGACGATTCACGCCGCGCTGAATGAGCTGGCGACCCAGCTGAACAGCGGGCTCGGCAAGATCGCGCAACCGGTGCGCGTCGCGGTGACCGGCACAGCGGTGTCGCCGCCGATCGATGCGACGCTGGCGTTACTCGGGCGCGAGCGCGCGCTCGCACGCCTGGACGCGGTGCTGGCCAGATCACCGCGCGCTCCCGCTTGAATGACGCCGCCCGCTCGCTCTCCCGACCAGGTCGGAAAACGACCCTGACCGCCGCGACGGCTAGTCCGAGCGCTCGTACGAGCGAGGTTTACCCGAGGGACCCCGCCGTCCCGTGGTAGTAGCTGCCCACGGTTTCGATCGCGGCGCGCACCAGCTCGCGCTCGTCTTCGCTCAGGTAAGGGTTCCAGATATCGAAGATCAGCAGCGCACGCGGCGTGTCGGAGCCGTTCCAGGCTTCGTGCTCGAAGGTGTCGTCGAACACCCACGCCTTACCGGGGATCCACTCGCGCGTCTCGCTGCCCACGCGAAAGCCGCAGTCTGGAGGCACGATCAGAGGCAGGTGCACCGTCACTCGTGCGTTCGTGACACCGGTGTGCGCCGGTATGCGCGTGCGCGCCTCGAGAATCGAAAAGAACGCGTTCGGGCCGTGCCCGGCCACGTCGCATTGAGGTGCGCTTTGCAGCATTTGCGCGGTGCGTGGACAGCGCGCCAGATGCTCCGGTTGCGCCACGCCTTCGTTCCACAGGAAGTACGCGCTCCAGCGGCGCGACTTGTTGAGCTCCCGCCATTGCTGCAGAGGCACGCCTTCGGGATAGGCCACGTAGGGCTCAAGCCCGGCCTGGTCAGCGCTCAGCACCGTGGTGAGTTCGCCGCGGATTTCATCCGTTGCGGCCTCGATCGCACCCAGCCAGGGGAATTCCACACCCTCGATGTACTCCGGCGTCGGCAGGTCTGGAAAGTACAGGAACGTCGGCTGCGGTGCGTAACGGCTGCGCTTGCCGGTCAAGAGATCAATGCACTTGTCGACGCGCCGGTACGGGCCGCGACCGCGCTGCGCGCGGATGGCGGCGAGCCGCTCCTCGAGCGCGCCGGCCAGCGCGGCATCATCGCGGCGCACCGCGGCGCGTGCGCGCTCCAGCGCTGCCCTCACCATTTCCGGCGGCGTCACCTCAGGTGGCACGATCGCCAGGGCGTGGCGATAGATCCGCGCCGCGTTGCGCGCATCGCCTTGATCCTCGACCAGGGTACCCTTCTGCAGGATCGCCGTGAGATGCTGGGGCTCGAGCGCGAGCGCCCGCCCGATCGCCTCCATCTCCTCCTGCGGCAGGCGCAGCGCGTGCAGGCTCGAGGCCAGGTTGGACCACAGCGCCGGGTGGTTCGGGTCGGCCAGGGTCGCACGCTGGAACAATTCCCGCGCCTTGATGGGCTCGCCACGCTGCATCATGCGCAGGCCCAGCTCGTTCAACACCGCCGGGTGCTCAGGCGCGAGCTGCGCCACGCGCGCGAGCAGCTCATCGGCCTCCCGGCCGCGGCCGGCGGCGAGCGCAGCCTTGGACGCCTGGATCGTCCGCAGGATAGTGGCGTGGTCCGGGGCCACGGTACTGGCGTTGCTCAGAGAACCCCGCAATGTTCAGGCTTGTGCGTTGCGATTCTAGCCCGGGAGGCCGCTCTGCAAAGCAAGCGCGCGCCGCTGCACTGCGACGGGACTCGTGCCCCCGGACCCGTGACGCTTGACAATGCCCAGGGCCGTGCGTAGGTTGCCGCCGCTTCGCGTGGGGCCATAGCTCAGCTGGGAGAGCGCTTGCATGGCATGCAAGAGGTCGGCGGTTCGATCCCGCCTGGCTCCACCACCCCCTGTTTTTCGCCATTCAAAAGCCCACAACCCGGCAGGCTCACGCTGAGGCTTGCGCCGAGCCGCATGCTCGGTGCGGCGACTCGCACGACTTACTGTTGACGATTTACAACAAATGGGCTGGCTGCTGCGGCCAAAGGCGGCTCGCTCTGCGGCGTAATTGATACAGCATTTGCCTGCCGTGTTCCCCTGGTGCTACGCTGACTTTAAGTAAAGCTAACCAAGCTTGGCGCATTGTTCCCGAGGACAGCACCGCGAAGCGCCACGGCCAATGAGTCGTCGCGCTGCGGGTTAGCGCCGAGAAGACAAATCTAAGGGGAGATCATCCATGCGATCAGGTTCATCGGGCCGTTCGAATCAGATCAGGCTGGCGGTTCAGGGAGCACTCGCGGCGTGCTGTGCGGCGGCGCCGGTGCTCGCGCAACAGGCGCCCGCGGCGGGGCCGCCGACAGTCCAGGAGGTCGTCGTCACCGGTTCGCGCATCCTCCAGAGTGTCGCGCAATCCACGCAGCCCCTTTCGGTCATCAGCGCGGATCAGATCGAGAAGACGGGACTGGCAAGCGTCGGCGATCTGCTGCAGCAGCTGACCACCGGTGGCTCGGCGCTGAATGCGAAATTCAACTCTTCCGGCAACTTCGGTTATCCGCCGGATGGCGGCGGCATCGGCGCGGGCTCCTCCCAGGTCGATCTGCGCAACCTCGACTCCAAGCGCACTCTGGTGATGGTGGACGGGCTGCGCTGGGTGAATGAATCATCGGCGTCCGGCATCAGCGGCAGCGCCGATCTCAACACCATTCCGCTGTCCATTATCGATCACATCGAGGTGCTCGAGGACGGCGCTTCGTCGATTTACGGCTCCGATGCCATTGCCGGCGTGGTGAACATCATCACCCGCAAGAAGCTCGACGGCGTCGAGGTCAGCGGCTACACCGGCGAGTTCAGCAAGGGCGGCCGCACGACTGAGGCGAGCCTCACCGCCGGTGGCTCGAGCGGCAAGTTCGCAGGGCTCTTTGTAGCGAGCTTTTACAACCAGGAAACCATCAGCTCGTCCAAGTGGTGGCAGTCGGCCTTCCCTGAGCCGCTCGCGGGGTTGGACGCGGGCAGCTCCGGGACGCCGCAGGGGCGTTTCAGATTCTGCGATCCCTCCGTGGCGGCTCCGAACACCGGATCGTGCCCGGACAATTTCTACAGTGTGACGCTGAACAATGGCACCACGACTCCGGCGTGGGATCCCAACAATCCGAATGGCGGTACCTACCATCATTTCACCAACGCGGACCGCTTCAACTTCGCCCCTTTGAACCTGCTGCTGACGCCGTCGCAGCGCAAGGCGCTCTTTACGAGCCTGAGCTACGACGCCACCGACGACATCCAGCTGTATGCGAAGGGCCTGTTCAACACTCGCACTTCCACCAACCAGGCAGCTCCGGAACCGATTTTCGTCGGCCCTGTCGCCGGCACCGGCGGCATCGCAGACAGCATCAGTGTCTCCCATCTCAACCCCTTCAACCCGTTCGGTATCGATCTGTGCGCGGTGGCATCGCCTACATGCGGTAGCGGCGTCGCCAACTTCCTCGGTATCACACGCCGTCCCCTCGAGGGCGGGCCGCGCATCTTTGACCAGGATGTCGACACCTGGTACTTCAGCGCCGGTGTGAAGGGCACGCTGCACCTCCTCGATGGGCTCACGTGGGACATCAGCTTCGTCGACACGGAGAACAAGGCGAGCCAGAAGTTCATCGGCGGCTATAACGTCGCGAAGATCGGCATTGCACTCGGCGATCCCGCCGTCTGCGCCGCGGTGCCGGGATGCACGCCGCTCGATCTCTTCGGTGGTCAGGGACGGCCACTGACCCAGGCGATGCTGAATTACATTCTGGCGCCGCAGCTCGACTCCAGTGACCAGAAGCTCAAACTCGTGTCGGCCAACATCACCGGCACGATCTTCCACATCCAGGATCGTGCCGCCGGCCTCGCACTCGGTGCCGAGCACCGCCTGTACGACGGCGTGTTCAACCCCGATCCTCTGCGCGAGATCGGCGAGTCCCAGGACTCACTGGCGTTTCCTGTCTCGGCGAGCTATCACGTAAACGAGGTGTATACCGAGCTGAGTCTGCCGCTGCTCAAGAGCCTGGGTGCGAGCGCGGCGGTGCGTTATTCGGATTATTCGACCTTCGGCAACACGACCACCTACAAGGGCGGGTTGCGGTGGCAGCCGCTCGAAGACCTTGCCGTGCGCGGCACTTATTCGACCGGCTTCCGGGCCCCGAATCTGGGCGAGCTGTACGGACTCACGCAATTCGGGGCCACGCTGGTGGATCCCTGCGGTCCGACCGGAGGGGTGAACCCACTACCGGCGGGCTGTGTGGCACAGGGTGTCAAGCCCGGGTTCCAGCAGGCCAACACCCAGATCACCACCTTTACGGGCGGTAACCCCAACCTGCAACCTGAAAAATCCGACAGCTACACGGTTGGCATCGTGTACCGCGCGGGCTGGATGGCGGGTCATGCCGCGACCGATCACATGAATTTCGAGGTCACCTATTACAATCACAAGGTCAAGGGCGCAATCCAATCGGAGGATATCCAGGCGCTGCTGAACGCGTGTATCGCGGCGGGCGGCACGGATCCCACGTTGTGCGCTCCATTTTCGCGCATAGCGAGCGGCGACCTCAGACCGCCGAAGAACTTTCTGCAAAATCTTGCTCAGATCACCACCAACGGCGTGGACCTGAAGGCAACCTGGCTGTCCGAGCCGCTGAGCTTCGGCCACCTGTCGGCCGCATTGCAGGCGACGCGTGTCAACGACTACAAGGCGGAGGATAAGCTCGGCCTCATCGACCAGCGCCAGGTCGGCATCGAAGTCCGGAACAGCGCGATCCCGCGTTGGCGCGCCAACGCGCAGCTCGGCTGGGGAGCCGCTGGCGTTGATGTGAACTGGAACCTGCGCTTCTTGTCTGCCGTGAGCGAGGCGTGCAGCAATGCCGCCATAACCCCGGTGCCGGGTTGTGGTGCCGGGGCGACTGATATGCACAGCCTGCACTCGATTGTCTATCACGATGTGCAGGTTTCATGGGCGGACGCGTTTCGCCTGACCGGACTCAAGGTCGAGGCCGGCGTGAACAATCTCTTCGGCACCAACCCGCCGATCTGCTTCACCTGCACGCTGAACGGCTACGACGCCGGCACCTACGATCTGCCGGGTGCGTTCTGGAACGCCAGGGCGACATATAAGTTCTGATAAATCCTGAGAGTCGAGCTGCCTGCCGCGGGATCGTCAGGACCGCGGCGGGCGGCTGCCGCAGGCTCGCCCCACACGTTGTTCATCAGGCGCGAGCCGTGTAATCTTCCGCGCCCCGCTCGGCAGGTCCAATCTGCGTCCCCATCGTCTAGAGGCCCAGGACATCGCCCTTTCACGGCGGTAACAGGGGTTCGAATCCCCTTGGGGACGCCAATATAATCAACGATTTGCATGAGAAACCGGCTGCGCGCCTGCGAGAACGTGCGTGATCTGGTGCGCCCACCGGCTTAGTTGGCAGTGCTGGGCGCTGTTGGCCGCAACGCTGGCATTTTCCTCTGTAAGCCCGGCGCAGACCGAAAAGCGGGCTGTGATTGCCGGCCATGTGGCTCACTTCGACGCCGCCGGTCATCTACTGCCATGGATCTCGTGGATCACCGCGCTGGAGCGCGAAATGCTCTTCTACCAACAGTG
>Ga0137413_10000301_pt1 | contig 15374 bp, 10 predicted proteins | sample CZODoug2_1_16fun_FD_108280 | JGI IMG/M metagenome (GOLD analysis project Ga0137413, IMG submission 108280) | Vadose zone soil fungal communities from Angelo Coast Range Reserve, California, USA - CZODoug2_1_16fungal (Illumina Assembly) | ecosystem: Environmental > Terrestrial > Soil > Vadose... | reverse complement strand
GCACACCGAGGAATGCGTGACTGAACTCGTTGCGGTCATACAGATGACCACCGTGTTGGACCGTGCTGTCCTGGTAGAACAATTTGGCGCCGGTCAGCCCAACGGCGGGGTCCTCCAGCGGCGCCACCAGTGTCTCGAGCCAGCGCGGCGACGTGATCTCGATGTCGTCGTTGAGCATCACGACGACATCGCCTCGTGCGGCGAGGAATCCGGTGTTGCACTTGCGGCTGAAGTTGAACTTCTCGTCGAAGTCGACGATCACCAGCCGGTCGCCGGCCACCTCGCGAAGGTCTCGTCGCACCCGATCCGGTGTGCTGGTGTCGAGGACGGCAACGATCTCGAAGTTCGGATGCTCGGTGTTCGCGATCGCCGTGCGGACTGCTTCGACAATGAAACACCGGGTCTGCCCCCACACGAGCCCGGCGCTGCCGCGGCTGGGGATGACGATGCTGACCATCCGCTCGGCCGGCAGGCGCCGATCCACCCGATACGTTCCGGGCAGCGGACCGAAGTGCGCCTCGGCGTCCAGGCCGAGGCGCCGCAGGTGGTCATCGACTGCGCGGCGGCCGGCGTCCCAGGCGTAGTCCTTGGCCGTCGTCTCGCCGGCGGTCGATCCCGGCACGACCCGCCAGTGATAGAGGATCTCCGGGACGTGGACGATCTGCCGGGCCTGCTCGGTGACACGCAATACGAGGTCGTGGTCCTGCGATCCGTCGAACCCGGGCCGGAACCCGCCGACCTCGCGGACCAGGTCGGTCCGCAGCACCGACAGGTGCGCCGTGTACATCTGCCCGCGCAGTCGCTCCGGCGACCACGCCGGCTTGTGGAAAGGGTCGACGAACTCGCCGGCCTCGCTCAGCTTGTCCTCGTCCGAGTAGAGGTAGTCGGCTTCGGGGTGCTCCACGATCGCCTGGGCCATGCGCTGCAGGGCCTGTGGCGCAAGCTGATCGTCGTGATCGAGCAGAGCGACGAACTCACCGCGCGCAGCATCGAGCGCATCCTGAGAGCTGGCGCTGATCCCACCGTTGCTCTCGCGGCGAAGTACGCGGATCCGCGGGTCGGCAGCGGACGCATCAGCCAGAACATCCTCGACCCCGGACCGCGAACTGCAGTCGTCGACCAGGATCAGTTCCCAGTCGGAACGAGTCTGCTGAATAACCGAGTCGAGCGTTTCACGCAACACACCTGGTGATGGGTTGTAGACCGGAGTGAGTATGGAGAACGGGGGCGTACGTCCTGTCATCGACTGCGGCTCCCAATGCGCTTGAGGCGCTTGAGGCGCTGCCCGAGCGGCGCGACCCCCCGGCGGATCACCAGCCAGCTCGTTGACCCGTATACCTCGTCCAGAGCTGCCTTGAACCTTGCGCAGTCGGCCTGGAGCCGCGCGATCTCGGCCTCGGCGCCGATCGCGAAGTCGCGACTGGTCAGGGTCTGATGGCGAAGTTCGTCGATCTGACGGTGCAGGTTGGCCTCGATCTCATTGGCAGGGACCGGACTGCCGGGCAGGACCGAGTTCGAGTCGGCGCGCTCGACGATCAAGGGGCCAAGGGCCTGCTCGTATCGACGGACTATGTCCTGCATGGAAGGTGTGTCTCGCTCGAACAGGAGGGTCCCGGTCTCGGCGAACTCACCGTCGAGGTCGACGCAATGGAAGAACCCGTGCTGCGCGAATGCGGCGGCTAGCGTCGCCTGGGCAATCGGGTTGGCCGGCCCAGCTGCGCGCCGCCAACCTGTGGAGACGAGCACGCGGTCGCCGTTCGCGCACAGCGTCGCGATCACCGCATCACTTTGCTTGCTGGAAAGGCGCTCGAGCGTGTCGATGCAGACGATGAGATCCCACGGTCCCGCGGGGAAGTCGACGGCCGTCCCGCCCGTTTCGCCAGCATGCAGCTCGAAGCCCTTGGCCACGATCGAGTGGTCGGCGAACGCGGCCTCGAACCTGGCTCGGGTCGACGAGACGTCGAGGATCTCCTTGACGTCAAGGCTCCGCGCAACTCGCGCCGCGAGTAGTTCGGGGTCGTATTCCGGCGCTGCCGCGCCGGTGGGGCCCGCGCCACCTTGATGTGACGGGCGCTCGTTGAGTGAGCCGATTGTGGTGGTCTGCTTCAAATCCAGTCCGTCCATCGCTGGTGCGGTGTGTCGCCCGCTCACATTACCGCCACTGCGAAACCTCACCCTGCTTGGCCGCACCGCTCAATCGGCCAGCGTTGCTACCAGTGCCAGCGCGGGGCCGTGCGGGTGGTCTGGGGTGTCAAAGTTGATGCCCTCGACCTGCCAGCCGACGTGGTTGAGCGCGCCGAATAGATCATCGCGGGACAGCCATTGCGCGAACGGAGCGCTACCGCCGCAGAAGTCGCTTCGCTCCAGCGCCTCCAGGTACTCGTACCTGTGGAGCGCGTACCGGAAACCCTGATGTTCGTGCTCGGTGTGCTCGGTGAACTTGCGGGCGAACGCCGGATCGTTTCTCGTCGTGGTCTCGTCGTAGTAGTGAGTCCACAGGAACAGCCGGCTGGCGCGTTTGGCGATCAGCTCCAGCAACTCGACAGGAGTGTGGACATGGTAAAGGACGCCGCTTGCAACACACAGATCGAATTGATCGGCTCCGTCGCGCATGTAGCTCATGAAGTCGCCCAGCAGGAAGGTGGCATCTGAGTAGCCGAGGATCTCCTTTGCCACCAGGCATTTCAGGTACGCATGTGTCTGGGCCTCGATCGCGACGACGGAGGCGCCGGCCTTCGTCAGGAGGTACGTGTGCCCACCCTCCAACGGGCCGAGCTCCAGCACCCGGTAGCCGGTGACCCCGGCGAAATGGTTCAAGAGCCAGTCAATACGGGAGTCGTCGAAGAGCGAGGCGTAGCCGGCCTGTAGATCTTGGAACGGCGCTGGGAACGTCGAGGACCATTCGCCGGGGAAGAGGTCGATCGCGTTCTGCGGAGAGGGCAGAGTGGCCACGTAGCCCGACAGGATCGACGTGCGGTCAAGCTGCGGATCTTTCTCGAGCTCGGCTGTTTCGTCGGCGGGAGAAGGCGTCGACGGTGACGGCGGCGGCTGGACCTGCCGACGACGTACGAACTGGCGCCCTCGCAACGTGAATGCGAGCCGATTCGACAGATCCGCAATGCGTCGCCGCATCGTCGACGCTCCTTAGGTGATGGCCGCCGCTCTCGAGAGGGAGACACTAGTGCTCTTGGCGGAAGATCAGGCGTTCTCGTCGTCCACGTCGGCGACCAGCGCAGCCCGTGATCGCCGCGTGACGATCATGAGGACCGCCGCCGAGAATCGCCGACGCGCGGGACATCCTCCGGGTAAACGACCTCAGGTCGGGGAGCATCGGCTTGCCGGCCAAGGCCACCTGAGCCAGTGTCGGTAGTCTGCCGAGGTCCACGACCAAGACTGTTGGAGACCACACCGTGCGTCTGATCCCCGGCACTGTCGCTGCGCGTCACAACGACGGATGAGCGGCAAGTCTCGGCGGCCATCGACGTCGATGCGGTGGCTCGACCGCTACGCCCTTGCCATTCCGATCGCATTCGTCATCGCGACGATCGGTCCCGCCCTGATCGGGCTGCGCACGCTGCTGTCGGTGAACCTGTTGACCGGCCACATGCCGTGGCAAGCGGCTCAAGGGTGGGATGCTCCGGGACACCAATACTGCAGTACGGACACCATCGACGCGGTGGTTCCAGGCATTGCATACACACGCAACGCGGCCTACGCCGGTCACTTGGCGAACTGGCAGAGTCTCGTGTCCGGCGGCGGTCCGCTGGCGAGTGTGCCGGATCTAGGGCTGCTTGATCCGCTGTCGCTGCCTTATTACGTGCTGCCGCTCTGGCTCGCTCCGGCATTCGTGAAGCTGCTGGAGTTCGTGGTTGCGATCGGGGGCACATACCTGTTCCTGCGTCGCCTACAGCGCAGCCGGCTGGCGTCCTCGCTTGCCGGTGTGGTGTTCGCCTCGTCCGGATTCATGGTGATGTGGACGAACTGGCCGCAGACGCGGGTCGCGGCACTGATACCGGCTCTGTTCTGGGCGCTCGAACGCCTGATTCAGCGATCGCGGCCATCCGATGTCGCGCTCATCGGCGTCGTCGTTGCCAGCATGCTGCTCGGGGGCTTTCCCGCGGTCACTGGGTTCGCGTTGTACGCGGCCGCGCCGTACCTCATCGTCCGGCTGATCATCTGGCATAAGCGCAGATTGCGTCCGGTGGTGACGTCCGCAGCGCTCGGCCTGGGTGGCGTCGTGTTGGGCGGCGCGCTCAGCGCCGTACAGATGTTGCCCTTCCTCGTGCACTTGAGCAATACCGACCTCGGCTACCGCGCCCAGAGCAGCTCGACCCGGCTTCCGTTCTCCGGCCTGCTCACCCTTGTCGATCCGTCGTCCAACGGCTTGTGCATCAACGCTCAGATCTACGGTCGCTTCAATCCGGTCGAGTTGATCGCGTTCGTCGGCAGTGCAGCGACCGTACTGGCCGTTGTCGCGATAAGCGCAATGTGGCGATCACGCAGCGATGATGCAGGCGGCGACAAGGCGGCACGTGGCGTGCGCACGTTCATGCTGGTGGCCGTCGCACTGATGATCGTCCTCGGTTGGATCGGGGGGCCTGTCCTAGGGCTGTTCCAGCATCTTCCGGTCTTCTCGAACAACTTCGTCGGTCGCCTGCGATCGGTGCTCGGCTTCGCGGTGGCAGTGCTGGTGGCATTTGGTCTGGACACGCTGCTCGGCCGGCGCCGTGGCGTCGAGGCCGGCCCATCCGTGGCGGAGGCGACGGTACCTGCGGCGGGGGAGATGGTCGGTGAACCCGATCGGGACGAGGCAACGCGCCGACATCGGCCATCGTTGATCCCGTGGCTGTGGTTCGTCGGAGTATGGGCGGCCGTGGCAGTTCTTGCCGCCGTCGTCATCACCAAGGCACACCGCGAGGGTCTCGCGCTGCACTACTGGGACAAGACGCGCGCGACCTTGCTGATTCCGGCGCTCTTGGTCGCGGCCGCAATGGTCGCCGCGCTGATGGCCAGGACGCGGGTGGCGTGGTTGAGCATGGCCGGTATCGCCGTGATCCCGATCCTGGTCCTGGGCCAGAGTGTTGCCTTCTTCCGGGGCGTGATCCCGGGCGATGACCCGGACGACTTCTACCCGAAGACAGGCACCCACCGCTTCCTCGACCAGGTCGTGGGGCACGACCGGTACGACGCCACGCGCAATACGATGTTTCCGGCGACGTCGCTCTACTACGGGTTGCGGGCGGCCACGGGCCATCAGTTCATAGAGCCCGAATGGGCCAGCCTGCTCAAGGCGATCGACCCGAAGTCGCGGCAGAGCCCTACGAACTACGCCTTCTCCGGCGACATCACGCCCGCGACGGTTGGTCGGTCGCCGATCCTCGACCGGATGGGCGTCAAGTATTTCGTCTTCGACCCGTCAGAACTCAACCCGCCGGGCAGCGCGCCGCTACCCAGCGACGGTGCGCGCATGGTCGCGCCGGGCACGACGGCCAGCTGCTCGGTGCCTGCTGGTGCGCTGCGCGGCGTGACATTCACGGTGGCATCTCCACTCGTCGCCAGCCAAGGGCACGACATCACGGCCGAGATCACCGTTCGCTCCGGCGAGACGATCGTGCGGTCCGCCAGGTACCTCGCCAAGGCCGTGGCTGCTGGGACCGCCGTCACGGTTGCTGTTGCCGGCGAGGACCTACAGGCGGCCACGCGATCGACAGTCGACATCAGTTTCGACGGCATCTCGGCTGCGGCGTCGGTGGGAACCATGGGGGGGCAGGTCGCGTGCACTCCTGTCCGTCCGGTGTCGGACAACTTGAAACTCGTCTATGCCGACGCGGGCTCGATCGTCTATCAGCGTCTGACGGCACTGCCTCGGATTCGCTGGGCCTCGTCCGCGACGGTCATCCCCGACCCGAACGCGCGGGTGGCCGCCTTGCACGCTGGCGTGCCCGCCGGGGAGGTCGTGCTGGACTCACCCGGTCCGGCCGGCTCCGGCCAGACCGCTGACGTCTCTACGAGCAACGACTCGGGAGACCGGGTCACCGCCACGGTGAATGCCCGTGGCGCGGGTTACCTGGTCGTTGCTGATGCCCTGCAGACGACCGGCTGGTCCGCCACCGTGGACGGGAAGTCAGCGCCGTTGGTTCCGGCCGATCACGCCATGGTCGCGGTCGCCGTCGGGGCAGGGACGCACATCGTGCGGTTGAGCTACCAAGCGCCCCATCAGAAACTCGGCCTCGGCATCACCGGGATCGGCATCGTCGTCGTAGTCGCACTGTTCGCCCTGGATTGGTGGCTTCGGCGCGGGCGGCGTCGTGGCCCGGGAGCCAGCAGCGGCTACGGCGAACCGATCGAGCTTGGCGTGGGGCCCGTGGCGCAGGATCAGCAAGGTTCGCCGGGGGCAGGGAGCAGTCAGCAATGAGGGGCAGGCTCGCGGCGTTGCGTGGTCGCTGGATGACCTCGTGGGTGTTGCTGACCGTCGTCGTGTTCGTCGGGGTGACTCTCGGTCCGTCGCTGATCGGGATGCGGACCCTGCTGTCCGTCAACCTCCTTACGAACTACTTCCCGTGGCGCGCGGCCGGTGCCGACACGGTCGGCCACGCCTCCTGCACCGGAGACACTGTCGACTCCGTGATGCCAGGCATTGCGTACATGCGGCACACGCTCTACTCCGGGCATCTGCCGAACTGGCAGGGGCTCACGTCCGGTGGCAGCCCGCTCGGCAGCGTTCCGAACCTGGGCCTGCTCAATCCCCTGTCCCTCCCGTACCTGGTCCTACCTCTGTGGCTCGCACCGGCATTCGTGAAGCTGCTCGAGTTGGTGGCGGCGATCGGAGGCATGTTCCTTTTTCTGCGTCGGCTGGATGTGTCACGTCCGGCTGCGATCCTCGCTGGGCTCGTGTTTGCCACGTCCGGGTTCATGATCGTCTGGACAAACTGGCCGCAGACCCGCGTCGCCGCACTGATCCCCGCACTGTTCTGGGCCGTCGAACGCCTCGTTCAGCTGTTGCGTCCGGTCGACGCCGCGCTGGTGGCCCTCGTCGTCGCATCGATGCTGCTCGGCGGTTTCCCGGCTGTCACCGGCTACTCGCTCTACCTCGCCGGCGCCTACTTCATCGCCCGTGCCGTGCTCCTGTACCGCGAGAACGTCCGGGCGCTCGTACGTGCTGGTGTGCTGGCTGTCGCAGGCCTGGTAGTGGGCGCATTGCTGGCCATGATCCAGCTGCTGCCGTTCGCGGCGAACTACGGCTCGAGTAACCTGGACTACCGATCCGGGTACGGGGTGCGCAATCTCGCCACCTGGGGACTTCTGACGCTCTTCGCGCCCACCAGCCACGGCCTGTGCATCGCCGGCCAGCGGTATCACGCCAACTCGATCGAGCTCGTCGCGTATGTGGGCAGTGCAGCGTTGGTGCTCGCTCTGCTGGGCGCCGCGGCGTGGCGGGTCTCGCGGACGAGTATCGGGCGTGGGTCGGTCAGCTTCTTCGTTGTCGCGACTCTGGCAATCCTGTCGATCGGGTGGGGTAGCACGGTGGTGCTGCGCGTCATCCATCACTTGCCTGTCTTCTCGAACAACTACGTCGGACGGATACGGTCCGTACTCGGCTTCACGATCGCCGTGCTGGTCGGGCTCGGGTTCGACGCGCTCATGCGACATCGGCAAGCGGCGATTTCGAGACCATGGTTGGCCTGGGTTCGCGGCTCCGCGGTCTGGGTGGTCGCCGTTGCTCTCGGTGTCGATGCGGTTTATCGGGCCCATCAAACTGCCATTCATGGCAAGTATTGGGGCGATGTTGCAAGAGCTCTGGTCGTACCCGGACTCCTGGGCATTGCCTCGCTGCTCGTCGTCGGTGTCGCCCGCATCCCCCGCCTGCGTGAACACGGCCGGGTGCTGGCCCTCGTGGCCCTACCGGTTCTCGTGGCCGCTCAAGCAGCCTTCTTCTTCCACAAGATGTTGCCGGGCGATGACCCCTCCGACTTCTACCCGCAGACCGCAACGCACCGGTTCCTGGAGCACAATTTGGGACACCAGAGGTTCGACGCGTCCTCGATCACCATGTACCCGGCAACTGCCCTCTACTACGGGTTGCGTACCGCAACCGGACACGCCTTCCACGAAGATCAGTGGGCCGCCTTGCTGCGCGCGGCTGACCCGAAGGCCATGCGTACCCGCACGTTCTCGGCGTTTTCGAGCCTAATGACGCCGACGAAGGTGGCTGACTCGCCGATCCTGGATCGAATGGGAGTCAGCTACTACGTTTCCGCGCCCTCAGGCGTGACCGGGACGGTTGGCATCCCAGGATCAGCGTCGGCAGCGAGCCCGGTCACGGTCCCGGCAGGCGGAACCGCCTCCTGCTCAGTTCCCGGTGGGCCGCTGCGCGGGGTGGTCGTGCACCCGGCCGCGAACCTGGTTGCCGCAAGCGTCGCGCGCGGTATCACCTTTCACGTTCAGGTCCGCTCTGGTGAACGGACGATCAGTTCCGGCCGGTTCATGAGCGGGGCGGGGCGTGGTACCGACGTCGCGATCGCGGTGGCGGGTGAGGATCTCAGCCCGGGCGTTCCGATCACGGTCGACGTCAGTGTGGACGGCGCCACATCCGCCATGGTCCTGGAAGCTGGCGCGTCGGGTGTGGCGTGCGAGCCGGTGCGTCCCGCGGCTGACGGGTTGAAACTGGTTTACGCCGACGCGGGCTCGATCATCTATCAGCGGCTCACGGCGTTGCCGCGCATTCGCTGGGCGTCGGCAACCGAGGTGGTGGCCGACCCAGTGCAGCAAGTGGCCACCTTGGCCGCAGGTGTGCCTGCGAATACTGTGGTGCTCGGCGCTGCCGGGCCCGCCGCAGACGGCAAGCCGGCCCAGGTGTCGGTACTCGAGGACTCAGGCGACTCCATTTCGGCCCGCGTCGTCGCGTCCGGAGCTGGATACCTCACCGTGGCCGATGCGATGCAGCAACGAGGCTGGTCGGCCACGGTCGATGGCAAGGCGGTCGCGCTGGTTTCCGCTGACGCCGCCATGGTCGCGATACCCGTTCCCGCTGGCACACACCGGATCGCCTTCGACTATCGCGCTCCGGGGCAGCGAGTCGGCGCGGCGTTGAGTGCGCTGGCTGCCGGGCTCATCATCGGGGTGTACGGCTGGGAGTGGCGTCGCCGACGACGACCTGGTCGACCACGGCACGCGCAGCAGGCCGAGACGGCGGCACCGCTGCCGGATCCTGTCCCAGAGCAGGTGTCGTTGGACCTGGGTCGTCAGGATCCCTGATGGCCCGTGCAGTCACCTCTCGTCGCCGGCACCCTGATATGCGAGATCCGCGTCAACCATGGCGCCGATCATCTCGGCGAAGTCCACCTTCGGCTCCCAGCCGAGGACGGAGCGCGTCTTGGTCACGTCGCCACGCTGTTCGCCCGGGTCGGTGGGACGGATGAAGTTCGGGTCAACCTCGACGCGGGACTGCCAGTCGTCGATTCCGACGTGCGCGAATGCCGCCTGGACGAAGTCGGCGACGCTATGGCTGACGCCGGTGGCGACCACGAAGTCGTCCGGTTCGGGGTGCTGCGCGATGAGATGCAACGCCCGGACGTAGTCCCCGGCAAACCCCCAGTCGCGCCGAGCCTCGAGGTTGCCCAGGCGGAGCGGCTCCGAGGAGCCACGCGCGATACGCGCGACCCCCCGCGTGATGCGCCTGGTCACGAAACTCGGCGGTCGCCGGGGAGATTCGTGGTTGTACAGGATAGCTGAGCTCGCGGACACGCCTGCCTTGCGGTAAACCGCGATCAGATGCTGAGCAAACGCTTTGGCCGCCCCGTAGGGGGTTACCGGCGCGATCGGTGTCACCTCGTCCTGGGGCGCCGCAGCATTGCCGAAGATCTCCGCGCTCGACGCCTGAACGATGCGAACCGGAGAGCCGATCGAGGCTTGGAGCTCGCGGACGGCCTCGATCAGGCGCAGGACGCCGAGACCGTTGACGTCGGCGGTAAGCATTGGCTCTTCCCAGGACAGCGCGACGGACGACACGCCCGCCAGGTTGTAGACCTCACTCGGCGTCGAGACGCTCATTACCTTCCGCAGGGACGAGGCATCGGTGAGATCGCCTTCGACGATGCGCACATCCGGCGGAGCCGGCGCAGTGTCGTCCGAGCGGACCACCCCGAACACTTCGTAGCCTTGGGCAACGAGCAGCTCCGCTAGGTACCAGCCGTCCTGACCGGTTATCCCGGTGAGTAGGGCGCGCCGGCTCACCGGCTCACCGGGTCGCAGCGGTCAATGCCGCGAGGTCCGTGTCGACCATGAGCTGCACGAGCTTCTCGAACGAGACGGTGGGCGACCAGCCGAGCTTCTCCCGCGCCTTGGACGCATCACCGACCAGCAAATCCACCTCGGCCGGGCGGAAGAATTGGGGATCCTGGACGACGTAGTCTTCCCAGTTCTCGATGCCGACCACGCTGAAGGCGAGTGCGAGCAACTCACGGATGGACCGAGTCTCGCCGGTGGCGACGACGTAGTCGTCACCTTCGGGCTGCTGCAGCATCCGCCACATCGCGTCGACGTAGTCGCCGGCGAATCCCCAGTCCCGGCGGGCGTCGATGTTTCCCATCACCAACTTGTCCTGAAGACCGAGTTTGATGGCGGCCACCCCCTGCGAGACCTTGCGGGTGACGAACTCCGGGCCGCGTCGCGGCGATTCGTGGTTGAACAGGATGCCGCTGGAGGCATGCATGCCGTAGGACTCGCGAAAGTTGATCGTCATGTAGTGCCCGAACACTTTGGCGACGCCGTACGGCGAGCGCGGCCACAGCAACGTCGTCTCGCACTGAGGTACCTGCTGAACCTTCCCGAACATCTCCGAACTCGACGCCTGGTAGAAGCGGACCTTTGACAGCTCGCTGCTGGCGTAGTGTCGAATCGCCTCGAGAATGTTGAGAACGCCCTTGCCGGTGACGTCGCTCGTCAAGGCGGCCTGTTCCCACGAATAGGCGACGAAGCTGATCGCGCCGAGGTTGTACACCTCGTCTGGCCGGGCGGTATCGAGTGCGCGCAGCAGGCTCGACAGGTCGGTCAGATCCCCGGCGATGATGTTCACCTCGGGCACCGTCTTGGCTACCAGGTCGAGTTTGGGATTGTTCTGCCCGCGGATGAGGCCGTACACCTCATACCCCTTGTCCAGAAGGAGCTCGGCGAGGTACAGGCCGTCCTGACCAGTGATCCCAGTGATGAGTGCGCGCGGCACGAATCCTCCTAATTAATCAAGTGACGTGGTCAGGCTCGATCTTCAGCGTCTCGCAGAGCGACTTACCCATCGCCGCCTCCCCGTACCGGGCGAGCGCCTCTTTGCCGAACCGAGCACCCAATGAGCCGAGCGCCCCCCGATCGGCTGTCAGCTCGACGAGAGTCTCAACCCACGTGTCGGCGTCACCGGTTGGCAGCAGTATTCCGGTCTGGCCGTCGACAACAGCATCCTTGATGCCTTCCAGGTCAGAGGCGACTACTGGGGTGCCGCGCATCGCCGCCTCGATCGTGACGAGGCCGAAACCCTCCATGTCGCCCGGAACGACCACGTTCGGCTGTACGAACAGGTCCGCACCGCGCATGAGTTCCTCGCGAACCTCGTCGTCTACGCGGCCGAGCAGGTGTACCTGCGCGGTGACCGCATTGCTATCGACAGCGCCCCGGATCGCGTCGCTCTCCGGTCCGTCGCCGGCGACCACGAAGTGCACGGACTCCGGCAGTCGCGGCAGGACCTGGCTGATCAACCACTGGGCACCCTTGCGGCGCACGAGACGGCCCACGGTGAGCAACACGGTTGCGTTTTCGTCCACGCCGAGGCGAGCGCACATGGCGACGCGCGCGGTCGCACGGTCGTCGGCGGTGACGTCAGGTGCGCCTACCCCGAGTCGGACCACAGTAACGCGATCGGGTGGCACCCCGACCTCTACGGCGCGTGCCGCCGTCGCAGCGCTGATCGCGATGACGGCCGGTGCCTTGCGCAACGCCGGTAGCACGATCCCCCGATAGAGCCGGTTCGAATACGTAACGTCGAGCCCCATGATCATCGTGGCATTACGTACCCGGAACAGGCGCAGCACCGGCCGCGCGATCGCGTACATGAGCGCGTCACCTGTGAGCACAAGGTCGATGCGGCGGCGGGCGAGCAGCCACGCGAGCCGGGTCACAGCCCACGGCGTCCACCACACGAGGTTGCGGTTGCTACGCCCCAACGCGATCAGCCGTGTGCCTGGGCGTGTCGCGGACAGCGAACGCCAGACGCCGCCGGCGAGGGTCTCCATACCACCGATCGAAGGCGGAAACTTACGCGTGAGGAACAGCGGCTGCGCGGTCATAGCGGCTGCCCCTAGCGGGAGCGCAGAAGGCGAGGAGCGACGCGAACGGAATCGCCCTTCGGGTGTAGATCCCCGGGCGTTCCCACCCAGATGAAGGTCGGCATGATCGGAGCCAACGACCGCCACATGATCGGCGGGGCACCCGACAAGCGTGGCGGCACCATGTCGCGCGCGGCGAACTGGTCGGGCTCGGCCAGCACCGTGTACGTGTAGTCCCACAGGCGGAGCCCCGAGCACATCTTTCGCAGCCCCGCATTGGTCCGGAACTGCTCGTAGTAGGTGGATGCGCGTCCGGACATTTTGACGTAGCGGTCCGCGGCCCGGCGCGGCAGCCAGGACAAGAACGGCAACCGGTAGTGCGGCTCCATGACGCCAAGCCGGTTGCCGAATCCGAAGTAGGCGGCACCGTCGGGGCGAAGCACGCGGGTGATCTCGGCGAGCACCGCATCAGGATCTACCACGTGCTCGTAGATGTGGTTGAACACGACCAGATCGATGGACCGGTCGGCGAACGGCAAGGCGGTACCGTCCGCGCAGAGGAACTCGACCTGCTCGCCGAAGCGCTGCGCAGCGTGCTGAAGACCGGGTACGTCGATGTCGAGGCCGACCACCTCGGCGCCCGCAGCGCTGAGCTCGGCAGCTGTATAACCCGTCGAGCAGCCGACATCGACGGCTCGGAGACCGGCGAGGTCGTCCCGGCCGTAGAAGTGTTGCAGAACGGCGCGTATCTTCGCGGCCTTGGTCCGACGTTTCAGCTCGTCATGGGTCTTGTGCTGGATCTCGGAGTAAGCCAGTTGTGGCGTGCGCCCGCCGCTCTGCGCCATCAGGCGTCCTGCCGGCTGCGCGGGGCGGCTGGCGGCACGGGCGACAGCGCCGAGAGATCGTCCGGCGGCCCTAGGAACTCGCCCTGGCCGAAGCGCATCTTTTTCGTATGTTCGAGCGTGTCCTCGATCAGCATGCGGTTCGTGCGGATGAGGTCGGCGGTGATCCCGATGATCACGCTCAGGAACGAGACGATGAGCAGGATGGCGCCGATCAGCAGTGATTGAAGGTGGCCGCCAGGGCTGCTGTCGACAACCTGCAATACGCCCCAGCGCACGAACGGGATCAGCCCGACGATGCCGAACAACCCAGCCAAGAACGTGAAGATGACGTAGGGCTTGTACATGATGTACGCGCGGATGATGGCGCCGGCCGAGTTCAGCACGTGCTGGTGCATGGACTTGAACAGGCGCGAGTCACGCGTCTTCGGGTTCGTAACAACGGGGATGCTGTCGATCTTCAGTTTCTTGTTGCCCGCTTGGATGATCGTTTCCATGCAGTAGCTGAAGCGCGTGATCGTGTTGAGCAGCATAAGGCTCTCCCGCGAGTACGCGCGGAAGCCGCTGGCGGCGTCGGGGAGGTTCGTACCGGCCGCCATATTCACGATGCGGCTGCCGAGTCTTTGCAGCGCCTTCTTCAACCGTGAGAAGTGCTCGACCAGATGTACCTGACGGTCGGCAATGACGATGTCTGCCTGCCCGGCGATGATCGGTTGAACCAGGTCGGTGATGCGCTCCTGCGGGTACTGGTTATCGCCGTCGGTATTGACCAGGATGTCGGCACCGAGCTCCAGAGCGCGTTGCACGCCATCATGGAAAGAGCGGCCCAGACCGCGGTTGCGGGCATGCCGGACGAAGTGCGTCACGCCGTGCTTCTCGGCAACCTCGATCGTGCCGTCGGTCGAACCGTCATCGATGATGAGGATGATGATCTCGTCGATCCCGGGGATTTGTTTTGGGATCGTATCGAGAACCAGAGGTAGGGTCTCTTCCTCGTTAAGGCACGGAACTTGCACAACCAATCGCAACGGATCACCTTCGCGTCTTATCTGGCTCCCGTCGGCGCGTCCGCCCGGGCCAACCGTCGCCGAAGCTTACCGAGTGACCGATGCCGGGCGGGCACGGCCCCGCCGCCCAGGTGCAGGAGCAATCCGGCATGACTCCCCCGCGCGTTACGATGTCGCGTCGATGGAAGGAGTCTCGGTGCGTCCAGGCGCAAGCGCGGACGACGGGCGGGCCGAGAGGCGCGGCGGCGGGCGACGCGCGGCGATCGCTGTCGGCTTCGTTTGCCTGGTGATCCTGGCGGCGGGCTACGCGATCTACCGGGAACGGCACTCCTTCGGTGCGGCGCTGCGCCAGGTCGGCGTGTGGCCGATGGTTCTCAGCCTTGTTCTCGGCGCGGCGGGGGTGGCGACTACGTTCCCGCTCTGGCGCGAGGTGCTCGTCGGACTCGGGGCCCCTATTCCGTGGGGGCCTGCCGCTCGAGTCTTCTTCACCAGCCAACTCGGCAAGTACCTACCGGGCTCGGTGTGGCCGGTGATCATGCAGATGGAGGCCGGTCGCGCTTGGGGCGCCAATCGGCGCACGATGCTCGGCGGCAACCTCGTCACCATCGTGCTGAATTGCTGCGTCGGGTTGCTCGTCGCGTGCATCGCGCTGCCGGTTTGGAGTCCGCACGCCCTCGCGCACTACTGGTGGGTGCTGCTGGCATTGCCGTTCCTGCTGGCCTTACTCCACCCGCGGGCGCTGCCGGCATTGCTCGACAAGGCCTTCGCGTTGTTGCATCGCCCGCCGCTCAACGAACACTTGCCGCTTCGATCGACGGCGCGGGCCGCCGAATGGTCGGCGCTGTGCTGGGTGTTGCTCGGCCTGCACCTGTACGTCCTCTGCGCGGCGCTGGGGCATGCGGGCTTCTCCGCCCTCGCGCTCTGTGTGGGTGGAATGGCCCTGGCGATGTCGGCCGGTGTGTTGTTCATACCGGCACCGGCGGGCGCCGGCCTACGCGAGGTCGTCCTGGTGCTCGTCCTTCGCGCGGTGCTGTCGTCCGGCCAGGCGCTCGCGATCGTGGTGGCATCGCGAGCGTTGCTGATTCTTGCCGACGTAGCCCTGGCTGGGCTCGCCGCCGTGGCTCGCCCCCGCCTGGTGGCGGCGGCCAGCCCGCCCCAGCGCGGTCCGCGCTGATGCGCGTTGCGCTCGTGGCCGAGCAGGTGGTTGCGCCGGT
>Ga0137413_10000294_pt1 | contig 15438 bp, 11 predicted proteins | sample CZODoug2_1_16fun_FD_108280 | JGI IMG/M metagenome (GOLD analysis project Ga0137413, IMG submission 108280) | Vadose zone soil fungal communities from Angelo Coast Range Reserve, California, USA - CZODoug2_1_16fungal (Illumina Assembly) | ecosystem: Environmental > Terrestrial > Soil > Vadose... | reverse complement strand
CAGCAAGGAACTGCACCACTTCGCCGACGCCGCCGACCCGGCGCTGGCCTCACTGCCCTCGGTGCTGCACAAGCTGAACGACATGCTGGACAAGGCCCGGCCGATCGTTGACGAGCTGGGCCCGGCGGCCGAGGACCTGAGCAGCATCAGCGAATCGGTACGCACGCTCAACGACCAGCTGATCACCCATAAGCCAGGCGTGCCCAGCGAGCTGGAGAACGTGATGACCGGCGCGGCGAACTGGGCCATGGCGACCAGCGGCTACGACGGCCTTTCGCACTACTTCCGGGCCCTGGTCACCCTGATGCCGACCACACTGGCGAACACCGGGCTGGGTGCGCTGCCGCCGATCGGCAAGGACAACCCGGTCAACCCGGTACCGGAGAACCCGAACGGGCCGGACGTGTCGCACGGCTCCCCGCTGCCGTACCTGCCGTCGCTGCCCAACCCGGACGGGCCGGACAACAGCAGCTACAGCCGGCCCGCCGACTCGTCCGCCGACGCCGATAGCCGCGACCCGGACAGCGCGTCCGGGCTGAACCCGAAGCAGGAGGCCGACATGTTCGACCAGCTGCTCGGCGGGGGGAAATAGCCATGGCGCGGACCAGACACGCGGCCCGGCGGTTCCTCGTCGGCCTCGGCGCGATCGGGGTCGCCCTGGTGCTGGTGTACCTCGCGTTCACCGCCAACCAGGGCCGGTTGCCGGGTACCCCGGTGACCACGGTGCGGGCCGCCTTCGACGACGTCGGGCAGCTGCAGGCCGGCTCCGAGGTGCGGCAGAACGGTGAGATCGTCGGGCAGGTATCCGCCGTTGAGCTGCTGAGCGGCAAGCCGTTGGTGACCATGAAGCTGACCAGCGGGGCGCCGCTCTACCGGGACGGCTACGCCGGAATCTGGGACCAGTCGGCGCTGGCCCAGAAGTTCGTCGAGCTGCGCTCCGGGACCGCGGCCAGCGGCCCGCTCGGCGACGCGGTGCTGCCGGCCAGCCAGACCGAGTCCACCCACGACCTGGTCTCCGTACTGGACGTGTTCGACCCGCCGACCCGGGCCGCGCTGGGCAACGCGCTGCGCCAGCTCGGCGGCGGGCTGGCCGGGTACGGGCCGGGGCTGCACGACTTCGTGGCCACCGCGCCGGAGGACCTCGCCAACGTCAGCCAGCTCAGTGCCACCCTGGTCTCCCAGCGCACCGACCTGCCCGGCCTGCTGCGCACCTCGGACCGGCTGTCCAGCCGCTTCACCGGGCGGGAGGAGCAGATCACCGAGCTGCTGGCGCAGACCGACCAGACACTGCGCGCCTTGAACGTCGACGCCGGGAAGCCGCTGGGAGACACGGTGGCCAAGCTGCCCGGCACCCTGGTCGCGGTGCGCGGCGCACTGGATGACGCGCACGCCCCGCTGGCCGACCTGGCCTCGGCCACCGACGACCTGCGCTCCGGTGCCCATGCGGTCGGCGACGCGACCCCGGACGTGCGCGGGGTGTTCCGCGAGGCGCCAGATCCGCTCGACCGGGTACCGAGCGTGGCCAAGGACGCCAAGCCCGCCCTGACCGACCTCCGGGACACCTTCGACGACGCCCGGCCGTTCGCCGCGAAGCTGGCCGACGGGCTGTCTTCGGTGGAAGAGCCGCTGCGGGTGCTCGCCCCCTACGCCCCGGACATCGGCACGTTCGCCTTCGACATCAGCAACCTGATCACCAATCACGACGGCTGGGAGCACCGGCTGCGCCTCGGCGTGGGCGCCCCCACCCCGGTCACCGTGCTGGGCAACCAGATCAAGGACGCGAACAACCCGTACCCGGCGCCCGGCCAGGCGATCCGGGACCGGGATGCCACCGGCGGCCTCATCCCAGGGAAGTAGACGTGCGCACACCCAGCATTCTCACCCGCCGCCCCGCGCTCGCCGGGATCGTGATGATCGCGATCGCCGGCCTCGCCACGGTGCTGCTGTTCCAGAAGTCGGCGATCCTCACCGCGCTCACCCCCGGCGAGACGATCACCGTGCAGCTGGCCCGCGACTACAAGATCGTGCCGTACCAGTCGGTGGTCAAGATGGCCGGCACCAAGATTGGCGTGGTGCGCTCGGTGACCGAGCCGGACCCCGACCGCCCCGGCTCGCCGGTGGAGATGACGCTGAAGGTGCAGAACGGGATCCGGGCGCTGCTCGGCTCGGCGCCGACCGTGGTGATCCGGCCGACCACCGTGCTGGGCGGCACCTACTACGTGGAGCTGGCCTCCGGTGGGGACCCGGGGGAGTTCACCTCGGACGCGATCCCAGTGAACCGCACCCGGTTGCCGGTCGAACTGGATCGGCTGCTCTCGGCCATCCCGCCGGACGCCCAGCGCGGGTTGCAAGGGATGACCGAGCGGCTGGACAGCACACTCAAGGCCGGCGCCGGCGACGCGCTGCGGCCGCTGCTGGCGCACGCCCCGGACACGCTGACCCCGGCCGGCGTGGTGCTCGACGCGGTGCGCGGGGTGAATCGGGACGCCGACCTGGCGCGGCTGGTCACCGACCTGAACACCACCGGGCGGGTGCTGTCGGCGAAACCCGGCCAGCTGCGCGCGGTGGTGGACTCGCTGGCCACCACCTCCCGGGTGTTGGGTGACAACGCCGGGCCCATCGACCAGACGATTGCCAGCTTCCCGGACACCCTGCGGGCCACCCGGTCCGGCGCCGACGACCTGAGCGGGACGCTGGACAAGCTCACCGACACCGCCGACGACGCCCGCCCCTCGGTGCGCGCGCTGGACCCGCTGCTGCGCAAGCTGGACCCGACGCTGCACGACCTGCGCGAGCTGCTGGGTGACCTGCGCCCGCTGCTGGAGGACGCCAAGCCGCTGGTCAAGGAGCTGGTGCCGACCGTGGACAGCGCCACCGACGTGCTGCACGACCTGAACGGGACGGTGCTGGACCGGATCAACGGCCCGATCCTGGGCACGCTGCTCAGCGAATGGCACGGCCAGTGGCCGAAGTACCCCAACGGCGGCGGTAACGGGAACACGTTCTACCAGGAGCTGGGCTACATGTTCGCGCACATCGACCAGGCGGTGCAGTACCAGAACGCCACCGCGCACCTGCTCGGCTTCCAGGCCGGCGCCGGATCCACCTCGATCTACGGCGACGGGATGACCGCCCAGCAGTTGCAGGACCTGCTCTCCGAGGGATACGGCCCGCCGCACCGCAAGCCGGTGACTCCGCTGCTGCCCGGGGTTCCCGGCCTGGCCGCGCCGGACCCGGGAGTGCCCAGCCCAACCGTGGCGGTGCCCGATCTGCCCACCTTGACCGAAGGTCCGGGGCGATGAGCGCGGCGACCCGCAAGAGCCTGGGCCAACGCTGGCAGCGGGTGCGCACCGTGCCGGGCCTGGGCCGGGACGTATCCGCGCTGGTCGCCCTGGTGGTTGTCGGGCTGGTCGCGGCCGGGGTGATCCTGGCCCAGATCAACCTGACCCCGCCGTGGGCGCAGCGGTTCACCTTCCAGGTGGAGCTGGCCGACGCGGTCGCGGTCAGCCCCGGCAACGCCCAGGAGGTGCGGATCGCCGGGGTCGAGGTCGGCCAGATCGTGGACAGCCGGCCCACCGACCACAACACCTCGCTGGTCACCCTGGCGATCGAGCCGGGCCACCCGATCTACGACAACGCCCGCGCGGTGCTGCGTCCGGTCAACCCGCTCAACCAGATGTACATCACGCTGAACCCAGGCGGCCCCCCCGGCACCCCGTTGCCCGAGGGCGGCGTCCTCCCGGTCGCCCAGACCTCCCGGCCGATCCAGCCCGACGAGGTGTTCAACAAGCTGGACGACCGCAGCCGGGCGGCCCTGACCAGCCTGCTCGAGCAGTCCGACGCGGCGCTGGCCAACGCACCCGAGACGCTGCCGGTGGGCCTGCGCGCGGCGGACACCTCGCTGCTCACGCTGCGCCCGGTGGTGACGCGGCTGCAGACCCGCGGCGAGAACATCCGCAAGCTGGTCACCGCGCTGTCCGACGTGTCCAGTGCGCTGGGCCGCAACGACGCCCGGCTGACCAGCCTGGTGGATTCCACCCAGGCCACGCTGAGCACGCTGGCCGAGCGGGACGGTGATCTGGGCAGCTCGCTGCAACAGCTGCCCGGCACCACCGACGAGCTGCGCCGCGCACTGTCCAACACCTCGAAGCTGACCCATCAGCTGAACCCCGCACTGGACAACCTCAAGGACGCCTCGCACGAACTGCCGGACGCGCTGGACGCGCTGCGCGACGCGGTCGGCCCGCTGCACGACACCGTCGACGCGGCCCGCGACGTGGTGGACAAGGCCGGGCCGATCGTGGACGACCTGGGACCGATCACCGACGACCTGCGCGACGCGTTCGAGGACCTGCGCCCGGTGGCGCACTGCCTGGACGACGCCACCGCCAAGGTCGCCCCGTGGCTGTATGACCTGGGCGGCTTCGTCTACAACACCAACTCGCTGTTCAGCGTGACCGACCAGAACGGCGGTTGGGGCCGGGGCCACGTCACCGTCGCGCTGAACGGCCCGACCGGCGCGCTGACCCCGGGCGAGCCGCACAGCAACACCTACCAGCAGGGTGGCAGCCCGGTGGGCGCATACCCGGCCATCGGAAGTGGGGACTGCCACCGGTGAACAGATCCAGGATCTCGGTACCGGTCTTCCGGACCGCGACGCTCGTCGCGTTCGTGCTGGCCTGCGTCACCTTCGCCGGCTACCTCTACGCCCAGGCCGGCGGATCGCTGCCCGGGTTCAGCCGGGTGCGCGGCTACACCGTCGCCTTCGACACCGACGACCTGGCCAACCTGGTGCCCTTCGCCGACGTGCAGAGCGCCGGCGTGCCGGTGGGCAAGGTGGCCACGGTGACCAGGGTGGCCGACAACCGGATGCACCTCGTGCTGAGCATGGACGAGGTGCTCACCCCGCTGCACGAGGGCGCGACCGTGCAGATCAGCGAGAAGTCGCTGGCCGGCCAGCCGGTGGTGCAGCTGGTGGACGGCACCGGTCCGAACATTCCGGACGGCGCCGTGCTGCCCGCCTCGGCGGTCAAGCCGTCGGTGCGGCTGCGCGATGTGCTGGCCAGCCTGGACCGGCCCACCCGGGACGCGCTGGGCGGCGTGGTGCGCTCGCTGGGCCAGGGCACCGACGGCCGCGCGGCGGACCTGTCCGGGGTAATGGCCGGCCTGTCCGACGTGGGGCGTAACGGGGACACCGCGCTGGACGCGCTGGCCGACCAGTCCGCCGACCTCGAGCAGATCTCCCAGGAGCTGTCCCAGACCTTCGACGCGCTGGACGTGGGACAGGGCCAGATCGCCCAGCTGGTGTCGAGTGCGGACCGGCTCAGCGCGGCCACCGCCGGTCAGCGGCCCGCGCTGGAGGCCAGCATGCGCCGGCTGCCCGGGGTGCTGGACAGCGCCAGCGGGGCCAGCGACGACATCTCCCGGCTGTCCCACGCGCTGTCCCCGGTGGCCAGCGACCTGCGGCGGGCCGCTCCGGACCTGAACGATGCGCTGGACCGGCTGCCGGGCGCCAGCTCCGCATTGCGTGACCTGCTACCGACGCTGCACCGGGTGCTGGACAACGCCCCGGACACCCTGGACAGGGTGCCCGACTTCGGCGACCGCGCCAGGGACCTGTTCCCGCCCGCGGTCGACGTGCTGCGCGACCTGAACCCGGCGCTGCGCTACCTCAAGCCCTACGGCCTGGACATCTCGCAGATCTTCACCAACTTCGGCGGCGCGTTCCACCACTACAGCGACGACGGCGGCGCGTTCGTCTACCTGCGGCCGCTGTTCACCGCGGAGTCCATCCGGCCGGATCCGATCACGCTGCCCAGGTCGCTGTTCCCGCACAACCCCTACCCGGGGCCGGGCGGGCTGCGTGACCTGAAGCCGTTCACCGGCGCGTACCCCAGGGTGGAGCGGGACGGCGGATGAGGTTCGGCTCGGTGCACCGGTTGACCCGGCTGAAGTGGTTGACCTGGCTGAAGGGGTTGACCTGGCGCGGTGTCGCGCTCGCCGGGTTGCTGGCGGTGCTGGCCGCGGTGCTGGTCGGCGGGCTGCCGCGGGTCAGGGTGGACACCGGTACCGAGGCGTTCCTGCCGGCTAACGACCCGACCCTGGCGGCCGTGCAGCAGAAGGCCCGTGACTTCGGCGGCGACCCGGTGATAGTGCTGCTGCGCTACCCGGAGGCGCGCCGGTTCGTCACCGACCACGGCCAGCTGCTGGCGTTGCTCGGAACCGAGGGCAAGCTGGCCGGGCTGCCCGATGTGGCGACCGTCTACGGGCCGGCCACGGTGCTGAACCAGCTGGCCGGCGCGGCGCAGAACTTCCTGGCGCAGATCGCCGGGCGCCGCGACGGGTTGCGCACGGCGGCCGAACGGGCGGCTCGGGACGCTGGCCAGCCGCCGGCCCAGGTCACCGCGGCCGGGGACGCCGCGGTCGCCCGGCTCGACCTGCGCTACGCCCCGCTGATCGTGCGTGGGTTGCCGGTCGGGCTGCCCACGCTGAGCAACCCCCGGTTCGCCGAGGCGGCCATGTTCGACCAGGCCGGCCAGGCGAAGCCGGAGTGGCGGTTCATCGTGCCCGCCCCGGACACGGTGGCGATCCTGGTGCGGCCGCGCCAGGACCTGGACCAGGCCGGCACCCAACGGCTGGTCGCGGCGATCGGGTCCACCGTGGCCGGCGCGCGCCTGGCGACCAGCGCGGTCACCGTCAGCGGGGTGCCGTCGGTTACCGCCGCGCTGGCCGCCGAGGTGAGCCGGGAGGGTCCGCTGCTCGGCGGGCTGGTCGCGGTGGTCATGCTGCTGCGCTACCTGCTGGTTCCGACGGCCGCCGTGGGTGGCCCGTCGTGGCGGCGGGAACGACGGGCGTGGCTGATGGGCCGGCTGCGCCCGCTGCTGGCCTCGCTGCTGGGCAGCGCGGCCACGCTGGCCCTGTTCGGCTGGCTGGGCCACCCGCTGTCGTTCGCGGCGGTGCTGCTGCTGCCGCTGCTGCTCGGGGTGGGCAGCTCGTTCCCGCTCTACCTGGCGGCGGTGCCGAACCGGCGGCGGGTGCTGGTGATGTCGGTGGCCAGCGCGGCGGCGTTCGCGGCGCTGGCGCTGTCCCCGCTGCCGTTCGTCCGGGACCTAGGGTTCGCGCTGGCCGCCGGGGTGCTGCTCACGGTGGCGGCGGCGCTGCTGCTCGGCTACCGGGCGTCTGCCGTCGGGACGACCGGCTTCGGGGCGACCGGCTTCGGGGCGGACGGCGCGGTGGCCGGCGCCGAGTCGCCCGGCCTCGAACCCAACGCCCCGGCCTCCGTCGGCGCCGGGGCGATCGATGTGCCGGTGGGCGCGCGGGCGGGCCGAGGGGTCCGGCTCGCGGCGCTGCTGGCCGCGGCGGCGGTGGCGGCGCTTGGCTGGGCGGTGCTGCCCCGGTTGAACGTGGCGGCGAACCCGGTAGAGCTGGCCAGCGGGCTGCCGGCGCTGGCCGATGCCGCCGCGGTGGAGTCGGTGCTCGGCGCCTCCGGTGAGATCGGCATCCAGCTGACCGGACCCGATGTGCTCAACCCGGCCGCGCTGACCTGGGGCCGGGCCGCCGGCGGGGTGCTCGCGCAATACTTCGGTGATCAGCTGCGCCCGGTGGTGAGCGCGCCGGGACTGCTCGGTTTCCTCGGTCCGGACCCCACCCCGGGCCAGGTCCGCGGCGCGCTCGAGCTGGTGCCGTCCTACCTGAGTTCCTCGGTGATCCGACCTGATCACCGGGTGTACCTGCTGGTGTACGGCGTGCGGCTGCAGGATCTCGGCGCTCAGCAGCGGATGCTGGCACAGGTGCGGGCCACGCTGCCGGCGCCGCCACCCGGTTACCAGGTCGATGTGGTCGGGCTGCCGGTGGCCGCCGCCCGGGGCTACCAACTGCTGCTGGACGACCGGTACCTGGCGAACCTGGCCGGGATCGCGGTGGCCGGCCTGGTGCTGGCCCTGGGACTGCGCCGGCGCTGGGACGCGGCCCGGTCGGTGGTCGCCGCGCTGCTGGCCACCGGCTGGGGGTTGGCCGCGCTGTGGGCGCTGGGCATGTCGCTGAGCCCGCTGACCGTGGCGCTGGGTTCCCTGGTGAGCGTGACCGGCTGCGAGTTCGTCGTGCTGCTCGCCGAGGCCGGCCGGCGGGGTCATGGCTGGCTGCGCCGAGGCGTCGGCTACGCCTGCCTCACCTCGGTGCTCGGCTACCTGGTGCTGATCGCGTCCCGGCTGTCGTTGGTGCGGGAGTTCGGCCTGGTGCTGGGTGCCGCGGTGGTGTTGTCCTACCTGGCCGCCCGGCTGGTGGTGTGGTCCCGCCCGGTCGCGACCGCTACGCCGGCTGGGGAGTCCCCGGTGCGGGTGGCTACCGTCGCCCCGCCGGCCGCTGTGGAGGTGAACGCGTGAAGGCACGGATCGGGCACATCGTCGGTACCTGTATCGCCTGGGTGCGCGGGCAGCCGATCGCCCCGGCCGGCCGTCCGGCCCGGGTCGCCGGCATGGTGCTGCTCGCGGTGCTGGTGGTCGGCTCCGGTACGGCGGTCACCATGGACCGGATCGCCGCGCTGCCCGCCGGGGCGGTGTTCCGGGTCGGCGACACGGTGGTCACGGAGGCCCAGCTCGGGGATCGGATCACCCTGCTCGGCGCGCTCTACGGCGTTCAGCGGCCCACCGACCCGGCCAAGCTGGAGCAGTTCCGCCGGGACAGCGCCAAGGCGGTCGCGGTCAGCCAGGTGCTCAGTGATGCCGCCGCCGCGCGCGGCATCGTGATCGCCGACAAGACGGCCAACGACGAGCTCACCCGTCTGGTGGAGACCTCCTACCCGCAGGGCCGGGACGCCTTCGTGGCCAGGCTGGGCGGTATCGGGCTGTCCCAACCGGCGGTGCTGGACGAGATCAAACGCCAGCTGGCCAACGCCCAGCTCTACGACCAGGTCACCAAGGACACCCCGGCGCCGACCGACCAGGACCTCGCGCAGCTCTACCAGCAGCGCCGCGCGGAGATGGCCGTCCCGGAGAAGCGGCACCTGCGCAACATCGTGGTGGCCAGCCAGGACCAGGCCAACCAGATCCGCGCCCAGCTGGCCGCCGGCGCGGATTTCGCCGCATTGGCCGGACAGTCCTCGCTGGACGAGAGCACCAAGGCCAAGGGCGGCGACATGGGCGCGATAGACCGCGACCAGCTGGAGAAGCCGTACGGTGACGCGGCGTTCGGCGCGGGGCCGAACGCGTTGTTCGGCCCGGTACAGACCCAGTACGGCTGGAATGTCGGGCAGGTGCTCGAGGTGACCCCGGCTGTGCCGCTGAGCCTGGACCAGGTCCGTGAGCAGCTCCGAGCCAGCGGCTGGCAGCAGCGCAAACTAGACACCTGGAACCACTGGGTGGTCGAGCAACTCACCTCGGCTCGGGTGCGCTACGCCGACGCCTACCGGCCGGCCGACCCGACAGGAGCGCCGAGCTGACCGGCTGACGTCACCGAATTGCCGCTGCCGGCGCGGAGCTACTCTCGGGTAGCCTCGAACGATCGGGAGGAGCCGAGGCATGAGCCTGGTGGTGCTGGCGATGGCGGTGGCGCTGTTCGCGCTGGAGTCTCGACTGCTCACCCCGGCCGCCCTGGTGTTCACCGGGGTGCTGCTGGTGCCATCGCTGGTGGTGGATCTGATGATCCTGTTCGGCCCCAGATCAGAGCCCTACGGGGACCCGTTGTTGACCGGCTACCGCCCGAGGGCAACACCTCGTCGCCGGTGAGTGTGGATTATCCGGCCCGCTCTCACTAACCATACAGCGTTTGGGTAACATGCGGAGAAAGTCACGCCAGTCACACTTGTCATCCGTTCCTGACGTTTGGCAGTTGACGACTTCCTCACGCGGGGGTGCCATGTCCTTCAACTCGACAGTCGGCGGATCCGGATCTCGGCTCCCCACGGTGGGCGATCCGGGTAATGGCAAGCAGGCCGTGCACAGCATGGAAGTGCGGAACCTGCACAAGTCGTTCGGCAGCGCCGAGATCCTCGCCGGCCTGGACCTGATGTTCCAGGATGATGCGATCACCACGATTCTGGGCCCTTCGGGTACCGGTAAGAGCGTGTTGATCAAGCACTTGGTGGGTTTGCTGGAGCCGGACGACGGCGAAGTGCTGATCTTTGGTCGGGATCTGTGGCAGATCTCCGAGAAGGAGCGCTACGAGCTGCGCACCCGGATGGGGGTGTTGTTCCAGGACGGAGCGCTGTTCGGCTCGCTGAACGTGTACGACAACACCGCGTTCCCGCTGCGCAAGCACACCGACAAGTCCGAGGATGAGATCCGCGAGATCGTGATGAAGCGGCTCACCGAGGTGGGTCTGGAGAGCTCCTGGGCGAAGCTGCCGAATGAGATCTCTGGCGGTATGCGTAAGCGCGCCGGGTTCGCCCGGGCGTTGGTGATGGACCCCTCGATCGTGTTCTTCGATGAGCCGGACTCGGGGCTGGACCCGGTGCGGACGAGCCTGTTGAACGACCTGATTCTGGATATGCACTCAGAGCACAAGGGGACGTATCTCCTGGTGACTCACGATATCCGGACCGCGCGCAAGGTCAGTGACTATGTGGGCCTGATCTGGAAGGGCAAGGTCGTGCACTACGGCGAGGCCGAGGAAGCATTCGCCTCCGAGGATCCCTTCGTCCGCCAGTTCCTCTCCGGCGAATCCGCCGGCCCCCTAGGAATGGACTGACCTCCGAGCCCGCCGGCCGCCGCCGTCCCCGCGCCCCAACACCGCGCCCTCCGGCTCGCACAGACCGGCTCCTCTTCGCACAGACCGGCTCCTCTTCGCACAGACCCTGCAGAGTCTGTGCGGCCCGCGGAGGGTCTGTGCGGCGGGTCCGGCCGGCCGTCTGCGGCCGGCCATCTCTGCCGGCCGCTCCGCACGCGGCCATCCACCAGGCGAGTGCCCGTCCAGGGGCCGTGATCCGCGTTTCGGTGTGTAGAGGGACGTTATCCGTCCTTCTCGGCACCGAAACGCGGATCACGGCGGGGGGCGGAGGCGGGTTTGGGCCGCCGGCGTTGCGTATACGTGTGCAGAGCAAAGCGCGGGCTGGGGCGGCTCCGGCTACAGGGCGAGGGCGGCTTCGTGGCCTTCCTTGAACGCGTGCATTGCGGTGCGTGGGGCGAGCGCGTCGCCGACCACCTGGTACGGCAGGCCGAGCCGTTCCAGTGCCGGCACCAGGCTCAGTGCCGGGCGTGGTGGTTCGACGGCGACAACGGTGTCCACGTCCAGCTCGGTGATGGTCTCGCCGTCCGGGCGGACCACGATGACGTGCTTGCCGTCCACGTCGCCGAGCAGCCCGCCGGTGAGCACCTCGGTGCAGCGGCGGCGCAGGATGGCCGGGACCTCCGCACGGTGCAGCTGGCCGCCCCACGGCATGACCGTCTCGCAGCTGGTCAGGAACACCACGTGGAGCCCCCGGGTGGCCAGCGCCTCGGCTACCAGCGGGCCCTCGTTCGCGCCGACAGTGTCGTAGACCAGTACCCGCTGCCCGGCGCGCCCGGCAAGTGCCGCCGCGCTGTCCACCACCAGGCCTTCCGCCGCATCCGGGTAGCCGTCCGGGCCGACCGGGAGCCCGCCGGTGGCCAGCACGACGTGGTCGGGGGCCAGCGCGCGCAGCAGCTCGGCGTCGGCGGTGGTGCCTCGGCGAAGCTCAACGCCCAGCTCGCCAAGTTCGCTGACCAGGTAGTCGACCGCGCCCAGCAGGCCGAGCGCGGCGGTGTGCTCGGCGGCCCGCAGCCGGCCGCCCGGGCGGTCCCCGGCGTCCACCACGCGGACCCGGTGGCCCCGCTTCGCGGCAATCTCCGCCGCCTTCAGCCCGGCCGGCCCGGCGCCCACCACCAGCACGTCGCGCGGCCGCTCGGCCGGAGTCGGCGCCAACTCGCGCTCGCGCAGCACCTCAGGGTTGTGCAGGCAGCTGATCTCCGGGTAGCCGGCCAGCTTGCGGTTCACGCAGACGTTCCCGCCCACGCATGGCCGGACCCGGTGCGATCGCCCGGCGCGGACCTTCGCCACCAGATCCGGGTCGGCGATGTGCGCTCTGGTCATTGCCACCAGATCGCAGTCACCCCTGGCCAGTAGGGACTCGGCCAACCCGGCGGAGAGGATCCGCCCGACGCCGATCACCGGCACCTCGACCGGCACCGCGGCGCGCAGGCGCACCGCCGCCGGGATGTTCGGCGCCTCGCTGTAGCGGTAGTTCGGGATTGCGCGCGCGTAGCTTGCCCCGCCGTCGCCGATGGTCGTGTTGAGCACGTCGATGTGCCCGGTGGCCAGCAGTTCGCGGACGATCCGCACCATGCCGGTGAAGCCGATCCCGCCGTCCTCGGGTGAGCGCAGGTCGTCGGTCGGGGTGCGGTAGCAGACGATTCGGTCCGGCCCCACCTCGTTTCGTGCGGTGGCCAGCAGCCGCCGGGCGAACAGCGGCCGGTCCTGCCCCCACTCGTCGTCCCGGGAGTTGAACGCCGGGGTCAGCGACTGCTGCACCAGATACCCGTGCGCGCCGTGCACCTCGACCCCGTCGAAGCCCGCCACGGCCGCGAGCTGCGCGGTCCGGCGGTAGCCCTCGATCATCAGCTCGATCTCGGCGGAGGACATCCGGTGCGCGGTCTCCCCGGCCGCCGACTGGGAGCCCTGGAAGCCCAGCAGCGGCGGGCGGCGCACGTCGGCCTCGGACCGGGCGAACACCCCGAGGTGGGTCAGCTGCAGCAGTAGGACGGCGCCCTCGGCGCGGACCAGCTCGGCGAGCCGGCCGTGCCGGTCCTGGGTCTCGGCGGTGATGCTGTGCAGTGGGTCGGACAGGATCGGCTGGGCGATGATCAACCCGGCGCCACCGGCCGCGCGCCGGCGCAGGTACTCCAGGTAGGCGTCCGGGTTCATCGCCGAGTTGCGGAACGCCTCGCTGGCGCCGTGCGAGGTGATCACGATCCGATTGGGCACCTCGACCCGACCGATTCGGATCGGGCTGAACAGATGCGGAAAGGTGCGTTCGCCTGGGCTGTGCTCGGTTAGCTCGGTCACCGGGTCCTCCCGAGGTCGGGTGGTGGGCGAGGAGGGGGCGGTGCTCGAAGCTTAAACCGAACTTGACCGCATATCCAAACGTCGATAGTTTTTGCTCGCCCCCCGCGCGCATCCCGAGGGAGATCGACGATGACCACCCCGACGACGGCGTCGATCACGGCGCCGAGCACGCCGGTCAGCGAGGACCGCTGCCCGCTGGAGGACGTCAGCCTGATCACCGCCCAACCGGGGGTCGGCCTGGCCTACGACCGGCTGGCCGAGGCACGGGCCGAAGGCTGCCCGCTGGTCGACTCCCGGTTCCACGACCTGTACGTGGTCACCCGGTATGCCGACGTGCGGTTTGTGCTCGAGCACCCCGAGCTGTTCTCCTCCCGGGACCCGAACATCCTGGGCCCGCTGCCGGTGCGGCTGCCCCCGCTGGACGCCGACCCGCCGCTGCAGCAGGACTTTCGCAAGCTGCTCAACCCGTTCTTCACCCGCGGCTACTTCGCCCGGTTCGAGCCGGACATGCGGCGCATCGCCCGCGACGCCATCGCCGGCTGGCTGGACCGTGGGCAGTGCGAGTTCGTCTCGGAGTTCGCAATCCCCTTCACCGCCGGGGTGCTCGCCCAGCTGGTGTTCAACGAGACCGACGCGGACCGGCTGGCCAGAGCCATCGGCTACGTGACCGCGGTGGCCGAGGAGCAGAACCACGAGTCGTTCTTCAACCTCGCCGTGCTGGCCGGCGAGTACCTGGTCGAGCAGGAGGAGCACGGCATCGCGGGGGAGAACAGCATCCTCAGCGCGATCTCCGAGGGCACCGTGGGCGGGCGCCCGATGACCCAGGACGAGCAGATCGGCGTGATCACCGTGCTGTTCCTGGGCGGCCTGGACACCACCCGGGGCGCGATCGGGAACATCGCCGCCCAGCTGGCCACCGACCCGGCCCTGGAGGAGCGTTTGGGTGACCCGGGATGGGTCAAGCACGACCTGGAGGAGTTCATCCGCTTCGAGTCGCCGGTGATCACCATGGCCCGCACCGTGCTGGCCGACGTGGAGCTCGGCGGGCGCCGGCTCAAGGCGGGGGACCGGGTCGCCATCAGCTTCAGCTCGGCTAACCGGGACGAGACCAAGTTCGACAACCCGGACCAGCTGCGCTTCGACCGGCCGCGCACCGGGCACGCCGGGTTCGGGCTGGGCATCCACCGGTGCATCGGCATGCACCTGGCCCGGTTCCAGATCGCCGTGGCCTTCGAGGAGCTGCTGGCCGCGGTCACCAGGTTCCGGTTGCGGCCCGGCTTCACCCCGGAGAACCCGCCCGGTGTGGTGCTCGGGCTGCACCGGCTGCACGTCGAGTTTGACCGGCGGTGAGCTCGGCGCCGGTCGGCGGCGGCTGTCTGGGCGGGCGAGTTGCGCTGGTCACCGGCGGCCTCGGCGGGATCGGCTGGGCGGTGGCCGCCCGGGTGGTGGCCGAGGGCGGGCGGGTGCTGGTCACCGACCTGGCGGCGGAGGACGGCGGTCGGGTGGCGGACGAGCTGGGTGAGGCCGCCCGCTATGTCCAGCTGGACGTGCGCGCGCCGCGGGCCTGGCAGGCGGCGGTGGCCGGCGCGGTGAGTGAGTTCGGCGGGCTGAACCTGCTGGTGAACAACGCCGGGGTGTGGCGCCCGGGGTTGCTGGCCGAGGTCACCGTGGCCGACGCGGCCCTGTCCTTCGAGGTCAACCAGCTGGGCTGCCTGCTCGGCATGCAGGCGGTGATCGAGCCGATGCGGGCGGCCGGCGGTGGCTGCATCGTGAACGTGTCCTCCGGCGCGGCGATGGGCGGCTTCCCCGGCCAGATCGTCTACGGCGGCACCAAATGGGCGGTGCGCGGCATGACCAAGACCGCCGCGATGGAACTCGGCCAGTTCGGCATCCGGGTCAACTCGGTGCACCCCGGCTCGATCGACACGCCGATGACCGCCTCGGTGCGCCGCCCGTCGTCGGGTAACCCGTTCGGCTTCCTCCCGGTGCCCCGGCGAGGCCGTCCCGAGGAGGTGGCCGTGTTGGTGGTACATCTCGCCTCGGACGCCAGCGGCTACATCACCGGCGCCGAGGTAGTGATCGACGGTGGCCTCACCGCGGGCCCGGTGATGCCCCGCCCCATCACCGACTGACCATGCGCCCGCCTGCCGCCGCGGCCGGCCGGCTGCGCAGACCCCGTGTACGCCGTGCAGACTCTGCACGGTCTGTGCCGGGGTGACCAGGTTTGTGCGGGCGTACTTGCGGCCGGCTGCGCAGACCCCGTGGACGCCGCGCAGACTCTGCACGGTCTGTGCCGGGGTGACCAGGTTTGTGCGGCGGACTTGCGGCCGGCTGCGCAGACCCCGTGGACGGGACCCCGTGCACGCCGCGCAGACCCGTGTACGCCGCGCAGACTCTGCACGGTCTGCGCCGAGGTGACCAGGT
>Ga0137413_10000293_pt1 | contig 15455 bp, 16 predicted proteins | sample CZODoug2_1_16fun_FD_108280 | JGI IMG/M metagenome (GOLD analysis project Ga0137413, IMG submission 108280) | Vadose zone soil fungal communities from Angelo Coast Range Reserve, California, USA - CZODoug2_1_16fungal (Illumina Assembly) | ecosystem: Environmental > Terrestrial > Soil > Vadose... | reverse complement strand
GTCCGGGCCGACGGACAGCGTCCCTCGGTGACCCTGGTGGTCGGGGTCAACGGCACCGGTAAGACCACCACCACCGGCAAGTTGGCCCGGGTGCTGGTCGCCGACGGGCGCACCGTGGTGCTCGGTGCGGCGGACACCTTCCGGGCCGCCGCCGGCGACCAACTGCAAACCTGGGGTGACCGGGTGGGAGCCCGCACGGTGCGCGGCCCGGAGGGTGGGGATCCGGCCAGCGTCGCCTTCGACGCGGTCAAGCAGGCCGCCGGCGAGGACGTGGACGCGGTGATCATCGATACCGCCGGTCGACTGCACACCAAGGCCGGGCTGATGGACGAGCTCGGCAAGGTGAAGCGGGTCATCGAAAAGCAGAGCCCGGTGCACGAGGTGTTGCTCGTGCTGGACGCCACCACCGGCCAGAACGGCCTCACTCAGGCGCGAGTGTTCGCCGAGGTCGTCGAGGTCACCGGCGTGGTGCTGAGCAAGTTGGACGGCACCGCGAAGGGCGGCATCGTGATCGCCGTGCAGCGCGAACTCGGCGTGCCGGTCAAGCTGGTCGGCCTCGGCGAGGGCCCGGACGACCTGGCGCCATTCGAGCCCGAGGCGTTCGTCGACGCCCTGCTGGCCGACTGAGGCTCATCGTTGCGGTAGCGCAATTCCGCACAGCGGTACGCCGTCAATGTGAGCAATACATCTATTTCCGGCTGTCCAAATTCTGTCGGAATGTAGTCATTTAGTCACGTTGGGTATCGCTATTTTCGGGCCGGGATGTCACGGTTTCTCCGGATCTGTGCTCAGTCGCGCGGGTCGAAAGCCTCGGTTCACACAGATGTAACACCCGTGCGCCATCGGTGATTCAAGCGAAACATTCGTCGCCGTTCGGTGAAACGGATCATCGGCACCCTCAGGCCAGGATGTGAACCGCAATCCCTGCCGCGGGCAGGAAGGAGCACTGCCGGATGCCCACCACCATTGATACGGGCGATACCGCCTGGATCCTCGCAAGCAGCGCCTTGGTGCTCTTCATGACACCTGGCTTGGCGTTCTTCTACGGCGGCATGGTCCGCGTGAAGAGCGTGCTCAACATGATCATGATGTCGGCCGCCGCCATGGCGATCGTCTCGATCCTGTGGGTGCTGTACGGCTACAGCCTGTCCTTCACCACCGACGTCGGACACGGTCTGCTCGGTAGCCGGAACGCCGCCGGGTTGATCGACGAGATGCAACCCTCATCGGTCATCTCGGTCGCCGTGCCCCAGGTGGACTTCTCCGGTAGCACGCCGAAGGGCGCGGTCGACGCGTCGGGCGCTGCCCTGTCGGTCACGCACTACTACCCGACGCTGGCGTTCGCGGCCTTCCAGTTGATGTTCGCGATCATCACCTGCGCGCTGATCTCCGGCGCCATCGCGGACCGGGCGAAGTTCAGTACCTGGTGCGTGTTCGTGGCCATCTGGGCCACGGTCGTCTACTTCCCGGTCGCGCACTGGGTGTTCTTCTTCGACGGCGGTAACGGCGGCTGGATCGCCGACCGATTGAAAGCCATCGACTTTGCCGGTGGAACAGCGGTGCACATCAACTCCGGTGCCGCGGGATTAGCGCTGGCAATCGTGCTCGGCCGGCGCAAGGGCTGGCGGCGTGACCCGATGCGCCCGCACAACGTGCCCTTCGTCTTCCTGGGCATGGCCATGCTGTGGTTCGGCTGGTTCGGGTTCAACGCGGGTTCGGCGTTGGCCGCCGGCACCCCGGCCAGCGTGGTGTTCGTGAACACCCAGACGGCCACCGCCGCTGCGATGGTCGGCTGGCTGATCGTGGAACGGCTGCGCGACGGTCACTTCACCACGTTGGGTGCCGCCTCCGGTGCCGTCGCCGGTCTGGTCGGCATCACCCCGTCGTGTTCCTCGGTGAACCCGATGGGCGCCATCGCGGTGGGTGCGATCACCGGTGCGGTGTGCTCGCTGGCCATCGGCCTGAAGTTCAAGCTCGGCCTGGACGACTCGCTCGACGTGGTCGGCGTGCACATGTTCGGCGGTCTGACCGGCACCCTGCTGATCGGGTTCCTGGCCACCGACAAGGCGCCGGCCGCCGTCAACGGCCTGTTCTACGGCGGCGGCTGGGACCAGGAGCGCCGGCAGGTGATCGGTGCGTTCGCGGTGATGGGCTACTCGTTCTTCGCCACGCTGATCATCGGCTACATCCTGCATCTGGTGATGGGCTTCCGGATCTCGGAAGAGGAAGAGCTGCAGGGCATCGACGTCTCTCACCACGCGGAGAGCGCCTACGAGCTCACCAACATCGGCGCGCCGCAGGCCCGCCACACCATCGGTACGCACTCCCCAGTGCCTGCTTACGCCGGTGGTCCGCCTCCACCACCCCCGCCGCCGGGGCCGCCGGCGAACTCGGCAACGGGATCGAGGGTGGACCTGTGAAGCTCATCGTCGCGGTGATCAAGCCGTTCAAGCTGGACGATGTGCGTACCGCCCTGGAGACCTTCGGGGTGCACGGCATGACGGTCAGCGAGGCCAGTGGCTACGGCCGGCAGCGCGGGCACACCGAGGTCTACCGGGGCGCGGAGTACACCGTGGACCTGGTGCCCAAGGTGCGCCTGGAGGTGCTGGTCGACGACCCGGACGCGAACGACGTGCTCGACGTCATGGTCAAGGCCGCGCAGACCGGCAAGATCGGCGACGGCAAGGCCTGGGTGATCCCGGTCGAGACGGCGGTGCGGGTGCGCACCGGCGAGCGCGACGTCGACGCCCTGTAAGACGCAGTGCAGCAACGGCTCGCCCGGCAGGTGCCGGGCGAGCCGTTGGCTTTAATCCCCTGTGCGGAATCGGTGATCCTCTCGAAACATTGGGTCGGAGTGGCGATACGGTCGGCGCGGATCTGTCGAGCCGTCACTACCGAGGAGCCGTCGGCCCATGCCTGCGATCAATGCCGCCGACACTGCCTGGTTGTTGGCTGCCACCACGCTCGTGATGTTGATGGTCCCCGGACTGGCGATCTTCTACGGGGGCATGGTCCGCGCGCGCAGCGTGCTCAACACCATGATGATGACGTTCGTGACGCTCGGCATCGTCACCCTGGTGTGGGTGGGCTGGGGTTACAGCCTGGCGTTCGGCAAGGACCACGGCCACGGATTGATCGGCGGATTCGACCAGGTCGGCCTGAAGAACACCATGGACGAGGTCTACGGCACAGTCCCGACCCCGGTGTTCGCGATGTTCCAACTCATGTTCGCGTTGGTGACCTGCGCGCTAGTGTCCGGGTCGATCGTGGACCGGGCGAAGTTCAGCACCTGGTGCGTCTTCATGGTTATCTGGACCACGGTGGTCTATGCGCCCATGGCGCACTGGGTGTTCTTCTCCGACGGCGGCAACGGCGGCTGGATCATCGACCGGTTGCATGTCTACGACTTCGCGGGTGGCACCGCGGTGGAGATCAACTCCGGCGCCTCGGGCCTGGCGCTGGCGCTGATTCTCGGTCCGCGTCTGGGCTGGAAGAAGGACCCGATGCGCCCGCACAACCTGCCCCTGGTGATGCTCGGCGCCGGTCTGTTGTGGTTCGGCTGGTTCGGCTTCAACGCCGGATCTGCCCTGGGCGCCAACGCTCAGGCGGGGCTGGCGCTGGTCAACACCCAGATCGCCGGAGCGCTCGGCATCCTCGGCTGGTTGGCGGTGGAGCGACTGCGCGACGGCACGTTCACCTCTTTCGGTGCCGCCTCCGGTGCGGTCGCCGGTCTGGTGGCGATCACCCCCTCCTGCGGGTCGATCACCCCGGTCGGTGCGATCGTGGTCGGCGCGATCGCGGGCGCGGTGTGCTCGTTCGCGGTCACCGTGAAGTACCGGGCCGGCTACGACGACTCCCTCGACGTGGCGGGCGTGCACATGATCGGCGGCATTGTCGGCCTGCTGATGATCGGCCTGGTGTGCAGTTCGCAGGCCACCGGCATCCTCACCCCGGACACACACGATGGCGTCGACGGACTGCTCTATGGCGGCGGGCTGGAACAACTCGGCCGCCAAGCGGTGGCGGTCCTCGCCGCGCTGGGCTACTCGTTCACAGTCACCCTGTTGATCGGCTGGGTACTGCACAGGACCATGGGCTTCCGGGTTCTGCGCGACCACGAGGTGAGCGGGGTGGACCTTGCCCTGCACTCCGAAACCGCATACGAACTCGCCCCCGCAGGTGCCTCCAGCGGGCGGATGACCGTATCGTCCGGTGCCAGCGACGGCTTGTCGGGCTGAGGAGATGGATCTGCGATGAAGCTCATCACTGCGGTGATCAAGCCGTTCAAACTCGACGATGTGCGTACCGCCCTGGAGACGCTGGGCGTGCACGGCATGACGGTGACCGAGGCCAGCGGCTTCGGCCGGCAGCGCGGGCACACCGAGGTCTACCGGGGCGCGGAGTACGTGGTGGACCTGGTGCCCAAGGTGCGCCTGGAGGTGTTGGTCGACTCTCCCGACGTGGACGTGGTGGTGACCGCGCTGACCGAGGCAGCGCGCACCGGCAAGATCGGCGACGGCAAGGTGTGGGTGACGCCGGTGGAGACCGTGGTCCGGGTGCGTACCGGCGAGCGGGACGTCGACGCGCTCTGAGTCCGCGTCAGCTGACCGGGCAACAGACACCGACCGGACGGGAGAAGGCGTGCCCGTCATGACGTACGCGCAGGCGCGGGCCGCGTTGTTGGAGCGCGGCGAGCCGTTCGGACCGCAGCGGCGTGCGGCGCTGCGCGAGGCCGCCGACGCCTGGCTGATCAACCTGCTGCGGCTGGCCTGCAAGGGCGACGAGTCCGACGTGGCGTTGGTGGCCGTCGGTGGCTATGGACGTGGTGACCTGGTGGCCGGGTCCGACCTGGACGTGCTGCTGCTGCACAACAAACGCCGCGATGTCGGGCAGTTGGCCGACGCCATCTGGTACCCGGTGTGGGACGCCGGGGTGAAGCTGGACCACTCGGTGCGCACCGTCGATCAGGCTCGTGCGGTGGCCGGCGAGGACCTGAAGGCCATGCTCGGCCTGCTCGATGTGCGCCACGTGGCCGGCGACGCCGCGTTGACCGACCAACTGCGCTCGGCGGTGCTGGGGGACTGGCGTACCGCGGCGCCCAAGCGGCTGCCTGAGCTCTCCGCGATGCGCCACGAGCAAGGGACCGGTGAGCTGGCGTTCCTGCTCGAGCCGGACCTGAAGGAGAGTCGCGGCGGACTGCGCGACCTGGTCGCGTTGCGCGCCGTGGCCGCGTCCTGGGTCACTGACGTGCCACACGAACGCATCGCCGCCGCACACGACCGGCTGCTCGACGTGCGCGACGCCCTGCACACGGTGACTGGACGCGCCACCGACCGATTGGTTCTGCAGGAGCAGGACAACGTGGCGGTCGCGCTGGGCCTGCTGGACGCGACGGCGCTGATGCGCTCGCTGGCCGAGGTGGGCCGAACCATCGTCTACGCCTCGGACATCACCTGGCGCCGGGTCGGCCAGCAACTGGACTCACGCACCAAGCGGTTCCGGTTGCCGGGCAAGGGCGGCAAGCCCGGTGATCGGGTGCCGTTGGCCGATGGGGTGGTGGCCAGCGACGGCGAGGCGGTGCTGGCCCGCGATGCCGACCCGGCCAAGGACCCGGTGTTGGTGCTGCGTGCGGCCGCGGCCGCCGCGCAGGCGGGTCTGCCGCTCTCACCGGGCACCGTGGACCGACTCGCGGCCACCGCGCGTCGGCTGCCCGAGCCCTGGTCGAATTCCGCGCGGGCCGAACTGATCCGGCTGCTCGGCGCCGGGCACCCGGCGGTGCCGGTCTGGGAGGCACTGGATCTGGCCGGGGTGATCACCACCCTGTTGCCCGACTGGAGCCGGGTGAGCTGCCGGCCGCAACGCAATGCGGTGCACAAGTTCACCGTCGACCGGCACCTGGTGGAAACCGCGGCCAACGCCGCCGCCTTCACCCGCCGGGTATCCCGTCCGGACCTGCTGCTGCTCGGTGGCTTGTTTCACGACATCGGCAAGGGCTGGCCCGGCGATCACAGCATCGGCGGCGAGACAGTGGTGCGTGACCTCGCGCCGCGGTTGGGTTTCCCGCCCGAGGACGTCGAGGTCATCGCCCTTCTGGTGCGCCATCATCTGCTGCTACCGGACACCGCGACCCGTCGGGACCTGGACGACCCGGCGACCGCCGCGGGCGTCGCGGAGATCGTCGGGAGCGTCGAGGTGCTCGACCTGCTGGCCGCGATGACCGAGGCGGACGCGTTGGCCACCGGGCCCGCGGCATGGACCCCATGGCGGGCCGAGTTGATCACCACACTGGTCGAGCGCACCCGCGCGGTGTTGCAGGGCAAGTCGCCGAAGCCGACCTCGGCGTTGTCCGAGGCGCAGCGCGCGATGGCCGCCGAGGGTGTGCTCAAGGTGCACATCGGGGCGAGCAGCGAATCGGGCACCCCGGTGACCATCGTCTCCCCGGACCGGGTCGGGCTGCTGCACACGGTGGCCGGAGTGTTCAGCGTGCACCGCCTCGTGGTGCGCTCCGCGGTCACCGAGACCATTGGCAGTTGCGCGGTGACGGAGTGGACGGTCAGCCCGGAGTTCGGCTCCCCGCCGGACGCGTCGCTGCTGCGCAGCGACATTCTGCGGGTGCTGGACGGGCGGTTGGACCTCGCCGAACGACTGGCCCGTCGCGAGGCCGCGTACGTCCCCAAGGCGGGCATCGTGGTCCCGCCGCCGAGCGTGTCCGTGGTGGCCGGCGCCTCGGATGTGGCGACCGTGCTGGAGGTCCGCGCGCACGACCGTCCCGGACTGCTGCACCGCGTCGGTCAAGCGCTGTTCCGAGCGGAGGTGGACATCCGCTCGGCGAAGGTGGCCACCTGGGGCGCCGAGGCGGTCGACGTGTTCTACCTGGTCGATCCGGTCAGCGGCGGCCCGCTGTCCGAGGAGTACGCGCAGAAGGTCCGTGCGCTTGTGCTGGAAGCGTTGGACTGAGCCGCCCCGGCTAGGCTGAGGGCTCCGTCCGCGAAGCCCCGAAGAGGATCCCCAGCGCTGTGTTCGACACCCTGTCCGACCGCCTGTCCGCGACATTCAAGAACCTGCGCGGCAAGGGCAGGCTGTCCGAGGAGGACATCGACGCCACCGCGCGGGAGATCCGGATCGCGCTGCTCGAAGCCGATGTCGCGCTGCCGGTGGTCAAGGAATTCATCGCCTCGGTCAAGGAGCGGGCCCGCGGTGCCGACGTCAGTCAGGCGCTGAACCCCGCCCAGCAGGTCATCAAGATCGTCGATGAGGAATTGGTCAAGATCCTCGGCGGGGAGACCCGGCGGCTTCGTTTCGCGAAGACCTCGCCGACGGTGATCATGCTGGCCGGTCTGCAGGGTTCGGGTAAGACCACGTTGGCGGGCAAGCTCGCCAAGTGGCTGGCCGGGCAGGGCCACCAACCGATGTTGGTCGCTGCGGACCTGCAGCGACCCAATGCGGTGCAACAACTGCAGGTGGTCGGCGAGCGGGCAGGCGTGGTGGTCTATGCGCCCGAGCCGGGTAGCGGCGTCGGCGACCCGGTCAAGGTCGCCCGCGATTCCATCGACGAGGCCCGCCGCCGCCAGCACGACATCGTGATCGTGGACACCGCGGGCCGCCTGGGTGTGGACGCGGAGATGATGGCGCAGGCCGCGAACATCCGCGACGCGGTGAAACCCGACGAGATCCTGTTCGTGGTCGACGCGATGATCGGCCAGGACGCGCTGACCACCGCCCGGGCCTTCCTCGACGGCGTCGGGTTCGACGGCGTCGTGTTGACCAAGCTGGACGGTGACGCCCGCGGCGGCGCGGCGCTGTCGGTGGCCTCGGTGACGGGCCGTCAGATCATGTTCGCGTCCAACGGCGAGAAGTTGGACGATTTCGACGCTTTCCATCCCGAGCGGATGGCCTCGCGCATCCTCGGCATGGGCGACATGCTCACGCTGATCGAGCAGGCGGAGAAGCACTTCGAGGCCGACGAGGCCGAGAAGATGGCGAACAAGCTGCTCAAGGGCGGCAAGGGCAACGAGTTCACCCTGGAGGACTTCAAGCAACAGATGCTGCAGGTCCGCAAGATGGGCTCACTGCAAAAGCTGTTCGGCATGTTGCCCGGCATGGGGGAGTTCAAGGACCAGCTCAACGAGGTCGAGGACTCCGATCTGGACCGCGTGGTCGCCATCATCAACGGCATGACTCCCGCCGAGCGGGAGGACCCGAAGATCCTCAATGGCTCGCGGCGCTCTCGCATCGCCAAGGGCTCCGGGGTCGAGGTCGGGGAGATCAACCAGCTGGTCGAGCGGTTCTTCGAGGCCCGCAAGATGATGCAGCAGATGGCCGGCGGTATGGGTGGCATGGGCCTGCCCGGCATGGGTGGCATGCCGTTCGGGCGCGGCGGCGGCAAGAAGTCGCGCGGCAAGATGGCCGCAAAGCCGGTCAAGGCCAAGGGCAAGGGCGCACGCAGCGGTAACCCGGCCAAGCGCGCCGCGGGTCAGGCGGCCGCCGAGACCGCCGCGGCGAACCCCGGGGCGCCCGCGTTCGACCCGAACTTCGAACTGCCGGACGCGTTCAAGGACTTCATGCCCCCCGGGCAGCGGTGAGCGGCGCCACCGAGCCCCTGCACGTCCGTGGGGTGCGGCTGCCGGACGAGCAACACGTGGATCTGTGGATCCGCGACGGACACCTCAGCTACGAACCGGTGCGCGGCGCGCGCACGGTGGGCAGCGGGTGGATTCTGCCGGGGCTGGTGGACCTGCACTGTCACGTGGGGACGGACGCGCAGGGAGCCACGTCGGTCGAGGTGACGGAGCGTCAGGCACTCACCAATCGCGACGCCGGGGCGCTGTTGCTGCGTGACGCCGGGTCGGCTGCGGACACCCGGTGGATTGATGAGCGCGAGGATCTGCCCGCGATGGTGCGTGCCGGTCGGCACATCGCTCGGCCGGCGCGGTACCTGCGCAACTACGCCAGCGAGGTCGAGCCCGAGGATCTGGTCGACGAGGTGTGCAGCCAGGCGGCGCGCGGCGACGGCTGGGTGAAGCTCGTCGGGGACTGGATCGATCGTGAGGTCGGGGATATGACCCCGCTGTGGACGGTGGCGACCTTGGCCGCCGCGGTGGCCGCCGCGCACCGGATCGGGGCCCGACTGACCACGCATGCGTTCAGTCGACAGGCACTGGCCGACGCGCTGGACGCCGGCTTCGATTGCATCGAGCACGGCACCGGCCTGGACGAGGAGTTGATCGCGCGGATGGCGGCCGCGGGCACCGCTTTGGTCCCGACACTGGTGAATGTGGAGGAGAACTTCCCCGGCATCGCGGCGGGTGGCGAGGCCAAGTTCCCGACCTACGCCGCGCACATGCGTCGGTTGTGGGAGGGCGCGGGTGCCCGGATCGGTGCCGCCTACGAGGCCGGCGTGCCCATTTACGTCGGCACCGACGCGGGCGGGGCGATCGCGCACGGGCGCGTGGTGGACGAGATCGCCGTGCTGGTCCGGGCCGGCCTGCCCACCGAGTACGCGCTGGGCGGTGCCTGTTGGCGGGCCCGGGAGTACCTGGCCCGGCCGGGCCTGGCCGAGGGCGACCCGGCCGACCTGCTGGTGCTCGCCGAGGATCCCCGAGCCAACCTGGACACGCTGCGGGCGCCGCAACGCATTCTGCTGCGCGGTCACGTCGTGCGCTGAGACACCGCTCCCGACGGGGCCGCCCCCGCGTTCTGGCATAATCGCCCCCGCGACCGCGCCGGCCCGGGCCCTCTACCCCGACCGAGGTGCGGCAACCGGAACTGGATCGTGCCCGAACCCCACCGGGCCGCCCGGCTCCACCCCGCGAAGCAGACCAGGAGATTCAACCCCCGTGGCAGTCAAGATCAAGCTGAAGCGCTTGGGCAAGATCCGCGCTCCGTTCTACCGCGTCGTCGTGGCAGATTCCCGCACGAAGCGGGACGGCCGGGCGATCGAGGAGATCGGCAAGTACCACCCCACCCACGACCCGTCGGTCATTGAGATCGACACCGAGCGGGCCCAGCACTGGCTGAAGGTCGGCGCTCAGCCCACCGAGGCCGTGATGGCGCTGCTCAAGGTCACCGGGGACTGGCAGAAGTTCAAGGGCCTGCCGGGTGCCGAGGGCACGCTGCGGGTGGCCGAGCCGCGGGTGCGCCAGGGTGGGGTCGAGTTCGTGGCCACTGGTCTGGACGCGCCGGCCGCGCGCGCCGCGAAGGCGAAGAAGGACGAGGTGCCCGCCGCGGCTGCGGCTCCCGCCGAAGCCGCAGTGCCCGCCGAGGCTCCCGCCGAAGCCGCTGTGCCCGCCGAGGTTGCTGCCGAGGCTGCCGCAGTCGCCGAGACCGTGGCGCCCGCCGAGGAGTCAGCGCCGGCCGATCCCGCCGCGACCGAAACCGAGAGCTGAGCATGTTGGAAGAGGCACTCGAGCACCTGGTGCGCGGGATCGTCGAGCACCCGGATGAGGTCCGGGTGCGGGAACGCAACCAGCGCAACGGCAAGGTGCTCGAGGTCCGCGTACACCCCGACGACCTGGGCAAGGTGATCGGCCGGGCCGGCCGCACCGCCACCGCGCTGCGCACTGTGGTCAGCGCCCTGGGTGGCCGCAGCGTCCGAGTCGACCTGGTCGACCAAAACGGTCGATAACGTCTCCCTCGTGGAGCTGGTGGTCGGGCGCATCGGGCGCCCGCACGGCGTACGCGGTGAGGTCAGCATCGAGGTGCGGACCGATTCCCCGGAGCTGCGGTTCGCTCCGGGTTCGGTGCTGCGCACCGACCCGGCGGGCGCCGGTCCGCTCACGGTCGAGGACACCCACTGGCACAGCGGGCGGTTGCTGCTCAGGTTGGCCGGGGTGGATGACCGCAGCCGCGCCGAGGAACTGCGCAACGTGCTGCTGGTCGTCGACATCCCGGACGACGAGCGTCCCGAGGACGACGAGGAGTTCTACGACCACCAGTTGGCCGGCCTCGCCGCGCACACCGTGGCGGGAGAGCTCATCGGTCGGGTCGCCGAGGTGCTGCACCTGCCCTCGCAGGACATGCTGGTGGTGCATCGGGAGGACGGCCGGGAGGTGCTGGTGCCGTTCGTGTCGGCGATCGTGCCCGAGGTGGACCTGGCCGCCGGCCTGGTGCGCATCGACGCACCCCCCGGCCTGCTCGAGGACGTCGCGGAGGAATAGGTGCGCGTCGATGTCGTGACGATTTTCCCGGACTACCTGGCACCGCTGGAGCTGTCCCTGGTCGGCAAGGCCCGGCGGGCCGGGCTCCTCGACGTGCGCGTGCATGACCTGCGGAACTGGACCAGTGACGTGCACCGCACCGTGGACGACACCCCGTACGGCGGTGGTGCCGGCATGGTGATGCGCCCGCAGCCGTGGGGGGAGGCGCTGGACAGCATCCTGGCCACCGCCCCGTCCGGCGGCGTGGCGCTGATCGTGCCCACCCCGGCGGGCCGACCGTTCACCCAGGTGCTGGCCGAGGAATGGGCAAGCAGGCCGTGGCTGGTATTCGCCTGCGGCCGATACGAGGGCATCGACGCCCGGGTGCCCGTCGAGGCCACCGGTCGTGCCGCGATAGCCGCCGTGGAGGAGGTCTCCATCGGCGACTACGTGTTGGCCGGCGGCGAGGTGGCCGCGTTGGTGATGATCGAGGCGGTCACCCGGCTGCTGCCCGGCGTGCTCGGCAACCCCGGCTCGCTGGACGAGGAGTCGCACGTGGCCGGCGTATTGGAGTACCCGCTGTGGACCAAACCGCAGGAGTGGCGCGGGCTGGAGGTGCCCGAGGTGCTGCGCTCCGGGGACCATGGGGCGATCGCCCGCTGGCGGCGTGACGCGGCGCTGCGGCGCACCGCCGGCACCCGCCCGGATCTGCTGGGCGCGTTGCCGGTGGGCGACTGTGACGGGGCCGACCTGGCCACGCTGGGTGCGCTGGGCTGGACGCCGGGCGCGGACGGCCGGTTTCACCCGGCAGGGCCGGCTGTGGCAGACTGACCCCGCTCCGGCTGCGTTCCGGGCCCGTTTCCCGCTGTGATGAGAGAGTGACCCTGCCATGCACACCCTCGACGATGTCGATGCCGCGTTTCTGCGTTCCGACATCCCGGCGTTCCGCCCCGGCGACACGCTGAAGGTCCATGTCCGGGTCGTGGAGGGCAACCGCTCCCGCATCCAGGTCTTCCAGGGTGTGGTGATCCGCCGCCAGGGCAGTGGGCTGCGCGAGACGTTCACCGTCCGCAAGGTCAGCTTCGGTGTCGGCGTGGAGCGTTCGTTCCCGGTGAACACCCCCTCGATCGACCGGATCGAGGTGCTCACCCGCGGTGATGTGCGGCGCGCGAAGCTCTACTACCTGCGTGACCTGCGCGGCAAGAAGGCGAAGATCAAGGAGAAGCGGGACGCCACGCCGGCCCGCTGAGGCCACGTAACTACCCGTCACTCCCGCGGCGCTGCGCGGTCCTGCTCTGCCCTGCGCCGCGGCTAGGCTTGAGCGCAATGGACGGCGCCGCCGACAACCTAGCCGCCGACGCCCCGGCCCTCGAGCCCGGCGTCGTTGATGTCGACGTCACCAGCCCGGACGTTGACACTCCCGACGGGCTCGACGACGACACGCCGGAGCGAGGTGCGCATCGCTTGGTTCCACCGACCCAGTCGCGCCGCGCGGCCCGCCGTAGCACCCGCGCGGAACTGCGCTCCAAACGCCGCCGCCGCACTCGCCAGGTGCAACTGGTCGGCCTGCTGCTGACCGTTGCGCTGATGGTCTCGGTGCGTGCCTTCTTCTTTCAGGCCTACTTCATTCCCTCGCCCTCCATGGAGCAGACGCTGGACGTCGGCGACCGCGTGCTGGTCAACAAGGTGTCCTACGAAGTGGGTCATCCCCAGCGCGGTCAGGTCGTGGTTTTCAACGGGGCCAATAGTTTTGAGCCCGAGGGTCATCACCACAGCGGGTTCTTCGGGCCGCTGTTGTCGCTGTTCGGAGCGGCCCCGGATGAGGACGACTTCATCAAACGGGTGATAGGGATACCCGGTGATCACGTCCAGTGCTGTGATGCCACCGGACACCTGCAGGTGAACGGGATCGCGCTGAACGAGCCGTACCTCTATCCGGGTGATGTTCCGTCCGGAGAACGCTTCGATGTGGTGGTTCCGCCCGGCCGGTTGTGGGTGATGGGAGATCACCGAAGTCGATCAGCGGACTCACGTGCCCACCTCGGCGACCCCGGCGGCGGTACTGTTCCGATCGACAAGGTGGTGGGGCGGGCGGTCGCGATCGTGTGGCCGTTGGGCCATGCAGGCTGGCTGCGCATCCCGAACAGTTTCGAAAGGCTCGCGACGAATGGGAGTGCACCCGGTGAGTGATCCGGCTGAGCCCGTAAATCCGTTCGACGAGGAGCGAGACCCAACCCAACCTGACCCCCCCGACGGGGATCAGCTGCCGCCGCGGCCCATGCAGCGCCGCATGCCGCGCCGCGAGGAGGAGCTGCCGTCCGAGATTCCGCCGGGCGAGCGCAATGAGATCGGGCGCTCCTCCAGCCTGCTACGCGAACTGCCGATCCTGGTGTTCGTCGCGCTGGCTTTGGCATTGCTCATCAAGACCTTCCTGGTGCAGGCCTTCTTCATCCCGTCGGACTCCATGCAGAACACGCTGCTGGAGGGCGATCGGGTGCTGGTTAACAAGTTCTCCTCGCATTTCGGCAACCCGAAGCGCGGTGAGGTCATCGTGTTCCGCGACCCCGGCACCTGGCTGGGTGAGGATCATCCGCAGCGCAGCGGCAACGCGGTGCTGCGCAGCTTCAAGGACGTCTTTGTGTTCGTCGGCCTGCTGCCCTCGGACAGCGAGAAGGACCTGATCAAGCGAGTCGTCGGTGTTCCCGGTGACCACGTCGCCTGCTGCACCAACGGCAAGGTGACCGTCAACGGCATCGCGCTGGACGAGCCCTACCTGTACCGCGACCCGGTCACCGGCAGGCAGAACGCGCCGTCCGAGCGGCCGTTCAGCGTCACCGTGCCGCCGAACCGGCTGTGGGTCATGGGTGACCACCGTGAGGTCTCCGCGGACTCCCGGCTGCACATGAACGAACCCGGCAACGGCACCATCGCCGAGGACCGTGTGGTCGGTCGGGCCTTCGTGCTGGTCTGGCCCTTGAGCCGGTGGTCCACGCTGCCGGTGCCGGCCACGTTCAAGCGCAAGGAACTTGACGGTGCCGCGCTGACCACCTCGGCGCTCGGCGTGGGTGCGTTGCTGCCGGTGGCGTTGATCCGGCGTCGGCGCAGCTCGCGACGCCCTGAGGATCTGCCCGACTTCGTCTACTGAGCAATGTGGCTGCTGAGCGATGCGACCGCGACGCCTGACCGTCCGCGCGGACGGTGATCTCTACGGTTACGAGCGCGCTTTGGCGCGCAGCGGCCTGGCCCCGGTCGCCGGTGCCGACGAGGCCGGTCGCGGGGCCTGTGCCGGGCCGTTGGTGGCCGCCGCGGTGATCCTGGCGCCGGGTCGGCGGGGCGAGATCGCCGGGCTGGCCGACTCCAAGCTGCTCACTCCGGCCGCTCGGGAGGATGTCTTCGCCGCGGTGACGAAGCGGGCGCTGGCCATCGGCGTGGTGATCGTGCCCCCGGCGGAGATCGACCGCGTCGGGCTGCACCGCAGCAACGTCGCGGCACTGCGCCGGGCCCTGGTTCGCTTGCCCATCCCCGCCGCCTACGTGCTTACCGACGGGTTCGCGGTGGCCGGGCTGGGCGTGCCGGGACTGGCGATGTGGAAGGGCGACCGGGTGGCCGGGTGCATTGCCGCGGCCTCCGTCGTTGCCAAGGTGACCAGGGACCGATTGATGTGTGCGTTGGCCGACGAGCACCCGGACTACGGATTCGCCGCCCACAAGGGCTACATCACCCCGGAGCACACCGCCGCGCTGCACCGGCACGGGCCGTGTCCGCAGCACCGGTTCTCCTATGTCAATGTGGCCGCGGTGGCCGGTCACGCACCGGTAGGCGTACTCGGGGAGAATGTGGGCACCGGGCCGGACTGAGAAGGCGGGGGATGAGCGAGCGCAGCGAGCTCATCAATAAGCACAGGGGAAACGTGGTTCCCCAGCCGCACAAGCGCGGGGAGGTACGCCGTTGAGCGCCGAGGATCTCGAGAAGTACGAGACCGAGATGGAGCTCCAGCTCTACAAGGAGTACCGCGACGTCGTCGGCCTGTTCGCCTACGTGGTGGAGACCGAGCGGCGGTTCTACCTGACCAACAACGTGGACCTGCAGGTGCGCTCGGAGGCGGGCGAGACCTACTTCGAGGTCACCATGACCGACGCCTGGGTCTGGGACATGTACCGCCCGGCGCGGTTCGTGAAGAACGTCAAGGTGGTCACGTTCAAGGACGTCAACGTGGAGGAACTGGCCAAATCCGACCTGACCCCGCCGGAGAACTGAGGCGCGTGCCCGGCCGTGAACGTTTTGGCCCGCCGGCGCGTCCTGCCCTTTGAGTGATCGTCG
>Ga0137413_10000288_pt1 | contig 15508 bp, 14 predicted proteins | sample CZODoug2_1_16fun_FD_108280 | JGI IMG/M metagenome (GOLD analysis project Ga0137413, IMG submission 108280) | Vadose zone soil fungal communities from Angelo Coast Range Reserve, California, USA - CZODoug2_1_16fungal (Illumina Assembly) | ecosystem: Environmental > Terrestrial > Soil > Vadose... | reverse complement strand
GATTGCCAACGGCAATATCGTTAGCAGATCGATCCTCGCTGTTTTGCTGATCATGTCGCTGATGACCTGGTTCATCATGATCACCAAGTTCTTCGATCAGCGGCGGTTGCGCCTCCAAGCGATCGAGGCGGAAAAGGAATTCTGGAGTTCCTCCAGCCTGACCGATGCCATCGGCAAGCTGAAAGGCGGTTCCAATCCGTTTCGTGCGCTGGCCGAAACCGGCAAGCAGGCCTACGAGTATCACGAGTCCAATAAGACCCGCCTCTCCGGTGCGATCGGCACCAGCGAGTGGATCACCGAGTCGCTGCAGCGCACCGCGGATGCCATTATCAGTCGTCTCCAAACCGGCTTGCCGGTCCTGGCGTCGGTTGGCGCCACGGCACCCTTCGTCGGCTTGCTCGGTACTGTGATCGGCATCTACAACGCGCTGATCGCCATCGGCGTCTCCGGACAGGGTTCCATTGAAAAAGTGGCAGGCCCCGTCGGTGAAGCCTTGATCATGACCGCCATCGGCTTGGTCGTCGCAGTGCCGGCCGTGCTTGGCTACAACGTGCTATTGCGCCGCAATAAGACGGTGCAGGAACGGGTGAGCCACTTCACGCACGAGTTGCACGCTTACCTGATCTCCGGCGTCAAGATGGGCCTGGGCATGGATAAGCCCCCGCCGTCGGCCGGCATCAAGCCCTCCGCTGCCGCGATCGCCCGCTAGGGATAGACGACATGGCGCTGCATGTGGGTGGACCGGAGGAAGAAGGCACGGCGATGTCGGATATCAACGTCACGCCTCTGGTGGACGTGATGTTGGTGTTGCTGATCATTTTCATCATCACCATTCGGGTCATTTTGCAGCAGGTGCCGCTGACGCTCCCGAAGGCGACGAATCTGGTCACGCAAACCCGTCCGGAAAACATCACCATCGCGGTCGACAAGCAAGGCGCCATTTATTGGAATACCAAGCTGTTGTCGGGCCAGGATGAGCTTCAGGCGCTATTGCGCGGCATCGTGCGCCAGGAACCGCAGCCGGAAGTGCACATCCGCGGCGACTCGAATGTTCGATATCAGTTTGTGGGCCAGGTGCTCGTCGCGACCCAGAGAATCGGCATCCGCAAGGTGGCCTTTATCACTGAGCCCGATCGCCCCGGCCTCTCGAAGTAGGAGAGACTTAAGATGGCCATGAGTGTAGGCGGGGGCGGCGAGGGCCAATCCTATTCCGAAATCAACATGACTCCGTTGATCGACGTGATGTTGGTATTGCTGATTATTTTCATCATCACGCTTCCCAACCAGACGCATGCCGTAAAAATCGACAATCCGCTGCCGCCGCCGCCGAATTTTGTGCCGCCGCCGCCGCCGGAGGTCATCGACCTGACCATCGATTTCGACGGCACGTTGTTGTGGAACAGGAGTCCGGTGGACCGAAAGACCCTGCAAACCTACATCGAGTCGGAAGCGCAGAAACAACCGCAGCCTGAAGTGCATATCACGGTCGATAAGTTCGCGAAATACGAAATTGTGGCGCAGACGTTGGCTGATTTGCAGCACCGCGGATTGAAGAAGATAGGTTTCGTCAATAACGATTTCTTCTAAGTCGGTACCCCTGAGTGGTATTACGGCGCGTCATGCCCTTCAAGAGGTGTACGCGCCGTTTGTTTGACCAGCCAGAGATGCCGGGCAAGAATCTTAAAATGCCGTGCGCAATTATTTCGGTACATAACGAGGTCTCCTAATGAGTCATTCGATACACAACATTCGACGCCATCCCGCGGTGTTTTGCTTGCTTGCCCTCATTGGCTGCGCGGCAATGTCGCAGTCGGCATTTTCGGCCGATAAGCCCAAGGGTCCGGAACTCAGCCGCGTGATTGCCAAGGAAATGACGGCCGCGCAGAAGGCGATGCAAGCCCAGCAGTGGTCCGAAGCGCTGAAGAATCTGGAAGCCGCCGAGACGAAAAGTCCGCTGACTGCCTACGACAAGTTGAAGATTGATGAATTTAAAGCCAATTGCTATGTCAGGCTGAACAACCTCAAGGCGGCGCAAACCGCTTACGAGGCCGCGCTTGCGACCGGAGCTTTCCCAGCCGATGAGCTGCCCAAGACTTATCGCGTGCTGTTTCAGCTGGCCGCCAACAACCAGCAGAGCACCAAGGCAATTGAATATGGCAAGCAAATGTTCGATGCCGGGGCCGCCACCGATAATGACCTCCTGATCATGGCTCAGCTTTACTATCAGCAAAAGGACTGCAAGAATTCGGCGGTCTGGGGCGACAGAGCCGTTGCCGCCTTCAAGAAGGCCGGCGAGCAGCCCAAGGAAGTGCTGTATCAGATAAAATTGCAATGCGCCAGCGATGCCAACGAGACTGCCGGCATGATTTCAGGGCTGTACGATTTGGTGCGCCTCACCAACAAGCCCTCGTACTGGAACAATCTGATACGCCTGGAGCGCCAGGATGAGCGCGATGACCACAATCTGTTGATGATTTATCGCGTCATGTTCGACACGAACTCCATGCAAGCGGACACCGACTATATTGAAATGGCGCAATTGCTCGGTGATGCAGGCCTGCCGGGCGAAGCGCAAATGGTTTTGGAAAAGGCGACGAGTTCCGGCATCGTCAAGGATGATCACAAGGAGCGCACCACCCGCTTGTTGAACGCGATGAAGACCCGCGGCGACGCGGACAAGAAGGGATTGCCGGCACTCGACGCCGAGGCGGCCAAGAATTCGGCGGGCCAACTCGATGTGAAGCTGGGCGAAGTGTACTTCGGCGCCGGCGATTATCAGGGAGCATCGACGGCCATCACCCGCGGCCTCGGCAAAGGGCAGATCAAGCAGTTGGACGAGGCGTATGTGTACCTCGGCCGATCACAGGCCGCGCTCAAGAACTACCCAGAGGCGAAGAAGGCGTTTGTCGGCCTCAAGGCAGTACCGAACATCAGCCAGCGCGTCCTCAAGCTGTGGGAGCTGTACGCGGACAAGCTCGGCTAGAATTCAGAACGAGGAAAGCACCATGACGATCAAAGCCGGCGAAAAAATGCCTGAAGGCGCGTTCACTCGCATGACCAAGGACGGCCCTCAAAAGATGACGACCGAGCAGCTGTTTGCCGGCAAGACGGTGGTGCTGTTCTCGGTGCCCGGCGCATTTACGCCGACCTGCGATGCCAAGCATTTGCCCGGATTTGTGGAACTGGCAGATCAGATCAAGGCAAAAGGCGTTGATACGATTGCCTGCACGGCGGTCAATGACGTGTTCGTGATGAACGCATGGGGCAAGCATGGCGGAGTCGGCGATAAGATTCTGATGCTGGCGGACGGCAACGGCGCTTACGTCAAGGCCTTGGGGCTGGAAATGGATGGCTCGAAGTTTGGCATGGGCACGCGCGGCCAGCGCTTCGCCCTCATCGTCAAAAACGGCGTTGCAACGCAGGTGGATATCGAGGCGCCGGGCGAGTTCAAAGTTTCCGCCGCGGACTACGTCCTGAAGCAACTCTAGACGAGCGTCTGACGAGCGGCGCAGCCCTTAGAAGCCGCGCCGCTTTGGTTCCCCGGTGAGTTCTAGCCCAAGAGCCTCTCGAGCTCCGGCACGATTTGAAATAGATCGCCCACCAAGCCGACATCCGCGACCTCGAAGATCGGCGCTTCACCGTCCTTGTTGATGGCCACGATGGTGCGTGCGTCTTTGATTCCCGTCAGATGTTGAATCGCACCGGAAATTCCGATGGCGATGTACATCTCCGGTGAGATGATCTTGCCGGTCTGGCCAACCTGCATTTCGTTCGGCGCATATCCGGCATCAACCGCCGCGCGCGATGCGCCGACCGCCGCGCCCAGCTTATCGGCCAAGCCGAACAGCAATTTGAAATTCTCCGCGCTGCCCAAGGCCCGGCCGCCGGATACCACGCGCGCCGCGGTTTGCAGATCCGGCCGGTCGGTGGAGCCGGACTTGGCTCCCACATAACGGGTATGCGAGGGCAGGGAGACGTTCAATGTCTTGGAGTCGACGGTGGCCTGTCCACCGCCGGGCGCCGCCTGGAAGGACGCCACGCGCACGGTCGCGATGAGTTTGCGGGTGGGGTCTGCTTCCACCGTCACGATGGCGTTGCCCGCGTAAATGGGACGGCGAAACCGGTAAGGCGCTTCCACCGCCATCAAATCGCTGACCTGCGTAACCCCGAGCAACGCCGCGATCCGCGGCATCAAATCCTTGCCAAAGCTCGTCGAGGGTCCGAACACGTGCGTGTAATCGGCAGCCAGGGCGGCCGCTTGCGGCGCGAAAATCGCGGCCAGCGGGTGCATATTCTCCGGCCGATCCACGCGCAAGACGGACTTCACGCCGGTGATGGCGGCAGCCTGCGAGGCAACGGAGGATGTGTCGGCGCCGAGCAGAGCGACGGTGATCTCGGCATCGGGAATATTCGTTGCGCAAGTGACGCACTTGGCAGTGGCCGGATTCAGCGCTTTTCCGTCGTGTTCGCCGATAATGAGTACCTTGTGCATCAGATCAGACCCTTTTTCTTGAGGACATCGACGAGTTCCGCCACATCCTTGACCATCGCGCCCTTTTGGCGCTGCGGCGGCGGTTCGGTCTTCAGAGTCTTGAGCAAAACTCCCGTGCTGATTCCGAGGGCGTCGAGCGACGTCACTTCCAAAGGCTTTTTCTTGGCTTTCATGATGTCCGGCAGCTTCACATAGCGCGGTTCGTTCAACCGCAAATCCACGGTGACCACAGCCGGCAGGTCGACCTCGATGGTCTCCAAGCCCGCGTCGACTTCGCGGGTGACGCTCGCCTTGCCCGCTGAGATCTCGATCTTCGACGCGTAGGTTGCCTGCGGCCGGTCCCAGATCGCGGCCAACATTTGCCCGGTTTGGTTGGCATCATCGTCAATGGCCTGTTTGCCGAGGAAAATCAGATCCGGATTTTCCTTCTTCGCCAACGCCAGAAAAGTCTGAGCCGCGGTCAGTGGTTCGACGGCCACGTCCGTTTGCACGAGAATTGCGCGATCGGCGCCCATGGCGAGGGCCGTACGCAATTGCTGCTGGGTATCGGCCACACCGATGCTCACCGCGACGACCTCGATATTCGAACCGCGCTCCTTGATGCGCAGCGCCTCCTCGAGCGCAATCTCATCAAACGGATTCACGCTCATCTTGACCCCGTCGAGCATGACGCCGCTGCCATCGGGCTTGACCCGTATGCGCACGTTGTAATCAACGACGCGTTTTATACAGACCATGATCTTCTGCACGTAAGCTCCTTAAGCGGTTGCCTGCGGCGCACTTTTAGCGCGCGCTTCGGCCTGTTGTTCCAAAAATACGGTACTGATTTTAGCCGCGCACTGGCGCAACTTTGGTAGAAAACGCTCGAGCCCGGTCTTCAGCGGCAGTGCGGAAGCGGCAAAACGCACGGTCAGCGCAGCCAGGCGGTCGTTCATTGGAACGGGCACGCTCACGGTGTATTCGTCTATGAGGCGGCGTGTGCGGGTGGCGGTCGCGTAGCCGTGAGCCTTGATTTCCGTGAGCGCGCGCAGCAAGTCACCGCGATCGCGCGCGGGTTTGTCGTCTTCCTTGGTGGAGCGCGCCAAAATCTCAATGAGTGCATCGCGCTGCGCGAGCGGACAGTAGGCGAGATACACCCGCCCGGTCGCGCTGGTGAGCAGGGGCAATTGAATGCCGGCTGAATAGCGCTCAATCGCCAGTGGAGTAGCGTGATCGGTGGCCTCACGCAGCATCATTTTCGTGCCTGACAAGGTGGCAATGCTCACGGGCCAGACGATCTCGCTGCATAACTGATAAATCGCCGGTTTGGCGATCTGATGGACCCACGCTTCATCATCAAATCCTCCGCTCAAGCCCCGGACCAGAATCGTCAATCGATAGCGCTCGTCCGCGCTGTCTCGAAACACGAAGCCGGAAAGGCACAAGGTCTCCAAGATCCGATAGACCGTGGTGCGCGGCAGGCGAATCTCATGAGCAATCTCCGAGACCGTCGCACCGTCGCGTAAGTTAAGAATGGTCAGCGCGTCAAGGCCGCGCATGAGCGCGCGGATGGGGCGGGTGGAGTCCATGAAACCTCATACGTTGGTCGGCCAGCTAGTCTAAGGAGCCACACTTCCCTTGTCCACCTCGCGGTCAGTCGATAGACTCAGCAAGGTGATCCGCTACTTTTTCACGAGGCTGGCCGGCGCTATTCCGACGCTGCTGATTATCATCACGGCCACTTTTTTTTTGATGCGTGCAGCGCCCGGCGGTCCTTTCGATCAAGAGCAAACGCTGTCTCCTGAAATTGCGGCGAACCTGCAGAGCGCGTACGGATTGGACCAGCCAATTTGGACGCAATACGAGCGCTACCTCAAATCGCTGCTGCACGGCGATTTCGGCCCCTCGTTCAAATATAAGGACTTTACCGTCACTGAATTGATCGGACAGGGCTTTCCCGTCACATTGCTGCTTGGCGTGATTGCCATGGTTCTGGCATTGGGTTTAGGCATTCCTCTCGGCACATTTGCCGCGCTCCACCACAACTCGGCGGCCGACTACGCGACGATGTCCCTGGCGGTCGTGGGCATCGCGATTCCTTCCTTCGTGGTGCTGCCGTTTCTCGGCCTTCTGTTCGGCGTCTATTTGCACTGGCTGCCGGTCGCGGGCTGGGAAGCGGGATCGATTCGACATCTTGCGCTGCCCGTTATCGCGTTGATGTTACCGCCCTTGGCGTACATTGCGCGGCTCACGCGCGGCAGCATGATCGAGGTGCTGCGCAGTCACTTCATTCGCACTGCCATCGCCAAGGGCTTGCCGCTGCACACGGTTATTTTGCGCCATGCTTTGCGCCCTGCGCTCATACCGGTGGCGAGCTACCTGGTTCCGGCCGTTGCCTCGATCATGACCGGCTCGTTGGTGGTCGAGTCCATCGCCGGACTGCCTGGAATCGGACGATATCTCGTGCAAGGCGCGCTCAACCGGGACTACACCTTGGTGCTCGGCATGGTGATCATTTATTCGACCTTGCTCATCGGTATGGGGCTGCTCGTCGATCTCTTGTACGCGTGGCTTGATCCGCGCGTGAGGCATTGAGAGTGGGCGGACTCGCCGATGCGGCGGCGCGACGCTCGAGAACGAATCCCGCAGCCGTTGTAGCTGTGGCGGCGCTGTGCGTGATCCTCGTGTTGACATGGCTCGGGCCGTGGATCAGCCCGAACAATTCGCAGACACTCGATTGGCTGCACATCGCGGCACGCCCCGGCATGCAGAGTTCGCATTGGTTCGGAACCGATCGCTTGGGACGCGATTTGTTCGTGAGGACACTCGCCGGCACGCGGGTCAGCATTGCCATCGGATTGGCGGCGAGCATCATCAGTCTGCTGGTCGGCGTGAGCTACGGGGCCATCGCAGGCTACATCGGCGGCCGCACCGATCATTTGATGATGCGATTGATCGAAATCCTGAGCGGATTGCCGCTGATTTTCTTCGTGATATTTTTGACGGTCATTTTTGGGCGCAGTGAATATCTCCTGTTTTTCGCGATAGGCGCCGTCGGCTGGCTGACCATGGCCCGCATCGTTCGCGGCCAGGCCTTGAGCATTCGTCAACGGGAATTCATCGAGGCTGCGATCGCATCGGGAGCCGGCACAGGCCGCATCATCTTGAGGCACGTCGTCCCCAATGTCATCGGACCGGTGATCGTGTACGCCACGCTCACCGTGCCGCAGATCATCCTGTTCGAAAGCTTCTTGAGCTTTCTTGGATTGGGAATTCAGGAACCGGGCGCAAGCTTGGGCACCCTGATCGCCGAGGGTGCCGGCGAAATGGAAGCCGCTCCCTGGATCTTGCTGGTTCCCGGCAGCTTCTTGGCGGTTCTGTTGCTTTGCTTGAACATCTTCGGCGATGGCCTGCGCGACGCCCTCGACGTCAAGGATGGCTGACATGGTTCCGACATTGAGTGTCGACCGTTTACGCATCAGCTTCTCGCATCGCACCGGGATCATCGAGGCGGTCGACGGTGTGTCTTTCAGCATCGCACCCTCCGAATGCGTAGGGCTGGTCGGGGAATCAGGATCCGGCAAGACACAGATCTTCATGGCGGCCATGGGACTGCTTGACGGCAACGCGCAGGTCAGCGGCAGCGTTCGATTTGAGGGCAATGAATTGTTGAGAGTCGATGGGCCGACGCTAAACCGCGTCCGCGGCTCGCAGCTCACCATGATTTTTCAGGATCCGATGACCTCGTTGACGCCGCACTTGACGGTAGGCACGCAACTGGCGGAAGTCATGGTTACTCATTTGGGAATGCCGTGGAAGGATGCGCGATCCTTCGCCGGCCGCATGCTCGAGCGGGTGCATGTTCCGGAACCGAAACGCCGATTGACTCAGTATCCGCATGAGCTTTCCGGGGGCATGCGCCAGCGAGTGATGATCGCGATGAGCCTGTTGTGCGAGCCTTCCTTGGTCATCGCCGATGAGCCGACCACGGCGCTCGACGTGACCATCCAGGCGCAGATCATCGAGTTGCTGCGCGCCGTGCGCGGCGAATTCGGCATGGCGTTGGTGCTCATCAGTCATGATCTCGCCGTGGTGGCGGGTCTGGCCGACCGAATTCTGGTGATGTATGCGGGCAGCGTGGTCGAAAACGCGATCACGGGAGAATTATTCAAGCATCCGCGCCACCCCTACACCGCCGAGTTGCTGAAGTGCATGCCGAGTGTAACCGGACCGCGCCTCGACCGATTGCCGACCCTGGCCGGGCAGCCGCCGCGCCCCGGCGAAGTGCTCGAGGCGTGTCCCTTCGCGCCGCGCTGCCCCCGCGCGGCCGATCGCTGTCGAGTCGAACGCCCCCAGCTCGAGGGCTCTTCGACGAGTCAAGTTGCCTGCCATTTTCCGCTCACCGCATGAACAACATTGTGCTGCGGGTGCGGGATCTGCGCGTGGACTTCGGCGCGCATGCCGTGATACGCGGCGTGAGCTTCGATTTATGCAGCGGCGAGACGTTGAGTCTCGTGGGGGAATCAGGATCCGGGAAATCGACACTGGCGCGCGCCATTCTACGGCTGCTGCAACCTGCGCAGGGCAGCGCGGAGTTTCTGGGGGTGGATTTGCTGAGGTGTCCGCCGGCAGTGCTGCGCGCGCAACGCCGCGGCCTGCAAATCGTGTTTCAAGATGCGCTCGCGAGCCTCGATCCGCGCATGACGGTGGGCGAGTCGATCGGTGAACCCTTGAGGATTTTCGAACCCGGACTGAATGCGGGCGCCCGGCAGCTCAAGGTCCGCGACATGTTGGAACGAGTCGGCTTGAGTCCCGAGATGACCGGCCGGTATCCGCACGAATTCAGCGGCGGTCAGTGTCAGCGAATCGGCATCGCGCGCGCCATGATCTTGAGTCCGAAGCTTTTGATCTGCGACGAAATCGTCAGCTCCCTCGACGTTTCCGTCCAGGGTCAAATCGTCAATTTGTTGCTTGATCTGCAGGACGCCGGAATGGCCGTGCTGTTCATCAGCCACAATCTTGCCGTGGTGAGGCATTTGAGTCATCGCGTGCTGGTCATGTACTTGGGAAAATTGGTGGAAATCGCACCGTGCGATGCGCTGTTCGAATCGCCCGTCCACCCCTATACGCGGGCGTTGCTGGCCGCCGTGCCGCGTATGCCTCACGCGGCCGCTGCCGCAGCGCCGGCGGCGCCCGGCGAATTGGCGGCGCCGGATTTGATGGCGTCCGGATGCGCTTTTCGCGACCGCTGTCCTCATGCGCTGCCCGTGTGCGAGTCCAGCGACCCGCCGCTGCTCGAGGTCGCCCCGGGACATTGGGCCGCGTGCCACCGTTCGCAGGAGACGCTTAATCCGTTATCCTTCGTCGCATGAAACAACGAAAGCCGGTACGGCCGAGCGACGGGCTGGCCAATGTGCGCTATGAAATCCGCGGCAAGTTGGCGCGCCAGGCTCTGGCGCTCGAGCGCCAGGGCTACGACATCGTCTCGCTCAATATCGGCAATCCTTACGCGTTCGGTTTTCGCACCCCGGAAACGATGCGCTTGGCCATGATTGAGAATCTGCGCAACAGCGAAGGATATGTGCACCAGAAGGGGATCTTTCCCGCGCGCGAAGCGGTGGTCATGCAGCAGCAGGAGCGCGGCGTGCTGGGCGTCACGGCCGAGGAGGTTTTCATCGGCAATGGCGTCAGTGAGTTGATTGATCTCACTCTTCGTGCGCTGCTCAATTCCGGGGATGAGGTATTGGTGCCGAGTCCCGACTACCCGCTGTGGACCGCTGCGGTGAATTTGAATAGCGGACGTGCCGTGCATTATCCCTGCCACGCCGCGCAGTCCTTCATCCCGGACCCCGACGAGGTAGAATCGCTGATCACCAAGCGCACGCGCGCCATCGTCATCGTCAACCCCAATAATCCCACGGGCGCCGTGTACCCCAGGGCGACGTTGACCGCGATTGCGCAACTTGCGGAAAAGCACCGCTTGGTGGTGTTGTGCGATGAAATCTACGACCACATCCTCTACGATGACGCCGAATTCGTGCCCATGGCGACATTGGTGCACGACACCCTGTGCTGCACCATGAGCGGACTATCGAAGGTGTATCGCGCCTGTGGATATCGGGTGGGCTGGGCAGCCTTCTCCGGCGATATCGAGGGTGCGCGCGAATATTTGAGCGGCTTGGAGCTGCTCTCATCCTTGAGGCTCTGCAGCAACGTTCCCGGACAGTGGGCGGTGCAGACGGCGCTCGGCGGTTATCAAAGTATTTTGGAGCTGACGCGTCCCAAGGGCCGGCTGTACGAATCACGGCAGGCGATTCTCGACGGCGTCGCGCGCAGTAAGTATCTTAAATTGGCGCGGCCGATGGGCGCTCTGTATGCCTTCGTGGAAGTTCGCAGCGATGCATTGCCGAACTTCGACGATCAAACCTTTGCGCTTGACTTATTGGAAAAGAAACACGTGCTGGTCGCGCCGGGCGTGAGCTTTAACGTGCCCTATCGCAATGCCTTTAGGATCACGAACTTGCCGGAGCCCCAAGTCCTCGCGACCGTGTTCTCGCGCATCGATGAACTTCTCGACGCCCAGGCCGCAGAAGGGCCGGCGCTGAAGGTCGTCTCTTCCAAGCCTACGGTCCAGCAGCACTGAGCGTGGAGCATGTTTCTGCTGCCTTGCTGGCGGCCGTTGCGGCCGGCCGGACTGTTCTCGCGCCGAATACGGAACTGGCCAACGCGTTGTTCGACGCCGTCCAGCGCGTTCACCGCGATGCCGGCGATGAGGTCTGGCCAACTCCGCGAGTGCATGACTATTCAAGCTGGTTGCGCGAGCAGCATGTGCAGCGGCAACTTAACGAAGCCGTCGCACCGCGCCTGTTGAGCGAGGTGGAAGAGCGCGAGCTCTGGCGCATGGTCATCGATGCCGCGCAGACCGGAAGAGACTTTCTTGATCCTGCGGGTGCGGCGCGCTCGGCACGGCGCGCTCGGCGTACATTGTTCGAATACGCCATTCCCATCGAGGCTCTCGATGCTGCGCATTCCGAGGAGTGCGCAGCGTTTCTGGAGTGGAACCGCGCATTCGAGCGGCGCTGCAGCGCCTTAGGCTGCGTCAGCGCGGACAGTTTGCTGGGGGGCGTAGGCCCGCCGGGCGGTCCCATCGACTGGATCGAGAGCCCCCAATGGCGGCCTGCGGCGCTCCGCTGGCTGGAGGAGCACGGGCGCGTACTGCCGCCGCAGCGCCAAATTCACGCAGGGTTATCCATCGTGAGGGCGCCGTCGCCCGCGGCGGAACTGGCCGCCATCGCGGATTGGGCGCGAGGCAAATTGGCAGAGGACGGATTTCGCGCCTGGATCTGCGTCCCGGATTTGAATCGGCGTCGTGCGGAGGTGGTCGATGCCTTCGATGCGGCCCTGGCGCCGCAACGATTTGCGCTGCGCGGCGGCTTGAAGGAGGCTCCCTATGCCGTGGCAGGAGGCACGCCGCTCGCCGACTACGCGCCGGTGCGTGCGGCTTTGGAATTGCTGGCCGCAAGTGTGGGCACCGTTTCGTTCGTACAATTCAGCGCGCTGCTGCGCGCGCCTGAACTACAGGATTCCGATTCTGAGGCCGGCAGCGCGGCAAGATTGGACGTCGCGCTGCGTCGCCGTGCATCGAGCGATGCAGATTTTGCGGGCTGGCTCGATTTGGCCGATCGCGTGGCGGCTGCTTCGCAAATGGTTCCGGTGGCGGCCGTGCAGCGGCTGCGTGCGGCCCATCACTTGCTGTCGCAATTGCAGGGCGCGCGACTCTTCAGCGAGTGGGTGGCGGTTTGGATGGGCGCGTTTCAGAACGGCCCCTGGGCGTTTAGCCGGCGCTGGTCGAGCATCGAGTATCAAGCAGCGGAAGCGTTCCGAGAGTTGCTCGTCGGCTTAAGTATGGGCGATGCGGTCTTCGGGAGGCATTCGCGCGATTCGGCGCAAAGAATCCTGGCTCGAGCGGCTCGCGAGACTGCGTTTCAGGTGCAAACCGGTGTGCCGGCCATCTGGGTGAGCGGCCAACTCCTTGACCCCTGGCTTGACTATGCCGGGCTCTGGGTGAGTGGTTGCAACGATGAACAATGGCCTCAGCCCGTGGCGCCCGTGGCCTTGCTGCCTGTCGGGGTGCAGCGCCAATACGGAGTCGTCCCCGCGAGCGCGCAATCGCAGCTGGCGCTGGCAATCGACCTACAGAGCCGCTGGCAGACGCGCGCGAATCAGTGCGTGTTCAGCCTTTCCGATTCCGGCGAAGGCAGTTCCAGCATGCCCAGTCCGTTGCTGCCGAGGACCATACCGGTTGACTCGACCGCAACGCCGGAGCCTCACTGGCGGAAGATGCGGGAGAGGGCGCCTGAATTGGAATCACTCTGGGATGAGCAGGCGCCGCCGCATGCGGGGAACGAGCGCACGCGCGGCGTTGCCACCTTGAAAGCGCAATCGCGCTGCGCATTTCGAGGGTTTGCGGAGACCCGGCTCGATGCCCAGCCCCTGGAGCAACCGGTCCCGGGATTCAACGAGCGCGAACGTGGCGAGCTTGTGCACCATGCCCTGCAGCATGTGTGGACTGCGCTGGGCGACTCGAACGCGCTGCACACAGTGCGCGCCGACGCAGAGCAGCGTCTGATCGATGAGGCTGCTGCTCGCGCAATAGAGTCCGTATGCCAGCGGCGCGATCCAGGGCGGCGCTGGCGTCTGCGTGAAGCGGTCCGGCTGCGAAATCTGCTGGGAAAATGGCTGCAGCTTGAACGGACGCGTGCACCCTTCATCATCGAAGCCCTCGAGGGGCGCGATCAAATCGCTCGTTTCGGCGGACTCGATTTCCGCGTGCGCATTGATCGCGTCGATCGGCTGTTGGATGGCGCGCGCGTCTTGATTGACTACAAGACCGGCGCCGCCGATCCCGATTGGCGCGGCGAGCGGCCTGACAATCCACAGCTGCCGGTTTATGCGTTGCTGTCGCCGCAGGCCTTGGTCGCGGTCGCCTACGCCAAGGTGAACGCTGCGGAATGCGGCTTTGTAGCGGAGTCCGAGCGGGGCGAGATTTTCCCGAGAACACGCCGCAGCGAACTGGAAGGGATGGCGACTTTCGCCGAGCTCATACAGGTTTGGTCGGGGCGCATCGAGCGGATCGCCGGCGAGTTCGCCGCCGGGCGCGCGGAGGTGGCGCCGACCATCAAGGCATGTCAGAGCTGCAAGCTTCAGGGCCTGTGCCGCGTCCCGGCGGCGCTTGATGAGGCGGACGAGTTCCATGAGTGAGGCCGCGAGACTCGCCGATGGTCCCGCCCGCGAGCGTGCGATCACCTCGGAGGGCTCGGTGTTGGTCCAAGCGCCGGCCGGCTCCGGCAAGACGACACTGCTCGCGCAACGGTATCTGCGCTTGCTGGCATCCGTCGACTCGCCCGAGCGCATTTTAGCGCTCACCTTTACGCGCCGTGCTGCCCAAGAAATGCGGCAACGAGTGCTCGGTGCCTTGAGCGCCGCGCGTCTTGCCGAATGCCCGCCGGGGATGAATCAGCTCACGTGGAGCCTGGCCGCGGCGGCGAAGAAGCGCATGGACTCTTTGAATTGCGATCTGCAATCGCAGCCTTCGCGATTGCGCATTGAGACCATCGATGCGTTCAATTCCTGGCTCGCCAATCAATTGCCGATTGCGGCGGGTGCAGGCGCCGGCTTGAGCATCCAGACCGATGCCGCGCCCAGCTACCGGGAGGCGGCACGCCGTGCTTTGGCGCACCAGGGCGGCGATCAGTTCGGGCTCGCTGTCGATCGGGTGCTCGAGCTCGACGATCAGCGCTGGCGCAAGCTGGTGATGCTCATCGCCGAGATGCTGCCGAGCCGCGACCGCTGGTTGCCGTTGCTCGCCGGGCGTTTGCAGGCCGCGAGCGCGATTGACGAGGCGCAGCTGGCCAGCGTGCGTCGGCATTTGGACGAGGATTTGCGGCTGCTGGTCACCCGGCTGGTGCTGCGCGCGCACGAAGTCTTGGGAAAAGAAAATACCGCCGTGTTGTCGTCGCTCATGCACGGCGCCGCGCAGCGCCTCGAGGATCCGACGCGCCTCGCAGTGTGGCTTGAAGATGCAAGCCCGTTGCGCGATGCTCCTTCGGATGCCGCGCGTTGGCGCTGCATGGCGGCGCTGCTCCTGAGAGCCGACGGGCGCGCATTGCGTAAGACGGTCAACAAGGGGCAGGGCTTTCCGCCCGGCAGCGCCGACAAAGCATCCATGCTGAGTCTGATCGAGAGATTCGCCGCGGATCCGCGGATTTTGGATGCCTTGATTGAGTTGCGCACGCTGCCGGATCCGTACTACAGCGACGCCGCCTGGGGGCGCGTCCGCGAAGTGGCGCAGGTGCTGGTGTTGGCGGCGGCTGAACTGGATGGAGTCTTTCGCGAGCAAGGCACCGTTGATTTTGCCGCGGTATCGATTGCGGGGTTGCGCGCGCTCGGCAACGTGGACGCGCCCACGGATTTGAGCTTGCGTCTCGATTACCGGCTGCAGCACATTCTCGTCGACGAATTTCAGGATACATCCAGCTCGCAGTTGGAACTGGTGCGCCTCCTGACCGGCGGGTGGCAACAGGGCGATGGCCGCAGCGTGTTTTGCGTGGGCGACCCGATGCAATCCATCTACGGTTTTCGCCAAGCGGAGGTCAGGGCGTTCCTCGAACTTGCGGAGGAGGGCATCGGCGGGCTGCGCTTCGAAGTGCAGCGTCTGCGCAGCAATTTTCGTTCCGCGCCGCCGCTGGTGGACTGGACCAATCGCTGTTTCGCGCGTCTCATGCCGGAGGTTGATGATCGTAACCGCGGCGCCATTGCATATCGTGCCAGCGAGGCCGCGGTGCTGAGCTCCGACGCCGCCGAATGCGGCGTCCACTGTCAGGGATTTGCAAGCCGCAGCGCCGAATCAAATGCGATCGCCGCGATGATCGCCAGTGAAGTCAAGCGGCATCCTGAGTGGCGCATCGCCGTCTTGGTGCGCGCCAGAACGCATGCACGGGGGATTGCCGCGAGTTTGCGCGCGTTGAACATCGACTT
>Ga0137413_10000287_pt1 | contig 15530 bp, 13 predicted proteins | sample CZODoug2_1_16fun_FD_108280 | JGI IMG/M metagenome (GOLD analysis project Ga0137413, IMG submission 108280) | Vadose zone soil fungal communities from Angelo Coast Range Reserve, California, USA - CZODoug2_1_16fungal (Illumina Assembly) | ecosystem: Environmental > Terrestrial > Soil > Vadose... | reverse complement strand
GTGCATGCTGAACTCCACTCCGGGCGCGCTAGCCAGCTCATTGATGAGCTCGACGCCCTCGGCGGCAAGCCTGTCACTCGCGATCCCCTGTTCTTTTTGCGCTGCCCGCAGCGCCGGATCGCACAAAAAGCTGAGGTCGGGCGCGTCGATCTGGATGTGCCGGCAGCCCAAACTCGCCAACTCCTCAATCTCGGCGCGGATCGCCGCCGCCATATCCTGCATCAGGTCGAAGAAGTCGGGATAGGCGGCAGGGCTGTGCTCCGGCGACCACAGTGCGGAGGCGAAGGTGGGGCTCGGGATGGTTACCTTGACCTCCGCGCGCGCCCGTGAGCGCAGGTAGGTGAACTCCTCAACGGTCCTGGAGCGCACCCGGCGGACCTTGCCGACGACGGCGGGCTCAGGGTGTTCGATCACCTCGCCGTCGGCGCCCTTCCATCTCGTGGAGTGCGCCACCATACCCAGGCCCGAGAGCGATGAGCACAACGCCTCGATCCAGATGGTGCGCCGCAACTCCCCGTCGTTGATCAAACCTAGCCCGAGCCCCTCCTGCAGCGCGATGGCCTCGTCGACCGCCCGGTCCTCGATCCGCTTGAAGTCGGCCGGCGCCAGCTCTCCGGCGGATCGCGCCTTTCGCGCGTCAGCCAGAAATGGCGGCACGGTCATCGCCCCAATCACATGGGCGTGTCCTGCGTTCTTGTCGCGCATCTGCACATCCTCCTTGAATTCGCAGGCCTTCGCCGGTGCACTTGGATCCTCTATCGACAGCTAGTTCTCGCCGTAAATAGGGGTCAGCACCTTCGCTGCCGTACTGAATTGCCGAGCCAGCCTGTTCGCCACTGCTCAGTGGCGTATTCGCCGCATTATCATCGTGGCCGACGCTGGTGAGCGGGACAAGGGGGCACTTCAAGGTTCGCGACGCACAATGATGTACGTGCGATCCAGCCGCGCCACCGCAGTGACGTGCACCCCCGGCGTCAGTACCGAAGCGCATCCCATGGGTGAAGTCGCGAGGCCCTGAAGGCGGGATAGGCGCCGGCCGCCAATCCGACCAACAAGCTCAATCCGAACGCTATCATGAGGATGTCGATAGAGAGCTCAGGTGTCCCGTACATCGGGGCGAGGCGCGGCAGTATATTGCGCGCCACCAATGTCAACGCCGCACCGGCACCGACCCCGACAAGCCCTCCAATCCCCGCGATCATCGTCGCTTCAATGAGGAACTGTCGCAATATCGCACCGCGACGGGCTCCGATAGCCCGACGAACGCCGATCTCGCAGGTTCGTTCGGTCACGGTGATAAGCATTATGTTCGCTAGCCCCAGTGCACCGATAAATAAGGCGATACCTGTCGCCGCGGTGATAAACCAGGCCAAGATTGTCAGAAGGTGCGCGGCGCGGAAACCCGTCACCTGCGTGGGTGCGGCGGCGAAATCTCGCTGCCCTGGGTCCTTCACGTAATGAGCCCGGTCCATGATTGAATTGACCTGGTCGACCGCCGGGAGGACGGTGGAGATATTGCTGGCGGTGACACCAATGCTACTGACGTTATTCATGCCACCGTAAAGATATGCACGTGCGGTGGTCATGGGCGTGAGCGCGAGCAAGCCGGCCTCAAATCCCAATGTGCCCACGACCTCGAAGGACTGGCGACCGATCTGCACAGTAGATCCGACGGCGGCGGCGGCGTTGCCGTCGAATAGCGTATCGACGACAATCGGAGGGATTAGCACAACGCGGGCCTTTTCGCGATATTGTTCACTGGTAAATACCGCACCGCTAGCGAGTGGAATGCCCTGAAATTGGAGATACGACGATGACGAGCCGACCACACTGACGCGATATCCCGCCGTACCGCGTCGTATTGCCACCATGCCACTCACCATGGGAATAACGTCGGAGATGAGCGCGGGGTCGGCCCTCTGCTCGAGTGCCGCGACATCAGCATCACTGAGACTTCGCGGACCATTACCTCCGGGAGTCCCGGACGGTACAGACAGGACTATGATGGACGTGAAGATATCATCGTAGGTGCCATGATATGCGCTCTTGAGCCCATTGGACAGACTTGCGGCGACGATCACGAACGTCACACTGAGCACGATGCCAAGCATCGTCAGAGCTGTACGAAGGCGCCCAGCACGCATGCAATGGATTGCGATGCCAAATGTTTCCTTGAAGTGCATCGGCGCGCTCCTTTGCGCAAGTGATGAGCATTTCTAAGGCCGTTCCACGGCGATTGAATGTCCTCGTCCGAGGTTGACGGGCGACCTAAACCCTGCACAGTGATTATGTGTTGAATCTAACAGCCGGAGCGATCGGCCACAACGCACCTTTCCACCTAGCGGTAACCGGGTAGCGATGCGGATCACTCCGATAGCCTCCGGGAAACCGCGTCTGTTCCACGCACGGGAAGAATTACTGGTAAAGGCGCCAATAAATTGGTGCCGCAATCCAGATTGACATCTTTGCGATGCGGGTCTGGTCAGTCCGTCACTTGTGCAGTCATGGTGATGATGTCGCCGCCGGCGCGGTGGGCGAACGGCACGTACCGCACCTCGAAGCCCTTGCGCCGCCCGACGTGCGCCAACAGCGGCCCGTTGACCCAGTTCACCACCGACCCGTCGTACTTGCCCGGGCCTCGGAACTCGGTCCGGTAGGCCTGCACATCGGTGACAAACAGGTCGTGACAGACCAACTTGCCGAACGGGTGCAGCAGCATCAGGCTGTCGGTGAAGCTGGCCAGCGCACCGTTGTTGACGTGCATCCGCACATCCGCCCCCGACTCAAGCAGCGGCCGCAGCATCCCCCCACTGACCGAAGGGGCAAGCTCGTAGACGTCCAAGCTGATAACCGGCACGTAGCGTTCCGCGAGCCGGACCAGCGACCAGATCCGGCACCAGAATTCAACGGTGGCGTCCACGTTGGCGAAATGCGCCGGCGCCGCGTCCGCGAGCAGTGTCGGCCCCAGCCTCAGCAGTTGGTGAACCAGGGTCGGCAGCTGGTCCACCCCCGCCGACACGTGCTCGGCCAGTTCTGCCGCGCCGGAGGCCGGCAGGTACGCCCTGGTCTGCACCTGGTACGTGCGCCCGCCGAGCTGAGCGACCTCGTCGGTGGGCAGGTTGCCGTAGACATTCGAGACGCGGATCAGGAACACCTTGTAGCGCAGGAATCCCAGCAACCGCACTGGATGCGTGGCGTCCATGGCGAATGAGCTGACGTGCGCGCTGTGCCCGGCGATCGTCTCGCTGGCGAGATCCAGTACGTGCTGGGAGTAGCCGCACATCACGTAGTGCAGCCGGCGGTAGTACTCCCGCCCGTGCGCCCGGTCCAGCTTGCGGAACTCGTCCAGGAACACCTTCGCCTGGCCCCCGTTGCCCGCGCCGAGCTCGACCACGTAGAGCTGCTCGGGCAGCGTGCCGGATCGGGCCAGCCCATCCCACACCGCGAACAGCTCATGAATCAGCTCGCGTGCCGCGTCCTTGTTGGGGGCATCGATCTCACCACCGGGCCGGGCCTGGTCATAGGTCTGCCCAGTCACCTTCTCCCACAGCTCCAACGCCGACCAGTACAGCGCGTTGAACTCCCAGATGCAGCTGGCGCTGCCCGCGCCCCACCCCTCCAGGTACACCCGATCCTCGCCGTCCTCGCACAGCCGCGCCGCGGTGAGCTCCTTGAGGGCCACCCCCGCGCTGCGCCGGACGTCGACCGCGATCTCCACGTCGTCATTGCGGACTCTCCGAGGGGTGGCAGTCCGCTCACCCTCGGCGCCCTGCTCCGGGGGCGGCAGGATCGGGCGCACATCCACCACGTCCCGGAAGTTCTCCCGGTACTGCACCCAATCACAGACCACCCGAACCCTCGCCAGGTCGGCGGTACCTTCGCTCAGCGCGGCCACCACCGGAGTCACCGCCGAAGTCAGATCGACCGGCGTCTTGCCGCGCAACCGGGTGTGCGGCCGGAAGTCGACCAGCATGAGCACTCCCCTTCTGGGTCGTTCGCTGGGCAGCGATGGAGTGGCCAGCGCGTACGATGATCAGGTTTGAACGGCGGCATGAATCGCCAGTAGATCTCCAATCGCCGTGGATGGATGCTGACCCATTCCGCATTCGGTCGCTACACCCAGGAACCGATCTTCTCCAAGAACACCGCGGGCGGCATTGACTCGCTTCTGGGCTCCCTCCACTCCGTCTTCAATGTGGACAACTCCGAGATAGAGTTCAGCATCGTTCAGTTGAATTTCTTTTAGCGCATTGAAGTACGCAGCGTCTGACCGACCGATGGGAACGGGCATGTGCACCCAGGTGATGGATCGCCCGAGCCGCTCCTCGAGGGAATTAGCTTTTCGTACGAGCAGACCGAGATCCTCGGGCTCTTTGAAGTGCTTCCGCTCATAATATCCATAGCACAGGTGATAGCCCAGCTCCACCTCCGACGGAACGAGGTCGCCAAGCCTCACAAGTCTCGACACGACCTCATCGAACGGGTCCGAACCTTGCTTGAACCAGTGCGACATGGAGTTCTCGAGTATGGCCGTCTCGATCGCCACATCCCATTGAATCGCCAGTTGAGCGTGCGGTACCTCCGACAGGATAGCCGTTACTTCCTTAATTACCGCCGCTTCGTAGATAGGCTCAAAATCAGCCTGATGCTCCGATGGGACAAACGCTCCGATGACCGCGGCCGGAGTTGGGAAGCCCACCTGGAACCGAACTGTCTCAGGTATAACGCCATCCCCACGAAGCCTCTTGAATACCGCCCACGACTCACTGGCGTGGCTGCGGTAGCCGAGGTCGGAGAGCTCAAGCTCATCGAGTGGTCGGGTGAATCGAAGCTGCGGAAACCGACGACCGCCAGAAGCAGTCGATGCTTGGCTCATTTCGATCCCATCGGTTGCCAGTAGTGCTCGCAGCTGGCTGGTGAACCAACCGCGGCGATCACCAGTTTCACCGTCCGGAATCCGCTTCAGTTCTCCACCTAGCCCTCCCGCGACAGTCCGAAACACCTCCTCGGGCGAATCAGCGGGAAAAGATCCACACAGTTGGCTTGCGGCCATCGCGCACTCCTTTCATCGCCGGAATAACTCTTCCGGAAATGAAGCTAGCACAGATCCGGAAGGTTTCTTCCTGTTGACCGGTCCAGACGGAACATCTCTGCTTGATCACCGCGCGACCGGATCGCCATCCTCGAAGGCCCGCTTCAGGCCGGCCCATGCATGGTCGTAGTCGGGCTGGCGGTACTCGGCGTTCAGGGCGTGCCGGGTGAGCCGCACCGTCCACCGGGTTTCGAGCATGAACGCCAGGGTGTCGGGCAACTTCTGCGGCCGCAGCTCCGCCGTGCTGGCCTTCTCGAAGGTCTCCGCATCATTGCCGTGCGAGGCATACGTGTTGTGCAGGCTCGACCCGCCCGGCACGAACCCTTCCGCCTTGGCCTCGAACGAGCCTCGGATCAGGCCCATGAACTCGGCCATGATGTTGCGGTGGAAATATGGAGGCCGGTAGGTGTCCTCGGCAACCAGCCAGCGCGCCGGGAAGACCACGAAGTCCACGTTCGCCAGACCCGGAGTGTCCGTGGGCGCGCTGAGCACGGTGTAGATCGAAGGGTCCGAGTGGTCGAAGCTGACCGAGCTGATCACCATGAAGCGCGCCAGGTCGTACTTGTACGGGTAGAGGTTCCCGTGCCAGCCGACCACGTCCAGCGGAGAGTGGTCGTAGTCGGCCACCCACAGGTTGCCGCCGAACTTCTGCACCACCTGAACCGGTTCATCGCGGTCCTCGAACGCGGCCGTGGGGGCCAGGAAATCCCGCTCGTTGGCCAGGCCGCTGGCGCCGATCAGCCCGCGCTCGGGCAAGGTGAACGCGGCGCCGTAGTTCTCGCACAGATAGCCGCTGGCGGAGGACCCCAGCAACTCGACTCGGAACCGGATGCCCCGAGGGACCACCGCAATCTCCCCGGGCGCCACGTCGAGCCGGCCGAGCTCGGTGTGCAGCAATAGCGGCCCGTGCCTCGGCGCGAACAGCAGCTCGCCGTCCGCGTTCATGAAGTACCGGTCTGCCATGGAGGTGTTCGCCGCGTAGAGGTGGATGCCGATGCCGGCCTGGGTGAGGGTGTCCCCGTTGCCGCCCACGGTGGTCAGGCCGGACACGAAGTCGGTCGGCTCGGTGGGTGGCGGCGGTGGGTCCCAGCGCATCCGGTTTGGGTTCGGCTCGGTCTCGGTGAACGGGGCGCTGCGCAGCAAGCCGTTGTTCATGCGGCGGAACGCGGGGTGCGCCGCCGAGGGCCGGATCCGGTAGACCCAAGTACGTCGCGTGACCGCCCGAGGCTGAGTGAATGCGGTTCCACTGAAAACCTCGGTGTACAGCCCGAGCGGCGCGCGCTGCGGGGAGTTCCGACCCTGTGGCAATGCCCCCGGGATCGCCTCACTCACGTGCTCGTTACCGAACCCGGACAGATAGGTCAGTGCCGTACCCATCGCTTGATCTCCTCATGACGTGGTTGATTCGCGGTCAAGAATGAATCCTTTGTATCCATTAGCCGCAATGTCGTCGCAGATTTGGCGGTACCGCGGGGCGCCGCCGAGGTAGACCATGAACGCGTGGGGCTTTCCAGGTATGTTGTCGCCCGTATACCACGAATGGCCCTTGCCCAGTAAAGTTGAGTCGGCGATCTCGTTGGTGTGCGAAACCCACTCGGCAACACTCTCGACGCGAGGCTCGATTGTCTTGATATTCCGCTCTTGCATGTATCGAATGCAGTCGGTGATCCAATTTACATGATCTTCGATCGCCAGTGGCATATTGTAGAGCACGGACGGACTTTGCGGACCCGTGACGATGAAGAGGTTGGGAAAACTGTCGGACATCAAACCTAGATAGGTGCGTGGACCATGTTCCCAGCATTTTCCGAGGCTCAGGCCGTTCCGGCCGCGCACCCCCATTCTCAGCAACGGCCCGGTCATCGCGTCGAATCCGGTCGCTAAGACGATACTGTCGAGGTCATACACGGCCTTTGAAGTCTCGACGCCGGATGCCACGATTCTCAGCAACGGCGTGCTCCTGAGGTCGACAAGTGCGACGTTGTCGCGATTGAAAGTTCTGTAGTAGTTGGTTTCTAGCGGCGGGCGTTTCGTGGCGTAGGGGTGCGAGTCCGGCACCAGCAATTCAGCGACCTCTGGGTCTTTGACCTGCTGACGGATCTTATCGCGGATGAATTCCGCCGCCGTCTCGTTGGCATCCTTGTCGAACCGAATGTCCGAGTAGGAGTCGGACATGAAGCGGAAGCCTCCCTCCCGCCACCTCGCCTCATACGTTCGCCGGCGATCCTCGGGATCGACCTCGAGCGCTGACGGCTGGACGCTCTCGTAGGGGAGTCCCTCTACGTGGCTGCGCGACCGGGCGCGGATCATTCCGTAGTTGGCTTTAATATACCGGCGAAACTCGGGGTCCATCGGACCATTGCCGAGGGGTGTCGCGTAATTGGGTGTACGCTGGAAAACCGCGAGGTGAGCGGCCTGCTGAGCCAACTGGGGGATCAACTGGACGCCGCTCGCTCCGGTACCTACGACACCCACACGTTGACCCGTGAAATCAACATCTTCATCAGGCCACCTCGACGTATAGTAAACTTGACCGGTAAAGGTATCGAGCCCGTGAAGCTCCGGATCTTTGGGAGCCGAGAGATTACCTGTGCCGCACACCAGAAATGGCGCACGAACTCGGCTGCCTTGTTCGGTTCCTATCTCCCATGCCGATCGTTCTTCGTTGTAGGTCGCGGATACTACGCGCGTATCGAATCGGATGTCCCGCCGCAGATCGAACTTATCCGCAACATAGTTGAGATACCGACGGAGCTCAGGCTGCCCGGCGAACCTCTCACTCCATTCCCACTCCTGTTGTAGTTCGTCCGAGAACGAGTAGGAGTAGTTGTAGCTCTCTATATCGCAGCGGGCTCCTGGATAGCGGTTCCAATACCAGGTTCCGCCAACCTCGCCACCCGCTTCGAACGCACACACCGAGAGCCCGAGCTGGTCCCGGAGTTTGTGCAGCGCATAGAGGCCGGCGAACCCGGCCCCAACAACAACGGCATCGAAGTCGATAACATCACCGGCGTGATCTTCAATATTCGGGCTAGACACGAGCCTGATCCTTCTCAATCGCCTCGACCGCCGACGGAGCCCACGAGGCAAGAAGACCGTCCACAGTGATGACCTCGGCAAGCAGGCCCAGCGACTCCAGCGCCGCACCATGCGCGGCCGCCGAGGCCGCGGAGCAAGCATCATCGACCACGATGGTCCGGTATCCCAGGTCGGAAGCAGTTCTCGCAGTGCTCTCGACCGAAACGTTGGTGGCCACTCCGCACAGCACGAGAATATCGATTCCCGCCGATCGCAATAAAAGATCGAGCTGCGTTGACTGAAAAGCGGAAACTCGCTTCTGGCACAGCACCACGTCCGTACTGCGTGGAGCCAACTGATTCACGATTTCGGCGCCAGGAGTTCCATCGATCATGCATTTCCGCGCCCTGACCATTTCCGTTAAAGGCGAATTGGCGATCAGGTCGGAATATCCCGCCAGGTACGCCACGCGTGCGTAGATCACCTTCGCGCCGACCTTTCGTGCGCTGCTGAGGACACGACCGATAGCGGGAAGCACCGCCGTCCTCTCCACTTCTGGGTAAAAGAAGTCCGCAAGTGCGCCGTCGGCGGCGACGATGTCCCGTTGCAGATGCAGCGCAAGGACAGCGGTACGAGCGGCGTTGATGGTCACCGTGTCCTCCAGATCAGTCGGGCTGGCGGGACAGCACGGTGTCCAGCACCGTGCCGATCGTGGTGTGGGCGTCGCCGTCGGCGGCATCAGCGGTGCGCCAGGCGACGTGCCCGTCCGGCCGGACCAGACACGCCCCGCCGGGTCCCACTCCGGCCGTCTTGGCCCAGGTGCCGGTGGGGTCGTGCAGATCGGCGTCGGTGCCGACGCGGTAGGCCCGCAGCGCGACCCCACGCACGGTCGCCGCGGCGCGGGCGGCGGCCACCCAGCCTTCGTCCTGATCGCCGCTGAGTAACGTCAGGGATGTGTTGAACAGGTCGAGCGTGGAGATCTCCGTGCCGTTGCGGTGCAGGTAATGATGTGGAGCGCGGCGCCCCGGCGCGCCCGATTGGACGAACCGAGGGTCCTCGGCCATCGGGGGCTCGCTGCCGTCAGAGATCAGCGCACCGGAGGGGTAGCTGAAGCCGATGTCCTGCCCCAATGCGTCGAAGTGCGGGGCTTGCAACGGGATGCCGCGGCGGATCTTCGCGCGCAGTGGCTGATCACCGCCGTTGTCCCGCTCAGCCTCCAGCCCACGGGCGAACTCGCTGATGTCCGGGCCGATCCCGGTCTCCGACATCTGCGCCATGTTCCGCCAGGACTGTCGGGCGTTGAATTCAGCGATGGGCCGCCGCTCCATCTCGTAGGTGTCCAGCAGCCTGGGCCCGGCCCAGCCGGACAGCACAGCGTGCAGCTTCCAAGCCAGGTTGTGCGCATCCTGGATGCTCGAGTTCATGCCGAAACCACCCGAGGGCGGGAACCGGTGCGCCGCGTCGCCCACCAGGAACACGCTGCCCTGGCGGAAACTGTCGCTGACCTTCGCGTCCATCACCCAGTGCCGGACCTGCTCGATCTCGACCGGCAGGTCCGCAACGCCGACGGTGTCGCGGACGAGCCGTACCCAACCGCTCGAGTCCGACGGGTCAGCGGGGTCCGGGGCCCCGCTCATCACGCTGTAGTACCACTCGAACCGCCCATCTCGGGCAGCCAGCATGCCGCAGGTCCGGGAGTTGAGCACCCAGTGGATCACCGCCGAGTGGTCACCCACGTACGGTTCCAGATCTGCCCGGAATTCGACGTTGACAGAAGGGACCGTAGGACCTGGGCCGGCGATGTCGATGCCCAGCGCGTCACGGGTCGGGCTCCCCGCGCCGTCGCAGGCCACCACGAACTCGGCCCGCACCCGCGTCACACCACCGCCGGCGTCCACCAGCACCGCGGTTGCCCCCGAGCCACGCGGTCGGACGTCGTGGACCTCGGTGCCGAGCCGCACATCCGCCGCCGGGTACCGGCGCACAGCATCCAACAGCACCGGTTCGACCTCGTCCTGCGGGCAGAAGACCTCGGTCATCGGCGTCGCGCTCTGCTGCAGTCCATCGTCGCGCGCCCCGGCGATATCGAACCTGCCGAACTCCTCACCCGCGACGCTGTGCACCCACACCACGTCACCGCCATTCTTGACCGGCAGTGCACGCCGGGCAATTTCGGCATCAATGCCCCAGGCCCGGAACAGCTCCATCGTGCGGATCCGCACACCCGTCGCTCGCGGGTGCGTCCCCACCGAGGACCGGCGCTCAGCCAAAATGCACGGCGTCCCCATTCGGCCGAGCATGAGCGCGGTGCTCAACCCGGCCGGCCCCGCGCCGATGATGAGAACCGGGATCTCAAGGTCTACATCGCCGTCAGCGGACACTGATTCCTCCTACGATCGGTTCGGTGGTGGCTGGGCCACCTAGTGCGTCCGCCGGGTAAGCACTTCGAATGGCGTGCCCGCGCGCACCTGCGCGACCATTTCCTCGGGGTCGAAATCGACACCCCTCGGGTTCTTCTGGTAAATCGGGCCGTTGATGAAGGCGTCCACCTCTTCATTGGTCTCGAAAACGTCCCACTGAAGCTCGACATGGTTCCCGTCGGGGTCCGCATAATACATCGAGATGGTCGGCCCATGGTTCACGGTCCACGCCGGCAGGATATTCTCCGCTTTCAGCCGGACGTAATTCTCGAGCAGCGTCGGCAACGAGTCGTAAGTGAAGGAGAAATGTTGCAGTCCAACGGTTGCGCGCTCCGGGACAGCGTAATCCTCCAGCGATAAGAGGCCGACCCGGTGATGTTCATCATCGTAGGCCAAGAACGCCATCATTCTGTTTTCAAATGCGGGTTTCGCGGAAAGAACGGTGCAGTACCAGTCGCGCATCTCGCCCAGCCGGTTCGTCTGCATGACGACGTGTGAGAGTTTCGTCGGACGCGCCACGACACGCTCCTTCTCAAGTCGGACCCGTAGGGTCGGAGATCTGGACGACGCCTCAGTCCGGCACGGTCCAGGACGCCATTTGCAGCATTGCCATCGTCGCCAATATCGGCCGCCCACAGAAGACGGCACTTTGAAGTTCGGAACGCACAACAATGTGGCTGTGCCTCTGCCGGCTTCATCACACCACCGTGGTCACCTCGTCGTAGCTGAGCCGGGGCAGGCGGGGGAACCAGGCGTTGGGGCCCGGCCTGCCGATGTTGATCACGACCAGCGACGCGTACCGACCATCCGCGAAGAACTCCCGGTCAAGACCGGCGGCGTCGAACCCGATCATCGGGCCGGCGGCCAGGCCGGCCGCGCGGAGCGCGAGGATGAAGTAGCCGATCTGCAAGGTGGCGTTGAATCGCGCCGAGTCCTCCCGCGGCACCCGGTCCGCGTAGACATCGCGCGCATTCGGCACATGCGGAAATACCTTGTGCAGCTGCTCGTGGAAATTGAGATCGGCGGCCAGGACAACGATCAACGGAGCCGCCGCGGTCTTCGCCCGGTTCCTCTCCCTCATGAGCGGGAGGAGGCGAGCGCGCGCGGCGTCCGAACGGACGACCAAAATTCGCAGCGGCTGCTGGTTCATCGAGGTCGGCGCGAATTGGAACAGGTCATAGACCGCCTCGAGGTGTTCGTCGTCGACCGGCTCCTCGGTGAAACTGTTCGGTGTCCGAGCCTCTCGGAAGAGCAGATCCTGAGCCTCGGAGGCCAATACAATCCGCGAAGCAAAGTCGATCTTCGTTTCGGAATCCATCCGGTCTCCGAGGAGTAGTTGGATCATCTGTTGCGGGCACTCAAGTGCTATCACTGAGTGTGTAGGAGAACGTGAGGATGCCGGAAGATGGCACATTCATGTCGGCACCGAACATCTATGTGCGCATCCCGGCGGACATTATTCCGACATATTCTTTGCCGGAGGGTGGAAACCCTAGCTCGCTCATCCGATCTTGCGGGAGATCCTCCGGCAGGACGAAGAAGGGGACGCGGCACGAGGTGGTGCCGGTGGAGAAGAGAACAGACAGGGAGTCTTGGTGGGCCTCGAAGATGACCTCCGACAGCAGCGAGAACGCGCGCGGAGCAAGCAAGATCCGGTAGAGCGAGAGGTCCGAGCCGCGGCAGTTGCGGCGGTCGACAACTCTGGACTGGCCAAAAAAGCGTTGGGCGTCGGAGAATCGGTGCCGCGGTTTACTCTGCCTGACGCAGCCGGGCAGGCGGTCGCGATCAGTGACGTGTTGACGCACGGCCCGGCCGTCATCTCCTTCTACCGTGGCGGGTGGTGTCCCTTCTGCAACCTCGAGCTACGTGCGTTGCAGAGTCGACTCGCCGAGATACACGCCGCGGGCGGATCACTAGTGGCCATCAGTCCGGAAACTCCGGACCTCACCCTGTCCACCGTAGCGAAGAATAGTCTCGAATTCACCGTTCTCTCGGATCACGACAACACCGTTGCCCGCGCATTCAGACTGGTGCATCGAATTGATCCGTCGATCGTCGCGTATCAGAAGCAAAATGGGCACGACATCGCCGCATACAATGGCGTCGAGACCGCGGAGGTGCCACTCCCGGCCACTTACGTCGTAGACTCTTCTGGTATCGTGTTCTTCGCCTTTGTGTCGGCAGACTTTACCCGGCGAGCTGATCCTGATGATGTCATCGAGGCTGTTCAGCGCGTGGCGGGACGGCAGAGAATGTGAAGGGAAGGCCGTGATGACGGGGCGTGCGACGAGCGAGTTGCTGTTGGTGGGGAGCCTACCGGCGGAGTCGACGGAGATCGCCTTGCGTCGTTCCGCCACGCTGTTCGGCGATATGGTCTTTGCCCTACCCGACGGAGAGACCGGACTCCGTGGGGCGTGGGTAGGTTTCGAGCGTGAGCGGTTGATGCGGCCGCACCCTGACGTGGAGACGGTGCGCGAGACCGAATCGGGGGCCGGAGTGCCCCGCCACGCCTACGACACCCCGATCTTCCGGATTCGCGACGGGGTCAAGGATCTCCAGTGGGATTCTTGGCCCCGCATTGATGAGGCGCTCGCGTCCTACGACCAGTTCCGGGCGCTACGCGAGGCGGGAGTGATCCCTGATCACCTGCGGTTCCAGGTGGGGTTGCCGTTCCCGGCGAGTGGCCTCCATGCGTTCAAATACGACTACGCCGCCGATTACCCCGTCGCCGAGCGCGGCTACGAGAACCTCGTGGCGAGGGAGATCGAACGGCTGACCACGCACATCCCCGCTACCGACCTCGCCATCCAGTGGGACCTCGCCTACGAGGTGCTCGACTTGGAGGGGGTGCTCGCCTGGACCGCGCCCGGCGCGTGGGAGCGCTTCACCGGGCCGGTGGAACGTCTGACCCGGCTGATTCCCGAGGACGTGCTGGTCGGCTACCACCTGTGCTACGGAACCTTCCCCGAGTGGCCCATGTACGAGGCCCGCGACATGAGCCTGTTGGTGCAGATGGCCAACTATGCGCTCGCCCACTCGGGCCGTCAGGTCGACTGGCTGCATCTGGCGGGGCCCCGCTACCTGCGCAGCGAGGACGACAGCTTCTTCCGCCCCCTGTCGGATCTCGAGGTCGGTGACACCCGGATCTACCTCGGCATCGTGCTGCCGCTGGACGGGATACCAGGATTGAAACGGCGCCACGCCACCGCGTCACAGCATCTCGCCGACTTCGGCGTGGCCATGTACTGCGGCTTCGGCCGGCAACCCGGTCAGGACGGCGAGCAGACCATGCGCGAGCACCGCCAGGCGGTGGCGGCACTTCGCGGGTAATCCTTGCTTCAGCGGGCGACGCCGTAGGCCACCTGCCGCATCAGCGGATCGTCAGAGGCGGTCATCCGCTCGCCCACCCGGCGGATCAACTCCCCCACTGCCGTCTCGCCCCACAACCACCGCTGCACCGCGTCCCCGGGGTCCTCCGGCCGCATGACGAAGCGCGCCTCGGCGTAGAAGGCCTTGAGGTCGTCGCAGCACCAGCGGATGAAGTAGGCCAGCTCCGCGTCCGGCGGGCATTCCCGGGGGCGGCTGGTGAGGTCGCCGCCGGCCACCGCCTCCAGGAACCGCACCAGGCCGCGGAACCGGGTCGGTGGCACGCCCGTCAGCCCCACTGAGCTGCGGCCGGTCCGTTCCACCCAGCGCTCCTGGTAGTGCCTCATCTGAGTGACCTCGTCGGCCACGCTGGCGTCCTGGCCTGGCCGGGCTCCCAGCGCCGAGGCCTGCACGGGCGCGGCGGGGGCCTCGTCCACCTCGCCGGTCAGCTCACGCAGCACCGGTGGTTGGCCGTCGAACAGCCCGAAGGCCGCGTCGAGCACCCTGCGCTGCTGGGCGGCGTCCCCCGGATTGCCCAGCGGGAGGCCGAACGGGAACGGCACGTACAGCGCCCTCGGCGGCTTCAGCATCGCGCTGTGCTCCAGCACCAGGCTGATCGAGACCGTGGCCAAACCGGCCGCTTCGAACGTACGGGCGAGCACACCGACCGTGTGCGTACACAGTGGTCAGGTAGGGGTGAGCAGGACAACATCCACCCGGTCACGCAGCAGCTCCTCGGCGGCGGCGGCGGCGGAGGACGCCAGTACCGCCTCGGGGTCGTGCTGCGCGCCCATGAAGGACAGGTACCTGGGCGCCCGTTCCCCGATGACACCCTCGGCCTCCAGCTCACGGAGCCGATCGATCGGGAACACCACGTTGATGTCACGCTGCATCGCGGTGCGGTCGAACCCGATGCTGGTGTGGCTCTGTACCAGGTCCTCGGCGGCGGCCTTCGACGAGATCACCCGGAATCCCGGGTCCTCCCGCGTGAACGGCTGGTCGGCACGCTCATGCAACCCAGCCGAGGTCACCAAGGCAACCCTGGCCGAGGCCAGTGTCACCGGGCCGGCGTCCGGGCTGTTGTCATACTCGGCGACCGGCTGAGCACGCAGCACCGCCTGCATTTTGGCTGGTAATCCATCCAGGCGTGGCATCCGCGACCTCTCAGCTCCGGAACTCGGCTAATTCGATGTATACCGGATTCTGGAGCACGGCACGTAGACGCCGAAAGAGGGCACATCCGTGTTGGCTGGGCTCAGCCATGTGCGCGGCCGCCCGACGAATCCCTCAGCGTTGTGGAATCGGCCTGAATACGAGCTGTTCCGCCTGAACGCCAGCTGTTTCCGCGCGCCGCGTTGGGGTATTGTGCGCGCGCGACGTCGGCGTGGGTGTTGAGTGTCGCTCCTGGCCTCGCCCGCTGTGCCGTCCCCAGCGTCAAGGAGGGTTGAGCATGGTGGAAGACGGCACGTCCTTTTCGGTTGGCGCCCGAGGTCATTCACGCCAAAACGGCCTGGAGATCAACAACTGGATGCGCGATCTCCTGGCTCGGATCGACGAAAAATGGGGAGTTGCGATCCTCGCCATGCTCAGCGAAGGACGCCTACGCTACTCGGAACTGAGCCGATGCCTGCCCG
>Ga0137413_10000284_pt1 | contig 15606 bp, 15 predicted proteins | sample CZODoug2_1_16fun_FD_108280 | JGI IMG/M metagenome (GOLD analysis project Ga0137413, IMG submission 108280) | Vadose zone soil fungal communities from Angelo Coast Range Reserve, California, USA - CZODoug2_1_16fungal (Illumina Assembly) | ecosystem: Environmental > Terrestrial > Soil > Vadose... | reverse complement strand
GCCAGGTAAAGAACAAAGTAGCCGGCGATGGTGAGCGCGGTAGCCGGCAGCAGGGCCAGAAAATAGATCATCGCAACACCCATCTCGATAGCGATGGGGTCGATCTTACTCTCAGTGTCCGCCGCCGGCCGCGGGTGGCTCGTGCTCCCGATGATACCGGTGGATGGCCCAAAGATAGCTCTCCATCAGGGAGTCCTTGCCCAGCCCCGCCAGGACATCGTTGCGCCGGCGCCGCGTAGTCACACGCGCCAGCTGCGCCCGCGCCCGCGAAAAATGACTCAGCTGATTGCGGTATTGCCACAGCAACTCGCGGGTCGCCATCTTGTTCTGGTGCAGTTCCCAGACGCCGAGCAGAACCGCGAGCAGGCCCAGGATGAAAGTCAGGGAGTTTTTCAAAGGTACGCCCAGACCCATGTCGACGCGATGCAGAACCTCGCCGAAGGCGAACAGGGCCGAGATCACCACCAGAATGGCGATGAACAAGGTGTATCTCAGGCGCTTCACGCGGCGGCTGCCTTTCTCCAGGCGCGCTACCCTCGTCGTGAAGTACTCATATTGATTCTCTATCCACGCCTGCTCCACTTCGCGTCCCTCGCACACGTCCAGCTCATGGCTGGTGAGGGCCCGAACGTCCGCAGGCTCGATCCCCTTGAGGACGAATCCGATCCAGCCGAAGCCGCGGAACTTGTCGATTCCCGACAACGCCAGCACCTCGCTCGCGTCCACCCGGTGATCTGTGCCGGCCAGTCGCAGATAGAATCTCGCCCGTAGAGTCTCGGCGAGCGCGCGATAGGTCAGGTGCTTGCCGAACCAGCGCTTGCCCTGCAGCACGTGGTACACGCCCAGGCTCCCCAGCAGCGTGAGCAGGTAGGCGATCAAGAGGATCCGCGACTCGACCAGCTTGTCGTAGATCAGGTACGCGAGGCCCATTGCAAACGCCGTGATCGCAAACAGATCGAACAGGCGGTCCGAGCGGCGCTGAAAATAGACGGCGAGCGCATCTGCCTTGCGGTACTGCGCATCGATATCCTCGAGCGGGCCGCGGCCGGCCAACGGCACAGATACGGGCAGTGCCGCCATCAGGGAATGCGCGATCGGCAGACGGCCGGCGTCGCTCAAGCGCCGGAACTCGAGGTTGTAGCTGTTCAGCTCGGCGAGCTGGCTCTTCAGCCACGACGGCATGGTGTGCTGCACCTGCAGCACATTCTCTCCGACACCGAGCAGGAAGCCGGGGGTGCGGGAGTCCGAGGCCCGGGCGATGCCGCTGCGCGCGGTGGGTGTCCAGTACACCAGCGGGACGGCACAGTCGGATTCCTCGTGCGCCTCGACGAACTCGATGGGTTCCAGAGCGTTAGTCTCGTCGGTTCGGACACCGAGGTAACGAAGCACCGTGTCGGCGGTGCCGCCGGAGAGGTGTGACGCCCGGCCGTCCCACAGCGCGAGCAGCAGGCTGCTGCGGCGGATGAGGGTATCGGTGAGGTTCGCGTACATCGCATCACGCTGCGCCGCGGAGTGCTGCAGCAACACCTCGCCCGTCGCCGTGACCGGCGAGAGTTCGTCGCAGCGGATGTCCGGGTGCTGCAGCAGCTTCTTGAGCGACGCCAGCGTCTCGGCGTCGAAGTCCGCGGCGTATTGCTCCAGCGGCATGGGCAGCACTGCTTCGACCCCCACCCCCAGCGCCAGGGCGGTCTGCGCGACCAGCAGATCTGCCCCCTGGGCCATGCCGACGATCATGCGCAACTCCGTGTCCGGCAGTTGCTCCCTGAGCTGCCGCACGAAACCCGTCACCGCCTCCCGTAGCCTCGGCAGTTCGTCGGGCTCCAGGTCCCTGTGTCCCGAGACCCCGACCATGAAGGGGGAATTTGCAATCGATGGGGAGGTGTGCGAGTTCAAGATGCCCTGGGGCGTCAGGTCCGGCTCCGGCGGGCATTGTGCGGGCGATGCCCGCCCGGCCACAATGGTTTCGCTGCCGCCAGCGTTGGCGGCTGCGTCGAAGGGGCAGCGTTGCATGCCTGGATTGCACGGCAAGCGTTTTCGCGTATCACGAGCGCACGTCGATGCTTTCCAGGCCGAGGGCGCCGTGGTGTTGCGGCAGCTGCTGCAGCCTCGCGAAATCGAACTCCTCGCAAGCGGCATCGATGAGAATCTGGCGCATCCCAGCCCGCGGGCGAAGGTTGCCAGCGCCCGCGACGATCCCGGGTGGTTCATCGAGGACTTCTGCTGCTGGCAGGAAAACCGCCGCTATCGGCAACTGATATTCGGGTCGGTGCTCGGTGAGGTTGACGCCGGGCTGATGCGCAGCGCCGCGGTGCGCCTGTACCACGATCACATGCTGACCAAGGAGCCCGGCACGCGCCAGCGCACGCCCTGGCACCAGGATCAACCCTATTACAACATCAGCGGACAGCAGAACTGCAGCTTCTGGATTCCGGTGGACCCGGTCGGCCGCGAGTCCACGCTGGAGTTTGTCGCCGGCTCGCATCGCGGCCCGTGGCTGATGCCACGCTCATTCATGGACGCGCAGGCCAGATGGTTTCCGGAAGGCAGTCTCGCCGATCTACCGGATATCGATGCCGATCGAAGCCGCTACACACTGCTGGGATGGGAACTGGAACCCGGGGATGCAGTGTGCTTTCACATGCTCACCCTGCATGCCTCCGGCGGGGTGAGCCCGGGCAATCGCCGCCGCGTCTACTCGGTGCGTCTCATGGGCGATGACATCCGGCACGCTCCCCGGCGCTGGAAGACTTCACCTGACTTTCCCGGATTGAGCGAAATCCTGCCGGCTGGTGCACCGATGGAGCACGCGCTCTTCCCGGTGCTCTGGCCCTGAGACGAGGTCGAGGACCAGTCAGGCGAACCCGTGCGTGATCGCGTAGGCGGCGACCGCCGCCGCGGATCGCAGCCCGAGCTTGCGCATGAGATTGGTGCGGTGCTTCTCCACCGTCTTGTGGCTGAGCGACATCAACTGCGCCATCTCGCGCGTGCGATACCCCTTGGCGATCAGCGTGATGACTTCCTGCTCGCGGCTGGTCAGGGCACCCGCCGCACGGGGGCGCCCGGGAAGCCGATCCGAGGTTTTGGCGTAGGCGGTCACCATCCGGTCGAGTGCCGAGGGACTGATGTAGCCCTTGCCGGAAACGATGCGGTGAACGGCGTTGAACAGTTCCGTGCGGCTGTCGGTCTTCAGCACGTAGCCGTCGGCGCCGGCACGCAGCGCCGTTTCGATGAAGGTCTCGTCGCGGCGCACCGTGAGCACCAGGACCCGCACGTCCGGCCAGCGGCGCCGCACCTGGGCAATCGTCTCGGGTCCGCTCTTAATGTCCGCCGCAAAATCTATAATGATAATATCGGGTTGGGCGGTCGTAAGGGTCTGCAGCGCGTCCCCACGGATGGCGGTCGCCGCCACGACCTCCAGGGCGTCATCGCTTTGCAGCAGGGCGCACAATCCGTCGCGCATGATGCCGTCTTCATCAGCCACGAGGACGCGGGTTTTGCGGGGCACTGGCACGCTCTCCGCGGGAGGCCCCTTGGGAGCGGCAGCCGTGATCGACGATCCCTCTTCGCCGACGCCATATGGATAAGGCACAGCTAGCAGGTTAGGCTAAGGAGGGGTCGAATTCTCTACGGGGGATACCCTACCCGGGTGCTTCGTAGTGTCCCCCACGCCCCCCCGCTGCGGCGCTGCTATACGCAGTGGGAGGGGGGCGCTATGTTGCAGCACTCGTGCCACATCATGGTCTCGGCACGAGCGGGGAGCAGTATGTGGTGGAAGGTATTGTTGGCTTACCTGGTGGCGCTTGCCGGCCTCCTGTGGTTTGTCTATCGGTTCGGCAACTCACTGGGTAGTCCCAGGGCTCCGAGCTCGGGGTCGTCTTCCTGATTGCTTGAAGGCGCCCGGCCCTCGCATGGGCTGACGCCTGTCTGCATTTCGGCGACAGTTGCAGGCGCGCGGCGCCGGATGTGAAGCTAGATAAGAAGGTACGGGTCGGCTGGCACAGGTCGGAGTTCACATGAGCGGGGAACGCGCGGAGGAGGCCGGCGAGGACGGCCCGGTGGCGTCCGCGCATACCCCGGGTGTGCGCGCGGCCATTGCGCGCGCCAAGCTCGAGTGGGAATGCACGGTCGATGCGCTCCCGGACCTCATCTGCCTGCTCGATGGCAGGGGGCGCGTGCTGCGCGTCAACCGCGTGTGCGAGCGCTGGAATCTGGGCTCGATCGCCGAAGTACTCGGCCGCGAGCTGCACGATGTATTGCATGCCAACTGCAGCGCGGGCGCCTGCCAGCTGCACGAGTCCCTGCGGTCGGGGTGGCTGAGCCTTCAGGGAGAGGGTCCGGTGGAGTTCGAGCTCCGCGATGCCATCCTCGAGCGCGCCCTGCACGTGACCCTGCGGCGCATGACGCCCGGCGCGGCCAGCACCGCCACCGAGCCGCTGGCCGTGGCGGTGCTCGCGGACGTGACGGCCCTGCATCTGGCGCGCGAAGCGCTGAGCACCATCAATCTGGAGCTCGAATCCCGCGTCCGTCTGCGTACCGATGCGCTGGCGGATGCCAATCGTGATTTGCAGAATGAGATCGTGCGCCGCGAGGCTGCCGAGCAGGCGCTGCGCCGCTCACGCAACGAGCTGGCGACGCTGTCGCGGCAGCTGATCACCGCGCAGGAGATGGAGCGCAAGCGCATCGCGCGCGAGTTGCACGACTCGGTGGGACAGCAGCTGAGCGCCATCAAGTATGGACTGGAACGCGGCGCCGAGCTGGTGCAGCAAGCGCGTCCGCAGGACTCACAACCGATCCTGCAGCGCGCCATCGCATCGCTCCAGGAAGCGATGGAAGAGATCCGCGGCATCGCCATGAACCTGCGGCCCGCGGTACTGGACGACCTGGGTGCGGCGTCGGCGGTTTCCTGGTTCTGCCGCGAGTTCGCACAGAGCTATCCGACCCTCACGCTGCGCGAGGCCGTGGCGGTGGTCGATGCGGACATTCCCGAACGCCTCAGCACCTCGGTGTTCCGCAGCCTGCAGGAGCTGCTCAACAACGTGGCGAAACACGCGCAGGCTCGCCAAGTGGTGGTGTCGCTGGCGCGCTCCGCCGACCAGCTGGTGTTGGAAGTCACCGACGATGGTGTGGGGCTGGCAGCGTCGGTGTCCAGCGCCTCGATGCGCTCGGGGCGCGGGATGCGCAATCTGCGCGAGCGCGCCGAGATGACCGGGGGACAGATGCGGCTGCAGCCCGGCGCGGCGGGCGTCGGTACTCAGGCGCGCATCGAATGGCAACTGGGTCCGGGGGAGGTCCGCAAGACTGACGCCGCGTGACTCGAGGGACCGCGGGCTGCGCCGGCGCGGCCGCCGCTTCAGGGGACGATCGTGCGCCCCTCGAAGCTCTGCTCGGTGTCCCGGGTCGGCAACAGGCCGTTACGCACCGCGAACAGCGTGACCGCCGCGGTGTTGTGCAGTTCGAGTTTGCGCATCAGATTGGCGCGGTGCTTTTCCACCGTCTTGACGCTCAGACGCAGCGCCACCGCGACGCGCTTGTTGGACTCCCCGAGCGCGATACGCGTGAGGACCTCGCGTTCGCGTTCCGTGATCCTGGGGCAGGGGTCGCTGGCCGGGTCGTTGCGGCGCAGATAGCCGGACACGAGCCGCGCGGACACCGGCTCGGAGAAGTACTTCTGGCCGGCGATGACGGAGCGGATCGCCTGCAGCAGTTCTGCGCGGCTGGCATCCTTGAGCACGTAGCCATCGGCACCGGCGCTCAGAGCGGCCCCGATGTACTCGTCCGTGCAGTAGGCAGTGAGCACCAGCACCCGCAGGTTCGGGCACACCGCGCGCAGCTCATCGATGGTTCGCAGACCCGAGCCGCCCGGCATGGCGAGGTCGGTAATCACCAGCGTCGGATTCGAGCCCTGGACCACCCGCACACCCTCGGCACCGGTGCTGGCCTCGCCCACCACCTTCAGGTCCGGTTCCAGCTCGATCAGGGCACGCAGGCCCTCGCGCAGGATCGCGTGATCTTCGACCAGAACGATGCGCGCTGACGGTTGCGTCATGGACCCCACCGGTAGATGCGTTGCGGCGTTGCTCCCCATAATTCTTGTAGGCATTGTCAGGGGGAATTCGTTATTTGCCTGCGCCGAATCATGCCGTGAAAGTCAACGGTGGTCCACCAAGGATACGGGTGCATGGTTCACAGTTACCACAAGATACACGGTTACCCCACCTGTTCTGTGCTGCGGGCGGAGAGTAAAAGAGGCCCAATGTACCGCCCGTGGGCTCTTCGGTTGGCTATGACAGTGCTCGCGGCGGCGGCGGGCGGGGTCGCGCACGCGGACATTTACAGCTTCGTGGACCCCGCCGGGGTCACCCACTTCAGCAACGTGCCGGTGGACCAGCGCTATCACCTGCTGCTCGCCAGCCCGGTGGAGGCGCGCGCGCAGCCGCGGTCCGGGAAATGGCTGGCGAAATCCACGCTGTACGATCCGATGATCGAGCGGGCGGCCCGCTCGGCCGCGGTGCGCCCGGAACTGGTGCGGGCGGTGATCGTGGTGGAGTCGGCATTCAACCCGCGGGCGTTATCGAAGCGCGGCGCGCAGGGGTTGATGCAGTTGCGGCCCTCGACGGCGCGCCGCTACGGGGTATCCGACGCCTTCGATCCCGAACAGAACATAACCGCGGGGGCGCATTACCTGCGCGACCTGCTGGCACGTTTCGGCAATGACCTCGAGTTGACGCTGGCGGCGTATAACGCGGGTGAGGATGCGGTCGAGCGCTACGGCCGTAGCATTCCACCGTTCTCCGAGACGCGCCACTACGTCCCGAACGTGATGCGCGTCTACCACGCGCTGCTTGCCCAGCCGCGCAGCGGCTGATCTACCGTAATCACCTACCCTCGGTTTACGTGCTTCCCCTCCATTAACTAGAGCGCCCGCCCACTGTCGGGCACGGTGATCTTTGATCACTATGGGGGAAACAAGACCACACAGCTCAAGCGCCTTCCAGGCGCGCACGGTGGCCCCTACGATGTACAAGATGTACGACCCTGCCCGTTTTCGGAAACCTCGCGCCCGCGGCTTCACGCTCCTGGAGCTGTTGGTCGTGATGGTGATCATCGGCCTGTTGGCCGGCTTTGTTGCGCCGCGCTACTTCGCCCAGGTGGGTAAGTCGCGCGTCAAGGCGGCCCGGGCGCAGGTCGATGCGCTCGACAAGGCGCTCGAGCAGTATCGGCTCGACGTCGGCCGCTTGCCGAGCACCGAAGAGGGACTAACAGCGCTGCAGGTCGCCCCGCAAGGCGTGACCAACTGGGAGGGACCGTACCTGAAGAAGGACGTGCCGCTCGATCCCTGGGGTCATCCTTACGTGTACGCGCAGCCCGGTACTCACCAGAACGATTTCGATCTTCTCTCCTACGGCCGCGACGGTCAGCCGGGCGGCAGCGGAGAAGACGCCGACCTGACGAACTGGTGAGCTGCCGTGGAGTTTCGCATCAAGGCACTCGACACGTCCTCCAGCGTCATCTCCTGTGTAGTGGACGCGGTGGACGAGGCGGACGCGCGCCGCCAGCTCGTCCTCAAGGACCTCAGAGTCATTTCGCTGGAACCGATGCGCAGCTTGCGGCGTCTGTTCCAGCCGCCACAACTGCAGCTCGCGGTGTTCAGCCAACAGCTGGTGTCGCTGCTCGATGCGGGTCTGTCGCTGGTCGAGGCGCTCGAAGCACTGGCGCAGAAAGAATCCAGCGTCACGACCAAGCGCACGCTGGACCGCATCCTCGCGCGCCTCTACGAGGGTCAGACTCTCGCCGCGGCGGTGGCGGAACATCCCGCTACCTTTCCGGATCTGTACGTCGCATCGGTGCGTGCCAGCGAGAGAACCGGGGCCCTGCGCGAGGCGCTCACGCGCTACATCGCTTACCAGCAGCAGGCGGATGGGCTGCGCAAGACTCTGGTCAATGCCTGCATTTATCCGGCGGTACTGTTGGTAGCGGGGTTGCTGGTGACGCTGTTCCTGATGGGCTATGTCGTGCCGCGCTTCAGCTCGATTTACGAGGATGTCGGCACCGACCTGCCGTTCGCCTCGCGAGTGCTGCTGCAATGGGGCCAGCTCATCGATGCGCATGCCGGGCTGGTTGTCGGCGCCGCGATTGCGGCGCTGGTCGGCGCCGGTTACGGGGCCGGACGACCCGCGGTACGGGTCGCGGCCGGCAGATGGCTGGCGCGCATTCCGGCCATCGGCCGGCAACTGCACGTCTATCAGCTGGCGCGGCTGTATCGCACGGTCGGCATGCTGGTGCGCGGCGGCATTCCCGTGGTCCAGGCGCTGCGCATGTCGGGCGGCGTGGTGTTCGCAGCTTCGCGTGCCGCCTACGCTGCCGCAACCCGCGCGGTGACCGAGGGGCAATCGCTCGCCGAGGCCATGGAACGCAACGGCCTCACCACTGCGGTGGCGGCCCGCATGCTGCGCGTCGGTGAGCGCAGCGGCAACATGGGCGAGATGATGGAGCGCATCGCGGACTTCTTCGACGAAGAGCTGGCGCGCTGGGTGGCGGTGATGACACGCCTGATCGAGCCGGTGCTCATGATCGTGATCGGCCTGATCATCGGGGTGATCGTGGTGCTCATGTACTTTCCGATCTTCCAGCTCGCCGGGAGCATCAAATGAACGCCGCGGTCGACGAGCTGCTCGAGACATCCGCTGCCCCGCCGACCGTGCTCCCGGCAGCCGTAGTGATCGATGAGCCTTCGATCGCGCGCGCGATGCACGACGCCCAGCAGGCGGACCGTCCGGTGCTCGAGGTGCTGGCCGAGACCTGCGGCCTGGCCGGCGATCGCTATGCCCAGGCACTTGCCAGCGCGTTCGACTACCGCTTCATCTCCAGCGGCGAGCTCGCGCACCTCGAGCCGGATTTCTCCGTGCTGCCTCCCGGCGATGCCACCCGCCGCCACTGCGTGGTGGTGCACGAGGGCGAGCGGCTGGTGGCGATCTTTACCGATCCGTTCGATCAGACGCTGCGCGGCTGGCTGGAGCTGCGAGTCAGCGCGCCCATCGAATGGGCGCTGGCGGGCCGTGAGGAACTCGCCAACCTGATCGCGCGCCGTGCGGAGGCGCTGCGGGCCATCGATGCGGTGTTACCCGAGACCGAGCCGGGCAGCAAGGGCGAGGAGGGGGTCGACAATCTCTCCTACGTCAGAATCAGTGAGGACACGAGCCCGGTGGTGCGCCTGGTGCACTCCACCGTGTACGACGCGCTGCGTGCCGGGGCGAGCGACATTCACCTCGAGTCGACCGCGAGCGGGCTGGTGGTGCGCTACCGCCTGGATGGTGTGCTGGCGAGCATTGCGACGGTGCGGGGGGTCGAGACCGCCGAGCAGATCATCTCGCGTATCAAGGTCATGTCGGAGCTGGACATCGCCGAGCGCCGTGTTCCCCAGGACGGCCGCTTCAAGATCGCCATCAACGGCCGGCCGATCGACTTCCGCGTGTCGATCATTCCGAGCATCTTCGGCGAAGACGCGGTGCTGCGTATCCTCGACAAGCAGGCGCTCACCAAGATGAGCGGTCTGCGCCTCGATGTGCTGGGTTTCGAGTCGAACATCATCGAGCAGTTGCGCCGCCTCGCCGCGCTGCCCTACGGCATGCTGCTGGTCACCGGTCCCACCGGCAGCGGCAAGACCACCACCCTGTATGCGGCGATCTCCGAGACGCAGACCGGACGCGACAAGATCATCACCATCGAGGACCCGGTCGAGTACCAGTTGCCCGGTGTGCTGCAGATACCGGTGAACGAGAAGAAGGGCCTGACCTTCGCACGCGGGCTGCGCTCGATCCTGCGGCACGACCCCGACAAGATCATGGTGGGCGAGATCCGCGATCCGGAGACGGCGCAGATCGCCATCCAGTCAGCCCTCACCGGGCACCTGGTGTTCACCACGGTGCATGCCAACAACGTCTTCGACGTCGTCAGCCGCTTCGTGCACATGGGGGTGGATTCGCATGGTTTCGTGTCGGCGCTGTCGGCGGTGATGGCGCAGCGCCTGGTGCGCATCGTGTGCGAGCAATGCTCCGAGGCCTACATGCCCTCACGCGAGCTGCTCGAGGAATCGCATGTTCCGATCGTGACCAGCGCCTCGTACAAGTTCCGCAAGGGGCGCGGTTGCGGGCACTGTCGCGGCACCGGCTATCACGGCCGCAGGGCCGTGGGGGAGTTGATGGTACTGAACGATGAGATACGCGAGGCGATCGTCAGCCGGGTGCCGGTCCGGCAGCTGAAGGAGCTGGCGCGGCAGGCTGGCGTGCGGCTGATCCGCACTGCGGCGCTTGATCTGGTGCGCCGTGGTCACACCACCGTCGAGGAGGTGAATCGTGTCACCATTATGGCGTGACGAGGTCGGAGCGTACCTCTCGCCGCACCGCCTGTGCCTGGTGCGCATGAAGCGCGGCGCCAAGCCGACCCACGCCGCCGAGCACGAGGTGCGCTTCGAGGACGCCAGGACCGAGTCCTGGGCTGCGGCGCTCGAGGCATTCGCGAGCATGCTGGCCCAGCCGCCCTGGGCTGGCGCGCGCACACGGGTCGTGATCGCCGACCACTGGGCGCGCTACGCGATCGTACCCTGGGTCGCGGCGCTCAACTCCGCGCAGGAGCGCCTGGCGCACGGACGTCAGCTGCTCACGAGTCTCTACGGCGAAGCCGTGGCCGGCTGGGAACTGTGCATCTCGGAGGCGCCGCCGCAGGCGGCGCGGGTGGTATGTGCGGTTCCCGGGGAGCTGCTGGCCGGGGTGCGCGCCGCATGCGCCGCGCAGGGCAGCGCGCTCCTTTCCCTGCAGCCGCAGCTGGTGGGCGCTTACGAAGCGTGGCGGCACTGCCTGCCGCACTCGAACGCCTGGTTCGTGAGCGTCGAACAGGGCTCACTCGCCGCTGCACGCCTCGGCCGGCACGGATGGGACCGTGTTCACAGCGTGCGCATCGGTTCGGACTGGATGCGCGAGCTCAAGCGCCTGCAGACCTTTGGCCGGCTCGCCAGCAACAGCCCGCAAGAGGGGCAGGTGTACGTCGATGCTCCCCACGCCTGGCGTGAGGTCGCAGCGGGGACAGCACACGCGGCGGATGCCAGCGGATTGCAATGGCTCGAGGAGCCGAGCGGGCCCATGACGACTCTGCAGCGTCTGGGCAGGACCCGGCGGTTGGCCGCATGAGCGCACCCGTGGTCAATATCGATTTCGTCGCCCGGGGCTCACGCCTGACCCTCGCGGGCGCGCTATTGCTGCTGCTCGGCGCGAGCGCGGCGGCGGGCACCTACGCCGAATACCATCTCATGCAGGCGCGCCGCGCCGGCCTGGAACTGAAGCTGGAGGCGGCCGCGCGCCGCAATCATCACGAGCCGGGGCTCGACGCGCGCACTGCCGGATTCGCCGAAGCCGCCGGGCGCATGGCCGAGCAGCTCGGGGCGCCGTGGACGCAGCTGCTGGCGGAGCTCGAGAGCGCGAGCCGTGATTCCTCGGGACAGATCGCCGTTCTGTCGATCGAACCCGATCCCGTCAAGCACAACGTGCACATCACCGGTGAATCGAAAGACTTGCCCCTGGCACTCGCCTACGTGCAGCGCCTGCAGGCGAGCAGCCTGCTGCGCTACCCGATGCTCGACAGTCATGAGGTGAAGACCGACGACGCGCAACGGCCGGTACGTTTTGGGATGAGCGCCGAATGGAGGGAAGCGCCATGAGCCTCGAGGAGCGCCAGCCCGAGGCACCAGCCTCTGCCACGGCAAGAGCCGTGGTGGAGGCGCCGGCCGCGCCGGTGCTGGCCGGCGTGAGCGCGCCGCGCAGCCCCGTGGCGGCTCTCCCGCAGCGCATCTCACCCCTGACCCGGGCGCAGGCGGCCGCGACGCAGCTCGGGCCGCAGCTGCAGTACCAGATCGCGCGCCTCGGTCCGGCCGGCCAGGTCGGGCTCGCCGGACTGGTCGCGGCGCTGGTGTTCGCCGCCAGCACGCTGCTGCCGGCACGTCTTGCGCTCGATGCGCTCAGTGCGAGCATCGTGCGCGCGCAGCACCCATCGACCGTGTTGAGCGCCGATCAGGCCGCGCCGCGGCTGGTCGAATCGCTCCCGACCCGCAACCAGATACCGGCGGTGATCGGGCTGATTTATGCCCAGGCGAAGGAGGCCGGCGTGCCGCTGGACACCGGACACTACGTCTTCAGTCCCCCGAAGGCGAGCGCGCTCGCCCGCTATGACGTGGACTTTCCGGTCAAGGCCAGTTATCCGGACATCCGCAAGTTCATCAATCAAACCCTGACCGCGGTGCCGGCGGCCGCGCTCGCCAAACTGCACGTCGAGCGCAAGACCGTGGGCGACCAGATTGTGAGCGCCGACATCGGTTTCGTGGTTTTCGTACGCAGCGAGTAATGACCTTGAACCTGACCAAGCGCGGCAAATGGCTGACCGGCATCGCGGCGTTGATCGCCGCGTACGTGGTATTCGGCCCGAAGGACTCGGGCTCCGTGGAGCCCGCCAAGGCTGCCGCCCGGCCCGCGGCGCACACCACGCACGCCGTGACGAGCACGCTATCCGTGCCGGTGGCGCGCTCGCTGCTGGCGCTCGCGCACCGCGTCGTGGACCAGACCTCCGCGGGCGCCCTGTTCGCGAGTCACTCCTGGTACGTGGCGCCGCCGCCGCCGCCGGTTGCGATGGTCACGGAGCCGGTGGCGCCGCCGAAGCCGGTGGCGCCGCCCTTGCCCTTCACCTACATGGGCAGCTATGCGCCCAGCGGCGCCAAGCCCGTGTTTTTCCTGACTCAGGGTGATCGCGTCTACGACGTGCACATCGGCGACACGCTCGACAATACCTATACTGTGGACGCGTTCACCAACGGCGCTCTGGTCTTCACGTATAAGCCTCTTAACCAACAACAACAACTCACTACAGGAGGCGCTCCGTGAGGAACTCATGGCGCCGCATTGCGGGGCTGATTCTGATTCTGGCTGTGGTGGTCGGCTGCGCGGCCGATCGCCTGCATCGTGACGGCCTGACGGCCATCGAGCGGGGCGATTACGAAAGCGGCGTGGCACTGCTGAATCAGGCGGTGCAGAACAATCCGCACAACATGACCTTCCGGCTGGACCTGCAGGCGCGCCGCGACGCGGCGATCCAGCAGCTGATCGCGATAGCCGATACGGCGCGCGGCGCCCATCAGCTGGAGGTCGCGGCGCAGGACTACAAGCGGGTCCTGGCTCTTGATCCCAATAACGACCGCGCCAAGCGCAGCCTCGCCGGCCTGGAAGGGGATGCGCGGCACGGGGAGATCGTCGCCCAGGCGCGCAAGGACTTCGAGCGCAAGGACTTCGACGCGGCCGAAGCGAAATTGCGCGGCGTGCGGAGCGAGGACCCAGGCTATGGCCCGGCGCAGGATCTGGCGACCGCGATCAACACCGCGCGCGGGCCGATCACGGTGGCGCCGCGCCTGAAGACCCGCGACAACCACAAAGTCACGCTGCAGCTGCGCGATGCGCCCACCAAGATGGTGTTCGAGGTGCTGTCGCGCGAGACCGGCATCAATTTCATTCTCGATAAGGACGTCAAGAGCGACACCAAGACCACCATCTTCGTGCAGGACGTACCGGTCGAGCAGGCGATCGACCTGGTGCTCGACCAGAACGCGCTGGCGCGGCAGATCCTCGCCGACAACATGGTGCTGATCTACCCGAACATCGCCGCCAAGCAGAAGGACTACGAGCAGCAGATCGTACGGACGTTCTATCTCACCAATGCAGTTCCCAAGGACGCGGAAAGCATGCTGAAGACCGTGCTGGCCGCCAAGACGATGTTCGTGGACGAGCGCACCAATGTGCTGGTGATACGCGATACCCCGGACGTCGTGCGCATGGCGGAGAAGCTGGTGGCCTCGCTCGATGTGGCCGAGCCGGAAGTCATGCTGGAAGTGGAGGTGCTGGAGCTCTCGCGCAACCGGCTGCAGGATCTCGGCATCCAGTATCCCACCAGTGCGACCTTCACCCCGCAGCACGTTGCCACGACCGCCACGGGCGGCGCCGCCGGGCTGGTGCTCTCGGACCTGTCGCACCAGAACTCCAACACCATCGGCCTGAGCGCGCTCGCCGTCACGGTGAACGCGATGAAGCAGGCGGGTCTCGTCAATACGCTTGCCAGCCCGCGCATCCGTGCACGTAACAAGGAAAAAGCCAAGGTGCTGATCGGCAGCAAGCTGCCGGTCATTACCAACAGCGTGACGCCCACGGCGAGCGGCTCCGCGGTCGTGACGGGCAGCGTGCAGTACCTCGACGTGGGACTGACCCTGGACGTGCAGCCCACCGTCTACCTGGACAGCGACGTCGCCATCAAGATCAGTTTGGAGGTGAGCTCGGTCCTGAAGCAGGTCGCCACCGCCTCGGGCACCATCGCCTACGAGATCGGCACTCGTAATGCCAACACACTCCTGCGCCTGAAGGACGGGGAAACCCAGATCCTGGCGGGGCTGATCCAGGAGTCGGATACCCGCACCGCCAATACCATCCCGGGCCTCGGCGACATCCCGATCCTCTCGCACCTCTTTGGCACGCATCACAGTGACCATGAGAAAGACGAGATCGTGCTGTCGATCACCCCGCGCATCATCCGCATGCAACCGCGCCCCTCGAGCGATGCGACCGAGTTCTGGTACGGCACGGAGACCCGCACCCGCAGCGTCCCCTACGGCGCCGGCTCCGCCGCCGAGGGCTCGACGAGCCAACCCGGCAGCGCCCCCGCGCCCACCGGCAGCGCGCTGCCGCCGGAGGTGGCGCCACCGCCCGCGAGCGCCGCCCCGGCCGCACCCGCGGGGAGCAGCCCGGGCGAGGCGGCGAGCGCCGCGGTCGCCAATTCGACCGCGCTCGCGGCAGCGGCCGCTCTCAAGGCCGCCGCCGCATCCCCAGGACTACCGAGTACCTCGGTGCCGGCGACCGTGCCGTCCAATAACCCGCCCGCCGCCGCAGCGGCCTCTGGCGCTGCCTCATCCGCCGCGAGCTCGGCGCTGACGCTGGAGGGCCCGAGCGAGGCGACAGTGGGCGAGGAGTTCAAGGTGACGGTGCGTCTCGCCACCGATCAGTCGATCACGCATCTGCGCTCGCAGCTGCGCTTCGACTCGAGCGCGCTGCAGCTCGTCAGTGCCAGCCCCGGCGACATGGTGCCGGCGGCAGCGGGCAGCCCCAAGGTGGACACCCGCGGCAGCGGCGCGCAGCTGGACGTTACGACGACCTCGGATGAGCCGGTGCAGGGCAGCGGGAGTCTGATGGTGCTGCAGTTCAAGGCGCTCACCGCGCGATCGGCGACCAACATCATGGCCATGATGAATGTACTGGGCGGCGCGGGCGCCGCGGTCGGCAACAGCTCCGCGCCGCCGCTGAAGATCGCGATCCAGGCCGCGCAACACTGAAGCCCATGCGCACGCGCGGCTTCACGCTTATCGAGCTCGTCATCACGCTGGCGATCGTGGGACTCATGGCCACCGCCGCGATGCCGCTTGCGCAGCTGGTGGCCAAGCGCGAGAAGGAGTCCGAGCTGCGCGCGGCGCTGCGTGACATCCGCACCGCGCTCGATGCCTACAAGCTGGCGAGCGACACCGGCCACATC
>Ga0137413_10000282_pt1 | contig 15705 bp, 19 predicted proteins | sample CZODoug2_1_16fun_FD_108280 | JGI IMG/M metagenome (GOLD analysis project Ga0137413, IMG submission 108280) | Vadose zone soil fungal communities from Angelo Coast Range Reserve, California, USA - CZODoug2_1_16fungal (Illumina Assembly) | ecosystem: Environmental > Terrestrial > Soil > Vadose... | reverse complement strand
TTGAGCCGCTGACCGGGGGAGTCTTCGGCAGAGTCAGGCTGTAGAAACCCAACAACAACGAAGCGATCCCGCACATCACGAACGTGTTGCGCAACGCCCCCTGCGCGATGGAACCGGATGAGTCCCACCCGAAGACGAAGCTGATACACAGGCCCGCGACAATCCAACCCACCGTACCCCAGACACGAATGGTGGAGAATTCGCGCGAGGGGTCCCGAAGCTGACGGAATGCAATTGCATTCACCAACGCCAGCGTCGGCATGTACAGGATCATGTAAACCAGCAAGAGCGGGTAGAACGCCGGGAAGGTTGCCGAGCGCGCTACGGCCAGCAGCAACACACCGCCCACCAGGTGGGTTACCGCGAGTACACGCTCGGCGTTGAAGTAGCGATCGGCAATCAGGCCAAAGATGAAAGGCGCAATGATTGCGCCCCACGACTGCGTCGCGTACGCGAGCCCTATCTGCGAGCCACTCGCCGACAGGGTCGTACCCAGGTAGCTCCCCATGGTGACGAACCAGCCGCCCCAGATGAAGAACTCCAGGAACATCATCAAGCTCAGCCGGAACTTCATGCAGTCAACCCAGGCATTCTTCGGTCCCCTGACGGATCAGATCTCACCCAACAGCCGCCGCAACATCACCTGGTGACGGCGGACCATCTCCACTGAGCTGAAAGGATACACGTCCTGCACCATGCGCTGGCCTTCGTATTCGGTCGCGATGGCGCCATCGTAACCGCCCTTCTGCAGCGCCGGGATGACCTGGGTCAGGTCGATCGCCGGATCCACACAGTCCTCGGTGAGACCCCAGGTCTTGCCGTGGATGTGGCGACACTTGGAAATGAAGGGCAGCAGGTCGCGGGGATCCTGCGGCTGGATCATGTAGGTGACTTCCACGAATCCGTTCGCTGCCGGGCCGGCGGACATTTTCGCGATTTCGACCTTCACCTTCTCCTTGGGAACCTTGTTCTCCCAGGCGTTCTCCACGTAGTGGGCGGCATCGGCGCTGATCGCGCCGTCCCGGATCATGCGGTCGCGATTGTACGGGTTGGGCTTGTTCTGGAAGATGCCGAAGTCCGGCACGAACCCGAAATGATCGGTCTTGTCCGCGAGCTTGCGCAGCCGCTCCACCAGGCGACCCTTGATGGGAATGGGGAAATGGATCTCCACGCCCATCCAGATGTCCTCTTTCTCGAGGTGCGGGATCGTGGCTTCGAGAACGTCGATTGGCGTACCGACGAGCGCGCGGATCCGCGGAATGCCCAGCAGCTTGGCGAGACGAATGTCGCGCATCATCGTCTCGACGCCCTCTGCCACACTCAGGACGTGGGTTTTGGTGCGCAGGCTGTCGATGAACTGCGTATAGCAAGCCGGATGCAGGTCATACTTTTCCATCCAACCGTGCCACTGATCGACCCACTGGGTGCCGGGGTTGGGGAAGTTGGGGACCAACATCTCGGCAATGAGCTCGAAGTGCTTCGCACCGATGTCGGACATCTCGCGCATGCAGTCTTCCACGGTCATGGCGTGGACAAACACTTCCTCCTGGTATGAATAAGTCGCGACACCGCGCCGGATTTTGCCAGCCGCCGCCGGCGGTGTTGCGGCGCCGGCCTTCCTGGCAGCCGCGAGCGTCACCGCCGACGCGGCGACTGCACCTGCGGCGGCCACGCCGCCCACGAAATCTCTGCGTGAAATCATTCGCTTCCCCTCACTGAACCAACGTCATCTTGCGGGTAACGACGGTCGGACCCTCGATGTACGTGTGGTACTGGCCGTTTTGCCACAATCCCGGGAAATCCGCGTACAGATGCTCCGGGTCGGTCGCGGGCAGGTAGGACTTGCGCACGACGATTCCCACCTTGACGGTGTGAATGCCGGGCTTCAGGCCGCCGGCCTGCGTCACCAGCAACGTGGCGGGATCGCCGAAACCCCAGCGCACGCTGTCGGCTTCAAACATCTGCGCGATGGTGAAGGTTTTACCGGCAACGACTATGCGGAGGTCCTGTTGGGGGACGGGCGCGCCGTCAACTGACAGGTCGAGGGAATGGATGGCGGACAGGTACACGCTGCGGTAGTAGGGAATGCGGATGTCGAGCTGATAGCCACTCGTCGTCCCCCCCGCCACCGTGTTCTTGAACCCGGTGTTCATGATCACGTATGGATCTTGCATCGCTCACCTTCGGAAGCAGATCTCTTATGACGCGCCGGAATGTAATCCATTACACCGCGGATGTCGAGCATCAGGCTTTGGGCGGTCGGGGCGGCGCGCCGGTGCTCGAGCGGATTTCCAACTTGTGCGGCAACGTAATCGACACAGGCGTGGTCACGGTGCCTTGCAACACTCCAAGTAGCAAACGAACCGTCTCGCGCCCGATATCCAGCATGGGCTGACTGATGGTGGTCAGCGCCGGCCGCATGTAACGCGCGAAGCGGATATCGTCAAACCCGATGACCGACAACGACTCCGGCACGGAGCGGCCCACGCGACTGGCATAGTCCAATACCCCGATCGCCATCTCGTCGTTGAAGCAGAAAACAGCGGTCGGAGGCATCTGTTGGGCAAATAGGCGCGCAGCCCCCGCAATGCCGGATTCAATGGAAAAATCGCCATTGACCACCATCACCTGCTTCGCGGCGCCATTCTCCTTCGCACAGGCCTGAACACCCCGCAGGCGATCGCGACTCAACGGACTGGCGAGCGGTCCGGTGAGCACACCGATCTGACGATGGCCGAGTCCGTACAGGTGACTCATGGCCTCATACGCCGCGGCCTCGTTATCAACATGTGCGCTCGGCACGCCGAGGTTGGGGCTGTACTCGCAACCGTTGACGATGGGTGCCAACTGATTTTTCTTCATTGTGGCAGCGACGGACTTGCTCATGCTGTGGCCCAGGAAGATCAGGCCATCGACCTCGCGGCGCAGGAGCATTTCACCATAACGTTCCTCGCGCTGGGCATCGTGGTGGGTGTCGCCCAGCATGACCGAGTAACCCTCGCGCAACGCGGCTTCCTCGATGCCCTGGATGATGAGCGAGAAAAACGGATTGGCAATGTCCGGTACCGTGACGAGCAGCTTCCGGGTGGTCAGCGTGCGCAGGCTCTTGGCGGCCGCATTCGGTGAATAGCCGAGCTGATCCACGGCTTTGAGCACGCGACGGCGCGTGCCCTCGGAGACTTTCTCTGGATTGCTGAGTACGCGCGAAACGGTTGCAGTCGAGACTTCGGCTCGTGCTGCTACATCATGGATCGTTGGCATCGTTGGGTCCGCTGGTGGCGCCGCGTCTGGCCCGGTTTTCCGCCAGCTTTGCGACGCGATGCACAAGTATAAGCCTTTGTTCGCACTTGGGCGTGAGCGCCCGTCGGGAACAACCCCCGGCCACGCCCCACGCTCGCACAGGCAGCTTGTAGCAGATTGTGTAATGGATTACATTCCTGCCATGCAAACTTCCCGCGTCATCAGTGACAACGGCCTGCAGGCCACGGCCAGCGGTTATCGCATCGATGTCCGCCTGCCCTGGTACCGCTCCTTGCCGGTATCGACGGTTGAAGTGGGCGAAGTCTGCATTGACGGCCAGGTGATCGATCCCGGCAAGGTGACCTTCGAGCTGGAGGGTCGCTCGTACCCCCTGGCCGACATGGAAAACCAGGTCGACAAAGTCTGGTTTGTGTTGGATTCGGCATACCTCAATGTTGAAACGACCCCGCACGGCGGCGGCGAGCACGATGTCAGCGTAACTCTCAACCTGTATCCCCCCTACATCCGGGGACTCAAGCGGGTTTCCCGCGATCGCAAAAACCTGCAGGCACGCTGATATGAAGCTCGGAACGACATTGTACGCCCTGACCAACGAGTACCTGTCGCGTCGCTACAGCTTCGAGGACCTGTTGGCGCAGACCGCCGCGCGCGGCACTGGGCCGGGCCTGGAGATTGTCGGTTTCCAGAGCATCCGCGGCTTTCCCGTCGTCACCGATGAGTTTGCGGCGCGCTTCAAGGAGCTGGTTGCACGGCACGAGCTCGTGCCGACCTCGCTCGCCATCAACGCCGATCAGGAAATACGCCGCGGTCGTGTCATGTCGGATGATGAAATGGTGGCTTACCACGAGCCGCAGATCCGTGCCGCGGCAAAACTGGGCTTTCCGGTGGCGCGTTATCAATATGGCGCGGGGCCGGATGTCATCCGCCGTCTCGTGCCCCTGGCCGAGAAACTCAACGTGAAGTTGGGTCTGGAGATTCACGCGCCGCAACACGCGAACCATCCCGATGTAATCGAGTATCGCGAAATGTACGCGAAAGTTCGCTCACCCTACTTGGGTTGGATTCCGGATTTCAGCTCGACAGCCCGCACGGTTCCTCCCAGCTTTCTCGAGTTCTTCTGCGCCAAGGGCGTGCCGGAGAGCCTCATCGCCATGGCCATGGACATCTGGCACGGTGAGGGCGATGCCTACAAACGGATGATGCAGTACAAGGAGAAGGCGCGCGCCGGTGGCTTCGACGATTTGCAACTCAACGAGTTGAGCCTGATTTTCCCGATGTTCGGCAAGCAGGAGCCGCGCAGTTGGTTGGAGCTGATGCCCGAAGTCGTGCACATCCATGGGAAGTTCTTCGGGTTCGACGCCCAGGGTAACGAGGAAGCGATCGACTACGCCGCCCTGCTCCCGTTATTCCGCGATGGCGGATTCACCGGATACATGTCGAGCGAGTGGGAAGGCCACATGTATTCGGACGCGGACGCGTTCCAGATGATTGAGAATCACCAGGCAATGTGCCGGCGAATTCTGGCTATGAATTGATTGGCGCGCCACTATCCCTAGCAGGGACACTGGGCGCGCGGAGCCGAGGTTCCCCCGGTCCCCAACGGCTGTGACTAAGGACACTGGGCACTCGCCGCACCGCGAGGCACAGTTATGCCATGAAAACGGCAATCGTCAATCCGCTGCGAGATGAGCCTGATCCCCGGATCGTTGGCGCGGTAAAGCGATTCGGCCTGGTGGGACTGGTCGTGTGTGCAGCGCTCGCGGGTTTAGCCCGCCTATTGCACCGGCCCTTCGATGTAAACATGCCCCGGATCAACACGCCGGATCTGGGTTCCGAACCCATCGCGCAACGTCGTCAGTAAGGCTTCCGCGCCTTCCGGACTCGCCTGGAACGTGCCGCCCACCGGCAGACTCCGCAGCGAGTCGTCCACAATCTCGATCTTCAATGTTGTGTAACGCATGAGCTCGTTGACCACGTCACCGAGAGGCTCATCCTGGAAATACAGGCTGCTCTTGCGCCACGCGAGCAGACGACTGAGCTGCGCGGAGTTGAGGGAGCGAATGACCTCGGCGCGACCCTGGGCATCGGCCTGCTCACCCGCTGTTACGGCGGCCGCGGGCTTCTGGTCTGTCGGCGGCGATTCTGTTGTTGAGTTGACGACATTGACCGTCCCCTCACTGACAGTGACCTCGGTGCCTTGCGGGCGCAGGTAAACATTGAACGCCGTGCCGACCGCACGGACCCAACGGTCACCCGCATGAACCCAGAACGGTCGCTGCGTGTCGTGGGCCACTTTGAAAAACGCCTCGCCGCGCTCCAGGTAGACCACACGCGCCCGCTTGCTGTAGTCAACCTGTACCCGGCTGTTGGTATTCAGATCGAAGGACGAGCCATCCGGAAGCGCCACGGCAGCCTGCTCGCCGATGGCCGTCTGAAAGCGGGACGCTTCCTTCTGCTTGTACAGATTCCAACCCACCGCCAGTGCGACCACGCTGATGGCGGCCGCGAGCGCGCCAGCCAGCCAACGCCGGGACCGTGAGGGGGCGGCTGAGGCCGCATTCATTGCCTGGCCAAAATTGACCGCCCGCACGATGGGGCCGGCTTTCATCAGCTCCTTCCAGGTGGTACACAGCTGGGCGTACGCCTTCTCGTTGCGCGCGTTGTCGTGCAGCCAGGCTTCATGGCGGCTGTGATCCGCGGCCGTGACGTCATCCGCCTTCATCCGCGCGAACCAGTCGGCCGCCTCGCGCTCGATCCTGCCAGGGTCCGGCAGTCTATGGATCTCACCCATGACGCCGCCTCGTGACGCTATAACGGGCGTTCAGATAGCTGTTGGTCTCACGCATGGCCCGGGAGATGTGCTTCTCAACGGTTTTCACGGAAATGCCGAGGCGTTCCGCCACTTCCTTGTAGGAACACTCGTGGAAGATCCGCAGTGTGAAGGCGGCGCGACATTGTGGCGGCAGCCTGTCTATGGCCTCCTGGACCAGGCGGTTGCGTTCGTCCCGGATCAGCCCCGACTCCAGCGACTCACACTCGTTGTGGTCTCGATATTCCTCGAGGTTGACCTGCGAGTCGCGTTCCACAGTCCTTTGATGGCGGTATTCGTTGGCCGCCAGGTTGCGAGCTGTGGAAAAAAGGAACGCGCGCAGCGTGGTGACCGACTCACCTTGGCGGTAGGTGCGCAGAAATGCTTCCTGGACGATTTCCTTCGCTGTTTCGCTGGAGCGGACGAAGCGTCGGATATAACTGTGTAAAGCCTGCCGACTCTCGGCAAAGAGCTTCGTGAAAACTTCCGTTCGGGACTCAGATGTCGTCGGCATAGCCGTGGGATCCGTTCCGGGATACCCTAACCTTACGGCGGGCCCGACGGCAACTATGCAAACCCGATTGGGGGTTTTTACCCCCCTCCGGTGTCGTACGCTCTACGCGAGCCGGATTTGAGCCAGGCGCAGAGTCCTGGTCAGCCGTGCCACGGCCAGCATTGGAATATACGACGCCCGGATGTGCTCTTCGGCGCTGATTTCATGCTCGCCGGCCTTCAGCCCGCCCGGCTTCAGACACGTCACCGTCGCAACCTGCCGCAATTCCCAGCGGTTATCAACCACCTCTTCCATCTCATCGAGGGTATAGGTCTTGCCGCCGATGGCGAACCGGATGTCCTTGCGGGGGATGGCTTCGCCATCCACGCTGATACGGATGTCCTCGATCTGCGAGAGCAGGTAGCCGCGATAGTTCGCCAGTCGCATCTGCAGTTGAAATCCGATCCGCCTGCCATTTTCTTCGACGTTACGGAAGCCGTCGTCGCAGATCATGTAGCTGCCGTACCCGAATACGTTTCCCGCCGCCATATGCGATCACTGCTCCAGGTAGTTGGCCAACATGGCCTGGTGCCTGCGCACCTGTTCAACTTCGTCGTAACCCATGTCGACACCGTGAGTGAGCCGTTGACCTTCGTACTCGCTCATGATGTAACCGTCGTAGCCGCCGGCAATCAACGTCGGCATGATCTGTTCATACGCCACTTCGGGCTCGACCAGGTTGCCGTTCATTTCATAGAACTTGCCGTGGATATGGAACGTGTACGGCATGTAGGTCAGGAGATTCTTCGGATCGTGCCAGGCCCACACCCCGATCTTGATACGCAACGCCAACCACCGATCAACCTCGTTGGCACCCAACGCATCGATCTTTTCCATCAGGTCCGCGGGAATGGGGCGGTCGTGATACACGTTGCTCAGATGGTCGACGACGCGGGGTGTTGCACCTTCGCGCAACGCCTCATCGATGACCAGATGCGGGATGTCCTTGCAGAAAATGCCGAGGTCCGGCATGAGACCCAGGTTTTTGGTGTTCTTGCGCTGCTCCAGCTCGATGTTTTTCTGCACCCACTCGCCGGTCAACAGATGCGGCGCATGCACTTCGATCGCGAGCTTGATCCCCGCCTCTTCCGCGTACGGGATCATCATCTCCACCACTTCGACCGGGAGGTGGAAGGTGAGCCGCAGGATCTTGAAACCGAGGGCCTTGGCCGTCTTCAGCAACTCCCGCAGCTCGCCGACGACCTCGGTATTGGTCACTTTGCGGTTCTTGTAGAGCTTGGTTTCGCCGTAGACATCGAAGGCGATCGGCTCTACGGAATACTGCTCCAGCCAGCCGCGCCAGGAGTCCAGGAATTCATCCGACAGGTTGTAGGTGATGCTGGGGTAACCCGGAATCATCTGGTCCGACAGCATCTCGAAGCCCCGGACGCCCATCTTCGCGGTGGTTGCCAGGCAGTCCTGCAGCGACATCTGGCCGCGATAATACTTTTCCTGGAAGCTGTAGATGGAGATGCCGCGCCGGATCATGATTCCCCTCACGGACGGGTTGCCCGCCCCATGTTGCCCGCCCCAAGCGGATGGTCATCCGCCCCACGCGAACGGCTACCTGCCCCACGCGGATGTAAACGATATCATCGGCATTCTGAAGGGGTCAATGTATCGGGGTCCTGAATACCCTCCATCCACGCCATCAATAGTAGCGACGCGACGCGCGCACTGTTACATTCTGATGAAGAGTCCGTCAGGACCGAGCATTTGGGGGTCGATGTCGATGCAGCAGACCGTCGCAGCCATTCAGCCCAAGCCGTGGAAACCACAGCCGTTCATGCCTGTGAATCCACAGATTTATTCGGAAATTCAACAGTTTCTCATTTACGAAGCACTCCTATTGGATCATCGCTGCTTCGATCAGTGGGCCGGTTTGCTGTCGCGCGACATTGCCTACAGCGTGTGCAATTGCTTCGGGCAGCGGCAGCATGATGGCTGCGGTGCATCGGAATATGTTGACCAGGGGCGGGACGCGCTGCTGCTGCGGACCGGCCGGGAGCTGCAGAGTGCGGCTGCCAATCTTCCGGCGACCCGGCGGTTTGTAACGAATGTCAGCGTCTCATTCGCACACTGCCGCAATGAGTATGACGTGGTGAGCTATCTGCGGGTGATGCATATCAGTCACGAGGGGTCGGCCAACTCGGCGTGGAGCGCTGAGCGGCGCGACCGGTTGCGGGCGACCGACCGGACGTTTGCGATTCTGCGGCGGGAAGTGCTGATTGATACCCTAGAGCCGGGGATCGCGCAGCCGCCACAGTTTTTGTAGGTGCCGGGACGGGCGGCTATTTCGCGAAATTCGGGAATGCCGGCAGCTTCCCGATGTCTCCCGTCTCATGCTGAATCACCACCGTCGCATGCAGGTTCTTCGCCAGCCCCTTGAACCGATCGATTGAGGCGAGCGACTGCGCCCGATCCACATTGAACTGCGGGACACCATTGTTCTCATAGTTCTCACGGAAGTGAGCGACATCCCCTGACAACAGCACAACTCCCTTCCCTGCCAACCTGACGAGCAAGCCGTGATGGCTAGGCGTGTGACCCGGCAGGCTCAACATCACGACAGATTTGTCCTTGAATACGTCCTTGTCGCCGTCAATCTCTTCCAGCTTCCCGCCACCACTGAGCCAATGCTCCAGCGGCTTCGCGTGCTCCTTCGCGAACGGTTCGGTCGCAGAGCGGAGCGCTGCGATGTCCCCTTTACCCATCAACAAGCGCGCCTGTGGGAAATGATGCGCCTGCCCGGTGTGATCGAGGTGGTAATGACTGACTGCGACGATCGCGATCTGTTCGGGTTTGACGCCGATGGCAGCAAGCTCGTCCGGCAGCAGTCGCGCGACCGTCTCGCCCGTTGAGCGCGGACCCTCGAGTGGCAAACCGAGATCCTCGTCGGGCAATCCTGTGTCCCACAACATGTAGGTATCGCCGTGCTTGATGAGATAACAACTCACAGTGAGGCGACGGGATTGGCCGGTGTAGGCATCGATGTCGGAAAAGTTGTTCAGGTCCGATTCCTGGATGGCGCCGCAATCGAGCCGCCACAAGCTGACCGGCGCCGGTTCCGCAGCCTGGACCGCCCAAGGAAGCATGAGCAAAACAACGAATGCACAGATCTTTCGCATATCTTATGTTAGCGCAATTCACAACTTTCGCGAGAGTCCCAGAATGAGCACTGTCACCGGCGGATGTGCATGCGGAGGCGTCCGATACGAGGTCCGCGGGCCGCTTCGCGATGTCATTGCGTGTCATTGCGAACAATGCCGGCGCACCAGCGGGCACTTTGTCGCCGCGACCGCTTGCAGGAGCCGCGCTTTCAGCCTGGCGAAGAGCGATACGCTGAAATGGTTTGTCGCCGTTCCCGGATTTCGACGCGGGTTTTGCAGCGAGTGCGGGTCGTCGTTGTTTTTTGAAGAGGTGGGCGGCGAGCGTGTGTCCATCGCCGCGGGCAGCCTGGATCAGCCGCAGGGGCTAAAAATCGCGGCGCATATTTTTGTGGCGGAGGCTGGGGATTACTACGCGATTGAGCCGGGGGTGCCGACGTCTCGCGGCGGGGAGCACAGCGTTACGCTACCGTAGCTGCACTACGACCGCTCAAAATCGCATTCCGCCGGCAAATCGCCAGGCATTTTGGGCTGAAAAATTCTGATATGGGTCGTACGCCACCCGCGCGAACCAACGCGGCCAGTCCCAGTTGGCACTGAAGGCCCACGCCCGGATATATCCCGCATCGCTCATGCCGGTCTTGCGAAGCAGATCGAATGTGCCATGTGTGTTGCCAACCGGAATCTTGAGATTGGCATGCCAATCCCGTTGTTGCGTATGGAATCGGTTGTCCGCGACAACAAATACAGTGTAACTCGCGGATGCATCGGACTGGTGCCCGACTCCCAGCGTAACGGCATCGTTGGGGTCGAAGTTGAGGTTGAAATAAGGTCGCACGTCCGTGCGCCCGAGCCCCGCGATTGCATACCAAGGACCGCCCACCTGAACGTTCACGCTACCACCCACGAAGCCGCGTGTGGCAAGTTGGAGTGACGGTTGCAACTGAAAGTATTCACCGAGGTTGATTGAGGTGTCGGCGCCCGTTCGGCCTTGAGTACCGAATGCCTGGTCGGTATAGACGCCGACCCAGGCGCTGGTGCCGTTGGCGCGCCAGCGCAGGTTGGTGTCAGTACCGGCGTAGCCTGAGTAGGTGTATTCGCCTAGGGTTAGCTTCCAGCGGAGGTCCTGGGAAGCCGAGCCGTCCGCCGCCGCGGCCGAGTCGTCTGGCGCCGCGGCAGCGGCCGCGCGGCATTCGGCGTTCCAACATAGCGTAGCGGCCAACAGAACCGCTGTCGGTACTCGCATTACCCGCCGAGGTCCTGTGGCTGCAGATCAATGGACTGCCCATGTGGCGTCCGATGCGCCGCGTGCTCCCACGCGCGCTGGTAGCGCGTCAACTCGGCAGCCGAGCTCGCGCCCTTTGCGGCCACTAGTGACTCGAGTGCGGCCAGCCAATGTTGGTAGTAAGACCTGTCAGCCGCGGGCTCGCGCTCGCTGGCGGCGATGTCGGCCTTCGACGTGGCACCAGCAGCGCCCGGCCCCACGGCACCGGCAATCTGCGCCCCAAGCGCCTGGGCCCACTCGCCCCACGTGAATAACCCGCGCTCGTGCAACAGCACGGTCATGGCAAATGCCTGCGCCTCCCACGGCTCGCGAAACACCGGTTCGGTCCCCACCCCGCTCGGCGCCCCCTGGGCACGCGCCGCCACCGCGTCATCTGGCGCCCGCTCATCACCCGAAGGTGCTGCATCACCACTCACGGCGCCGGCTCCAAATACGACTCCCACGCATCAATCGACACGGTTGAGGTTGCATCACAACCCTCCCCCCACAATTCACGCGCGGTGAACACCACGTTGTAGAGCCACTGCGGTTGCTCCCCCAACCCCTGCGCATGCGTGTCAGCAAAGACATGCGCCCCGTAAACGTGCGCAATGCGTCCCTTCTTCCTACACGCATATGCAGGCAATCGCGTGTGATGATCCGCCGCCGTGGCGCGAGTCACCACAGGATCCCCAACGGCAAACCGCGCACGAGAGTGAGTCGTCCGCAGCGTAGGCGTCCCCTTCGCTAAAGCCGCAGGCACATCAGCCGCCCGCAGCACACGCGTCACCGCCCGCGCGGGGTGGAGCATTGCGCCGGCGGCAACTTCGTCCTCGGCAACCAGGTCATGCTTCTTCAACAGCGCAATCAAACCCTTGATCCAAAGTTGGTAGTACGTCAGTGACTCGTAGTCAGAAAGCGTCTCCCGAACACTTCGGCTTTCATCGATGTTCCATGTGCCCGTGGCGCCCATGGCAAGTGTTACCGCCAACGCCATGCGCTCCCAGTCCGCGTGGAATAACTCGCCTTCGGGTTCAGGCGTCACGGCACCGTGTCCGTCTTGCCCGCCGAGGTCAGCGTGGGACAGGTAGGTCGTCATGGCGCGGGAGCCTTCACCAGCCCCGTGCCGATCATGGAATCGCGCGTGACCAAGTCTGACAGACGTTCTTCACTGAGATGCTCACTGCCCTTCGGCCGGTGGGGAACCACGAGGTAGCGAACCTCAGCAGTGGAGTCCCACACGCGGATGGAAACCGACTCGGGTAGCTGGACGCCAAAGTCAGCCAGCACTCCGCGCGGATTTTTCACCGCGCGGGACCGAAATGGCGCGCTCTTGTACCAGGTTGGCGGTAAGCCGAGGACGGGCCAGGGGTAGCAGCTACAAAGCGTGCACACCACCAAGTTGTGAATCGACGCGGTGTTTTCCAGGGCGACGATCATCTCCCCCTGCCGCCCGTGGTAGCCGAGCGAAGCGATCGCGGCAGTCGCGTCCGTAAACAGCCATTTTCGGTAAGCGTCGTCCGTCCACGCCTTAGCGACGACTCGCGCCCCGTTCCGCGGGCCAATCTTCGTCTCATATGTGTCGATCAGGACGTCGAGCGCGGCAGGGTCGATGTAGCCCTTCTGCTCCAGAACGGTCCGCAAGGCGCGGACCTGGAGCTCCATTTCACCAAGCTCGCTATGGTCGTCGGAGTGGTCGTGGTCGTGCGGCATGCACGAATTTTAGTTCACCGCCGAGGCGCGCGCGAACAGTCAGCGCAAAGCTGCGATTACCGCCTCCAAAGGCACGCCTGCAATCTCGACGACCTTCCGACGAGCCGTAGCTCCAGCAACCACCCGGACGCTGGTTTTAGTCACGCCCACTTTCCCGGCAATGAACTCGGCCAATGCCGCGTTCGCCGCATTGTCCACCGGCGGCGCGGTCAGCCGAATTTTCAGCACATCACCGTGCATCCCGGCGATCTCGTTCTTCGACGCCCGGGGCTGGACATAGACATTGATCCGCACGCTGTTCATCCGCCAGGATTATCGCCCATCAATGCAGATGACAGATCCTGGGAGCCACGATATTGATCCGCAAGGCCCAATCGACCCGCAACGCTCGATCGATCCGCTGCGCTCTACTGACCCGCTGCGGTTTCGCTGTCCTGGCCGCAACCACCTCAATAGCCGCGGCGGCCTCGGACCTCTCCCTGGGCCCAGCCGCCATCCAAAAGCTCGTCGCCGGGCAGCTCTTCAACCAGCAAGGCCGTTGGTACCTGATAGACAACGGCCCCTGCTACGCCTTTTTCGATCGGCCCAAGACTCACCTCACTGATGGTCGGCTGGTCCTGAACGCGCGCTTGTCGGCACGAATCGGCATTCAGATCGGGGATAACTGTGCGGGAACGGACCTGGTGTCGAATGTCACCATGTCAGCCAAACCGGTAGGCAAGGGTTCGTCCCTGACCCTGGATGACATCCGCTTCGATCACGTCGATGACAGTGCATCGCGGGACGCGATCAATGTAATCCAACAGATCGCTCCGCAGGCGCTGCCGAAGGCGTTCAGCTTCGACTTGCTGGCGCTGGTGAAAGATCAATCCCTCAACGCGGTGGGGATCCCCGTGAGCGTGACCCAGTTTCGGATACTCACCACGGAAACGAAGCGGGAGGCAGTGAGGATTACCTACGACATGTCATTGGCGGCGCCCTGACTGGCGGAGGCGGCTGCGGACCAACCATCGGCGGCGCCCTGACGGCCATGGGCCGGCTCAGCACGAGCCAGCCCACGGTCGGGTTCCAAAACAACCTCAGAAGATCTGGAAGGCCCTGATCATGGCAGGCACATTCGGCGTACCGAGTCCCGTCACGTTGTCATAGCCAGCCGTCGTCCGGTACGAGGTGTTCGCACCTTCGATGACCTTCGTCGGATCCGTATCCGAAGGCACCGAATTCATCGTCACCACGCGCACCCTGGTGGGATCACCCAGGTAACCGCGGAGCACGGCCGTGGGAGTCTTCGGCGGCCGCACGTCGATGATCGGCGCGTAGGTCGAGCCGGGAGCGCCGACGTTCAGCAGGTACAGTGCCGGATTCGCGAATCCAACAGCGTGCCTGTGCTTGTCGAAACGCGCCTGGTTGACCAACGCGAGTACGCCGGCAAACAGCGGCGACGACAGGCTCGTCCCACCCACTGCTTCCTCGCAATACTCGTATAACTTCGAGATCTTCACGCAACCGACATCGAGAATCGGATCGCCGGTGATTGCATAAGTCTCACCCACGATGAACCCGGTGTACGGGTCTCCAACCATGGATATGTCAGGCGTCACACGATGTGGTGACTCGAGCGGCACTACCGAACCGTTCTCCAACGTTGTGAACCCGGAGAGCGAGTACGGAACATCGGCTTGATAGAACGGAGCCAACATCGACAGGCTCGGTCCGCCGCCGGCGCCGCTGTAGAAGGCAAACGGCAGCGCCGCGCCGCTGGTCGTAATCTTCTTGCCGTTCGGCGCGACCGTTGCGTCGTTCAGGAAGGCGCGATAGGTGCCCCAGCCCCATTCCGCCTTCGAGCCCGACTTGTCAAACAGCGCGAGGCTGGTTCCGCCCACCGCGGTTACCCACGGGCTGGTGGCTTCCCACGAGCCGGAGGCAATGCCGTTCGCCGCAATCAGGTCGCCGTCATCCCCACTGGAGAACAGAATGCTCATGCCTTCGGCAGCGGCCTGCATGAAATACTGATTCTCCGTCTGGATGAAATCAGCCGGCAGCGCCTCGCCGTTGAAGCCGTAGCTGTTGGTCACGATATCGGCACGCCGGTGGTCGATGAAATCGTACAGCGCGGCGTTACCCGGATCGGTGCACTCGATTCCTCCGTAGATGATCTTCGCGCCGGGAGCCATTGAATGCACGGCTTCGAAGTCGAGCGTCTGCTCACCGTACCAACCCTGGGGCCCGCACGGATCGTCCGCCGGCACATCGAACAGACCGGCCGGTACATACTGCTTGAAGTTCTTGTTGGTGAGCTTCGGCAACCGGTGGTTGGCCGAGTAGCGATTCACATCGGCGACAATCGTCGGTGAAGCGTAAACATCGACGATGCCAACCGTAACACCCGAGCCATCCTGTTTGACATCATCGGCACCATAGGCCTGGCGTACCTGCTGCGGCGTGTAGCCACAGATCAACCAGGGAAGCGTCTTCGGATAAGGTCCGGGAGCCGTTGAGAGGGTGGCAGTGTGATCGCCCCAGTAGTTGCTGCACACCGGGCTGTTGATACCTTCCTGTGGCGGCGGCGGAGCATCGGGAGACGCTTCATCGCCAGCATTGACTTTGGCGTTGTAGTGCATTCCCAGACGAACACTCGTCGGAGTACGCAGTGCCGCGGTGTCATCGAGACCCGATACGTACGTCACGATGTTCGCGATCGACGCCGGCAGGCGTGGTGTTTCAACGTTGGCGCGCAGGACCTTGCCCTTATAGGCATACAGTTCCTGGGTCACGCCAAAGTGGTATTTAACCTGTGAGACCGAACCCCGCGCCTGGATGAACAAGCCGCTGTCGGGAGTGAAGTCGACGGCGAATCCCATCTTCTTCAGCTCACTTTGAACTTTTGCGACATCCGCCGCGGGCGGCGCGAAGCGGGCGCGGAAATCAGCCGGCGTCAGGTATTTGCCATATTGTGCGCTGTTCGGATTGGATTGCTCGGCAATCAAAGACTGCAGTT
>Ga0137413_10000281_pt1 | contig 15725 bp, 13 predicted proteins | sample CZODoug2_1_16fun_FD_108280 | JGI IMG/M metagenome (GOLD analysis project Ga0137413, IMG submission 108280) | Vadose zone soil fungal communities from Angelo Coast Range Reserve, California, USA - CZODoug2_1_16fungal (Illumina Assembly) | ecosystem: Environmental > Terrestrial > Soil > Vadose... | reverse complement strand
GGCTTATCGAATTTCTGGCCGGGCACCATGGGGTCGTGCCAGTACAGCACCTTCCTGCCGGTCGAGGGATCGACACTGCCCGCCTTCATCGCAGCGTGCAGGTCGGACCCCGCGACTGCTGCGTTCATGCCGGACATGCCCTTGCCGTGATCGATGCCGAGGTGATAAAGGCCATAGCCGCCCGCCCCGAGTACGCCGACTGCCATCAATCCGATCAGGATGAGTTTGAGTTTCATTCGGTTCTCCTGGTTCGTGGCCTATTGACGGTCCGTCGCCAGGTCATGACCGACCGGGATCAGGTAGTTGAGTTGAGCCCACAGACGAGCGGTCTGCATCGCGAGAAGGAGGCGATCGATGCGGGTATCGATCTCATTGCGGCGTGCATCGAGGACCGCGCTGAGCGTGCCGCTCGCGCCGTTATAGGCGGCCAGCGCCGCCTGCTTGCGCTCTGCGGCAAGTGGCACGAGCGAGGCGTCGTAACGGCTCAGTCGATCCCGGTTGCTCTGCCATTGCTGCAACATGGCGAGCGCTTCAGCCACGTGAGCGCGAGATGCGTCTTCACGTTCGGCCCGCATCTGCTCGATCAGCGCCAGCTTGGCGGCCAGTTCACGGTCCTGGCGCCGCGCCCGATCCCACGGCACCGGCACCGAGACGTTGAGCGACACGAGGTTCGAGTAGGCGGATCCGCGCTGACTGTACATCAGCTGCACACTCCAGTCCGGCCGCTCGTTGGCGCGAGCAAGATCAGCATCGGCTTCAGCCATTTTTTCCTGCTTGACCATCACCGCGATCTGGGGGTGATGCTCGAGTCGCGTTTCGAGGTCGGCGGGATTGAAGCGAACGGTGTCTGTCTCAGGGGGATCAGCCAGAGGTCCAGTCGCGGCGTCGCCGACCCAGCGCGCCAGCTGAGTCTTGGCGGAAGCAACCTGACCCTCGGTCTGGGCGATGCGGTCTTCGATCTGCGCGACCGACGAGCGGGCCGCGAACACATCGGTCTGCGATCCACGATCGCCGCGGTAGGCCGCGTCCGCGGCTTCGATCAGCAGCTTGGCCTCGTCGCGCTGGATGACGAGCACCTCGCGCATGCGCTCCTGATAGTAGCGATCGAGCCAGGCCATCGCCGTGTCGCGCTGCAAGTTGGACAACGCCAGTGCGCGGCGGGCCTCGGCGGCCTCGGCTTCACGGTCGAAGCGGGCGGCACGCGCCTCACGCTTGGCGGCGCGTGTGAACTCCTGCGTCACCCCGATCGAGCGCATGGTCATGAAGTCGCGCCCAACGCTGAACTGGTCCGGGCCGTTGATCGGCAGGTTGTTGATGCCTGCCGTCAGGGTCGGGTCGGGCAGCTGCCCGGCAGCGACCGCCATGTCGCGAGCGGCCGAGACGGCGGCGTCCTGCGCCGCGAGCTGGCGCGATCGGTCCTGCGCCAGGTGCAGCGCCTGCTCGAAGGCCAGTTGCGCTTGGGCGGGAGCGCCGAATGCGGTGACGCCAAGACTCAGTGTCGCGGCGATCGCAGAAGCGAGCGCGTGCGGGCGACGGCGCCTCGGTCCGCGAGTCGAAGGCGTGCCCCGATGTGCGGGGCGGGACGAACCTGTAAACATGAGATCTCCAGAGAACGGAATGATTCGGCTCGGCTAAGCGTCGGCGCACGCGAGTCGAGACTCGCAGGCACCCACGAGCGCTTCCGTGGCGCTGACCGACCTATGAGCTGGTCAGTGCAGCGTCGTCTGGACGATCAAATACGCAAACAGCAGTGCAGGATGGCGTGCGGCAGGCAGGCCACAGCGGGGGAATCGACCGATGCGGCGATTGCCGACATCGGTCGGAACGCCTGATCGTTCGTCGGCGCGACGACGTACAGGCTGATGAGCGCGATCTGCGGCACGGCCGGAGCGTGCACCCGGTCGATCTGGCGGCCGTGGTCGCAGTGGTTGGCGCAAAGCTCAGGGGAGGTCTTGTCCAACTGGCCGGGCATCTGATCGCAGTCCGTCCTGTGATCGGAGGCCAGGCTGGCGGTCTTGCCCGCCATGCTATCGCCGGCCATGGCCCCGCCGCCAAGCGCGGTCACCGGGAGCAGTTGGGATTGCCCATCGCCGTATGACAGCGCAGGGCACACGTATGCCGCCACCGCCAATTGCGAGAACAGCATCTGGCCGATCAGCCCCAGGCAGACCAAGCGCTTGAATGCGCGGGTCAAGGTCATGCCATGACCACCTTGGTAGGGTGCATTGCCGAGATTTGAGTATTGTGCGGGCGCGTCGGGGTCGATCGTGTGTGCGAGTCCAGAACTTCGGACGACTGCGGCGTACCGGCCAACGCGGCAATGATGGGGCAATCATCGTCGGGCCCGACTCGTTCGCAGCATCGAACCAAGACGTCCAGCGCGCTTGCCACGGCTTTCAACTGCGTCACGCGCTGCTGAATTTCTGTCAGCCGCCGCTGCGTGACTTCGCGCACGCGCCGCAGGTTTCGTTCGCCGCTCAGCGAGGCCAGTTCAGCGACATCATCCAGAGAGAATCCGAGCGCCTGAGCCCGCTTGATGAACTGCAGGCGCTGGATATCCGCTCGCGCGTATTCGCGAAAGCCTCCGGTGCGCCGGGGTTCCGGCAGAAGGCCGCGCCGCTGGTAGTAGCGCACCGCCTCCACGCCGATGCCTGCCGCGTCGGCGAGTTTGGATATCGTGAAGGCGTGAGTCGGCACGGGGAACTCAGTTGTCTGGTCCGGAGTTTAGCCCGATGTGTGTCCAAGCGCAACGGGACCCCTGGAGTCTGTTACGACTGTCGGACCGGGATATCCTTCCGATCATCCCGAAATGACGACATGGACGCGCACGCACATCACGATCACACAGGTTGCGGCGACGGGCATCATCCGGCCTCTGCGTCCGCCCCGGCAGATCCGAACGATCCGGTGCGCGGCATGATGGTGCCGCCGCCGATACCCGCCGGTTCTGCACCGGCCGCCACAATCTATACGTGCCCCATGCACCCGCAGATACGGGCGTCGAAGCCAGGCAATTGCCCGATCTGCGGCATGGCCCTCGAGCCGGTGATGCCGACCCTGGACGAGGGTCCGAACGCCGAATACGTGAACTTCGCGCACCGCTTCTGGTGGACGCTGCCGCTCACGGTGACCGTGACGGGCCTGGCGATGCTCGGTCATCGGTGGCACCTGCTAGACGCCGCGATCCAGCCCTGGGTCGAACTCGGGCTGGCTGCACCGGTCGTCTGGTGGGCCGGGTGGCCGTTTTTTGTCCGCTGGTGGCAGTCCCTGGTCAATCAGAGTCCAAACATGTGGACGCTGATCGGCACCGGCGTCGCCGTCGCGTTCCTGTACAGCGCGGTAGCCACGATCGCGCCGCAGGTCTTCCCGGCATCGTTTGCCGTCGACGGCAGGGTCGCCGTGTATTTCGAGTCGGCTGCCGTCATCGTATCGCTGACGCTGCTGGGCCAGCTGCTGGAACTGCGTGCGCGATCGCGCACGTCCGCGGCCATCAAAGCCTTGCTCGGTCTGGCGCCGAAGACGGCTCGCCGGCTGCGAGACGACGGCGGCGAAGAAGATGTCGGGCTGTCGCAAGTTCACGTCGGCGACCGCGTGCGAGTGCGCCCCGGCGAGAGGGTCCCGGTGGACGGAGAAGTGCTCGAGGGTCGGTCGAACGTCGACGAGTCGATGTTGACCGGCGAGGCGGTGCCGGTCGAGAAGACGGCTGGTTCGAAGGTCATCGGCGCCACCATCAACGGCAGCGGCAGCCTTGTGATGCGGGCCGAAAAGGTCGGCGCTGCGACGGTCCTGTCCCAAATCGTGCAACTGGTCGGCGCCGCGCAGCGCTCGCGCGCTCCGCTGCAGCGGATGGCCGATCGGGTGGCGTACTGGTTCGTGCTCGCGGTGTTCGCGATCGCGCTTGTCACATTTGTCGTCTGGGGCCTTTTTGGACCCGATTCGTCGTGGGTCTACGGCACCGTCAACGCGATCGCCGTGCTGATCATCGCCTGCCCCTGTGCGCTGGGCTTGGCCACACCCATGTCCATCATGGTGGCAACCGGACGTGGCGCAACGTCAGGCGTCTTGTTCAAGGATGCCGAGGCGATCGAGCGCATGGGGACGGTCGACACGCTCATCGTCGACAAGACCGGCACCCTCACAGCGGGAAAACCCGTGTTCCAGGGCGTCGTCGCTGCCGAGGGCCGGCAGGAAGATGAAGTTCTGCACGTCGCTGCGACATTGGATCAGGGCTCCGAGCACCCCCTCGCCGACGCGATCGTCGTCGAGGCGCGCAAGCGCGGCACTCCATTGGGGCCGGTGACCGACTTCGAGTCCTCGACGGGAAGCGGGGTGCGCGGGAGAGTCGATGGCCGCCTGACGGCGGTCGGCAATACGGTCCTGTTGACCGAGATGGGCATCGATCCAGGGCCACTTCTTACTGCGGCCGAGGGCTGGCGCGAGCAAGGGGCCAGCGTCGTCTACGTTGCAGCGGACGGACAGCTGCTCGGCTTGATTGCCATCGCCGATCCGATCAAGGAATCGACACCCCAGGCCCTGGCAACCTTGGAAGCAGCTGGCATCCGCATCATCATGGCCACCGGCGACGGCCTGACGACCGCACGCGCGGTCGGGCGGCAGTTGCGCCTTCAGGAGGTCCATGGCGAATTGCGCCCCCAGGACAAAGCCGATCTGGTCGCGCGCTTGAAGGCGGAAGGCCGGCGCGTCGCGATGGCCGGTGACGGCATCAACGACGCACCGGCGCTCGCCGCCGCCGATGTCGGCATCTCGATGGGCACAGGGACGGACGTGGCGATGGCCGCGAGTCATGTGACGCTGGTGAAGGGCGACCTGCGGGGTATCGCGCGCGCCCGCGAGTTGTCGACCGCGACGGTGGCGAACATGAAGCAAAACCTCGGCTTTGCCTTCCTTTACAACTCCATCGGTATTCCGATCGCTGCCGGTGCGCTGTACCCGGAATTTGGTGTTCTGCTGTCCCCGATGATCGCCGCTCTCGCGATGAGTCTGTCTTCAGTCAGCGTTGTTGGAAACGCGCTGCGGCTGCGTGGAGAGTAAACAACCTCGACGCTGCGGCGTGAGAAAGAGTCCGGCGCGGGGGACGCAACCCCGCCAGAGCGACCATGATTCGGCGGTGCCTACGCGGCAGACCCTTACGATCGTGACTTCAGGTAATCGTTGATTTGCTTGCCCCACTCTGGGCCTGCACTTGCGTCGTGTTCGGCGTTTTCAAGTACGAGCTTGTTTGCCGTTTCTGTGAGGGCGGTACGGTCGTAGGTCACTGCAACGTGGGTACTTCTTTCGTTTGGCGCCAAGTTGAGTGTAATGACCGTGACGAGCGTGCCGGGTACGACGTAGACGTACTGGATCCGGTTCGCCTTCAGATCAAAGGATGTGTTCACCCAAATTGCGTTCTTGTTGCCATGGGCCAACATGAAAACCATACCCTCCTGATCCTTCGCGTTCTCCGGCCACACAAATTTTGGATCCCAACCAGGCGCCCAGACTCGTTCTCTTTCAGCGCCAAATAGAGGCGCAGCAACATCGATCGGGGCTGCCGCGATAAATTCGAATTCCCGATGCGTGTGCAGCAGTCCTTGGGTGATTCCTGCGGACGGATTCCGCGGTTGCATCCTAAAGGCGGCTTGCGCCCGTTGCAAGAGTCTCGGCAGAAGACTCACACCGAGGCCCAGCACGGCACCGAGAGCGAAGGTCCATGCGATTCTCATTCTGATCTCTCTCTGAGCTTGTGGCTGTCGATGGCACGCAGCGACAGGTTGTAGATCTTCTTGAGATCTGCGATCTGCCCGAGGGTCTCCTTGGAAAAAGCCGCCTTGCCTTCAAACGCGTGCAGAACGATGCCTTCAAGCAAATCACCAAGTGAGACATCCTTCAGCTCGGCCAAGGCCTTTAATACTTTCAACAGGCGCTTTTCAATTCGAACACCCGTCTGTATCCGCTCGACGTCGATCATGTCGCTCTCAAATGGAATAATTAGGTACTATGGTATCTTGGTACATTAATACCATCAAGGATCCGAACGTCTGTCGGGGCTTCGGCTCCGGTCAGCGCGCGACGTTTGAGCCGCGTGTTTGTCGGCATTCGCCGACATAGAGCGACTCGTCACGCGCAACAGAGCGCCGACGCGCGTAACAGAGCGCCGGCGCGCGTAACATCACACCCTTTTGAGATGCGCCGCCCCGTGGAGGCGTGGACGCGTCAGGGCCAGATAAGGCAGTTGGTCGAGAAATTGTCGGCCGATCAGGCGAGCCCTCGAGCGGCTCCATGGCAAGAAGGGAAGCAATGGCGGATCGCGCTCCCGGCGGAATCCAAGCCCTCGTCGTCACAGTTCAGACCCGTGCCTGTGCCTTACCGCTCGAGTACGTCATCGAGACCATGCGCCCGCTTCCAATCGAAACGATCGCGGGTGTGCCATCGTTTGTGCAGGGAGTCTGCATCATTCGAGGCATTCCTACTCCGGTCGTCGACTTGGGCGTTCTTCTCGGAGCGCCGGGCGGCGCTGTCAACCGATTCGTGACGGTTCGCCTCGGCGACAAGCAGGTCGCTCTTTGCGTCGGTGCGGTCCTGGGCATTCATCATCTGGACGACGCGACGATGCAAGGACTGCCGCCGGTGCTCAAGGATGCGTCGAACGACATCATCGAAGCGCTCGGCACGCTCGATGCGCAGATCCTGATTGTGTTGCGAGCGACCTGGGAGGTGCCTGACGACGTATGGCATGCGCTGGAAGCGCGGGAGATGTCCGCGTGAGCGGAGCGCTCGATCGCGCTGAGGTCGACTGCTTTCGATCTCTTGTCGCAGAGCGCTTGGGCCTGTTTTTCGAGGATGGCAAGCTCGACTTCCTTGGCGACGTCCTGCGTCGGCGAATGGAAAGTACGGGAAGCGAGCGCTTCTCCTCGTATAAGCGGCGCCTGTCCTCGTCTGCGAGTGATCCGGAGGAAGTGCGCGCCGTTGCCGAGCAGCTCACGGTGGGCGAAACCTACTTTTTCCGGTACGCGGATCATATTCGCGCATTCACGGAAGCGGTCCTGCCAGACCGGATTCGGGCGCAAGATCGGCGCCGGCAACTCCGAATACTCTCGGCGGGGTGTGCTTCAGGAGAGGAGGCCTACTCTCTTGCAATTGTCATCAGGGAGGCACTGTCCGACCTCGCTTCATGGTCGATCACGATCCAGGGCATCGACGTCAACCCGTCCGTGGTGAAGAAAGCTTCGCGAGGCAGGTACACGACCTGGTCGCTGCGAGAGACGACTGGCGATCTGCGGACCAAGTATTTTTCTGCAAGCGGCCGGGATTTCCAGCTGGACGAGACGGTCAGGTCAATGGTCACCTTCCAGGAGCGAAACCTGGTGGAGGACGCCCCGTCGTTCTGGCGGCCGGATGCTTTTGACGTCGTGTTTTGCCGGAACGTGACCATGTATTTCACACCCGAGGCCGCCCAATCGGTGATCAAACGCATCGCCGCGTCCCTGACGCCCGGCGGCTTTCTCTTCCTGGGCCATGCGGAGACGCTGCGCGGGATCTCTCATGACTTTCACTTGCGGCACACACACGAGACCTTCTACTATCAGCGTCTCGAGGGCTTCGAGGCGAGCGACCCAGGCATTTGGCCGTTGGCCTCGGCCCGCGACGGCGCTTCCGCGACGCTGGTCCACCCGCTGGCTGCGCCAAGCGACACCTGGTTCGACGTCATCCGGCGAGCATCGGAGCGCATCGCGCATTTGACCGAGGCCAAGAGCGGCTCGCCTGTCGGCGCGGTCGCAAATGCCGCCGTGCAAGAAACAAGCGCCCAGGCACCGCTGCCGACCCCTGCCTGGGATCGAACACCCGCGATCGACCTGCTGCGCAAGGAAAAGTTCGTGGCCGCAACCGAGCTGTTACTCGCGCTCCCGCCGGAATCGAACTCGGACCCCGATGCGCAGCTGCTGCTCGCAGCGCTTCACACAAACCGGGGCAACTTATCCGACGCCGAGAAGGTCTGCCGGCGACTTCTCAAGCTCGATGAGCTCAATGCCGGAGCCCATTACCTGATGGCCCTTTGCAGGGAGCACGCCGGCGATCGCGACGGAGCGATCGAGCACGACCAGTCGGCGGTTTACCTGGATTCGGCCTTCGCGATGCCGCACCTTCATATGGGGCTTCTCGCCAAGCGTTCGGGCAAGGTTGACGTGGCCAAGGGCGAACTCAGTCGGGCGCTGGCGCTTCTGGCTCGCGAGGACACATCAAGAATATTGCTCTTTGGGGGCGGTTTTACCCGGGAGGCGCTCGCAGAGTTTTGCCGCACCGAGCTGCTCGGTTGCGGGGGTGGCTGATGACTGTTTCGGCGCCCGTGGCAGAGAAGCTTGCCGAACTGCGCGGCGCCTTCGACCGGACGTTCGCGGTAGCCCGCTCGTCAGACGTGGTCGACGAGACCGAGGATCTACTTTTCGTTCGCGCCGCCGGGGATCCCTACGCAATCAAGGTCAGGCAGATCTCAGGGATCGTTTCCGGCAGAAAGACGATCGCTGTTCCGAGCCGCGTTCCCGAACTGCTGGGGGTCGCTGCCGTCCGCGGCGGCTTCGTGTCCGTCTACAGCTTGGCGTCGCTGCTCGGGTATGCCCCGGCGAGCGACCCGGTACGAATGCTCGTGATGTGTGGATCCAAGGAACCCGTCGCCCTCGCCTTGGGCGACTTCGAGGGTTATTTCCGCGTTTCATCAAGGCAGATTCACACAGGCGAACCGACTGGACCGACGCGTGGACGCGTCAAGCAGGCCGTGCGTGTGGCTGACATCACACGTGCTGTCGTGGACATCCCGGATCTGATGGAGTTGATCGAGCGCCGCGTCGGCGCGCACCCAGTCTAAGGAGTGACGAATATGTGGACGATGGGAAGAAAGATAGCCGCCGGTTTTGCTCTGTCCTTCGTCTTGCTGGCCCTGGTCGGCGTCGTTGCCTTCCGAAGCGTCAACGCGCTCACTTTTACCAGCTACAAGGTCGCGCACACGCACGAGGTCCTGGAACATATTGCCAACTTGGTTAGCCTGCTGAAGGACGCAGAGACCGGTCAACGCGGCTATGTCATTACTGGCGATGAGACCTTCCTGGAGCCCTACCGGACGTCAGTCGTCGGTATCGACAAGGTCGTCAAGGATCTGCGGCAACTGACCGCCGACAATCCAAACCAGCTCAAGCGGATCGAAGAAATCGAATCTCTGATCGCGGCGAAGCTGGCCGAACTCAAGCAGACCATCGAGATCCGCAGAAAGGGAACCTTCGAGGAGACCGCGAAAGTCATCCGTTCCGGAGAGGGCAAGAAATTCATGGACGATATCCGCCGCATCGCCGATCAGATGGATCAGGAGGAAAGGCAGTTGCTCAAGCAGCGCGCCGAGGAGGTGGAAGCGGCCGCCAACGCCGCCAGATCCACGATCATTTACGGCACTTTGGCGTGCCTTCTGCTGGTCACCGCTGCGGGTGTATTCATCACCCGCTCGCTGGCCGGTCAGATCGGGATGGCGGTCAGGCACGTTCACAGCTCCTCGGCGGAGCTCCAATCGGTAGCCAATCAACAGGCATCGGGCGCGCGTGAGTCGGCGACCGCCATGAGCGAAATCAGTACCACGATCAGTGAGTTGCTGGCCACATCCAGGCAAATCGCAGAGAGCGCACAGCGAGTCGCTCATGTCGCTGAAGAGACATCTGCGGCCGCGCGCGCCGGCACTCGGACGGTTCTGGAAACGCACGAATCCGTGAGCGGCATCAAGCGCCAGGTGGATCTCATTGTGGTTCACATGCTCGATCTGGGAAAGAAATCGCAGCAAATCGGCGGCATTCTGGAGATCATCAACGAATTGGCCGAGCAGACCAATATCCTTGCCATCAACGCGACGATCGAGTCGGCCGGAGCTGGCGAGTCGGGAAAGCGATTTGGGGCGGTTGCGGACGAAATTCGTAAGCTCGCCGATCGCGTGGGCGGGTCGACGAAGGAGATTCGAACACTCATCGAGGAAGTCAGAGCTGCTGTCAACGCGACGGTGATGGCAACCGAGGGGGGGACCAAGGCGGTTGACCTCGGTGCTCGACAGTTCGGGCAAGTCACCGATGCACTGAACCAAATAACGGCGTTGTTGGGGACCACGACCGAAGCGGCGAGGGAGATCGAGCTCAGCACAAAACAGCAGTCCACGGCAGTGGAGCAAGTGAACGTGGCGATCTCGAACGTTGCGAAGGCGACCAAGGAAACGGAGGCCAGCTCGACCCAGACGCTCCAGACGGCCACGCAGCTCAGCGGCCTCTCGCGCGACCTGACCCGACTCATTCAGTCGACCGCGGCTGCATGACGAATGGCGAAAGACCAATACAAGTATTACCGACTCGAGGCTCGTGAGCTGCTCGAGGGACTTAACCAGGGTGTGCTCGAGCTCGAGAAAGGCAACCGCGGAAAGGATCTGGTCGGGCGAATCCTGCGTCTGACGCACACGCTCAAAGGCGCCTCGCGCATCGTCAAGCAACCGGGGATCGCCGAGCTGGCCCACGCCATCGAAGATGCGTTTGCGCCTTTGCGCGAGGAGCGCGGCGACGTTCCGCAACAGAGCATCAACCAGGTGCTCGCCTTGCTCGATACGATCGCCGCTCAGGTTGCGCAGCTCGAGCCCGCGCGGACGGAGGCAGCGGCAGCAACAGCGCCACCCGTTATCGAAGAAGCCTTCGAGACAGTCCGGGTGCAAGTCGAGGAGATCGACGCGCTGCTCGATAGCGCGTCGGAGGCCTCGGTCCAGCTCTCCGCGTTGCGACACGAGTTTGCAGGCGCTGCGCGGGCACGGGAGCTCGCCGCCACACTCTTCGAAAGCCTGTCGCAGCGCCGGAATATGGAAGCAGGCGGCGGTGGTTTGGTGCACGCCAATGCGAAGGCCCTTGCATCGGCGGAGGAGCTTCGTGCTGACTTGACGCGCCTTGAGCGGAGCCTCATGGCGGGCGTCGACCGGCTCGACGCCGAGCTTGTGCAGGTGCGCGATGGCAGCAATCGCCTGCGGCTGCTGCCGGCAGCCAGTATCTTTGCGTTGCTCGAGCGCGCCGTGCGCGACGCCGCGCAAACCCTTCGCAAGGATGTCTCGTTCGAGTCTTTCGGGGGTGACCATCGCCTCGACGCGCACATACTTGCAGCGCTGCGAGACGCCTTGCTGCATGTGGTTCGCAACGCGGTGGCCCATGGCGTCGAATCACCCACTGAGCGGGTGGCGGCAGGCAAGCCCATCCAGGGTCACGTCGAGCTGCGCGTCGAACGACGGGAAAACAAGATGCTGTTCATCTGTCGTGACGACGGACGGGGTATCGACCTTGAAGCGGTTCGTCGGGCCGCGGTAGGCCGCGGTCTGGTGGCGAGCTCGGATGCAAGCTCACTCGGATTGCATGAGGCGGTTCGGATCCTCATGAAAGGGGGAGTCACTACGATGGGCGCGGTTGACCAGGTTTCGGGTCGCGGAATCGGGTTAGACGTTGTCCGGGAGACTGCGGCGCGGCTCAAGGGTGAAGTCACTGTGCACAGCGAGCCTGGCAAGGGCACGTCCATGGAAGTATCGGTTCCGGTTTCGATTTCCTCCGTCACTGCATTGGCTATCGATGCGGGCGGTGCGGTGGCCTCCTTGCCTCTGGGTGCGGTTCGAAGGGCTTTGCGCGTTGCGGATTCCGAGATTGTTCGCTCGGCCGAGAAGACCTCGATTGTCTATGGCGGCCAAGTCATCCCCTTTCTGCCGCTGGCCAGCGCGCTCAGCAAAAGGGCGGTCGCCGACCGAAGGCGGCAAGCCTGGTCGGTGGTGGTCGTCGAGGCGGCCTCCGGCGTGGCGGCTATCGGAGCCGACCGGCTTCTCGGTGCGACCAACATCGTCGTCAGGCCACTGCCGCCGTCGGCCGCGGTCGAGCCGGTCGTTGCCGGAGCTTGCCTGGACGCCGAGGGCAATCCCCAGCTGGTTCTCGACCCCGAAGGGCTGGTCGCCGCAGCCTGCTTCGGGCAGGCACCGGTCGTCGAGGCCACCTCGTTTGAACGTCCTCCAGTGCTTATCATTGATGATTCGCTTACGACTCGGATGCTCGAGCAGAGCATTCTCGAATCCGCGGGCTATCAGGTGGACCTCGCGACCTCGGGTGAGCAAGGCCTGCTCAAGGCACGTGAAAGGCAATACGGCCTGTTTCTGGTCGATGTCGAGATGGAGGGAATGGATGGTTTCGAGTTCGTAGCGCGCACGCAGGCCGATGACCTGCTCCGCGCAATTCCCTCGATCATGGTCACGTCGAGAGGGGCCGAGGAAGACCGTCGGCGAGCGGAGCGGGCCGGAGCGCGGGCGTACGTTCTGAAGGGGGAATTCGATCAGGGCTCGCTGCTTCGGATGATCCGGGAGTTCATTGGTTAGCGATATGTCGATCACACGTGTACTGGTCGTTGAAGATTCACTCACCACGCGCAAGTACCTGGTTGAAGTCCTGGCGTCGAAGCCTGAGTTCGCGGTGGTTGGAGAAGCCGAGGACGGCAAGCAGGCCATCGAGCTGTGCCGAACCCTGCGACCGGACGTCGTCACGCTCGACATGATGCTGCCGGCCATGAGCGGCGTCGCAGTGACCGAGTACATCATGGCCTACTGTCCGACTCCGATACTGATCGTTTCCGCATCCACCAATCGTGGCGAGCTCTACAAGACCTACGATGCCCTTGCGGCAGGTGCCGTCGACGTGCTCGAGAAACCGGAAGGCAACGACACAGGTGGTGACTGGGAACGCACCTTCATTTCCGCCGTCAAGATCGTGTCCAAGATCCGCGTCATCACTCACGTTCGCGCAAAGCTCAGTCCGTCGCCGCGGATTCCAGAATGTGGCGCAGGCGTCGGAACCCGCGGCGGCGCGACGCGCAAGAACATTGTTGCGATTGGAGGATCCACCGGCGGGCCTGCCGCGGTGGTGGATATTCTGCGCGGACTTCCAACCGGGTTCGAAATTCCCATTCTCCTGGTGATTCACCTCGGCGCTCCTTTCGGCAGTGCATTTACGGAGTGGCTCGACGGCCAGTCGAGGCTGCGAGTACGCCACGCGCGAGAGGGCGAGCCGCTGCCAGCCGTCGGGGAAGCGGGTGTGGTCATGGCTCCACCCGGTCTGCACCTGCTGGTCGAAAACGGACGGCTCAGACTCACGTCCGATGCCGAGCGCAATTCGTGTCGGCCATCGGTCGACGTGCTTTTCGAATCGCTCGCGAAACAGCATGGGAGCCAGACCATCGCCTGCCTTCTGACCGGAATGGGCCGGGATGGCGCCCGGGGATTGCTCGCGCTGCGGCACGCTGGTGCTCTGACGATTGCCCAGGACGAGACGTCTTCGGTCATCTTTGGCATGCCCAGAGAAGCGATCGAGATAGGGGCAGCGGATCGAGTCCTTCGCCTTGACGAAATTGCCCCGGCCCTGGCTGCGGCGGGTGCGCGTCCGAACTAGGGGAGAGGCCTTGAAGCCGAGTGTCCTCATCGTGGACGACAGCCTCACCGTCCGTATGGACCTGGCCGAGGCCTTCGAGGCGGGAGGATTTGCAAGCACGCTTTGTGCCTCCGTGACCGAGGCGCGAATCGCGCTCTCGAAAGGCCCTTTCGCCCTCCTGGTCCTCGACGTCCTGCTGCCCGACGGCGATGGGATCGATCTTCTTCGAGAGATCAGGAGCCACTCTGCAACGGTTCGCACTCCGGTCATGCTGCTGTCCTCCGAAGCCGAGGTGAGCGACCGCATCAGAGGGATGACAACGGGTGCGGACGAATACGTGGGCAAACCGTACGACCAGTCATACGTCGTGGCGCGAGCCCTGGAGCTGGTGCGCGAAAAAGAGCCCGAGAACAAGCTCGCCCAGGTGGCAACCGTCCTGGTGATTGACGACAGCCCTACTTTTCGCGAGGAACTGAGGGCTCTGTTTGAGAAATCCGGATATGAGGTCGTGACCGCGGGCACCGGGGAGGAAGGCCTGAGGGTCGCCGTGGATGTGCGTCCCACGGTCATCGTGGTCGATGGCGCACTTCCCGGAATCGATGGTCCAACGGTCATCCGTCGCGTCAGGGCCGATGCCGCCCTTCGCACCACGCCGTGCGTCCTGTTGACCGCGTCGGAAGAACCAAGCGGCGAACTCATGGCGCTGGATGCCGGGGCCGATGCCTATGTCCGAAAGGAAGAGAGCACGGACATCATCCTCGCGCGTGTCAGCGCCGTCATGCGGTCCGCGAGGGGTCGTCCTGATGCGGGAATGACGTCCAGTCTTCTCGGGCCAAAGAGGATTCTGACAGTCGATGACAGCCTGACGCATCTGCATGAGGTTGGCGACCAATTGCGGCAAGAAGGCTACGACGTGATCCCGGCCCGTTCGGGAGAGGAGGCCATCGAGCTGCTGGCGGTTCAGTCGGTGGACTGCATCCTGCTCGACCTCGTGATGCCCGGGCTTTCCGGGCAAGAAACCTGCCGGCGCATCAAGGCATCGGCACAGTGGCGCGATATACCATTGATCATGCACACCGGCCTCGAAGAACAGGCCGCGATGATCGAAGGGATCAACGCGGGCGCCGACGATTACATTGCAAAATCGAGCGATTCGCAGGTTCTTTGCGCAAGGGTTCGAGCTCAACTTCGACGAAAGCAGTTCGAGGACGAGCACCGAAATTTCCGCGAGCAGTTGTTGCAGAAGGAGCTGGAAATCGCTACGGCGAACGCCGCTCGAGAGCTCGCGGAGACGCGCTCGGCTTTCGTCGAGGAACTGGAGCGCAAGAACGGCGAGCTCGAGGCCTTCAGCTACTCGGTATCGCACGATCTGCGAACGCCGCTTCGCAGTATCGGCGCGTACAGCCGATTGCTGCTTGAAGAGCACGCGGGCGGGCTCGACGCGGAGGCGCAAGACTTCCTGCTCCAGGTATGCAAGTCCGCGCAACGCATGAGCGAGATCATCGATGACCTTTTGTCACTCGCGCGGGTTGGCCAGGCAGACCTGAATCGTGGCTGGATCAGTCTTTTCAGCATGGCTCGTGAAGTTGTCGAGGAACTCAGGAAGAAGGAGCCCGACCGACAGGTTACTTTGCACATCGAGGAACCGCTGACGGTGCATGCAGACGGCCGGCTCATGCGCGTTGCACTGGAAAACCTGCTTGGCAACGCATGGAAGTTCACGGCGAAGGTATCGGATGCGCGCATCGTCGTGGGAGCCGCGCCGGAAGATGGAGGCACGGCATTCTTCGTTCGTGACAACGGGGCCGGTTTTGATATGAGGCATGCCAAGAACCTGTTCCAGGCGTTCCAGCGGCTACACACCGAATCGGAGTTCCCGGGCATAGGAATTGGGCTCGCGACGGTCAAGCGCATCGTCGATCGTCACGGCGGGCGCATCTGGGCCCAGGGCGTCGTCGACCAGGGTTCAACGTTCTATTTCACGATTTCTCCTTCAAAGGCTGGAGGTCACGGATGACAACTTGCCTGGATCATCCGATCGCCGAGTACGCATAATGTGTATTATGTCAACTTATTGATTCGGCGAGCCAGGACAAGCGGCAATTGGGCCTGCCCCGTCCGCGATAGCAACCGACTACCTCCCCGCACGTTTGGCGCATCCAGCTATTGTTTCAGCGCGGCCAAACCCTCCGGTGTCATCGGTGGCGAGCCCTCACGCGGCGGCATGCTCTCATTCGCGGCTGGCCGAGTCGCGATGAAAGAGTCGGTTGCTTCGAG
>Ga0137413_10000271_pt1 | contig 15794 bp, 11 predicted proteins | sample CZODoug2_1_16fun_FD_108280 | JGI IMG/M metagenome (GOLD analysis project Ga0137413, IMG submission 108280) | Vadose zone soil fungal communities from Angelo Coast Range Reserve, California, USA - CZODoug2_1_16fungal (Illumina Assembly) | ecosystem: Environmental > Terrestrial > Soil > Vadose... | reverse complement strand
TAGATAGTATAGTTTTGATAAGTTCTGTGCATGACGGTCTCCTTGCGCCAGCTCGAGTACTTCGTGACCGTGGTCGACGAGGGCTCGTTCACCCGCGCAGCGGACGCGCTGCACGTCAGCCAGCCAGGCCTGTCCCACCAGATCCTCGCGCTGGAACGCCAGCTGGGCGGTCCGCTGCTCGAACGCCTGCCGCGAAAGATCCGTCTCACCCCAGCCGGGCGAACCGTGCTCCCCCACGCCCGGGCCAGCCTGGCCCACGCGCAGCGGGTCAGCAGCGCCGCCAAAAGGGCCTCCGGCGTCGTCGCCGGCGAGCTGCACATCGGCACGTTGTTCTCCATCAGCGTCGGCGTGCTGCCGTCCGCCCTGGCCGCGCTGCGACGCGACTATCCCGAGATACGTGCCCACCTGGTCGAGTTCCGGCACACCCACGACCTCATCGCGGCCATGGACGCGGGCCTGGCCGACCTCGCGGTAGGACCGGTCCCGCTGGAGTGGGAGGGGCCCATCCTGCCGATCGGTGTCGAGGAGTTCGTCGTCGTCGGCGCAAGCGGTGACGACTCGCTGGCCGGCCAGTCCCAAGTGCGCATGGCCGATCTCGCAGACCGCGAGTTCGTGCACTTCACCGCACACAGCGGCCTGTCGGACCACCTGAATCAGGCATGCTCTTCCGCCGGCTTCCAACCCAAGATCTCGCTACGCACCGAACAGGGCCCGTCCGCCATCAACATGGCCCGGGCCGGCCTCGGGCTCACCCTCGTGCCCAGCAACATCATCCCGCCAGGTTTCGACGGACTAGTGCTCCGGCCCGACCCGCCCGTCAACCGCGAGCTGTGCGTATACACCCGAGTCCGCCCAGACCCGGTCACCGCCGCGTTCGTCACGGCCATCGCCGACCAGGCCACTATCGCGCCGCAGCATTTGCTGCGGTGACTTGAGTAGTCGATGCGTCACGCTGAGCGAACCAAGCATGGGGCGGCGGACGCACTAATCGACTCCGTGGACATGGCCGATCGGAGGTTGCCCCGAGTAAGCTCGCCCGGTGGCCGAGTGGCCGCTGGTGGGCCGGCGCAAAGAGCTCTCGCGGTTGAACGAGGCTGTGGTCGCAGGACGCGGGGCGGTAATCACCGGCCCGGCCGGGGTGGGCAAGACGACCCTGGCCATGACCGGCGTGGAGTTGGCCCGGGGGCGCGGGATGTCCCTGGCCCGGGCAACCGCAACACGGGCGGCGCGCGGGTTGCCGTTCGGCGCGTTCGCGTCGTTTCTGCCGCCCGATCTGGGCGGTGGCCGGCTCAGGCCGGAGGACCTCGGTGAGTTGCTGCGGCGCTACGTCCAGGCGGTGGTCCAAGGGGCCAGGGGGCGTCCGCTGCTGGTGTTCGTGGATGACGCCCATCTCTTGGACGGAGGCTCGGCCACGCTGGTTCACCAGCTCGCCGTAACCCGGGCGGCCACTGTGCTGGCCACCGTACGGTCGGGTGAGGCGGCACCCGACCCCTTGGTGGCCCTGTGGAAGGACGGTCCGGCCGATCGCATCGAGGTGGGCGTCCTCACCGGCGCGGTAATCGAGGAGCTGCTGGCCTCGGTGCTGGGCGGGCCGATGGATCCGGCGTCGGTGCGTCAACTCATCGGACGCTGCCAGGGCAACCCGCTGTTCTTGCGGGAGCTGGTGACCGGGGCGCTGGAGAGCGGTGCGCTGGTCGAGGAAGTGGTCGGCTTCTGGCGACTGCGCAGCGGGCTGGTGCCCACCGGCCGCCTGGTCGAGTTGGTGGCGCAGCGGTTGGGCGACCTACCCGGCGCTGAGCGGACCGTGTTGGAGCTCCTCACGCTGGGCGAGCCGCTCGGCCAAGCGACCATGGCCCAGCTGATCGATCCGGCGGCGGTGGAGACGCTCGAAGGCCGGGGGCTGATCGTCAGCCGCGTCGACGGTCGCCGGGTGCAGCTGTGGCTGGCCCATCCCATCTACGGAGATGTGGTGAACGTCGGCATCAGCGCGCTGCGCCAACGGGCACTCGCCCGTTCCTTGGCCGAGGTGATCGAGGCGACCGGCGCACGACGGCGAGAGGATACGTTGCTGGTGGCATCGTGGCGTCTCGTTGGTGGCGGTGGCAGCCCGCGGCTCCTGCTGGCCGGAGCGACCGCGGCCCGGGCACGCCACGACCATGCGCTCACCGAGCGGCTGGCCCGCGCCGCCATCGCGGAAGGGGCCGGCTTCGAGGCCATGTTTGTCGCTGCCGAGGCCGCCCACTTCCAGGGCCGGCCGGACCAGGCCGAACATGAGCTGGCCGCGCTAGCCGCGGATGCGACCAGCGACACCGAACGGGCCCGTGTGGCCTTGCTCCGCTTCGACAACGCCTTCCTCCTACAGGGCCGCGTCGAGCTGCCACTTGTCGACGACGCGGCCAATGCCGTCACCGATCCGTTCTGGCGTGACGAGCTGCTGACCAGACGTTTTTTCGTCAGCATTGTGAGCAGGGGGCCTCGGGCCACGGTCGCGGCCGCCTCGACCTTGCTTGACCGCCCCGGCTCACGACCGCTCACCGCCGCGCACATGACGGTGAGTTACTGCTTGGCCCGGCTCGGCCGTCTCGACGATGCGCTCCAGCTGCTCACTCCACCCGGCGGCAGCGCAGTGATACCCGAGTCTGACGAGGCTTGGGACAAGTGGGGCCTGTTCGCGATCCGGGTCCAGGCGCTGATCTACGCGGGCCGTCTGGGCGAGGCAGAGGAGCTTCTCACCCGTGCATACGGTCGGGTAGTCGATCAGCCGACCGCCGAGGCGAGTGCCTACATCGCTGATCGACTCGGCATCTTGCACATCGAACAAGGCCGCCCGATGAGCGCTTTCCGCCGGGCCAGCGAATCCTTCACCCTGTTCCTGCAGCTCGGCCGCACGTTCCTGGCCCAGTGGCCGTATGCCCTCGCCGCACATGGATTGGCCCTGGCGGGCCAGGCCGACCGCGCGGCCGAGACGCTCGCCGCCCACGACGCTCTCGACATCCCGAAGCTGCCGGTGAACCAGGCCGACCTGCTTCAGGCGCGGGCGTGGACGGCAGCCGCGGCGGGCGACCTTCCCGCTGCCCGCGACCAGCTTGAAGCGGCGGCGGACTTCGGCGAGGAGGTCGGTGACCTGATCGGTGCCACCAGCGCGCTGCACGGCCTGGCCCGCCTCGGACGTGCCCGCCAGGTGGCCGCCCGCCTCGCCGCGTTAGCCGTTGACGTCGACGGCGATCTGGTGGCCGCCCGCGCCGCCTATGCCAACGCCGTCGCCGCCCGAGACAGCGAAGCCCTGGACAGGGTCTCCGTCGCCTTCGAGGACCTGGGCGCTCTTCTCTATGCCGCCGAAGCCCATGCCGAAGCCGCCGTCATTCTCCGCCACGGCGGCGAAGCCCGCAGAGGCGCCGCCGCTGAACAGAAAGCGGTGCGCCTGCTGGCCCGGTGCGAAGGGGCGGCTACCCCTCCGGTCCGGACCATCACGGCGCGGGTGCGCCTTACCCCCGGCGAACTCGATATCGCCCTGCAAGCCGCCGCCGGACGCACCAACAAGCAGATCGCCAGCGACATGCGGCTCTCGGTGCGCACCGTTGAAAGCCACCTCCAACGGGCCTACGAAAAACTGGGGATCTCCGGGCGCCGTCAGCTGGCCGAAGCGCTGCCGGACCAACCGTCCAGCTAACGCAACTAAGTAGGAACTACTGAGGACCGGTCACCTTCGTCGTGTTTTGCTGTATGCAATCGCGAGCAAAGGGCGCTCTCCCGCGACACTTGATCGCGAGTCCACCCGCAGACGACGGAGCTGCAATGCGGTACCGCAGGGTCCCACGCACCCGAGGCGCTCGCGCGGGTGAGCCACAGTCATTACTCACCGCGGCGTTGGGCCCGCCTGGTGTTCGACCGCCGTCTGCTCCCGCCGCGGTGCGTTTGGGTCGAGCTCCCCACGGCCCAAACGCCCCGCAGCCACGAAGGCCTCCCACCCGACGGCCTGGAGATCGCCCCACGCCGAGGCCACGTGGTTGAGCCGGCCGGGGCGCGGTGTCGTTCCCGCGCGGGCAGCTACCCGGCCAGTACCGTCTCGCGCCGCAGCGAGAGATCCTTGGTCTCCTTGAACGCGAAGACGACGACGAGTGCGGACACCACGGCGAATGCCATGAGGTAGTAGGCCGGCGCCAGGCGGGTGCCGAATCCGGCGACCAGAGCGGTTGCGACGAACGGGGCTGTCCCGCCGAAAAGCACATAGGCGGCGGTGTAGCCGATGCCGGACGCGCTGGCTCGTACCGGGCTCGGGAACATCTCGACGAGCGCCGGTACATTCGAGGTGCCGATCATCGCGACCAGCAGCGCCAGGATCGTGGCACCTGCCATGGCTCCACCGATCCCCGCCGACATGAGGGCAAAACAAGGCAGGGTGAGCACCGCGAACCCGAGGCAGGCGGCCAGCAGCATCGGTCTACGGCCGTACCGGTCGCTCGCGCTGGCCAGGAACGGGCACGCGATGCTGTAGGCCAGCATTGACACCACGCTGGTGAGCAATGCCTGCGCCCTGCTGTATCCCAGTTCTCCCGAGACGTAGGCGATCATGTAGCTGCTCATGAGGTAGTACGCGATCGCGTTGGTGATGCTGTAACCGAACAGTGTCGCGATCTGTCGACGACAGAGGCGTACCGCGTCGCGCAACGGCTGTTTGTGCACAGTGTCCGCACGCTCGAGGGCCTGGAACACCGGCGTGTCCTCGACCTTGGATCTGAGGTACAACCCGATGATGCCGAGCGGCCCGGCGAGTAGGAACGGCACCCGCCAACCCCAGAGGCTGAGCTGTTCAGGGGTGAGCGTGGAGGTGAGAGCGAACCCGATCAGAGCACCCGCGACGGTCGCCAAGCCGACCGTCGCGGGCACCACGCTGGCGAATCGGGCTCTTCTGCCCTCGGGTGCGTACTCCATGATGAAGGCCGACGCCCCGGTGTACTCCCCGCCGGTCGAGAAGCCCTGCACCGTGCGCAGCAGGAAGAGCAGGATCGGGGCCGCCAGACCGATTGTCTGGTAGGTCGGCAACAGACCGAGCAGCACAGTCGCGCCGCTCATGGTCAACACGGTGAGCGCCAGCATCCGGTTGCGGCCGACCCTGTCGCCGTAGTGGCCGAAGAAGGCAGCACCGATCGGCCGCGCAATGAATCCAGCGGCGAAGACCGCCCAGGTGGCGAGCAACGCCGCGGTGTTGTCGTACCGCGGAAAGAAGAGACCGGCGATGGTTACTGACATCACCGCGTATGCGGCGGAGTCGAACCACTCCACGAAGTTACCAATCGCCGTCGCGGCGAGCACTCTCCTTCGCGTCGACGGCGTCCGTTGTTCCACTTCGGCTTTGTCGCCCTGGTTCTCGGTGGTCATTGGCGCACTTCTTTCTACGCGGGCTCCCGTGTGGTCTGCTCGGACACTGCTGAGGTGCGCGCATCACGGTCCCGAAGTGCGGAGCGGCGAATTTTACCTGTCGCGGACTTCGGCAGTTCGGAGATGAACTCGATGTGCTGGGGATAGGCGAATCGTGAATGATGCAACTTGACGTAGTCTCGGATCTGCCTGGCGAGTGTTTCTCCCGGCTGATAACCGGGCGCGAGCCGCAACCACGCCTTGATCGCCTGCCCTCGGACCGGGTCGGGTACGCCCACCACGCCGGCCTCAGCGACAGCGGGATGTTCCCGCAAGGCGCTCTCGATCTCGAACGGGCCCACTCGGTAGCCGGAGGTCTTGATGACGTCGTCGGCTCTGCCCTGGAACCAGAAGTACCCGTCCTCGTCGATGGTCGCGTGGTCGTTGGTGCGGTACCACTCGCCGCCGAATACCTCCGCGGACTGCTCCGGCCGTCCCCAGTACCCGAGCGGATACTGCGGGTTCGACCGCGCACGCAGGCAAATCTCGCCCGGTTCACCCACCGGGACACGCTGCCCGGCGCTGTCCAGCACGGCTACATCCCAGCCGGGCAATGGTCGCCCCATGGAGCCCGGCTTCACCGGGACCCCGGGGAAGTTTCCGACCAGTGGATAGGACTCCGTCGAACCGTAGTAGTCGAGAATCGTCACGCCGAACTGTTCTCGGAACCAGTCGATCAGATCGGCGGTGAGCGGCTCGTTGGCACAACACACCACCCGGAACGCCTGCGGATACCGCTGCCCGGCGTCGGGTGCGGCCGCGCGCAGCTTGCGCAGGAAGGTCGGATTGACCAAGGCGTTCGAGACACCATTGCGCGCGGTGGCCTCGAGCAGGCCGATCGGGTCGAAACCGGCGGCCGGACGGTAGACGAACTGAATCGCACCGGCACGCAGTGGGCCCATCAGCTTGGCCATGGACCACGCCCACTCGCCAGCGCCGTAGAACACGTCTCCTGGCCGCAGGTCATGGCACACGTCGAACTCGTTATGTCCGAGCAGCGTGCGGTGTGCATGCACGATGCCCTTTGCCGGCCCGGTGGTACCTGAGGTGTAGAAGATCAGGGCGGGATCATCCGCCGCCGTGTCCACGCTCCGGAACCCGGTGTCCTCGGCCGCGATGGCGGGATCGTCGACATCGACGGTGATACCGGTGAAATCGCTGGTCCGCCGGGTGTGTGCGGCCTCCGAGACCAGAATGCTGGTACCCGAGTCGGCCAGCCGATAGCGGATCGGCTGATCAGCCCACAACGGCGACATCGTGACCAGAACCGCGCCGGTCCGTAGCACGCCCAGGTAGGTCGCCGCGGTGTCCGGACGTTGGGAGAGCAATACCGCAACCCGGTGGCCCGGACGGACTCCCAGCGCGTGCAGTCGTGCGGCGATCCGGTTCGACCGGTCCCGCACCGCACCCCAACTCACCTGCGTACGCGTGCCGGTGTGGTCCTCGAAGATCAGTGCCGTTGCGTCGCGGTCGTGCCGGTCCGCGACGTCAACCGCCATGTTGTACCGATCGGGCACCGCCCACCGATGCTGGTCACACAGCTGCTGGTAAGCGTCGCGGGCAGGCTGATGTGGCGCCACCAACTGGTCTTTCAACGTCGACGGCCGGACAGGAAACTGGCCATCTCGCGTTGTGGTTCACCGGTCGAGTAGGCCGTGGCGTGGATGCTCTTCGCCGCGGCGATCGAGTCGACGAGGGATTGTTCGTCCAGTTCATGCAACCGCGCCTTGGTCAGCCGGACCGCGCCCGGCGGCAAGTCGGCCAGTTCCTTCGCCTGCTCCACCGCGGCGGGTAGCACATCGTGCCGCTCGACGACCGCGGTGAGCAGCCCGAGCCTGGCGGCTTCCGCACCGTCCACCAACTTCCCGGTGAGCGCGAACTCGGTGGTCTTCGCCCGACCGAGCACATCCCACATGGCCCAGATGCCGGTAATGCTGGGAATCCCGGACAACACCTCGGGCTGACCCATCCGGACCCCGGCGTGGCCGATGCGAAGATCGGCCAGCAGACAGAACTGGAAGCCGGACCCAGCAACAACTCCGTTGACCGCGGCCACGATGGGCTTCTGCACGGCGCGCATCGTTCGGAAGAGCCGGTCGAAATCGTCGATCCAGGCGTGCGCACTCGCTTCGTCGTCCGCGTCGATCGACGCGGTCTCGGCCAAGTCCTGGCCCGCGCAGAACGCTTCACCGGCGCCGGTGAGCACGATCGCCCGGCAGCTCTCCTCGGCGCTCGCCTGGTCGATCCGCTCGATGAGGGACTGGCGCATAGCCGATGTCCAGGCATTCAGTTTGTCCGGGCGGTTGAGCGTGATGACCGTGACCGGGCCGTGTCTCTCGGACAGAACCATTGTCGACAAGAGATCTCCTCAAGATAGCGGAGGTATCGGAAAGTCCTGGTGAGACGTGATGGAAGCAGCTGAGGAGACTCCGTGGCCAACACCGTTATCGACCCTCGGTGATATCGGATCGGTATGGTCCACGTCGTGGAGCTGCGGCATCTTCGCTATTTCGTGACCCTCTGCGAGGAGCTGCATTTCGGGCGCGCCGCCCAACGGCTGCACATGGCGCAGCCCCCGCTGTCGCAACGCATCAAGGACCTCGAACGCGAACTCGGTGTGCAGTTGTTCGACCGGACCAGTCACCGAGTGCGGCTCACCGAGGCGGGTGCGCTCCTGCTCGAACACGCGCGACCGGTCTTGGCGAGCGCGGACACGGCACGCGAAGCGATGCGCCGGATCCGGCCTGGAACCTCCGGCCTGTTGCGCGTCGGCGTGCCACCGGACACCGCGCCACGAACTCTGAGCACACTGGTGGCGCGGTTCTCCGAGCTGATCCCCGATGTGCTCCTGGACCTGCATGAGCTCACCACTGACGAACAACTGACGAGACTGCGCGAGGGCAAGCTCGACGCGGCGGTGGTCCGCCATCCGGCCGATACCGTCGGGCTCGAATCCGGACCGGTCGTCGACACGCCACTCGGCATCGTGCTCGCCACATCGAACCCGCTGGCCGGCGCCGATGAGGTTCGGCTACGTGATCTTGCCGAACACCCACTGGTGATCTTCCCCAGGGAGATGGCGCCGCGCCTCTACGACCACATCCTGGCAATCTGCCGCGACAACGGCTTCCTGCCCAGCGCGATCCGGCACGCCCGCAACCCGAATTTTGTGCACGGCCTGGTACTCGCCGGCCGAGGCGTGCACCTGAACCAGCAACCGAGCAGCGAACTGACCGGCGGCCTGACCTGGCGCCCCGTCGACGAACACCGCCTGACGTGGTCAACTTCCGTGGTCTGGATACCCACCCAACACACCGACGTGATCGACGCCTTCGCCCGCGCGACCCTGGAAGCGCTGCGCACACCCCGAACCCCCAGGTGAGAGCCCACTTACCCAGCCGCGCTGAGCCGGCGGATGCTGCCGTCACCATCACAGCCAACGAGCAGCCCGTGGCCTGGCACGGACAGCAACGACGGACGGCGAGCGGTGGTGCGCCTGCCCTCGACCGGGAAACCAACCGGCAGACCCGAGACGACGACCTCACGCGCGCCGCCGGGCGAGATTCGCTCGACGGCACGCCCAATCTCGTCGACCACGTACACCTGACCCTCATGCACGCCGACCGCGGCCGGGCGCCAGCGCCCGGTGACCGTACGAACGTGCCCCTCGGCGCGGACCATCACCTGACCGGCGTCCGGGTCGGCCGCCACCAGGATGTCCCGCGCCGCGGCGACGGCGCCAACCTTCGCCAGACCGGTTGGTACCGTCGCCAGCACGCGGCCGCCCGAGCCAACGGTCAGAGCCTCGCCGGTCGGCGTCCCGAGCACCGCCGTTCGCGGACCGGCCGGACCTAGCGCGCTGGCCGAGGGCAGATCAGCGGACAGCGGTCCCGAAACGGTCCGGGACAAGTCCAGGTCGAAGACCTCACCGCCCTCCGCGAGGCCGGCGTACGACGACTCGCCCAGCCGGGCTATCCCAACGATGTAGGGGTGATTGGCCAGATGTGACAGCGCCTCGCTGGAACCGTCCAGACCCACCCGCACCACGCTCATGAAGTCCGCGCACACTATCGACGCGCTGTCCCGGTACGCCATCCCGTAGGGCCCGACCAGGCCTCCCTCGCTGATCACCTTGTCAACGCGATCCACCCCTGCCTCGAACCGCACGATCCGTCCCGAGACGTAGTGCGAGACGTAGAGGTGGCCGGCCGCGTCGAAGGCGCAGTTGTCCAGGCCCCGCACAGAGGTCGCCAGCCGTGACCGCTCCCCGGTGGACAGGTCGACCGCGGTCACCGCACCCGTGCCCGATTCAAGCACGACCAGCCGTCCACGCGGGTCGAAGCGCACCGCGCTGATCAGGTCGAAGCCTTCGGCGACCCGCTCGGCATCGCCGCTGTCGGGGTCGACCGCCAGCACGTAGCCTTCGAAGAAGTGCTGCAGGTAGACCCGACCGTCTGGGCCTTGCTCCAGCGCGTTGGCCCAGTCCAGCTCGGGCAGGATCACCCGTGGCGTGCGCGCGGGATCCCGATAGATCTCGACCAGCTGACCTCCCGGCCGCATCTGGTCGACGAAAATCCGCCCGCTCGGCCCGACCGTCACGCCGTTGTTCTCCGGGCGCTGCTCAGCAACCGTGAAGACCTCGCCGCCCGGGCGGATTCCCATGACACAACCGTCGTGCATCGTGGTGATGTACGCATTACCCGCCGAGTCGAAGGCGACGTCGTCGGGAGTGTTGATCGGCGAATCGAGGGCGGACTCGATCCGCAGCCGGTCGGTCCTCGGGTCCCAGGATGAGATCTGGTTGCCGACCAGTTCCGTGATCCACAAACGACCGTTCGGGTCGAACTGGATACCGCACGACCCGAACGTACGGGCCGGGCGGTGCACCGTGTCCAGCTGCCAACCTGGCACGCAGATCGGGCGCACGTCGCGGTACATCTCATAACGCGAGGTCTGCGGCCCCGCTTCGCTGGTGAACAACGACAGCCACTGTCAGAACATGATCATGCCGCGCATGATGCGACCGTCGAGCAGGTCGTCGTAGCCCTCGTTGACCTGGTCCAAGGAGTACGTCTTCGTCACCAGCTCGGCCAGCTTCAGCTCACCTGAGCGGTACAGCGCCAGCAGCCGCGGCAGGTCGGCGTGCGGGTTGCAGCCACCGAAGACATTCCCGACGATCTCCTTCTGACTCAGGATCAGGTCGATGAGCACGACGTCGGCGTTGGTGATGTTCGGGTTGGCCACCGACGTCAGGCAGGCCCGGCCACCCTTGCGGGTCAACGCCATCAACGGCATCAGCATGTCGCCGGTCATCAGGCTGGCCGTCATGATCGTCTTGTCCGCCATGACGCCCCGGGTCAACTCGTTGACCAGCGGGATCGCCTCCTCCATCGACGCCACGGAGTGCGTGGCGCCCAGCACCTCGGCCTGCTCACGGCGGAAGACGATCGGGTCGACGGCGATGATGTTCTCCGCACCGGCGATGCGGGACCCCTGCACCGCGCTGGAGCCCACCCCGCCGGTGCCGACCACAACGACAGTGTCTCCCGGACCGACCTGCGCCCGGTTGACCGCCGCACCGAATCCGGTGGCCACGCCACATCCGACGAGCGAGGCAAGCTCGAGCGGGATGTCCTCGTCGATCTTCACGCAGGAGTCCTGATGCACCACGGTGTACGGGCTGAACGTGCCCAGCAGCGACATCCGCTTGAGGCCCTCCCCCCGGGCGTGCGTGCGCGGCCTGCCGTCGCTGATCGGCAGCCCACCCATGATCACGGCGCCGTAGTCGCACAGCACCGAAACGCCGCTGGCACACCAACGGCAGTGTCCGCACGCCGGAATGAAGGCCAGGACGACGTGGTCCCCCGGCACGAGGCGGGTGACACCGGGCCCGACCTCCTCGACCACGCCGGCGCCCTCGTGGCCGCCGATGATCGGTAGCGCGGTGGGCAGATCGCCCTTCACCGCGTGGTCGTCGGAATGGCACAGCCCGCTCGAGGCGAGCCTGACCCGCACCTCACCCGGCCGCGGATCGTCGAGCTCGACCTCCTCGACGCTCCACTGCTTCTCGCCTTCCCAGAGGATCGCGGCTTCGGTCTTCATACCTGGAATGCTCCTTCGCGGGCAGAGGTGGGCCGGGCGGAGGCGGGATCTGCCGAGGGCACGCGGTCGAACTGCAGATGCATTTCCTCGGGCGCGCGGTTGGAGATGCCGACGGCCTCGCGCACAACCGTCCCGGGCTTGATCCGGAAGTTCGTCACGCGCGCCAGCAGCCGATCGAAGGCGATCTCCAGCTGCAGCCGGGCGAAGTGCTGGCCGAGGCAGCGGTGGATCCCGAAGCCGAACGCGCCGTGCGGGTTCTTCACCCGGTCGAACACCAGCTCGTCGGGACGCTCGAACTTCGACTCGTCGCGGTTGCCGGAGCGCCAGTGCACGGCAAGCCGGTCGCCTGCCTTCATCGGGCAGCCCAGCAGCTCGGTGTCCTGGGTCAGCACCCGGCCCATCACCGAAACCGTGGAGGTCACGCGGAGGAACTCATCGAGGTCCTTGCGCTTCCACTCCGGTCGGCGCATCCGCTCCTCGACTCCGGGTTGCTCGGCGAGAAACCGTCCGATGTAGCTGATGGCACCACGGGTGGTGTCCAGGCCCCCCAGCATCAGCACGGTGACCACCCCGAGCATCTCGGCCTGGGTCAGCGGGCGGCCGCCCTCCACCGTGGCGCCCGCAATGCCCTGCAGGAAGTCGTCCCGATCATCACCGCCGTTGGCGCGCTCGGCGAGCAACTCCATCGCGATCTCCGCCACGCGACCGTAGGACTCCGGGTTCTGCGTGACGGCCACCGCGGTGACGGCCTCGATGGCGCGGGCCATCCGCGCCTCGTTCTTGTCGTCCAGCACGATCCGTGCCAGCGAGCCCGCCGAGAACGGGATGGCGAACTCCGAGACGAACTCGGTCTCACCGCGGTCGATGAACCCGTCGATCAGCTCGTCGACCAGGTTCTCCATCACGGTGCGGTAGGTGCTGAGGAAGGCCCGCGAGAAGTACTTGTTGAGGAACGCCCGGAAGTCGCGATGCAGCGGCGGATCCAGGTCCAGCGGCGGTAGCGCGACGGGAACGGGTATCACGCCCGGCATGGCCGAGCTGAATACCTCGGGGTGCTCCGCGACGGTGCGCAGGTCGTCGTAGCGGGTGATCACGTACATGCCACCGTCGAACTCGGTGTGCACGACGGGGCACTCACCGCGCGCCCAGGCCAGCTCGGTGTCGAGCTGTTCGCAGTCCTTCTCGTCGAACCAGTTCAGCTTGTCGAAGAACGCGCGATGGGGATCGACCATTACCTCGTTGCTCCTTCAGGTTCGTCAGACTCGGGAGGTGTGCACTACCTGCGGCTGGGTGAAGGCGAGCAGCCCGTCCACACCGTTCTCGACGCCGACGCCGCTCCACTTGGAGCCGCCGAACGGCACCGTCGGAAGCAGCGCCGCATGCGTGTTCACGAACGTCGTGCCGCATTCGAGCCGCTCCGCGACGGCACCCGCCGCGTCGATGTCGGTGCCCCACACCGATCCGCACAACCCGAACATCGTCGAGTTGGCGCGGGCGACCGCGTCGTCGATGTCGGAGTAGCGCAGGATCGGCAGCACTGGGCCGAACTGCTCCTCCTCCACGATGCGGGCAGCCTCGGCCACGTCGGCGAGGATCGTCGGCTGGAAGAAGAAGCCGGGACCATCGACGGGCCCGCCGCCCGCCGCGACCCTGGCACCGCCGGCGATGGCCTCGGCGGCCAGCGCCGTCACGCGTTCGTACTGCGGGCGCGTCGAGAGCGGCCCCATCTGCGTGGTCGCGCTGCCCGGCGGGCCGACCTCGATCGCCGAGGCAGCCGCGGCGAAGGCCTCGACGGCCTCGTCGTAGAGCGCATCCGGTACGTAGATCCTCTTGGGCAGCGCGCACGCCTGCCCGGTGTTGAAGAACGCGGTGCCGAGGATCTTCGGGATCGACGCCGCGACGTCAGCGTCGCCCAGGAGAATCACCGCATCGTTGCCGCCGAGCTCCAGCGTGACGCGCTTGAGGTCGGCTCCGGCCGCGGCGGCGACGCTCTTGCCGCCGGCGACGGAGCCGGTGAAGGTGATCTTGCGTGGCGTCGGGTGCGCGGCGAGCGCGCGGCCGAGGTCGTCGCCGCCGGTGACGACGTTGACCACTCCGGGTGGCAGGACCTCGCCCATGATCTGACCGAGCCGCAGGGTAGCCAGCGGGGTGAACGGGGACGGCTTGAGGACGATCGTGTTGCCGGCCAGCAGGGCGGGAGCGATCTTCCACATGGCGAGCCCGAGCGGGAAGTTCCACGGGGTGATGGCCGCGACCACGCCGAGCGGCCGGTGTGCGACCTCGATCAGCGTGCTCGCGTCGTCCTGGAGCACGACGCGTGGAATCTCCATGTCGGCGTAGACCTGCAGCCAGGTGGCACAGACCGGCACCTCGCTGGCCGCAACCGGAGCCGGCTTTCCGGTCTCCAGGATCAGGTCGGCCGCGAGCGCGTCGCCGGCGGCGGTGATCGCCTCGGCCAGCCGCAGCATTGCCTTGCGGCGCGCGTCCACATCGGATTGCCACCCGCGCCCGGCTGCCGCGGCCGCCGCGAACGCGTCGTCGAGCTGCACCGGGGTGCAGACCGGTGCGTGCGCCTCGACCTGGCCGGTGGCCGGGTTCACCACCTCGAGCGCCGACGGGCTCTCGACCGATGCGCCGTTGATAGTCATCGTGAGCATGTATCGCCGTCCTTCTCGTACGGGTCAGCTGTGACCGGTACCACGGGGGTGACGTTAAACTAACATTGTTAGGCTAGCGTGTGGTACCCCTGCATCGACGGGCGCGACCGGCCTGAAGCGTGGCTCCGCGCAGAACAACGATGGGATCAGGTGCCCGATGGTCGCTCCGGCCGCAGTACTGGACCCGGCGTTGCAGGCCTGGGTCGAGCATCTGACCGGTGGCCGCGTCGTCGGGGCCCGGCGGATGGACCGCTGGCGGCCCAACTTCTTCGTCGACATCGACGGCCCGGACGGCGAGCTGCCCATGTTCCTGAAGGGCCCCCGGGTGCCACCGCACGTCGAGGTGCGGTCCCGGATGCTGTCGGGCTACGGGACGCGCCGCGAGGCCGTCGCGCTCGCCGCGCTGCAGGACACCGACGTGGCCGTGCCGAGCTTCCACGGTTATCTGCCGGAGGCGGGCGCGCTGCTGATCGGCCGGGTGCCGGGCTCCGGTGTGCTGCAGCCGGCCGCCGCCGGCGACCGGGCGAGCCTGATGCGCCAGTACGGCGAGCAGCTGGCGGCGACGCACCGCCTCGACCCCGGCCGGCTCGGGGTGCGACCAGGTCTCGGCGTGTCGGCGGACCCGGTGGGCCCCGACCGGCCGGGCCCGCTCGCCGCGGTCATGGCCGACTACGAGGTGCTGCGCCCCAAACTGGAGCGTCCGGACCCGCTGATCGAGCTGGCGCTGTGGTGGTTACGCCGTCATGCGCCCGCCGCCGGGGAGCTTTGCGTGCTGCACGGCGACGCCGGGCCGAACCAGTTCATGTACGAGGGCGGACTCATCACGGCGCTGTTGGACTGGGAGCTCGCACACCTCGGCCACCCGATGTCGGACCTCGGCTACACCCGGTTCCGGGAGGCGCTCTATCCGAGCGGCGGGTTCGCCGGGTTCGTCGATGCGTACGCCGCCGCGTCCGGGCGACCGGTCGACCGCCGGGCCGTCGACTACTTCACGGTGGCGGCCGCGCTCGTCATGCTCGCCGGGATCAGCAGCGACGTGCACCGCCCGACCGCCCGCAATCCGGAAGCGCTGCAACGGTTCTGGTGGGACGCGCTCGCCAGGGTCGGCATCTGCCAGGTGCTCGGCGAGTCTCTCGGCCACCCGCCCCTGCGGCTGCGGGCGGGCGAGCAGCGCACCGGCGAGCTGACCGCTCCGGCGACGCTGCTGGCCGAGCTGCAGGACGGCTCCGGCCCCGCGCACCTGCTGGCCCGCACCCTGCTCCGGGCCAGCCGGCTGCAGCCGGACGTGGTCGACACATCGGCGCTGCTCGGCCGGCATGTCGCCGACCCGTACCACGAGGTCGTCGGGCTCGTCCGCGACCACCCGGGCGATCGGCTGGACGACCTGGTCACCTATTTCGGACAGCAGGCGCTACGCCGCCTGGACGCGATGGCCCCGCTGGCGGCAACGGACACCTGGGACGGCGCCGCGACGGAGCCGGACGAGGCAAGGCTCAGCGGCCAGCTCCTCCCCGCCTTCTAGATGGTTGATTCCCATTGGCTCGGGGTCGGCGTGGCGGATCCGGGACATGGGTGGAGGGTGCCCAAGATCAGTTTGTGACGACCGATCTAGACACC
>Ga0137413_10000270_pt1 | contig 15799 bp, 15 predicted proteins | sample CZODoug2_1_16fun_FD_108280 | JGI IMG/M metagenome (GOLD analysis project Ga0137413, IMG submission 108280) | Vadose zone soil fungal communities from Angelo Coast Range Reserve, California, USA - CZODoug2_1_16fungal (Illumina Assembly) | ecosystem: Environmental > Terrestrial > Soil > Vadose... | reverse complement strand
CCTGGGCCGCCGAGTACGGCCCGCGCGGCGTGCGGGTCAACGCGGTCAGCCCCGGCCCGACCCGCACCGAGGGCACCGCCGCGATGGGCGAGGCGCTCGACGAGCTCGCGGCGGGCGGTCCAGCCGGGCGCCCCGGATCTCCGGAGGAGATCGCCGAGGCCATCGTCTTCCTGGCCACCGAGCGGTCGAGCTTCGTGCACGGCGCGGTGCTGCCGGTCGACGGCGGGCGGGTCGCCGTCTAGCACCTCCGCAACCACAAGCCGCCGGCGTCTAGCCGCCGCCCCGACCACTACAAAGGCCCAGGTCGTCTGCTCCCGCGCGGAGTAGGCAACCTGGGCCTTCGTCGTTCTCCAGGCCGGGACTTGACATTATGCAGGTATTTACCTGCATAATATGGGAGTGAGCCTCGAAGCGAGAGCGATGGACTCGGTCTTCAAAGCGCTGGCCGACCCGACCAGACGACTCATGCTCGACCGTCTGCGCGAGCAGAACGGCCAGACGCTGCGCGAGCTCTGCGAACGTCTGGACATGGCGCGCCAGTCGGCGACACAACACCTCGACATCCTTGAGCGGGCCAACCTGGTGACCGTCGTGCGGCGCGGACGCGAACGGCTCCACTACCTCAACCCGGTGCCGATCCACGAAATCCAGGAGCGCTGGATCTCGGGGTTCGACATGCTCCGGCTGCAAGCGATCAGTGCCATCAAACATCAGGCAGAGGAGTACGCCATGACCAACGAAGGCACGCCCGTGCCGACCTATGTCTACGTCACCTACATCCGGGCGAGCGCGGAGCAGGTCTGGCAGGCCCTGACCGACGCCGACCTGACGGCCCGCTACTGGGGGCACGCCAACGTTTCCGACTGGCAGCCCGGCTCGGCCTGGGAGCACCGCCGCGCCGACGGATCAGGCGTCGTCGATGTCACCGGTCGAGTGGTCGAGAGCGAGCCCCCGACGCACCTGGTGATCACCTTCGAAGACACCCCTGATGCCGAATCGCCAAGGGAGCCGTCGGTTGTCACCTTCTTTGTCGAACCGCACCACGACATCGTCCGCCTCACCGTGACCCACGAGAACCTCGCCAACCAGGAGATGCTCACCGGCATTTCGAACGGATGGCCGGCCGTGTTGGCGAACCTCAAGTCGCTGCTGGAGACCGGCGAGGTCCTCCCGCAGGCGCCCTGGGAGATGCACCGCGCGCACGCCTAAACCGCCAGTCGCCAGGCGCCACAGCCCTTTCCGTATCCACGCCCACGCAGGACCGCAGAAGGAAGAAGACATCATGGACACCGCCTCGCTTCGAGACGCCTATGACGCACTGCTGAACGCCGCTGCCACCGTGGCTGACTCCAGCGACCCAATTCCCGCCCCGCCGGCCGGCGAGTGGAACGCGGACCAGATTCTGGCGCACGTCTCCCTCGTCAATGCCGCCACCGTTGCCGCCGTCTCCGTGGTCGCGTCGGGTGCACATACGACCTACGACAACCGCATAGCGCAGGACACCTGGACCATCGAACACGTCATCACGCTCGCCGGCGGCAACGCGGGGCTACGGAAGCGCATCCGCGTCCAAGGAGACGCTCTCTGCGCACTCGGCGGCCCGACGCTGAGCGAGGCCGAACTCGACACACTGGTGCCCGCCCGGCTCCTGTCCAACGACACAGTCCTACTCGATCAGCCGGTACCGCTGAGGGACCTCATCACCGGCCTCGCGGATGTTGAACTGCCCGGCCACACGGCACAGCTCCTGGCCCTGCTGCCGGAAAGCACCATGGCCGAAGCCGCAACGTGATCTTCTGGCGGGTACGTCACAAATGCGCCTCTTCAAACGCACACCCATTCTCACCTGAGATACACGCATGTAATTTCCCGGCACCAAGCGAGTGTTGATTACCAAACCAGGATATCGACGTCCGGGTCCGAGCATGCACTTGCGGGCAGAATCATCGCCGAAGCGGTCCGACCAGGGCATTTGCAGCTAGCAGGTACATCCAGAGCCCGGCTGACCACCAACATCTTTGGGCGTTGTCATTAACGACATGAGCCCGCCACAAAGCAATCCTAAGTGTCATGGATGTCCTGATCCGACCGGATTCGACAAAGCCCGGCGTCATTCGACGGACAAGTCGAAAGCTCGTCATCGAGCTGGTCGGGACATTCTTCCTCGTCTTCACGGTCCTCGTCGGTCTCGACGGCGGGAGCATCGTCCTGCTCGGCTGGCCGGCGCTGTCGATCTACTTGGCGGCCGAACTCGGCGCCGCCGTGGCCGCCGGATCCGCGTTCCGGGCGCTCAATGCGGGCGATAGTTCACAACCCCGCGAGTCACCGGGGCCAGTGCCGGTCGCTGAGGCGACCGAGCTGGTCCCATGATGACCAACCAGCGGCGCTCGCCGCTCCCCGACATGCTCGCCGGCGCCGCCGCCCTGCTCATCCTGGCCGCGGGCGCGACCGGTGCCGTGCTGCTGCGCAACTGGCGGGTCGCCGACCTGAGCCTGACCGTCGCCGTGGTCGTCTACCTACTGGCCGCGCTGGCGGCCGCGACCGTCCGGCGCCTGCGCCGGTCCAGGCCGCCGGTACCAACCTCGGCGAACCTTTGCACCGCGGCCACACCCCGGGAGCAGTCATGAACTCACGCGTTTTCGGCCGACTCGGTACCCGCATCGCGCTGGCGGCGGTAGCGGCGGTATGTCTGCTCGGCGTCGCCGCCTGTGCCCAGCACGGGAGTCAGGCTTCGACCGCGCCTGGCCAGGCAGCGGGGACCAGCCAACCCGAGGCACCGCCGTTGCCGACCACTGCCCCGCAGCTGCAGAACGACTACGAGGCTGTGGTGGCGCGGGTGCTGCCCTCGGTCGTCCAGATCACCACCGACCAGGGGCTTGGTTCGGGCGTGGTGTTCGACAAACAGGGCGACATCGTCACCAACGACCACGTTGTCGGCAACTCCCAGCACTTCCAGGTGCGGCTGTCCTCCAGCCCGACCTCGGTGCCCGCCTCCGTCGTCGGCGCCTATCCGCCCGACGACCTCGCGGTGATCAAGCTCGACCAGCCGCCGGCGACGCTCGTGCCGGCCACCTTCGGCAACTCCGGGCAGCCGCGTATCGGCGCGATCGTGCTCGCCCTAGGTAATCCCTTGGGTCTGTCCGGCAGCGTCACCGAAGGCATCATCTCGGCCACCGGCCGCACCGTGAGCGAGCCACACAGCGCGGACTCACCCGGCGCCACGCTGCCCGACGTGCTGCAGACCAGTGCCGCAATCAACCCCGGCAACAGCGGCGGAGCGCTGGTTGACCTCTCCGGACAGGTCATCGGGGTGCCTACGCTGGCCGCGCTGGACCAGCAGGTCGGCGGCGGCGCGGCGCCCGGGATCGGATTCGCGATACCCAGCAACCTGGTCAGCGACATTGCCGGGCAGATCGTGCACAACGGCCACGTGATCAACTCGCACCGCGCCGCGCTAGGGGTCGCCGTGGCCACCTTGATCAACAGCGCCGGGCAGCCCGGAGGAGCCGGGGTGGCCTCGGTGACCCCGGGCGGAGCCGCCGCAACGGCCGGAATCCAGCCGGGCTCGGTGATCACCCAACTCGGCGGTCAACCCGTGCACAGCGAGGCTGACCTCACCAAACTCCTAGCCGGCAGGCAGCCCGGACAGCAGGTGCCGGTGGTGCTCAGCGATCCGCAAACCGGCTCGAACAAAACCGTCACGGTCACCCTCGGGCAACTGCCCGCCAGCTGACCGCCCGGTCGTCCGCTCCCGCGCGGAGTAGGCAACCTGGGCCTCCGTCATTCTCCGGGGCGAATTGCAACAGAAAGGCAACACGCCAGCGCGCTTCGACGACTCGCCGAGCGTCTAGCTAGGCCAACAAAGAATCGTGACTGATATTTCTGTCTGTATGCCTGCCGCCGGCGCGATCGGGGATCTCGAGCCCGAGGCGGCGGGCCCGCGCGCCGCTCGACCTGGCGGTAGAGGCCGATGAGCTAGCGGCCGTGCGGGTCTCGCTCGATGCGTCAACCGTCCCTCGGAGAGCAGCCGATGGCTGGTGGCGGTGCCCGATCGCGTCGGCGTTCGGGGCTTTTCTCTTGTTCCGCGCGGCGCTCTCGGCGCAATTACCAATTCGGAACCGACTGATCATTGCATGCCGTCGCGCCGAACTTTACTGTTGCCCCACTCGCATGGATGACCTGCCGGCAGACGTCCGGGCGTTGTTCACCTGGTCGACCATGCGTCACGAGGTGATGACTATGCGTGGGCCAGTCGACCAGGTGAGGACGATGCCATGAGCCAGGACGAAGCCACGACCCGCACCCAAGAACCCCATCACTCCCTGGACGCCGAGCAGGTCGGCTACAAACAGACCCTGCAGAGCCGGCACGTCCAGATGATCGCCATCGGCGGCGCGATCGGGACCGGGCTGTTTCTGGGTTCGGCCTCCCGGCTGCACAGCACCGGGCCTGCGCTGCTGTTCAGCTACGCCTTCGTCGGGGTCATCGCGTTCTTCCTGATGCGCGCGCTCGGGGAGCTGGTGCTGCACCGGCCGACATCGGGCGCCTTCGTGTCCTACATGCGGGAGTTCTACGGCGAGCGGTGGGCCTTCGTCACCGGGTGGATGTACTGGCTGAACTGGGCGCTGACCGGGATCGCCGAGCTGTCCGCGGTGGGGCTGTACATCCAGTACTGGTGGCCGCTGATGCCCACCTGGGCAACCGTGCTCATCTCGCTGGCCGTGGTGCTCGCGATCAACCTGATGTCCGCCAGAGCGTTCGGCGAGTTCGAGTTCTGGGCGGCGATCGCGAAGGTCGGCGCGATCGTGATCTTCCTTGCGGTCGGGCTGGTCGTGGTGATCGGTGGGTTCAGCATCGGTACCCACAAGGCCGGGTTCTCCAACATGTGGAACAACCCGGGTGGCTTCTGGCCGGCCAGCGGCGACTACAACTGGTACGGCCCGATCCTGGTGATGTCCGGCGTGGTGTTCGCCTACGCGGCCATCGAGATGGTCGGCGTGGCGGCCGGCGAGATGGCCAACTCGGAAAAGGAAGTGCCCAAGGCCGTCAACGCCGTCATCTACCGGATCGCCATCTTCTACTGCGGCTCGATCCTGCTGCTGGTCTCCATGCTGCCCACCACCGAGTACAAGTCGGGGACCAGCCCCTTCGTCACGATCTTCGACCGGATGGGCCTGCCCTGGATCAGCACGCTGATCCAGGCGGTGCTCATCGTGGCCGCGATGTCCAGCCTGAACTCCGGCCTCTACTCCACCGGGCGGGTGCTGCGCAGCCTGGGCGTGTCCAAGCAGGCCCCGAAGTTCACCCTGAAGATGAGCGCCTCGGGGGTGCCGTGGGCCGGCATCGTCATGACGTCGGTGGTGTACGTATTCGGGGCCCTGCTCAACGCGGTGGCCCCGGACGCATTCGAGATCGCTCTGGAGGCCGCGGCGATCGGCGTCCTCTTCACCTGGTCCACCATCTTCCTCTGCCAGCTGCGGCTGCGGTCGCTGGTGAACCGAGGGGTGATACCGGCCAGCCCGTTCCAGATGCCGGGTCATCCGTACACCAGCATCATCGGGCTGGCCTTCCTCGGCCTGGTCCTCGTGGGCTTGGCCGTGTCGGGCTGGCAGAGCAGCCCATACTTCGGCCACAAGGTCACCTTCCTGGTGGTCGTGTTCGGGATCCCGATCCTCACCCTGCTGCTCGCGATCGGCTGGAAGTTGGTCGAGCCGGCGGTCATCGCCAACACCAACGGGCGGCTCAAGGCTGTCTGGTCCAACGACGGACCGACGTACGGGTCGAACATCGACCCGGACGACCTCGACCCGGCAAAGCCGACGGGCGAAGGGAACTGAGATGGCGAACATGGTGCGACGGCTGGCCGCGGCGGCGCTGGCGGGGCTCGCCGTCGCCGCCCTGGCCGCGTGTGGCGGCTCCGGCGGCCAGGGACCGAATCCCTCGCCCGCGCCGGTGCCCGGGGCCACCCCCAACGGGCGACTGACCATCGGGATCCCGTTCGACGAGCCCGGGATCGGGCTCAAGGACGGCACCAGCTACCGCGGCTTCGACGTGGAGACCGCGACATACGTGGCCAAGGCACTCGGCGTGCCGGAGGCGAACATCGTCTGGAAGGCGGCCACCGGCGGCGACCGGGAACAGTTGCTGACCAGCGGCCAGGTAGACCTGATCTTCTCCACCTACTCGATCACCGATGCCCGCAAGCAGGTGATCGACTTCGCCGGGCCCTACTTCGTCGCCCACCAAGACCTGCTGGTGCGCCGCAACGACGAAGAGATCACCGGGCCGGAGACGCTGAATGGCAAGGACCTGTGCGCCGTGTCCGGCACCACCTCGGCGGCCAACGTGCTGGCGCGCTACCAGGGTCGGATCAGGCTGAAGGAGTTCGCCAGGTGGTCCGACTGCGTCCAGGCGCTGTCCGACAGCCAGGTTGACGCAGTGACCACCGACGACGTCATCCTGGCCGGGTACGCGGCCGAGCCGCAGTACAAAGGTGCATTGAAGGTGGTCGGCAAGGGCTTCTCCGACGAGGTCTACGGGGTCGGCATCCGGAAGGGCAACACCGCGCTGCGTGACCAGGTGAACGCGGCGTTGAAGCAGTACGTCGCCGACGGCTCGTGGCGCAGTGCCCTGAACATCACCGTGGCGCCGTCGGGCTATCGGATCCCCGACCCGCCGAACCCGGGCAGCGCCTGAGCGCAAACCAGGCATGAGGGCGAACCGGCCCTGAGCGGGTTAGGGCGTGTCTCGCGGATCACCCAGTCGGATCCGCGGGACGCGCCCTGGTCCGGATTTCCCACGCCCGCCACGGGCGGCGCGGCTGGTGCCCGTGGCAGGGATCGATGCCGATGATCCGGCCACCGGTCAGGACGGTGGTCTCGTGCTTGGCCTCCTCGTCCAGGAGGGTCAGCCGGGCCAGCTCATCGGCGGCGGCGGCCCGGAAACGTCGCCGCTGCCAGTCGAAAATCGAGTCATGCCCGTGGATCTGGCTGAACGGCAGCGTCGTGGCCAGCCAGCTGGGCAACAGCTCGGTGGCGGTCGCGGCCCACACCGGGCCGACGCTGCGCGCGCTCCGGCGTCCGCGCAGCATCGTGCCGGCGCGAAACAGCGCGCCGTCGTTCGCGCCGATCAGGGAGTTGAGCATGTTCGTGGCCTGCTCGGCACTGCTGGTCACGGTGAGCGCGGTACGCCAGAAGCCCGCGGTGACACCCGCATGCGTGATCAGAAAGCTCTCGCTGTCGTCGCGTACCCAGGTGGCCACTCGCATCTGTCCGTTGGCCCACCAGCGGCGCAGGGTGGCCCTCGAGCGGGCACTGATCCGCTCCGGCCAGTGGAACACCGGATCGCGCAGGTAGTGGGCTTCGTGGTTGCCGACGAGCTGGATCCACTGCGCCGGCTGGTCGGTCAGGTAGCCGTCCACCATTGCCACCACCGCGTCCGAGTCGGGGCCGCGGTGGACCAGGTCGCCGACCTGGACGACGGTCAGGTCGGCGGGCAGCCGGCCGGTTACCCGGTCGGCGCCGAGGCGTCGGAGCTCGGTGCGCAGCTCGTCGAGGTGACCCGAGATATCGCCGATGACCGCAACGCGGTGCGCAGGCTCGGCCCGGACCGTGTCGTCGGCCGCCGGCACTAGGAGCGCCCTGAACGATGGATGCTCTGCCGCGCGGGGCCCAGTCGGCGCCTCCCGGCGTAGTCGTCGCGGCCGATACAACCCCGGTATCGGCCACTCCCTTCACACGACCCGATGCGATCCACTGGATCGCCGCTCGCGACGAGCGGCATCATTCAGGACCCTCCTAGCGGGCCGGCTCCGGCGAGGCCCACGCCTCGGCGGGGACGAACTGCGAGATGTTGTCCATCCGCCGCTGGACCGTGGAGATCTCCCGGACCGCCTGGGCGATCACGCTGCGGTCGATGGAGGACATCCGGCTCATGGTGATCAGGTCGGACGGCCGGTCGCCGGCCCGGTGCTGCATCAGCTGGTAGCGCAGCCGCAGCCGTTGCAGCACCCCGAACACCTCGATCAGCGTGTTGGCGTGCTCGTCCGGCATCATGGCCGACCCGGAGGCCGCGCGTAGCCGCTCGGTGGTGGGCAACGCGGCGGAGCCCACGCTCAGCGCGGCCCAACGGGCGATGTTGACCACGGGCAGCAGCGCGTGCCTCTTGATGTCGAAGGTGTCCGGCTGGCGAGCCAGGATGTGCCGCATCGGTCGCAGCTTCGCCCGCTTGGACAGCGACTCCTGTAGGAGCAGCCGCATCGTGCCCGGATGCCGGCGCAGGTCGCCGAAGACCCGGGCCACCGCCGGCAGCCCCGGGTCGCCGTGGATGGGGCGCCCGTCCACCAGCAGCGAAGCCATCATCGCCCCGTTGTGCTCGGCCGGCGCGGCCATCCACTCCTCGCCGGCCGCGCGCCATGCGGCGTTGGTCCGGGCGAACAGGCGGTGCCGCGCGGTCGCGCCGTGCTCGTCGCCGCTGAGCCCGGCTCGCGCCAGCACCTCGTAGACCTCGCCGAACGCCGACCGGTAGCGATCGATCTCGGCGTCCGATACGGAGTCGTCGAACGCCGTGGCCGAGTCGACATCCGAGCTGAGCACCGCCTCGCGCCGTCCGTTGCTGCCCAGCGACAGCCAGGTGAAGGCGTCCACGGACAGCTCCGGGTGCCGGGCGAAGACGAACCCGATCGCGCGCCGGACCAGCGTGTCGACCACGGCGGAGTACACCGCGATCACCCGGTTGGAGGCCAGCCCTCGGGACAGCAGGTCGCCCAGCATGGCCGGTATCCCGGCGGCGTGGCAGGCCAGGTCCTCGACCGAGCTGGCTCGGCGCAGCTGCTCGTGCAGCGAGACCCCGGCGGTGGTGGGCGAGATGGCGAAGTCGCGCGGGCAGACGATGCCGCGAAGTTGCCCGGCCCGGTCGGTGACCAGCAGGTACTCGGCGTCCCGGTCGAGCAGGAGCAGCAGCGCCTCGGCGGCGGAGTCACCCAGCCTGGCGATCGGTGCCGAGGTGTTCATCACCGAGTGCGCGGGAGTGCTCGGCGGCTGGCCCTCGACCAGCACGTGGGCGCGCAGCAGCGAATCGGTGACCAGCCCGAACCGGCCGCCCTCGAGCCCCACCACCGCGTAGGGCTGGCCCTCGGCGGTCATCCGCCGGGCCACCTCGACGACCGGCGTGCTCGGTTCGACGACTATTGGCTGCCTGACGATCAGGTCGTCGACCAGGCTGTAGGTCGGGGCGGCGGGCACCCGACTGCGGGCCGAGGACATGATTTCGGCCAGGAATCGCGCCCCGCGACGCGAAGTGAACACCGGCGCGGCCAGTGCGGCCGGGATGCGCGCCGCGACGACCTCGCCGGCGGCGACCGCGCGGGGACCGATCGAGCGCTCGGTCAGCATGGCGGAGAAGCCGAACACACCTCCCGGCGCGACGACCTCATCGGGCCCTTCGGCGCGCCTGTCGCCGTCGTTCCACAGGTGCACGTGTCCCTCGAGCACGACGAACACTTCGACGCTCGGGTTCCGGAACGCGTCCAGGATGAGGTCTCCGTCGGCGAACCGGACCACCCGCGAGCCCTGTGCGATGTCGTCCAGGGCGGAGGGTCCGAGTGAGTCGAAGGGCGGGTAGTTGGCCAGGAAAGCCGCGAGTTCGGCCGGGTCCATGCCCGTCATGCTGCCACAAGGGCCCCCGATGCCCCTGGGCGCCGAGCTCGGTTTCGCGCGGGAGCGGTTCTGTCGCCGCGCCCTCGAGCATTGCGGCGTTTCACCTGGTTGGCCGCCCGGAAGGCCCGAATAGAGCAGTACGTCCGGCCTGACTGGCTCGTTGTGCTGAGCAACCTATCGGTGGAGCCCGAGGACAACCATGACGAGCACCGCCCCGTTTCCTGCGCCTGGAGACGCACCGAAGCCCGCGGTCGGCGACCAGAACGCCGGCGACCACAAGGTAAGCGGCGAAAAGGTCGGCGACCAGGAACCGGTTGACCCGAGCGCGGTCGGCGCAAGTGAGCAGCTGCGCTGGTTCAGCACGCTTTGGGTGATCGCGGCGGCGGTGCACTACACCGACAGCAACCCGCTGGGCGTGCTGCCGGTGCTGGCCATCGGCCTGCCGATATTGGTGTTCCCGACCTCGACGCTGGCCTTCGGCCTGTTCGTGGCGGGCGCCGGGGTGTCCGGAGCGATGAGCCTCCCGGCGGCGGCAAACCACAAGATGCTGAGCCTGCTCGTCGCGCTGGCGTTCGCGGCGGCGGCGCTCTGCGTGTGGGCCAGGCGCCACCGCCCGGACACCCAGGGGACGTTCCTTGCGCGCTGGCTGGAAACCGCGCGCACCCCGGTGGGGCTCACCCTGCTGGTCGTCTACCTGTTCACCGTCTTCGACAAGCTGAACACCGGGTTCTTCGACCCCGCGACGTCGTGCGCCGGCCGCCTGCTCGACCAGATGCTCGACTACAACGGGATCGCGCTCGAACCGAGCGCGCTTGTCGTGCGGGTCTCCTCGATCGGCACGGTGCTGGTCGAGGCCACCATCCTGGTCTGCCTGGCGGTGCCGAGGCTGCGGCGCTGGGGCCTGCTGCTCGGGGTCGGCTTTCACCTGGTGCTGGCGCCGGCCTCGTTCTGGGACTTCGCCACCATGGTGTTCGCGGTGTACCTGCTGTTCGTGCCGCCCCGGATATTCGCCGGGTTGGCGCCCCGGTCGGCCGGCCCCCGCGGGATCGCCCTAGCCGCGTTCGGGCTGCACGTGCTGCTGTCCATCACGGTGACCCTGTCCGGCACGACGGACAGCACGTTCGGCCCGCGTTGGCACACCCTGCTCGTGCTGACCTGGTACCTCGCGCTGGTCCCGATGATGGTCCAGCTGGTCCGGGCCTGCTTCGCCGACCGGGGACCCTGGCAGCGCTGGCGGGTCCGCCCGGCGGTGCTGCTGCTCATCCCGCTGCTGGCGTTCGTCAATGGGGCCGCGCCCTGGCTGGGCCTGAAAACCGTCGCCAGCTACTCGATGTTCAGCAACCTGCACACCGAGCCGGGTGCGACCAACCACCTACTGCCCGGGCTCGCCGCCCTGCAGCTGGTCACCTACCAGCGGGACAGGGTCACCATCACCAAGGTGGACGTCATCAGGGACCGCAATTCCGGCACCGTGATCCAGCCCCGGTGGGCCCGGGAGAAGCCCCCGACCACCGTTCCGTTGCTGGAGGTGCGGCGCATGGTCGGGGATTGGCGGTACGCCGGTGTCGCGAGCATCCGCCTCGAGTACCAGCGCGGCGGGGTGACGCACGTGGTGCCCAACGCGCTCACCGACCCGGAGGTGGGCGCACCGCTGCAGTGGTGGCAGCAGCACCTGCTGGCCTTCCGGGCGATCTCCTCGGCGGACGGCCCGGACATCTGCCGTTGGTGAATCGGATACCGCGCCGAGATGACACGTCGTTGCGGCGAATACCACGCTGAGACGACGCGCTGACGGAAATTTGCTGGAAGCCTTGAAGGCATGACCCGTCCTTCACCCGCTCCTCGAGCATGCGGAAAGCAGCGGGTCGTCCAGTGATCTTGCGGGAAATCCTGATGATCGCCCTGCGGGGTCTGCGGGCGCACAAGTTGCGTTCCGGGCTGACCATGCTCGGCCTGGTCATCGGGGTCGCGGCGGTCATCCTGCTCACCTCGTTGGGCCAGGGTCTGACCGGCGCGGTCAACACGGCCGTCGAACCCATCGCAAACAGCATCACCATCGTGCCGAAGCTGTCGCCGATCCCCGGGGGCCCACCCGCGCAGTCGCTCACCGACGTCGACATGAACGCGGTCGCCAAGGCCTCGCATGTCGCGCTGGTGGTGCCGATGGTGACCGGGTCGACCACCGGAGCCGCCGGTCAGGTGTCCAGGGCGCTGACCGCCTCCACCCCGGGTGCCCAGTTCCTGTCCGCGTCCGTCACCGGCACCACGGCCGACTACCTGACCGTGCAGCGCAAGACGCTGAGCGCGGGAGCCTTCTTCACCGGAACCCAGGCCACGGCGGGGGCCAAGGTGGCTGTGGTCGGCCCGCTGGTGGCCAAGGCACTGTACGGGCCGGACCCACACGCCGCGCTCGGGCAGACGCTGCGGCTCGACCACGCGCTGTTCAAGGTCATCGGGGTGATGGATTCCTTCGGCGCGGCCGGCGACAACGCCATCGTCATGCCACTCAAGGCCGCCCGCTCCGGCGTGTTCGGCAAGGGGACCGGCGGTAACCAACTCAGCCAGCTGTCGGTGAAGGCCCACTCCACCGGCGAGGTCAAGGCGGCGGTCGGCCAGATCACCGAGGTCCTCCGCCAGCAACACCACGTCACCAACCCGCAGTACGACGACTTCCAGGTGCAGGACCTCGGCAGCCGGGTCGGCACCTTCACCTCGCTCATCGAGCTGATCGCCAACTTCGTCCCGGCGATCGCGGCGATCTCGCTGCTGGTCGGCGGGATCGGGGTGCTCAACATCATGCTTGTCTCGGTGACCGACCGAACCCGCGAGATCGGCACCCGCAAGGCCGTCGGCGCCAGCGGTCCGGCGATCATGACCCAGTTCATCATGGAAGCAATCACCGTGGCGGGCATGGGCGGGCTGATCGGCGTCGTGCTCAGCGTGGGGCTGATCCTCTTGCTCAAAGCATTGCTGGCGAACTCCGGCGGCGTCGGGTTCCTGAGCTCGTTCGACCCGGTGCTGTCTATTACCCCGATCGCGTTCGCGTTCGGCGTCAGCGTGGCCATCGGGCTCGCCGCCGGTGGTTACCCGGCCTGGCGCGCGGCTCGGCTCGAGCCCATCGAGGCGCTGCGCTTCGAGTGACCAGCGCCAATGCCCCACACGGACCGACCCGGGCCACCCACCGTTGATCGCCTGAGATGCCGTCTCAAGATCAGCTGTGTTCCTCCCCACAGTCCGGCGTGTTGAAAATACCCGCAACCAAATGGCCGCTCGCGCGTCAACCAGAGAGGGCGCGAGTGGAAGACCGGGTCCCCCCGACAGGATCCGGGTTTTGGAGAGGCGAGGGATGGTCACGGTTCAGCGATTCGGCACGCGGCGCGCGACGGCTCTGGCCGGAGGTGTGCTCGTGCTGACCCTCACCGGCGGGTACCTGGCGGCCCCGGCGTTCGCCGACGACGATCCGGCCGCGGTGGTGGCGCAGGCCGAGGCGGCGCCGCTGATCACCGGGACACCCTGCACAACCACTGCCCGCTCGTGCGTGGACCTGGACTCCCAGAAGGCCTGGCTGTTCAACGACGGCAAGATCGTCCGGGGCCCGGTGCCCATCTCCTCGGGCGGCAACGGCAAGCCGACCCCGATCGGCCACTCGCTTCGGGTGTACCGCAAGGAGAAGGACCACAAGAGCCTGGAGTCGCGGCTGCCGAACGGGCAACCGGCACCGATGCCCAATGCGGTGTTTTTCGAGGACGGCGGGATCGCCTTCCACAGCGGCAGCCCAACCCGGTCCTCCGCCGGCTGCATCCACCTGAACCCGGCGGACGCGGAGGCCTGGTTCAACTACCTGGATATCGGTGACCAGGTCCAGGTGGTGCGGGCCTCGCAGGAGCTGCCCAAGCACCGCAACGACGCCACCAAGGTCAGCACCCAGAACGACAACGGGGACAACAGCGGCGACGACAACGGCGACAGCGGCGGAGGCGACAACGGGGACAACGCGGACGACAACTCGGACAACTGACCGCCGAGAGCCCACCAGCCGGTACGCCATAGCCAGACGCAAAAAACGTACAAGATTCGCGGCCGCGCCGGACGTAGCGTCAAGCCATGTTTGCGAGTCAGCTCGACCGGGCGGCGAAGAATCAAATAGCCCGAAGGTATGTTCGTTTCGAACATGACGGCGTGGCCTCCTATGGGCTTTGGGAGGGAGACATTGTCCGCCACCTCGTGGGCGACATTTTTGGCAGCGCTAGGCCATCCGGCCAGGCTGTACCGAGCCGCGAGGTGCAGTTCCTCGTCCCATGTGAACCGTCGAAGGTGCTTGCCGTCGGCTTGAACTACGCAAGTCACCGCGAACATGTGGAGGGCTCCGAAGGGGTCATCCTCAATGCGGCCGGCCGCCCGGTGCCCTCCGATTATCCGGGGATATTCGCGAAATTCCCGACCAGCCTGATACCGCACGAACAGGACATCGCCCTCCCGCACGACGCAACGAATGTGCACTTCGAAGGCGAGATGGCGCTGATCGTCGGGCGCAAGGCGAAGGACATCACCGTCGAGGAGGCGGCCGACTACGTATTCGGTGTGACCATCTGCAATGACCTGGTTGATCGCGAGTGGCTACTCGAGGATCTGCAGTGGTTCCGCGCCAAGGGCGCCGACGGCTTCGGCCCGATCGGCCCAGCCATCGTCACCGGCCTCGACTACGGCAATCTCAGACTTGAGACACGCCTGAACGGTGAGGTGCGACAGTCCTCCAGCACCAGCGAGCTGGTGTTCTCCCCGGACCAGATCCTCAGCTATTGCAGCAGGTACGTCACGCTCCTGCCCGGCGATGTGATCTTCACCGGCACCCCGGGGCAGACCCAATCGGTCACCAAGGGCGACGTGATCGAAGTTGAGATCGAAGGCATTGGTGTCCTGCGGAACGCGGTAGCCGGCTGAGCCGCGTCCGACCCGCGCACCCGGCCCGGCAGAACTGGGAGATCACTCGATGAGTCTCGAATCCGTCCGATCGTTTCTGGCTGAGCACGCACCAGATGTGGCGATAATTGAGCTGACCAGGAGCAGTTCCACGATGACGCTCTCCGCGGAGTGGAACATCGCCCCCGCGCAGATCGCCAAAACCCTGTCGCTCAAGGTTGGCGACCGCAACGTGCTGCTTGTTACCTGCGGCGACTCTCGCTTGGACAACAAAAAACTCAAGCTGGAGCTCGGTGGCGGCAAGGCAAGGATGCTCGCACCGGAAGACGCGGCGGCGCTCACCGGGCACCCGGTCGGTGGCGTTTGTCCATTCGGCCTGGCGACGCCGGTGCCGATCTACTTCGACGTGCGGCTGAAAGCGTATGACGAAGTCGTGCCAGCGGCCGGGTCAACGCACGCCGCCATTCGCATCAGTCCACTGCGCATGGCCGAACTGGTATCGGCCACCTGGGTCGATGTGTGTAGGTCGTGAGGCTCAGGTACTCCGCGTGGACCCTCGGCTGGCCAAACGCTATCGGCCGCTAGTGATTCGCTAGCGCTGGCACTAGCGTGCAGGGCATGACGGAACATCCCGCGAGAACCTTGGCCCGGCTGCTGGAGCAGGCATCCTCGGACGATCGCCAGGCAATCACCGGATGGTTGTTGGAGAGCCAGGCGGCCAACGCGCGGCGCGGCCAGGCAGACCGGGATCGGCCAGGGCACCAGTTCCGGACGGTGATCTCCGATCGACCGCTGCGGGCATTGTCCCCCGGCGAGGACAGTCAGCTGGTGACCGTCCGGCTCCCCCAGGATCTGCACGCCCAGCTGCGCGACTGGTGCGGGGAGCACGGTTTCTCGATGGCGGCGGTGATCCGCGGCCTGGTCGAGCGCTTCCTCAGCAACGAGGGTCGGCCCGCCGTGGCCGAGGAGTCCGTCACCGAGCCGCCGGATTGATCGCTGGTCGCCGTCCAGCGGCCGCGCCTCGACGGCGGCCTGCTTCAGCGGGTCACCTGCCCAGGGCCGGTCCGCTCGGCGCCGCCGCGAACCTCCCGGTCCAACGCGGCGGACAGGTCGGATGCGGTCAGGATCATCGCCACCAGGAAGTCGGTGAGGTGCTCGCGGGTGACCTCCAGCTCGCCGCGCAGCCAGGCCGCGAGCAGCTCCAAACACCCACTGACCAGGGT
>Ga0137413_10000267_pt1 | contig 15815 bp, 13 predicted proteins | sample CZODoug2_1_16fun_FD_108280 | JGI IMG/M metagenome (GOLD analysis project Ga0137413, IMG submission 108280) | Vadose zone soil fungal communities from Angelo Coast Range Reserve, California, USA - CZODoug2_1_16fungal (Illumina Assembly) | ecosystem: Environmental > Terrestrial > Soil > Vadose... | reverse complement strand
GGGCGCACTGGCACGCCTGATCGGAGACTCGCCTTCGATCGTCCAGCTGCGCGCGATGATCGGTCGGCTCGGTCAGAGCATGGCGCCGGTTTCGATCTTCGGAGAATCCGGCAGCGGCAAGGAGCTGGTTGCGCGTGCGATTCACGAGGCTTCGGCGCGGCGCGACATGCAGTTTGTCGCGGTCAACTGCGGCGCGATCACCGAAACGCTGATGGAGGCGGAATTTTTCGGCTACCGGCGCGGCGCCTTCACCGGTGCCGAACGCGACCGCGACGGCTTTTTTCAGGCCGCTGCCGGCGGCACGCTGTTCCTGGACGAGATCGCCGAGTTGCCGCTGGCCATGCAGGTCAAGCTGCTGCGCGCAATCCAGGAGCGGCGTGTGCGCAAGGTGGGTGCAACGACCGAGGATCCGGTGGATGTTCGCATCCTGTGCGCGACCCATCAGGAGCTTCAGAAGCTGATCACGGCGGGCCGTTTCAGGCAGGACCTTTTTTATCGTCTGAACGTGATCGAGTTGCGCGTGCCCAGCTTGCGCGAGCGGGTCGGCGACATCCCGGGCATCGCCGACTCGATCCTGCGGCGAATCGCCGAGCGGTCCGGACTGCCGGCCACGCGCCTGTCGGCAGCGGCGGTTGGCGCGTTGCAGCGCCATCCGTTTCCCGGCAACGTGCGAGAGCTGGAGAACATCCTTGAACGCGCGCTCGCTCTGACCTCGGGCGAGGAGCTGCAGCAGCGGGACCTGACGCTGCCAGAGGCGGCAGCGACACCTTCGGACCCGACTGCGCTGGCCGCGGTGACCGAGCCGGCCCCGCTCCAGCAAGCGCCGGGATTCGAGGTCGAGCGAGGCGTGCCCACGGATCTGGAAGCGTACCTGGGGACGGTCGAGCGCGAAGCGATACGGGCGGCGCTGGCTCGCACCGGTCACAACCGCACCGCGGCTGCTCAACTGCTGGGAATCTCGTTTCGCCAGATGCGCTACCGGATGCGGCGCCTGGGATTGAAATAGTCGGGTTGCGATCGATGGGCGAGCCCGCCAGCCCGGAGCCGGGATTTGAAATCGAAGCCTCGGGCTGGGTCTCGGGGGCGCGACACCTGCCGTCGCCTAATCAGGACGCCCGCCCGCCCGGGGCCCGGATCGAACTGCTGCTGATCCATAACATCAGTCTGCCTCCCGGCGAGTTCGGTACCGGGGACATCGAGCGACTGTTCACGAACCGCCTCGATCACGACGCGCACCCGTACTTTGCCACGCTACGCGACCTTCGGGTCTCGGCTCACTTTCTGATCGCGCGCGACGGCCACCTGACCCAGTTCGTCGCCTGCACCGGACGGGCCTGGCACGCGGGCGTCTCGCGCTTCGAAGGGCGCACGCGCTGCAATGATTTTTCGCTGGGCATCGAGCTGGAAGGCGGCGACGAGCTCGCCTACAGCGACCCCCAGTACGAAACCCTGGGGCGCCTGGCACGCGCCTTGTTTGCTGCCTATCCGCTGCGGGCGGTGCGCGGACACAGCGATGTGTCGCCCCAGCGCAAGACCGACCCCGGGGCGGCGTTCGACTGGCGCCGCTTTGCGCGCGCGCTGAACACCGACCCGGCGGCGTTCGCGCCGGGGCTGTTGGCCTGAATCGACCCGCGTCAAGACGCGACGGCCGGCCGCCAGGCCGGTCGCGGCCGACACGCGTTGCCACGCGAGAAAAATTTAGTGTTGCCGCGCGCTGCCGGATCCCATAAGATAGCCGGATACAACACGTTGTGCAAAATGATATCGGTACCACAATATATTGTATGCGGGGCCGGCGGCCGGATTGGGTCGCTCGCGGCTTCGCTCCGTCGCGGCGCGCGCGGCCGATGGGCTCCGGGGCACGCCGATGTGGGTCTACGGCTTGTGGTCGAACTGAACACCGTGGCGGCGCCGGTCGCGGCGCCGCACAGGGGGATCTGAGATGCAGCCATCCGTACAGCAAACCGAGCAGCAGAGCGACACGATCGCCGCGCAGCGCGCGCTCGCAGGCATTGACGCGCCCGAGTCGGCGCGGCGTCTGGATCGGCCGCGCGCGACTTCGCTCGCGGACTTCAAGGTTATTCGGCGCAACGGGGCCGTGGTCGGTTTCGAGCCCGGCAAGATCGTGGTCGCGATGAGCAAGGCCTTCATCGCGGTGCGAGGAGGACAGGGGGCGGCGTCGGCGGCAATTCGCGAGCAGGTCGAGGCCCTGACAAACCTGGCGGTGGCGGCGCTGGTGCGCAGGCAGCCCGCAGGTGGCACCTTTCACATCGAGGACATCCAGGACCAGGTTGAACTTTCACTGATGCGAGCCGGGGCGCACGACGTGGCGCGCGCCTACGTGCTTTACCGGGAGCGGCGCGCACAGGAACGTGCTCAGGAACGGGCCCAGCTGCGAGAGGCGCAAGCGGCCGAGGCCGGCGAACTGACCGTGGTCGACGGCGAGCGACGGTTCGCGCTGGATCGGTCCGCGCTCACGGCGCTGATCCAGGCCGCGTGCGACGGGCTGGGGCAGGGCGTGTCGGCGCAGGCGGTTCTCACGCAGACCCTGAGGAACCTGTACGACGGGGTGCCGCTGGCAGAAGTCCACAAGTCGGCCATCCTGGCGGCGCGCGGCTTGATCGAAAGCGATCCCGACTACGGCCGGGTCAGCGCGAGGCTGCTGCTGCACTCGGTGCGGCGCGAGGTTCTGGGCGAGGAGGTCGGCCAGGCCGCGATGAGCGAACGCTATGCCGCCTGCTTTCCGGGCGCGGTGCGCTATGGCATCGAGGTCGGCCGCCTCGATGAGCGCCTGGGCCGGTTCGATCTGGCCCGGCTGGCGCGGGCGCTGCGCCCCGAGCGCGACCTGCAATTTACTTATCTGGGGTTGCAGACGCTGTACGACCGCTACTTTTTGCACCACGAGGGGCGCCGCTTCGAGCTGCCCCAGACCTTCTTCATGCGGGTCGCCATGGGCCTGGCCGTCAACGAGGCCGACCGCGAAGCCCGGGCCATCGAGTTCTACGAGGTGCTGTCGAGTTTCGACTTCATGTGCTCGACCCCGACCCTGTTCAACGCGGGCACCTGCCACCCCCAGTTGTCATCCTGTTACCTGGCCACGGTCTCGGACAACCTGGAGGCGATCTACGAGGCGATCAAGGAAAACGCGCTGCTCGCCAAGTATGCGGGCGGTCTGGGCAACGACTGGACTCCGGTGCGCGCGCTCGGCTCGCACATTCGGGGCACCAACGGCAAGTCCCAGGGGGTCGTGCCGTTCCTGAAGGTGGTCAACGACACGGCCGTGGCGGTGAACCAGGGCGGCAAGCGCAAGGGCGCGGTGTGCTGTTACCTGGAAGCCTGGCACCTGGACATCGAGGAATTTCTGGAGCTGCGCAAGAACACCGGCGACGATCGGCGCCGCACCCACGACATGAACACGGCGAACTGGATCCCCGACCTGTTCATGAAGCGGGTCCACGAGGACGGGCCATGGACCCTGCTGTCGCCCAGCGACTGTCCGCAGCTGCACGAATTGACCGGGCGCGCCTTCGAGCAGGCCTACCAGCAGATCGAGGACAAGGCGCAACGCGGCGAGCTCAAGCTGTTCCGCAGGCTGCCGGCGCGTCAGCTCTGGCGCAAGATGCTGACGATGTTGTTCGAGACCGGCCATCCCTGGATCACCTTCAAGGACGCCTGCAACCTGCGCTCGCCCCAGCAGCACGTCGGCGTTGTCCACAGCTCGAACCTGTGCACCGAGATCACGCTGAACACGGGAGAGCAGGAGATCGCGGTGTGCAACCTGGGCTCGATCAACCTGCCGGCGCATCTGTCGCGGGACACGGATGGCGCGGTCTTCCTGGACCACGACAAGCTCAGGGGCACGATCGGCACCGCGATGCGGATGCTCGACAACGTGATCGACATCAACTACTACGCCGTCGACAAGGCACGCAACGCCAATTTGCGACACCGGCCGGTCGGCCTGGGCGTGATGGGGTTCCAGGATTGCCTGTACCAGCTCGCAATCCCGTATGCGTCGCCGGCCGCGGTTGAGTTCGCCGATCGCAGCCAGGAAGCGGTCTGCTTCCACGCGTACTGGGCATCGACCGAGCTGGCGGCCGAGCGCGGGCGATATTCGTCGTACGCGGGCTCGCTTTGGGATCAGGGCATCCTGCCGCAGGACACGCTGGCCTTGCTGGCGGCCGAACGGGGCGGCCACGTCGAGGTCGATTCCTCCAGCAGCCTGGACTGGGAGCCCCTGCGCCGGCGCATCCGTGAATTTGGCATGCGCAACTCGAACTGCGTGGCGATCGCGCCCACTGCGACCATCTCCAACATCATCGGGGTGTCGGCCAGCATCGAGCCGACGTTCCAGAACGTGTTCGTGAAGTCCAACCTGTCCGGGGAGTTCACGGTCGTCAACGAGTACCTGGTCCGGGAGCTGAAAACGCGCGGCCTGTGGGACGAGGTGATGGTGGCCGACTTGAAGTACTTCGACGGCAGCCTGGCCCGCATCGACCGTGTTCCGGCGCAGATCCGGCAGCTGTTCGCCACCGCATTCGAAATCGATGCGAAGTGGTTGATCGAGTGCGGGGCGCGACGCCAGAAGTGGATCGACCAGGCTCAGTCGCTCAACATCTACATGGGCGGGGCCTCCGGCCGGCAGCTCGACGAGTTGTACCGGCTGGCCTGGGAACGCGGACTGAAGACGACCTACTACCTCAGAACGCTGGGTGCGACCCACGCCGAGAAGTCCACCACTCGGGCTGGTCAGCTGAACGCGGTGTCCAGCACTGCCGATGAGCCGATCGGGCGTGTCTGCGTCCTGAAGCCCGGCGACGCCGGCGATTGCGAGGCCTGTCAGTAAGGGCCACATGCACCATTCAGATCGATTCAACGGCAGGAGCGACGACTGATGCTGTCCTGGGATGAGTCCAAGAAATCCGTGCCGGTGGGCAGGGTCCAACCGGCGATCGAAGCGCTCGCGCCTCTTGTGGGCCTGGCTCGGCCGGCCGGGATGCCGGCGCCGCCGGAGCGCGCTGCGGTCGCCGGTCAAGCGCGCAGCCGGGTGCGGGCCGAGGACAAGCGGATCATCAACGGGCACACCGACGTCAACCAGCTGGTGCCCCTGAAGTACAAGTGGGCTTGGGACAAGTACCTGTCGGCCTGTGCCAATCACTGGATGCCCCAGGAGGTCAACATGGCGCGCGACATCGCGCTATGGAAAGACCCGCATGGGCTGACGGAGGACGAACGGCGCATCGTCAACCGCAACCTGGGGTTTTTCGTCACAGCCGACTCGCTGGCGGCCAACAACATCGTGCTGGGCACGTACCGCCACATCACGGCGCCCGAGTGCCGCCAGTTCCTGCTGCGGCAGGCCTTCGAGGAGGCGATTCACACGCACGCCTACCAGTACATCGTCGAGTCGCTCGGCCTGGACGAGGCGGAGATTTTCAACGCCTACCACGAGGTCGGCTCGATCCGGGCCAAGGACGAGTTCCTGATCCCGTTCATCGACACGCTGACCGACCCGACCTTCCAGACCGGATCGCTCGAAGCCGATCAGGCCCTGCTCAGGTCGCTGATCGTGTTCGCCTGCCTGATGGAGGGCCTGTTCTTCTACGTCGGATTTGCCCAGATCCTGGCGCTCGGACGCCAGAACAAGATGACCGGGGCCGCCGAGCAGTACCAGTACATCCTGCGCGACGAGTCGATGCATTGCAATTTCGGGATTGACCTGATCAACCAGATCAAGCTGGAAAACCCTCGGCTCTGGAGCCCGGACTTCCGGGCCGGGATCCGGGACCTGTTCTCGGAGGCGGTCGAGCTGGAATACCGTTACGCGGAGGACACCATGCCCCGGGGCGTGCTGGGGCTGAACGCCCCGATGTTCAAGGGCTACCTGCGCTACATCGCGAACCGGCGCTGCCAGCAGATTGGCATCGACCCGCTGTTCGATACCGGAGAAAATCCATTTCCATGGATGAGCGAGATGATCGACCTGAACAAGGAGCGAAATTTTTTCGAGACGCGCGTGATCGAGTACCAAACCGGCGGTGCGCTGAATTGGGAATGATCGAATTACGGCCGCATTCGGGTGCAGTGCGTGCGATCGACGGCATGAGGTGCGCGTTTGAGGCGAAAAGTTTGCAAAAACTTCTTGCGATGTTGTGCGGTTCAGAGTTAAAGTGCGGCCTGCGTTTGGTTGCTCGATCAAATGATCGATCACTGAGTTGAACTCGGACAGTCACAGTCGACGGTTCGCCGCCAGCAGTCAGAAACCCAAGGGAATCGAGACGCTCGGGCCTTGCGGGAATGTTTCTTCCCCGCAAACCGCAGCCTCCGCCAGCAAGGCCGGCTGCCTCGGTTCCGGAAATCCTCCACAGAATCTTTTCGTCGGCCCTCGGCCGACGTTCCCCGCGCGCGCCTCTTGCCCCTCGGCACTGGCCGCGCATCGCGCCGAATTCATCAGCGTCAGCGGCCAGTGCACTGACCGTTCCGCGCTTTGCTCGGATATGCGCCATTCAAAACGCATTTCTGGGCTTGCCGCGGCGACAGAGCCTCCGCATGCGCCGATGAATCGCTCGGCCCACCGCTTGCGCGGTGGACCGGGTTTGTCTTGTAACCATCCTCTGTTAACTCTCATCTAGGAGATCGTCATGGCAACAGCCAAGAAAGCCAAGAAGGCAGCGAAGAAATCGGCCAAGAAGTCCGCCAAGAAAAAGTCTGCCAAGAAGTCTTCGAAGAAGTCCTCGAAGAAAAGGTCAGCCAAGAAGTCAGCCAAAAAGGCCGCCAAGAAGTCGGCCAAGAAGTCGGCTAAAAAAAAAGTAGCTAAAAAGGCCAAGAAGGCCAAGAAGGCTACGAAAGCGAAGAAGCCCGCCGCCAGGAGAAAGCCGGCCGCGAGACCTGCAGCCCCTGCGGCTGCAGCCGCGCCGGCCGCTCCTGCGGCCACTGCGGCCCCGGGCGCCAAGACCGCGCTGAATCCAGCAGCGGCCTGGCCGTTCCCGACCGGCAGCCGGCCATAGCGGCACGCGGTAACTCTTGAGGCGTCGCATTGCGACGCCTCTTTTTTTCGAACTCCGGCTTCGAAGGGCATTGTTGGCCGGTGGCCGCTGCAGCTTCGGAACCTAGAAGGCAAGAGGATCGGCCTCGAGGGAGGTCTGCGACCCCCCTCGAGCACCCCCCGCGGCATTCACAGGCGTCGCGCTAGCTTAGATACGAGCGTCGCGTTAGCTCAGATCAATGGCGAGCTAGACCTGGCCCGGCCGTTACAATCGGCTCGCATCAAGTCGGCGGGGTTTCTAATGCTGCTGCTCGAGATCATCCATTTGTTGCTCAACACGGCCGCCGCCCTGCTGGGCGGGGCGCTTTTGCTGCGGGTATACATGTCGTGGTTGCGCATCGCCACCCATAATCCGCTGGCCCAGTTCTCCTGGGCCCTGACCGAGTGGCTGGTCAGGCCGTTTCGGGCGCTGCTGCCGGGGCGGACACGGCTCGACTGGCCCTGCGTGGCGGCAGCGCTCACGGTGGCGCTGGTGTTCGTGGTGCTGATCCAGGTGACCGGAATCGGCGTCGCGCTGGACTGGTCGCTGCTGGTTCCCCAGGTGCTCGGCCTGATCGTGCGCTGGGCGCTGTACATGCTGACGGTGCTGGTCTTCATCTACGTGCTGCTCAGCCTGGTCAACCCGCACGCACCGCTGGCGCCCACCTTTGACCTGCTGACCCGCCCGTTGCTCGCCCCGTTCCGGCGTGCGCTGCCGTTGATCGGGGGGTTCGATCTGTCGCCGATCGCGTTTCTGGTCGTGGTCCAGGTGCTGTTGATGGTGTTGGAGTGGGCTCGGCTGTGACCGGTCCTCACCACGGGCGATAGGCGAACGCCTCGACGAAACGCTCTTCGATCTGGCCGCGCTCTGGACTGTGGCGCTGGGCGCCGGCCTGTTCGACCTTCAGCGCGCCCATGACCGCCGCCAGCCGGCCGGTGGTCGGCCAGTCCAGCTGGCGGGCGATACCATACAGCAGTCCAGCGCGATAGGCGTCTCCGCAGCCGGTCGGGTCGACCACGGCGCGTGCCGGCGCCGCGGGAATCTCGAGGATCCGGCCGTCGATATGGATGCGCGAGCCGAGCGCCCCCAGCGTGACCACGACCGCCTTCAGGCGCCGCGCCAGCGAGTCAAGATCGCATCCGCTCTTGGCCACCATCAGTTTGGCCTCGTAATCGTTCAGCGCCAGATAGCGCGCCCGGTCGACGAACCACTGCAGCTCGGAGGCCTCGAACATCGGCATGCCTTGCCCGGGGTCGAAGATGAACGGAATGCCCAGTTCTGCCATCTGTCGGGCGTGCAGCAGCATGCCGTCGCGGCCGTCGGGCCCGAGAATGCCCAGCTCGATCCCGGTCGGATCGATCGAGTTCAGATGCGACTGCGACATGGCACCCGGGTGAAACGCCGTGATCTGGTTGTCGTCCAGATCGGTCGTGATGAAGGCCTGTGCGGTCAGGGTCCCCGGAACGTGCCGCACGTAGCGGCGATCGACACCAAACCGGGCCAGATGCTCTCGATAGGGCTCGAAATCGTCCCCGACCGTCGCCATCGGCAGCGGCGAGCCGTCCAGCAGCGCCAGGTTATAGGCGATGTTGCCGGCGCATCCTCCGAATTCGCGACGCAGCGAGGGCACCAGGAAAGAGACATTCAGGATATGAATCTGATCCGGCAGGATGTGGTCCTTGAAGCGACCGGGGAAGACCATGATCGAATCGAAGGCGATCGATCCACAGATGAGCGTCGACATGGTCACAAATAAAACGGATACACGATGAAGCCCGAGGCGTTCAGTCCGCGCGCCTCGAACACCAGGCGGATCGAAAGATCCGAATCGGACACGAGCCCCTCGTCGATGCGAGAAGACGGCTCGCCGCTGGAGGCGAGGTAGTCGACCGGCAGGAAGACCTTGCGGGCGATGGTCCGGTTAAAGCTGTCGGTGAGTGTGACCTCGATCGCTGGCAAGCCCATGACAAACGGGGCTCGGCTCCGGATGGCCGCGTTCAATTCAATTGCGTCGGTGCCGGGGATTGCTGCCAGCTCCGACCCGACGATGGTCAGCAGCTCCGCGTGGGTCGGCCACCCGACCGTGCAGCCATACAGGCTGCAGGCGCGGGCCAGCAGAGGGTGAAGCGACGGCCAGGTCTCCAGCAGGTTGTCGCGCAGCGCCAGGCCGACCTGGAGAACGGCCAGAACAGCCAGCGGTCCGCTGGCCAGGAGCCAGCGCAGGCGCCGCTGGCGGCGCTGGCCCGGGGTCAGCAGGAACGACGGAGCGTCGCCATCCAGCTCGTCGGCGACCGGTTCCACGGCGGCCTCGTCGCCATCGTCGGCGGTCGCCAGCGATTGGTAGTCGGACTGCGGGTCCGATGCGCTCGGCTCCGGTGTGACGCGATGCGTCGAGCTGCGGGCGCTTCTCGCGCCAGCCGATCGCGGCGCCAGGGTCGGTTCGATTCGGGATCCGGGCGCCTTTGCTGGCGCCTCGTTCCGATTCGCGGCGCGATCCGGTTCGGTGCTCCCGATCAGGGTTGGCACCGACAGCGCGTCGGCAATCTCCTCCAGGTCCAGCGCGGGGCGCCGCGCGGGAACCCGCACTGGCGGCGGTGCACTCGGGCGCAGCGCCGGGGCCGCAAGCACCGGCTCACGCGCGAGCGACGGTGCTGGCACCGATGCCGGAGCGGCCGACGCGAGCGCGGCCGGGCCGGGCACCGCGGTTCCGCCGATCGGCGCTTCTCCGCGTGCCGTCACCAGCGAATGCGAGTCCACGTAACTCAAGCTGCCGATCGCGTCGAACACCTGGCGGCACTCGCCGCACCGGACCAGCCCGCCGCGCAGCTTCAACTGGTCCGCGACCACGCGAAACAGCGCACTACAGTGGGGACAGCGTGCCGCCAGCGCCATGTTCAGGTGTTCGCGCGATATCCGGCCAGGCAGACCCAATCGCCGTCGGTGCCCCAGGCGGACAGGGACATGTGCGGGTCCGCCTCGCGATAGGCTCGGACCAGTTCGGGCGCCTGGCGCGTCAGAACACCCGAGACAACGATGGATCCGCCAATCGCGAGATGCCCCACGAGTACCGGCGCCAGCGCGATCAGCGGATTGGCCAGGATGTTGGCAATGACCACGTCGAATTCGCTGCCCGGGCCCTCGGAGGGGAGTGAACCGGGTGCAGTGTAATCGGCCCGGACGTCATTGCGACGCGAGTTCTCGCGAGCGACTGCGAGCGCCAGCGGGTCGATATCAACCCCGGCGACTCTTTGTGCCCCGAGCTTGGCCGCGGCGATCGCCAGAATGCCCGACCCGCAGCCGTAGTCGAGCACGCGCATCGTGCGGCTCACGTTGACCTCCAGCCATTGCAGGCACAGGCGCGTGCTCGGATGCGATCCGGTGCCGAACGCCAGGCCCGGATCCAGACGCACGATGAGCGCCCGCGGATCGGGCGGATCGATCCACGAAGGAACGATCCACAAACGACCGACCTGAATCGGGGGAAACTGCGCCTGACTGGCCCTGACCCAGTCCTGGTCGGCGATCGGCCGCACCGCGACGATCGCCGGTGGCGTCAGATCGAGGCGGGCCGAAGCGAGCCGAAGCAGTTCATCGGGACAGTGGTCTTCGCCGAGCAGCACGCGCAGCCGGTTCAGCCGCCAGAGGCCGGCCACGTCCTGGTCCGGCTCCGCATATATGGCCTGCTCGCAATCGGACGCCGCCTCGGCGTCTTCGACGCTGACCGACCAGGCCCCGGCCTCGAGCAGCGCCTGCGACCATGCCTCGGCCCAGCGCGCCTCGGCCAGCACCTCGAACTCGGTCAGGCCTGGCACGTCCCGGATCCTCGTCAAGATCGCGGCGCGTGGACGGCAGCCAGCCGGTTTTCAAGGTAGTGGATGCTGGTGCCGCCCTGGATGAACTTCTCGTCGAGCATCAATTCGCGGTGAAGCGGGATGTTCGAAACGATGCCCTCGACCACCATCTCCGACAGGGCGATCCGCATGCGTGCGATCGCCTGATTGCGCGTGTCGCCGAAGCAGATCACCTTGCCGATCAACGAATCGTAATGCGGAGGAACGAAGTAGCCGGCGTAGGCGTGCGAGTCGACCCGTACGCCCGGCCCACCCGGAGCGTGCCAGGCCGTGATGCGACCCGGGCTCGGCGTGAACTTGAACGGGTCCTCGGCGTTGATGCGGCACTCGATCGCGTGGCCGCGCGTGACGACGTCGCGCTGCCGCAGCGTCAGTTTCTCGCCGGCCGCGATCCGAATCTGTTGCTGCACCAGGTCCAGGCCCGTCACCATCTCGGTGACCGGGTGTTCGACCTGGATCCGCGTGTTCATTTCGATGAAGTAGAACTCGCCCTCCTCGAACAGGAACTCGAAGGTGCCGGCCCCTCGATAGTCGATTTTGCGGCAGGCTTCCGCGCAGCGTTCGCCGACGCGCTCGATCAGCTTGCGCGGCATGCCGGGGGCCGGCGCCTCCTCCAGTACTTTCTGGTGGCGTCGCTGCATCGAGCAATCGCGATCGCCCAGCCACAGGGCGTTGCGGTGCTGGTCGGCCAGCACCTGGATCTCGATGTGGCGCGGATTTTCCAGGAACTTTTCCAGGTAGACCGCCGGGTTTCCGAAAGCGTTCTGGGCCTCCTCGCGCGTCATCGCCACCGCGTTCACCAGGGCCGCCTCGGTATGCACGGCCCGCATTCCGCGCCCGCCGCCGCCTCCGGTCGCCTTGACGATGACCGGATAGCCGAGCGAGCGGGCGATCTTGACGATCTCGCGCGGCTCCTCGGGCAGCTGACCGTCGGAACCGGGCACGGTCGGCACGCCAGCCTCGATCATCGCCTTCTTGGCCGAAACCTTGTCGCCCATCAGCCGGATCGAGTCGGGCCGCGGTCCGATGAAGACGAATCCACTGCGCTCGGCGCGCTCTGCGAAATCCGCGTTTTCGGACAGAAACCCGTAGCCAGGGTGGATCGCCTCGGCATCCGTGACCTCCGCGGCGCTGATGATGGCCGGCACGTTCAGGTAGCTGTCCTTGGACGGCGCCGGCCCGATGCACACCGACTCGTCGGCAAGCTTCACGTACTTGGCGTCGGTGTCGGCTTCGGAGTGCACGACCACGGTGCGGATGCCGAGTTCACGGCAGGCACGCTGGATGCGCAGGGCAATCTCGCCGCGGTTGGCGATCAGGATCTTTCCGAACATGGACACTAGCCGATCAGGAACAGGGCCTGCCCGTACTCGACGGCCTGCCCGTTTTCGACCAGGATCTCCTTGACCGTACCCGCCACTTCCGCTTCGATCTCGTTGAGCAACTTCATGGCCTCGATGATGCACAGCGTGTCGCCGGGCTTGACCGCCTGCCCGAGCTCGACGAACGGCTTGGCCCCTGGCCCCGAGGCGCGGTAAAACGTTCCGACCATCGGCGACTTCACCAGGTGCCCCTTGGGCTCGTCAATCGCCGGTACCGCTGGGCCGCCTGCTATCCCCAGGGTCGTCGCCAGCGTGCCGCTGCCCGCACCACCGGGCAGCACGATATGAGCGCCGGCCTGCTTGACGATGCGAACCTTGTCCTCGCCCTCGGTGACCTCGAGCTCGGCGATCCCGGACTCGGCGACCAGGTCGATCAAGGTCTTGAGCTTGCGCAGATCCATAGTCCCCCGTTTGCCTCCGTCAGCGCTCGTCAAGGCGCCTCTCGCTCAGGCCGCTGGCGGCGCTGCATAAATCGCCGCGAACTCCAACGCCAGCCGGTACCCGGTTGCCCCCAGTCCGACGATCGAGCCGACCGCCAGATCCGACAGCGTGGAGCGTTGGCGGAAGCGCTCGCGCCGGTGCACGTTGGACATGTGCACCTCGACGAACGGAATCGCCACCGCCCCCAGCGCGTCGCGCAGCGCCACGCTGGTGTGCGTATACGCGCCCGCGTTGATGATGATGAAATCGGTGCCGTCGCCACGCGCGGCGTGGATTCGGTCGATCAGGCCGCCCTCGTGGTTGCTCTGAAATGTCTGCACCGTGAGGCCCAGACGCGTCCCCGCTTGCGACAGATCGCGCTCGATATCCGCCAGCGTGCCGGTACCGTAATGATGAGTCTCCCTGCTGCCGAGCAAATTCAGGTTCGGGCCGTTGATGACGAGTATCGAGCGTGCCATCGATCGAAGGGTCCGCGCGGTCCACGGCCGCCCTTCGAGAAAAGGCAGCAGAAGCCGACAATTAACGGTAAGAAGCGGCGAATTGTCTTCAATTCGCCGAACTTTGTCCAGCCCGTGGACGAGGCGGCCCGGATTCAGTCGTGGCCGTGCTTGGCGACCCAGCGCCGAACTTCGGAGTCCTGGACCCGGCCGGAATGCTGCTCCACGACCCGGCCGCTCGGGGACACGACCGCAGTATAGGGCAGGACCGGTTCCGGGTTGCCGAGTCGCTGCGCCAGGTCCATGCCGTCGAAGCCTGCCACCAGCAGCGGAAAGCGGATAGCCAGCTTGGCGCGGAAATCGCGGATCTTGTCGGCGTCATCGACCCCGATTCCGATCACGGCGACGTTGTGCTGGCCGAACTCGTCGGCCACCTGCTGCAGCAGCGGCATCTCTTCGATGCACGGAGTGCACCAGGTGGCCCAGAAATTCACGATCAGCAGCTTGCCTCGCCACTCGGACACCGGTCTGCGCCGGCCGTCCGCATCATCCAGGCTCAGCGCGAATAGCGACAGCGCGGCCGCCTCCGCCAAGGCTTCGGCGGCCTTGGCCGCAGGAGGCGCTGTGGTGGCGGCCTTCGCCAGGGCTCCGGCGGCCTTGGCCGCCGAAGCCGCCGCGGAAGCGGCGGCGGAGGCGGCAGGGATCCTGGACACCGGGCGCCACGCATACAGGGCTCCGCCGACGAGCGCACACGCCGCAGCCAGCGCCACCGCGATCAGACCCCATCGACCGGCCATCGGCAGTTCAGGCATCGGCAGACCCTGGGTCCGCGCCAGGCGCCACCGTTTCGGCGAGCAGCCGCTCCACCATGGCCAGGCTGGCCCGGCCGGCTCGCTCGATCGGGTGCAAATCAGGGTCCCGCGGGCGGCTCGCCGGGGCGACCCGCAGTGCCAGCGGATCCAGCACGGTCAGCGTCACTGCCACGTGGCCGTCGATTGGACCGCCGGCTTGCGCCGGTATCGCGAACCGCAGGATCTCCTGCGTGGTATCGGCGTCTGGACCGCCGTCGTGGACGTCGAAAGATACCGACTCGTTGAGCAGGTAGATCTCGACGTCCTTTGCGCTGTCGGCGTACAGGTTCAGGCGAATCCCGGAGTGGCTGGTCGCGGTACCGTTGAGCACCGCCCCGACCAGGTGCGGGTTGAACGTCTGCAATCGCCGCATCAGTTGCAACGCCAGCCGTCGCAGTGCCGCCAGCTGCGCCGGCTGGCTATCGGCCGCGAAGATGCGCAGGTAACGTCGCAGCTCCGATTCGACCAGCGGATTGTCCGGCATTGCGGCGCGGGTGCCCGCGCCGTCGCCCAGCACTTCGCGCACTGCGCGTCGCTTGGCCGTCGCGTAGTCGCAACCTTCCTCGGCGATGCAGCGCGCAGCGGCGGCCGCCACTGCGGTCTTCAGGTCTTCACCGCGAATCGGGTTGTGTGTCATCAAGAATTCCTTAAATGATCGACATGTCTTCTTGTTCGATCATCGCCACCGGCCAAGGCTGCTCTCGAAGCTGCTGCGCCAGTCAATTCGGTGAAGCTCAATAGGAATGCGTGCCGACAATGCTACATTCTTGCGCCGCAGCAGATCGGGCGAAATCGCCGCCCTTGCGGTCCGCATTTGCGCACAATAGCCGTGCGCGCCGACTACAGGTGGTTGCGATGCATTTGCACATCCTTGGAATCTGCGGCACGTTCATGGGCGGGCTGGCACGTCTGGCGCAGGCGGCCGGACATCGCGTGACCGGGTGCGACGCGGCCGTGTACCCGCCGATGAGCGAGCAATTGCGCCTGGGCGGCATCGACCTGATCGAGGGCTACACGGCCGATCAGCTGGCCTTGAACCCGGACTGTTTCGTGGTCGGCAACGTCGTGACGCGAGGCAATCCATTGATGGAGGCGATCCTCGATCGCGGCGCCTCGTTCACTTCCGGACCCCAGTGGCTGCACCAGAACGTGCTGGACGGTCGCGACGTATTCGCGGTGGCCGGGACCCACGGCAAGACCACCACCGCATCGATGCTGGCCTGGATCCTGCAGTACGCCGGGCGCTCGCCGGGTTTTCTGATCGGCGGGGTACCGCTGGATTTCGGCGCATCGGCCCAACCGGGGAACGATCCGGTGTTCGTGATCGAAGCCGACGAGTACGACACCGCATTTTTCGACAAGCGCAGCAAGTTCGTCCACTACTTTCCCCGGGTCGCGGTGCTGAACAACCTGGAGTTTGATCACGCCGACATTTTCGCCGACCTGGCGGCCATCGAAACTCAGTTTCACCACCTGGTCCGATGCGTACGCGCCAGCGGCCGCCTGATCGTGAACGGGTCCGATGCGGCCCTGGCCCGTGTACTGCAGCGCGGCTGCTGGACCGACGTCGAGCGCTTCGATGATCCGTCCGGCTGGCATACCGGCAACGTCGAGGAGGCCCGCTGGCACGAGTTCGACGTGCGCGCCGGCGCTGTCGTGCACGGCCGCCTCAGGCTGGCCCTGCCGGGCCGGCACAACCGCAGCAACGCATTGGCCGCGATCGCCGCCGCAGCGAGCGCGGGAGTGGCTCCCGAGCAGGCGATCCGGGCCCTGCACGCCTTTCGCGGGGTGCGGCGCCGCCTCGAAGTTGCCGGCCAGGCTGGTGGCG
>Ga0137413_10000265_pt1 | contig 15859 bp, 18 predicted proteins | sample CZODoug2_1_16fun_FD_108280 | JGI IMG/M metagenome (GOLD analysis project Ga0137413, IMG submission 108280) | Vadose zone soil fungal communities from Angelo Coast Range Reserve, California, USA - CZODoug2_1_16fungal (Illumina Assembly) | ecosystem: Environmental > Terrestrial > Soil > Vadose... | reverse complement strand
GTAGTCGCGCCACGCCTGCTGGTCCGCTCCCAGATAATTGGTGAATGCCTTGCGGCCCCATGGCGACTGCATGGGCGCCGCGATCGGCGAAAAGGCCGAAACCGATCTATAGAGCGAGGGATTGCGCAGTGCCAGCGTCAACGCGCCGTGGCCGCCCATGGAATGACCGAAAATTCCGGTGGCACTTAGGCGAGCCGGCAGGTGAGCCGCCACAATCTCCGGCAGTTCCCGCGTGACATAACTGTACATGCGGTAGTACTGCGACCACGGAGCCTGGGTGGCGTCCACATAGAATCCGGCTGAATAGCCGAAATCCCAGCTATCGGCATCGCCCGGGAGGCGCGGTTCGCGCGGACTGGTATCGGGCGAGATCAGCATGAGTCCCAATTCCGCGGCCGACTGCTGCGCATGGGACTTGATGCAAAAGGTCTCCTCCGTGCAGGTGAGCCCTGATAGAAAATACAGCACAGGCACCGGTCCCGAACGCGCCTGCGGCGGCAGGTAGGCGGCAAATTTCATGGGACCGCGGACTTCGCGGGACTCGTGCCGGTAAAACCGCTGCACGCCGCCGTAGCAGGCATGCTCCGAAACCACGGTGATGGCGCTCATGAAAAAAGCACCACGCTGCGAATCGATTCACCGGAGTGCATCAGCTCGAAAGCTCGGTTGATCTCGCCCAGCGGCATGGTATGCGTGATGAGATCGTCGATGTTGATCTTGCCGTCCATGTACCAATCGACGATCTTTGGTACATCGGTGCGGCCGCGCGCGCCGCCGAATGCGGTCCCCTTCCACACGCGCCCCGTGACCAGTTGGAATGGACGGGTCGAAATCTCCTTGCCGGCGCCCGCGACGCCGATAATCACCGAGACTCCCCAGCCGCGGTGGCAGCACTCCAACGCCTGGCGCATCAAATCCACATTTCCGATGCATTCGAAACTATAATCGGCGCCGCCGTCAGTGAGTGCGACCAGGTGGGCCACGAGATCGCCGCCGATTTCCTTCGGATTGACGAAGTGCGTCATGCCGAATTTCTCGGCAAGCGCCTTGCGGCCCGGATTCAAATCGACGCCGATGATTTTGTTGGCGCCGACCATGCGTGCGCCCTGAACGACATTGAGGCCGATGCCGCCGAGACCGAATACGACCACATTCGCGCCGGCCTCCACCTTGGCCGTGTTGATCACCGCGCCAATTCCCGTCGTCACTCCGCAACCGATGTAGCACACCTTGTCGAACGGGGCATCCTCGCGGATTTTCGCCACGGCAATCTCGGGCAATACCGTAAAATTCGAGAACGTGGAGCAGCCCATGTAGTGGTGCACGAGGTCCTTGCCGATCGAAAAGCGGCTGGTGCCATCCGGCATGAGTCCCTTGCCCTGGGTTGCGCGGATCGCGGTGCAAAGATTGGTCTTGCGCGAGGTGCAGGACTTGCATTGCCGGCACTCGGGCGTGTAAAGCGGAATGACATGATCGACTTTGCGCACGGATGTCACGCCGGGTCCGACGTCGACCACGATGCCGGCGCCCTCGTGACCGAGAATGGCCGGAAATAAGCCCTCTGGATCCGCGCCCGAGCGGGTAAACTCATCCGTGTGACAGACCCCGCTGGCCTTGATTTCCACCAATACTTCGCCGGCTTTCGGACCGTCCAGGTCCACTGTGATGATTTCCAGGGGCTTGCGGGCGGCAGTCGCAACGGCGGCTTTGGTTTTCATTTTTGGGATTCCTGTCTTACTCTTGGACTCAAGGGCGCTACCCTAGAACAACGGGCGCCGACTTGGAAGCTGTCATGAACATTGAATTTTCCCCACACGAAGCGCGCGTCATCGGCTGCCTGATCGAGAAGGAAATTACCACTCCCGATCAGTATCCGCTGTCATTGAATGCGCTCACCAATGCCTGCAATCAGAAAACCAATCGTGATCCGGTGCTGGAGCTGAGCGAGGCCGAAGTTCAGCAGTCGGTCGACTCGCTGATGAAGAAGTACATGGTCAGCGATAAATCCGCGGGCTACGGCGGCAGGGTCACCAAGTACAAGCACCGCTTCTGCAACACCGAGTTTGGTTCTCTGAAGTTCTCCAAGCAGGAGTTGGGCATCATTTGCGTGATGCTGCTGCGCGGTCCGCAGACCCCCGGTGAACTGCGCTCGCGCACCAATCGTTTGTGTGAATTCGCGGATGCCGAAGAGGTGGAAGCCACACTAAGAACACTGATGACGCGCGAGGACGGCCCCTTCATCGCGCGCTTGACCAGGAGCCCCGGGGCCCGCGAATCGCGCTACGCGCATTTATTTTCAGGCGCCTTGGACTCAGCCCCCGAGCCGGAGGCGGCCGAGCCCGCTGCATCGGCATCCGGCGCGCCTACGTTAAGTCAGCGCGTGAGCGCGCTCGAGGAACTCGTGGAACAATTGCGCTTGCAAGTCGATGCACTAAAACGGCCCGGCTAGTTTCGGCCGTTACAGCCCACTAGTTCGCGGACGCCGTGGCCTTGGCGATGCCATCGCGCTCCTGAACCCATTTGTCGAAGGCATCGATATCCGTGGCGCGCATGCCGTTTGCCGCAGCCCGGTGATTCTGCAGCCAAGCCCGCATACCCACCATCAGTTGATCTGCCAGCGGCCGCGCGTGGAAGAACAGGTCCATGTAAGCGGCCTTGGCCTCGTCGAGGTGATCGATGCCCAAATAGGCCTCGCCGCGATGCTGAATCGCCTCTGGTAGATCCGGCTTCAACGCCAGCGCATGCTTGTAGTCATCGACGGACTCGCGGTACGCACCGAAGCGCAGATGCACGTAGCCAATCTGATTCCACGCGTCGTACATGTCGCCTTTGTTGCGCAATACTTCGGTGAATTGATCCAGCGCCCTGCCGTACGTGTCCTCCAATTTCGACATGGCCTTGGCTTTCTTGTCGGGGTCGGTCGCCTTGGCGATCGCATCCTCCAGCTCATGGGCCTTGGACATGCTCTTCGTGCCGGCCGCGTAAGCCTTTGCCGCGGCCTTCTCCGGCTTGACATCAAGCGGTGCTGAGGGAATTTCTTCCCGCTGCTGTGTGCGGCCGCCGCCGCCGGTGACCGATGGAACACCACCAGGGTATCCTTGAGCGACAACCTGCGCGATTCGCAGGTCCGCGACAGCTAACGCAAGGCAACAGAATAAAATGCGGCGCATGTTGCCCCTCGGAGGCTGCCTGAGGCGGCCGGTGACTGGTTTATGCAATACTTCGGACATGAACCGCAATCTTAGGTTTTTAATCCCTTGTGCGTTGGTTATTTTATCGCAATCCGCGCCGGCCGCTAAACAACCCAGTATGCCCGAGGTCTTGGCGGCATCGAGCCCGGCCGATTGGCGCCCGCTGGACCCCGAAAACACGCTGTATGTCGAATTGCCCGGCGGCCGCGTGGTCATCGAATTGGCCCCCGCCTTCGCGCCTCTGCATGTGGTGAACATCAAGACGCTCACCCGTGCCGGGTATTTCAACGGACTATCGATCATCCGCGAACAGGACAACTACGTGGCGCAGTGGGGCGACCCCGACAATCGCCATCCGCTGCCCACTGGGATTGGCAAGGTCGCGCCGGAATTCGATTCTGCCTTGCCGCCGCAAATGGCCTTCACGCGGTTGCCGGATGGCGATGTCTATGCGCCGGAAGTCGGTTTCTCGGCAGGGTTCCCCGTGGCGCGCTCCCTTAAGTTGCACAAGGTATGGCTGGCGCATTGCTACGGCATGGTCGGCGTGGGCCGCGATTTGGACGCCGAGAGCGGCAGCGGCGCCGAAATGTACGTGGTGATCGGCCATGCGCCGCGGCATCTCGACCGCAACGTGGCGTTGGTGGGACGCGTGGTCAAAGGCGTCGAGCTGCTGTCGAGCCTGCCACGCGGCAGCGCGGAGATGGGCTTCTATGCCAAGAATGAAAAGCCGCTGCCCATCAAGTCGATTCGCGTAGCGGCCGATGTGCCGGCGGCGGAGCGCTCCAATCTCGAGGTCATCCGCACTGACACCCCCGCCTTCGCCGCGCTGGTCGAATCACGGCGCAACCGTCCCGAGGACTTTTTCAAGACCCCGGCCGGCCGCATCGATTTGTGCAATGTGCCGATTGCGGTGCGCGAAGCTCACGCGCACTAGCTGTTGCGCGACGCGGCCTCGATGCCGATGCGCAGCGTGGTGGTCGCGATGCGCACCTCGATGAGAAACGCGGTCAACGCACCTGCCAGCGCCAGCATCGACAGAATGAACATGATCGCGATGAACGCCGCTAGTTCCCAGTGCGCAAACGCGTTGACGAACAGCATCACCACCACCAAGGCGATGAACAGCGCCGATAGCGTGATCAGAGTGATCGCGGCGTTGATGTAGCGGGCGCGGCGCGCCAAGACGGCGAGCGCCTGGTGCAGATCGCGACCCTCAGGCTTGTAATCCGGATGGGCTACCTGAGATTCCATGACGCGTGCCCGATCGACAATCCGCGAAAGGCGGTTCGTCAACACATTGAGCGTCACACCGATCGCCGAGATCAAGAATATGGGCGTGAGCGCAACCTGAATCAGATGCGCCACATCGGTTGCCTGGACCGCGGCCGCGTTCACACTACCGGTACCTTGAGCTTTAGTACGCCCGCGTCGCGAAATTGCAGCGACATGCTGAGCTCGGTTCCGGCGGCCAGCGGCGCGGCCAGGCCCATCAGCATCACATGCAAGCCGCCGGGCGTCGCCCGAACAGTCGCGCCCGGCGGGCATTCCACCGATGTCAGCTCGCGCATTTCGACCACACCGCGCATGTTGCGGCTTTCATGAAGTTCAACCTTGTTCGCCACGGGCGTGCTGACCGAGAGTAATCGATCGGCCTTGCTGCCCGCATTGGTGATCGAAAAATACACCGCGCCGACCGTGATTCCGGGGGGCGTCGGCCGAGCGCGTGCTTCGGTGATGATGAGATTCCCGCGGCGCCATTCTACCGTCGGTGCGCCAAGCGGCGCCTGCGCCTGCGCAATAAACCCGAGACACAACAGCGCAGCGCTGCCGGCCAAACTTCTTAAATTAATTACCACTTCACCACGCCGAAATACCATGTGCCGAGAATGATGAATCCGAAGCCGATCCGGTACCAGGCGAAAATTTTGAAGTCATGGCCGCTGACATAACGAATCAATGCCTTCACGGCGATGGCTGCGCTGATGAAGGACGCCACCGACCCCACGCCGATGACCGCAAGGTCATCGACATTCAGCAAATGGCGCGCTTTGTACAACTCCAGCACCGTCGCCCCGAAAATGGTGGGGATCGCGAGAAAAAAGGAGAACTCGGTGGCGGCTGGGCGCGACAATCCGCGCAGCAGACCGCCCATGATGGTCGCGCCGGAGCGCGACGTGCCCGGGATCATGGATAGGGCTTGGGCGAACCCGACCCAGGTGGCATCGCTGGGTTTGACGCCATCCACATTCTCGACCCGAGGCGTGCGCTTGCGGCTCTCTATCATGAGGATAAGGATGCCGCCGACGATGAAAGCGGTTGCGACCGGCACCGGCGCGAATAGATATTGCTTGATGGTCTTGATGAAAAGCACGCCGAGCACGGCGGCCGGCAGAAATGCCAGCACGATATTCAGGGCAAATCGCTGCGATTTGCGATCGGCGGGCAAGGTCGCAATCACATTCCAAAGCCGCTGCCGGTACAACCAGCAAATCGCCAGGATGGCGGCAAATTGGATGACGATCTCGAATACCTCGCCCTTCTCGTCGTTCCAATTGAGCAGACTGCCCACCACGATCAAATGCCCGGTACTGGATACCGGCAGGAATTCGGTAAGACCTTCGACAACGCCCAGTATCAACGCCTTGAGTGCGACTATCAGATCCATGTTCCCGCCGTTTTAAGCACGAAAAAAAACCCCGGCCGCCGTGAAGCGGTCGGGGCCTTATACCAATAATATTACTTGGTTGTCGTAGGAGCAGGGGCGGCTTTCTTGTGCTTCTTGCTGGTGTGCTTATGGGTCTTGGTCGCGGGCGCAGGGGTGGCCGTATCGGCAGCCATCGGCGCAGCGGACTTCGGCATATCGGCAGCCATGGAGGCGGCGGCGAAGCCAAGAGTCAACAAGGCTGTGGTAATGAGGGTCGCAGACTTCTTCATGAGATCTCCAAACGGTGGTTGAGGCTTCAAGCGCTGCGAAGAATACGACGGATTAATGCGTTACAACCGAGATGAAGATCATTTCACGTTGCCTTGACACTCCTTAAGGAACGGCACGATTCTTCGTGCGCACATGCCACACCAGGTAGGCGACGACGGTCACGTTGGCCAGCAGGATCAAGACCTTGCCGATGGTCGGCCGGTAGAAGATCTCCCACGCTTCCAGAGGGATCAGCGAGGCCGTAATGATCACCGTCAACCACTCGGCCCAGCGTTTTTGCATCCACAGGCCCACACCCTCGACCGCAAAAACGGCGGCGTAGGCCAGCGTCACCATTCGCAGTGCATGGATTCGCGACACGCTCAATCCGCTGAACCACTCCAGCAGTTGCGTAACGACCCGGTGCTCCAGTCCATAGGGCCTGGCCTGCGCCCAAGACAACAGCTTCGCCGCGAGCGAGGCGTCGCGAAGCCGCAATTCCCCGTAGGCCACGGCGAGCAGCAGCAACACCTTCACGATCTTGTAAAGGGCGATGGTGCGCAGCACCCCAAAGCGCGGCTTCGGCGCCTGCTCAACAGTAGCTTTCATGGCGATTACGCCTGACCCGCTGGCGGCTGGAATTCCAGGGTGGCATCCAGAAGTGCGGGTATGTCGAACACCGCCCGCTCGTTATCGATCACCAAAGGAGCGACGCCCGCGGCCGCCACCAGCGCCGCCGGGACCTGGATGCGGTCGCGTTCACGGGTGACGGTCCATGTTTCCAAGCGTTTGTCCTGGAACGCCAGATTGAGCGCCCCCCACCGCAACAGCGCCGCGCGCGCCAGCGGTGTATCGCCGCCCCAGTGACGCTGCGCCAGCGCCATGGCCGAGCCGGCCGCGATCTCGCCATGCGGAAGTGTCATCAGATCCTGAATGTATTTCACCATTTCGTCCGGCGGAACATGCAGGGTCAAATAGGGCGCCGTCTCGGTCATTGGATCATTTTAAGTCGGATTCTCCAGACTGAACATGGCATTCTCGTCATCATAGGCAAAGGCCTCGGCATATCGGCCCCAGCTCACCACCGCGCGCAGGCTCTGTTCCGCGGCCTCCTCGGACATAAAGTCCTCCAATTCGTCGATAAATCGGCTCTTTCGAGCGGAATGAGACGCCCGTTCGTCCAGAACCCTACGGACATGGGCGGCCAGCGGCACGTAGGTCAGCAAATGGCGCGTGAAAATGCGCTTGCGCTCATCGAGCGCCGCATGCGCGAATGCCAATCCGTCCTCGGTCAGTTTCAAGTCGCCGCCTTCCAGCTCGGCGAAACGCAGCATTTGCAGGGTTTCGGCAACGGGAAACAACTCATCGATCTCCATGGTCAGATCGGAGGCGATTTCCGGCAGGTCAGCCTTGCCGTTGAAGGGTGCCGCAGCGACGGCTTCCATCAATCCCGCGAGCACGTTGGAGGACACGTGCGGCAAGGCGCTGCCTATTCCTAAGCCGGGGAAATTCTCCTTGCGGCCCGGCGTTGCGCCGATGGGCCGCGCCGTCATTTCGACATAGATGCGCTCCACCAGCTCGCGAAAACTCGGATCGAGGCGGTTTCGCGGCTGCGGCAGGGTCACCTTGATTTCACTCAAAATGCGGCCGGGATTGCTGCCGAACACCAATACCCGGTCGCACATCAATACCGCTTCCTCGATGTTGTGCGTGACCAAGATGACGCCCTTGATGGGCATGCGCCCCTCAGCCCACAAATCCAGGAAATCGGTGCGCAGCGTCTCCGCCGTCAACACGTCCAACGCGGAAAAAGGCTCGTCCATCAGCAAAATGTTCGGATGCACCACCAGCGCCCGGGCGAAGCCGACGCGCTGGCGCATGCCGCCGGAGAGCTCGCGAGGATACGCGGACTCGAACCCGTCCAAGCCGATGAGGTCGATCGCGGCCAAGGATCGCTTGCGGATTTCCGGCCGGGACATCCGCTGTGCCTCGAGTCCCAGGGCGACGTTTTCAAAGACGGTGAGCCAGGGAAACAGGGCGAAACTCTGAAACACCATCGCGATACCCGGCGCCGGGCCCGATATCGGCTTGCCCAGGTAGCGCAAATTCCCGGCACTGGGCTCGGACAGTCCCGCGATCAGACGCAGCAAGGTGGATTTGCCCGAACCGGATCTGCCGAGCAAGCCGACGATTTGCCCCTCGCGCAGCTCGAGATTCATGCCCTCCAATACCAACAGCTCGGCGCCGTCCGGCTTCGGAAAGGCCTTGCGGACGTCTGTGCATTGCAGCAGCGGTGAGGTGGTGTTCATGCCATAAACCCTACTCTGACAAGCCTCTAGGTCAGTCGATACTTGCGCTCGGCGTAGTAATACAGCGGGCGCCAAAAAACCCGATTGATGACCACGACGAACAAGCTCATGGCGCCGATCCCCAACACGATGCGGTGAAAATCTCCCGCCGTGGTCGCCTCAGCGATATAGCTGCCCAGGCCTTGCGCGTGGATCTGAGTATCTCCCCAGGTGGCCAGCTCGGCGACGATGGCGGCGTTCCAGGATCCGCCCGATGCCGTAATGGCGCCCGTCACATAGAACGGCAGAATCGCGGGCAGCGCAACTTTGCGCCACCACAGCCAGCCCGTGATGCGGAAATTCTCCGCAACATAGCGCATCTCCGCCGGAATCGAAGAGGCGCCGGCGATGACATTGAATAGAATGTACCACTGCGTTCCCAAGATCATCAGCGGACTCAAATAAATGTCGGGATTCAGTTTCCATCGAACGATTCCGTACACCGCGATCGGGAACAACAGATTCGCAGGAAATGCCGCCATGAATTGCGCGATGGGCTGAACGATTTGCGCAGCGCGCGGCCGCATCCCCACCCACACACCGATGGGCACCCACACCAAACTGGCGAGCGTGATCAAGACGAACACCCGCAGCATGGTGAGCGTCGCCAGACCGCACACCTGCAGTGCTTCCTTGAGCGGCGTGTTCTGAATCAGCACCACCACGATGTGCCATAGCCCGGCCACGACCGCGGCAACGATCAACATCACCCACAACAGATCCAAGGATCGCCTTGGTTTATCGTCGCGCTCATGCAATGGCTCATCATCACGGCGCTTCACGGCGCGGCTGGTAAACATGACGGCGGCGTGAAACGCAACGGTCGCCGCCTGAATCAGCCGCGAGCGGCGCATCATGGTCAGCGCCCAAGAGTCCGGCACCCGGGCGCCCGGCTCTTGCTCGACGCGGAAGCGGTCCACCCACGCCACCAGCGGCCGAAACAGCAGCTGGTCATAAAGAAGGATCACGATCAACATGGTGGCGATGGCCCAACCGATGGCGGCGAGATTCTTTTGTTCAATGGCAAGCGCGATATACGAGCCGACGCCCGGCAGCGCCACGGTGGTATGGCCGACGCTGATCGACTCCGAGGCGACCACGAAGAACCAGCCGCCGGACATGGACATCATCATGTTCCAAATGAGCGCCGGCATGCCGAAGGGAACCTCCAGTTGCCAAAAACGCATCCATGGAGACAACCGAAACGATTCCGCGGCTTCCGTGAGCTCGATCGGAATGGTGCGCAGGGACTGATAAAAGCTGAATGCCATATTCCACGCCTGGCTGGTGAAGATGGCGAAGATGGCGGCGAACTCAGCGCCCAGGACCCGCCCCGGGGCGAGCGACATGAAGAACACGACTGTAATCGAAATGAAACCCAAGATCGGTACCGACTGCAGGATGTCCAGGATGGGCACGAGCAGCTTGCCGGCGCGCTCGCTCTTGGCCGCCCAAGTCGCATACGTCAGCGTGAACGCCAACGACAGCGCGAGAGCCGCAAACATGCGAAATGTCGTGCGCGCGGCATATTCAGGCAAATGTGCCGGATTCAAGGAAATCGGCGTCGTTTCAAGCGCGGTCAGCGGCGCAAACAAGCCGCGCGAGGTCTCGCCCAGAAACACCACCAGCCCGATCACGACGATGAATGCCAGCACGTCCCAGCGAGTGGCAATACCGCGCAAAAAGACATAGGGCTCGAAACGTTTCATCCGGGCATTCTCTCAGGACAGGCAACGAAGTAGCTAGTAGGGTACGCAGATCGGAGTGCAGATAATCTGCACAAAGGAAGAGCTCAGCTCATGGCAAATAGTTTCGCGGCGGAGTCGCCTGCAATCGTTCCCGCGGCACAAACGCGCTTCAATTTACTGGGCGCGCTGAGCTTCTCGCATTTCCTCAACGACATGATGCAGTCGTTGATCGTCTCGATTTATCCGCTGCTCAAAGGCGATTTCCACTTGAGCTTCGTGCAGATCGGCGCGATCACACTGACCTATCAGGCTTGCGCATCGCTCCTGCAGCCGCTCATCGGCGTCTACACCGACAAGCATCCCAAGCCGTATTCCTTGAGCGTCGGCATGTGCTTCACCCTGATCGGCATGGTGACCTTGGCCTTTGCGCCGAATTACGCCGGCGTGCTCGCCGCCGCGGCCTTGATCGGCGCGGGGTCCGCCATTTTTCATCCGGAGTCCTCGCGCATCGCCCGCCTCGCCTCGGGCGGCCGTCACGGTCTGGCACAGTCCATTTTCCAGGTGGGCGGAAACGCTGGGAGCGCCATGGGTCCGTTGCTCGCGGCGTGGATCATCCTTCCGCGGGGGCAGAGCAGCCTTGCCTGGTTCGCAATCGCCGCGCTGATCGCGATTGCAGTTCTGGCGCGCGTGGGCTCCTGGTACAAGAGCCAGCACATCGACCGGCCGAAGGCACACACTGCGCCCGGCCCAAGCCCGGTTTCCGCCGCGCGCGTACGATCATCGATCGTCGTGCTGGTCCTGTTGATTTTCTCGAAGTACTTTTACGTGGCCAGCATCACCAGCTACTTCAGCTTTTATTTGATCGAGAGATTTCACGTCTCGGTGCGCTCCGCCCAGATTCACCTGTCCGTATTCCTGCTCGCAATGGCGCTCGGCACGCTGTTCGGAGGACCCTTGGGCGATCGCATCGGCCGCAAGCGTGTCATTTGGGTATCGATTCTAGGCATAGCACCCTTCACTTTGATGCTGCCCTATGTCGATTTGATGTGGGTGGGAATATTGACGTTCATCATCGGTTTGATACTTTCCTCGGCATTCTCAGCCATTGTGGTATTCGCTCAGGAGCTGATGCCGGGCAATGTGGGCGCGGTATCGGGATTGTTCTTCGGATTCGCGTTCGGCATCGGCGGCATCGGCGCGGCGGTGCTGGGCGGCCTCGCGGACACCCACGGGATCGAATTCGTCTATCGAATCTGTGCTTACCTGCCGCTGCTCGGCATGGTGGCTGCATTTTTGCCCAATATCGAACGCAGAAAAAATTGACCCAGCAACTCATACTCAGTCTTAGCCAATACGGTTTAGCGATCGTGGCTTTGAATGTTCTGCTCAATCAAATCGGCCTGCCGGTGCCGGCCGTGCCGACCCTGGTGCTCGCCGGCGCGATCGCCGCCAGCGGACAACAGCCTTTGGGGCCGGTTTTTTTGGGGGCGGTCGGCGCATGCCTGCTGGCCGATTCAGGTTGGTATTGGGTCGGCCAGAAATACGGCATCCGCGTATTGAAGACCCTGTGCCGAATTTCCCTGGAGCCCGATTCCTGCGTCAACGAAACGCAGAGTCAATTCGACCGCTGGGGCGTCAACTCCCTGGTGATCGCGAAGTTTGTGCCCGGCTGGGCAACCATTGCGCCGCCGCTGGCCGGGGCCATGCGCATCGGCTGGCCGCGATTCATTGCCTTGAGCACTCTGGCCGCGATGTGGTGGGTGGGCGCGCGACTGCTCGCCGGCGCACTGTTCAAGACTCAAATCGCATTGCTGTTGATTCATCTGGATCGTATCGGCAGCATCGCTTTTTTAGGCGCGCTGGTTCTGCTGTCTCTGTATGTCGGCTTCAAATGGTGGGAGCGCAGCCGCTTCTATAAAATGCTGCGCATGGCCCGAATCAGCGTGGCGGAGCTTTACGCGCTGATCGAAGGCGGCACGGAACCGCTGATTATCGATGTGCGCTCGCCTACCGCCAGGGCGCTCGAGCCGCATTGGATTCCTGGCGCGCTGCACATCTCTTTGCCTGATGTCGACGTGCACCTCAAGGACCTGCCGCGTGACCGCGACATCATTCTTTATTGCACCTGTCCCAGCGAAGCCTCAGCAGCGCGCGTCGCCAAGATTCTGATGAATCACGGCTTCAAGCGAGTTAGACCCCTGCACGGGGGACTCGAGGCCTGGGTGGCCGCGGGCCATGGCGTCGCCCGAGCGCCGTAGCACCAAACGACCGTAGTGGCCTTGCCGCGATGCGAACCAGGTCCCGCCGGACGATTGGGGCGACATTGCATAATGCGAAGATGCGATGTCCCAGCCTACCGACTTTTTGTCAGGCGAACCGCGCCTCGCTGACCGCATTCCTGATCTTGTGTGCGGCGTCTCACACGGCGCGCAGCGATTGGACAGTGGCAACGGCTGCCGCCTTGAGCCACGATGACAACGTCGGCAATGCGCGCGACCATAACGACCAGGTCGCGGACTCCAGCGCGTCAGGCACCGTTTCCGCGCTGCAGTTGATTCCCTTCGGCGAAGGCTACAGCCTGGCTGCCGGCGGCGAGTTGTCGGGGCAGATCTACGATCACCTGACCGGATTGCGAAACGCCTCCATCGATGGATTGCTGTCCCTCAGGAAGAAATGGGGGCTGGGCGCTTTCGCAGCGTGGACCCGGGCCGGAGTATCGGTGGGCAGATCAAACTACGAGGACGGCTATCGGGACGCTACCATCTACAGAGCGTCGCTGGAACTGGGCAAGCGCTTCGATGAGCGCTGGAATCTTGCGGTGAAATACGCCTTCGAGCGCCGCGCCGCAACTCCCGGGGACTATGAAATATACGGCTTATCGAGCGATGTGTTCAGCCAGACGGGGCGAAGCTTCACTGCGAATGCGGAATACTCCCTGACGGAGCGGTTCTCGATCAGCTTGGGATCGCTGTTGCGTCACGGTGACGTCGTCTCCACGACGCGAACCGCGGAATATTATATTTATGCCAATTCCAAAGCCGCTGCGCCCGATCCGGCTTTTGGACCGGGTGCCTACGCGTATAGAATCGACGGGACGACTTACGGTGCGAGACTGGGGGCGGAATATTCTCTCACGGCCCACAGTCTTATCGGGTGCGGATTTCAACGCTTGGAGACCCATGCTCATGGCGGCAACAACTACACCGATTCGGTGCCGCAATTGACGTGGAACTATCGGTTTTAGATGCTTAAGAGTTTCATCGGTACGGTCGGACTGATGGTGGTTGGCGCAGCCTGCGCGCATGCCGCTGAAATGCATGCGCTGGTACGGGATCACAAGGGCAAATTTGTCGCGGACGCCGTGGTCCTGGCGGTTGCCGTTGATCCGCGCGCTGCCCTGCGTGCCCGCGCCCCAGCGGACGCAGTGGATCAGGTCGACAAGCAATTCGTGCCCTATGTGAAACCCATATTTGTGGGATCGACCGTGCGCTTTCCCAACAGCGACAATATCCGCCACCAGGTTTACTCCTTTTCCCCCGCCAAGAAATTCGAGTTGCCCTTGTATTCAGGCGCGAATGCGCCGCCCATCGTTTTCGACAAGCCCGGCGTCGTGGTACTCGGATGCAACATCCATGACTGGATGATCGGCTACATCTATGTTTCGGAGACACCCTTCTTCGCGAAAACGGGATCCCTGGGAACCGCCGTGATCAGCGACCTGCCGCCGGGCGAATACAAAGTCAGAATATGGCACCCGAGCATGGATCACGCCGAAGAGAGCACCAGTCAGCAGGTCACCTTGACGGCCAACGCTCCGGCCAACGCGGAGTGGCAGATAGGACTCAAGCCGAACATTCGCGTACCGCGGGTATCCGGTGCGGCGTCGCCGGCTTATCCATAGCGCTCGCCGCCCTAAGAAAACGCTTGAATCCCGGTTTGCGCCCGGCCGAGAATCAGGGCGTGAATATCGTGCGTGCCTTCATAAGTATTCACGACCTCGAGATTTACGACATGGCGGATCACGCCATATTCATCCGAGATGCCGTTGCCGCCCAACATATCGCGCGCCATGCGCGCGATATCCAATGACTTGCCGCAGGAATTTCGCTTCATGATCGACGTGATTTCCACCGACGCGGTCCCATCGTCCTTCATGCGTCCCAGCCGCAGGCAGCCCTGAAGCCCGAGCGTAATTTCGGTCTGCATGTCGACGAGTTTTTTCTGAATGAGCTGATTCGCGGCGAGCGGCCGGCCGAATTGTTTGCGGTCAAGCACGTACTGGCGAGCCGTATGCCAACAACTTTCCGCCGCGCCCAGCGCGCCCCAGGAGATGCCGTAGCGCGCTGAATCGAGGCACGTAAACGGCCCTTTGAGTCCCGTGACGCCGGGAAGCAAATTCTCTTCCGGCACGAACACGTCGTCCATGAGAATCTGTCCGGTGGTCGAGGCACGCAGACCAACCTTGCCGTGCAGGATCGGTGTCGTGAGCCCCTTCCAGCCTTTTTCGAGAATGAAACCGCGGATGATATCGTCATCGGTTTTTGCCCACACCACGAAGACGTGGGCGATCGGGCTGTTGGTGATCCAGGTCTTGGCGCCCGAGAGACGGTAGCCGCCGGCTGCAGCGCGCGCGCGCGTGATCATGCTGCCGGGATCGGAACCATGATCCGGTTCCGTGAGGCCGAAGCAACCGATCGATTCACCGCGCGCCAACGGAGGCAGGTACTTTTGTTTTTGCGCCTCGGTACCGAACTTGAAAATCGGCAACATCACCAACGACGATTGCACGCTCATCATCGAGCGGAAGCCGGAATCGATGCGCTCCACCTCGCGCGCGATGAGTCCATAGCTGACATAGTTCATTCCGCCGCCGCCGTAGGTCTCGGGGATGGTGGCGCCGAGAAGGCCCACGCCGCCCATTTCCTTGAAAATGCCCGGATCCGTGTGCTCGCGCCGAAATGCCTCGAGCACGCGCGGCTCGAGCCGGCCGTGCGCATAATCGCGCGCGGCATCCCGGATCATTTTTTCCTCGTCCGTCAATTGCGTATCGAGCAGCAGCGGATCATCCCAGTGAAAGTGTTCGCGTGCCATGCCTGTTGGAGCCCCTCGTTTTAACTGGCGCAGGATCGCACACTATCCGCGGGTCAGCACGCCCAACCACTTCCAATTGACGAAAATCGCGGCCAGCGCCGGGAGCGCGAATATGAGCAAGAAGATTGGAAATTCCTCGCCGAACGAATAGCCGGCCTTGAGTATGCCGACCGCCATGTTGATCGCAGCCACGATGAACCAGGCGGCCACAAAGACCACGGTCGCCGTGGCCATCGACGCGGCACCCAGCCCCAGAATCAATCTCGCCACTCCAAGGCAGGCGCCCCACAGAAGGAATCCGCAGACAATGAATATGATTGTGCGCACCGCCAGCCTCCTTTGTGCCCTGTCGGCCTGATCCTACATGGGGTCTCCTTGGCGTGATACTTGCGCTCGCAAGTGTCATAGAATGGCGGCCGTGAGCGCAATCGTTTCCGATTCCGATGGGTATTTGAGCGGCTTCGGCAACGAATTCGCCACCGAGGCACTGGCGGGAGCGCTGCCGCAGGGCCGCAACTCTCCGCAACGCTGCTCCTTCGGACTGTACGCGGAACAATTTTCGGGCACGGCGTTCACCGCGCCGCGCGCCGCCAATCGGCGCTCGTGGCTGTACCGCATTCGTCCCGC
>Ga0137413_10000262_pt1 | contig 15891 bp, 15 predicted proteins | sample CZODoug2_1_16fun_FD_108280 | JGI IMG/M metagenome (GOLD analysis project Ga0137413, IMG submission 108280) | Vadose zone soil fungal communities from Angelo Coast Range Reserve, California, USA - CZODoug2_1_16fungal (Illumina Assembly) | ecosystem: Environmental > Terrestrial > Soil > Vadose... | reverse complement strand
GCGGTTCTCGCTCGGCGGCAACACCGCGGCGGCGCGGACGCCCGGGATGTCCATGGTCGCCGCCTCGATCTCGACCGTGCTCATCCGCACGCCGCGGCGCTTGAACATGTCGTCGCGCCGGCCGTCGTAGTAGAGAAATCCATCCGCGTCCACCCGTCCGTAGTCGCCGGTGTGCAGTCGCCGATTTCCGGTGACCGGATCCACCCGGAAGGTCCGTTCGGTCACTTCCGGCTGCCGCCAGTAACCGGGCATCACGTGCGGGCCCTCGACCACGATCTCGCCCGTCTGGCCGATAGGTACCTCGACGCCGTCCTCGTCCAGAACGAACACCCTGGTACCCGGCAGCGGGCGACCGACCGAGTCCGGCTTGGCGCCTTCGAACTCCGGCGGGAGCACGGAGATTCGCTTGCACTCGGTCTGGCCGAACTGCCGGATCACCTCGGCACCTGGAAACGCCGAGCGCAGCGCGTCGACCGTCGCCTTGGGCAACGCGGCACCGGTGTTGGTGAACATCCGCACCTTCGACTCCCGCACCGGCTCCCGTTCGGCCAGCGCACAGATCATCGAAGCCAGCGAGGGCACGATAGGCACGACCGTCGCCCCGGACTCGCGGATCCGCCGCAGCAGCACCAGGTCCGAGTCACCATCGGCAAGCACCAGTTCCGACCGGCCGAGAGCGGCGAGCAGGATCTTGTAGAGCCCGTAGTCCCAGGAGATCGGGAACCGGCAGAACACCACGTCGTCGGGCCGGTAACCGAGCTCCAGGTTGATCGCGTTCGACGCGAAGGTCATCTGGCCGTGCGGGCAGATCACCGCCTTCGGTTCGGCGGTACTGCCCGAGGTGTACACGAGCGCGGCAACGTCTTCGTCACCGACCTGCGCCGGCCTGGCACGCGCGCCCGTGCGGTGCAGGGCGGTCACCGAATGCCAAACCTCGCCCAGTCCGAAAACCGGAACCGGCGAGAACTCGGTGATACCGGATACCGCGGCGTCGGCCACGATGACCAACCACGGCTCGGCGTTGGCGAGTACCGAACGCAGGTGGTAGCGCTTCATCTCCGGGTTCACCGGCACAAACACGGCCCCCCGCCGAGCTGCCCCGTAGAACAGCGCCACCAGCTCACGGGTACTGGGCAACTGCACCAGTACCCGGTCGCCGCGGCCAACCCCGTGAGACTCCAGCCACGCGTCCACCGCGTGGCTGTACTCACTGAGCTCCTGGTAGGTCCATCGCCCGCCCCGGTCACCGACCGCGACGGCCTCGGGGTCGGTGTCCCCCGTTGCCTCGTCCAGCACCGCATGAATCAGCACCGCCCCTATCCCCTTTCGTCAAAGTCCTCGACCAGAAGCCGGATAACCGGGTCACGCGGCCGCTGTCGCGGCCTCGAGGGCGAGCCTCTTTCGATCGATCTTTCGATTCGAGTTGAGCGGAAACTCGGCGACATGCCGGTACTTCTTCGGGATCGTCGCGGCCGGCAGCAGGTGCCGCAGGTCACGCACCAACTGCACGGGAGGCACGAACGTGCCGGTGTAGAACACCATCAGTTCGACGGACTCCTGTGCCGGGAGAGCCACCACCACGGCGTCCTCCACGCCCTGGCAGGCGCGCACCGCGGCCTCCACCTCGGCCAGCTCCACACGCACCCCATGGACCTGCACCTGCGCGTCATTGCGTCCCAGGTACAGCAGCTCGCCGTTGTCGCCACACCGAACGCGGTCGCCGGTGCGATACCAACGCTCGCCATACAAAAAGAAGAATCGGCCGGCATTATCCGCGGGGTCGAGATATCCGCGGGTGAGCTGGCGGCCGGCGATGCAGAGCTCGCCCTCGTACCTGCACGGCGTGCCCTCCGCATCGAGCAACATGAAGTAATGCCCGGGGTGCACGGAGCCGATCGGCACGATGCCATTGAGACTGCGCTCGCCGGACCAGCGGTGGCCCGTGACAGTGATCGTCAGCTCGGTCGGCCCGTACAGGTTCTCCAGGGCCGCGTTCGGCGCGGCGCGGTGCCAATCCTCGGCGTCCTGGCAGCTCAACGCCTCGCCGGCAAAGAAGCTCCAGCGCAGCGAGGGCATCGCCGCCGGGCTCAGGCCGCCGGTACGGCGGACCACGCCGATCGCGCTGGGGGTGGAAAACCACACGGTCATGTCGTGTGCGGCCACGAAACCCGGCATGTCCCGGTAGGCATGTGGCGGCGCGACCGCCAGCGTGGCACCCGCTCCCCAGGCGCAGAACAGATCAAACATCGCACAGTCGAAATTCAGATCGAAGCTCTGCGAGAACACATCGTCCGGTCCGAAGTCGTATCGGTCGTCCAGCAGGCCGAAATAGTGGCGGGTATTGGCATGCGTGACCGGAACACCCTTCGGTCGTCCGGTCGACCCCGATGTGAAGAGGACGTAGGCGGTATCCGCCGCCCGTGCCAGGATCGGCGCCGACAACGCGCTCGCCGGGTCGACAGACACCGCCGGCATCGGTTGGCCGGTCGGGGGAAACAGCACCGGCAGGTCCACACCGAGATCCCGGAGCTGGTTGAGCACCGGCAGCGACTCGTCGTCGGCAATCAACACGCCGACCCGGCTCGCCTCGATCATCTGCTTGGTCCGGATCACCGGGAAGGAAGGCTGCAATGGCACGGTCGTGATCCCGGTGTACATGCTGGCCAGGATCGCGACATAGGCCGACGCGTGTTTTCCCGCCAATACACCAATCGCCGGCGGCGGCGTCGGCATCCCTGCCAGTAGTGAACCCGCCAGCACCAGCGCGCGTTCATGCAGCTCTCCGTAGGTCAGGGTGAGCGAGCCGGACCGGACCGCCGGCCGGTCCGCGGATTTAGCCAGCCCGCGCAGGAAACGTTCGGGCAACGCGACTTCCGATGTGTCTTCCACGGTGATGTCCAGTTATCCGGCCGCGGACGGCAGCAGGCTCCCGACGGCCTTCCAGAGCACGCTGGGGCTCTGGAAGGTGTCCATGGTCAGCGCATCGTCGAGAAACCTCACCTGGTATGTGTTCTCCAGGTTCCCGAGTAGCTCGACCATTCCCATCGAATCCAGGCCCAGGTCACGAAGCTGGGCGTCGCTCTCCAGCGGCTCTGTCGGCGACAGGAACGGAAGGTATCCGCGCAACAGCGTTTCGAATTTCTCGTCCCACATGAAAGGCTCCAAATCGTCGACGGTGGTCATGCGGCTTTCGATCGGCGGTGCCGTGGTGTCATCGCTATCCGCGGGTTGGCCGGAATGACGGCGAATTTGCGAGTCGTGGCGCCAACCCGACCGAACAGGCTGTCCGGTCCGGCGACGCAGACCCGCTCGACTCCGAACCGCTCGAGCGCCGCCACAACATCGGGCCACCGCAGCGGGCGAACGAAGCTGTCGAGCAGCATCGTGTGGATGCCGGCCGACGAGCGCAGGATCGCGCCGTCCTGGTCGGCAACGACAGGTAGCTTCGGGTTGGCGAACCGCAGGGTGGACAACACTTTCCACTCGGCTTCGTCCCGCAGCCCGGCGAACGCGGCCGAATGCATGGGCGGGCGCATGGTGTACAGCGACAACCCGCCGATGGCGCGTAGCCGGCGTTCCAGCCACGCCAGGCGAGTCTCGCTCAGGGAGAGCATGTAGAAGCCGTCGTCGATGTAGCAGGAAATGTCGTGCCACTCACCCTGTTCGTCCAGTTCCGCGAGGATCTCGGCGAGCTTGTCCTCAGGGGTGCGAACGAAAGAATGGGTGACGATGTCGGTGTGTTTGCGGCTGAAGTAGTCGTCCATGCAGCGGGCGAGTTCCGCGGTCATCCGCACTGCTTCGTCCACCGGCAACGCCTCGGCGAAGGCGACTGCGGCCTTCTCGCCGAAGCTCGGGCCCACGCACACGTCGGGTTCGATCCCGAGGTTCTCCCGTGCCCATTGGGCGCACGCCAGACAATTCACTAGGAACGCGACCTGCGCGGCTTCCGAATAGTCCCCCTCGGCCTCGCTGAAGGCGTCGACCAGCGAGTAGCCGAGGACGTCGTCGGCGATAACGACCAGGTCCCTTGCGAATGGGTTCACCATCATGAACCTGCCGACGTCGGCGAACGCCGCCGGGCCCATGCCGGGAAACACAATCGCCGTCTGCTTCTCCATAGTTACGTTGCCTCCCGCTACAGACTCTTCAGGAAATCGACCATCACCTCGGTGAACCGTTCCGGCTCTTCGAGATGTGGAACATGGCTGGAATTCTCGAAGATTTCCCATCGAACGTCGGGGATACGATCGAAATATGGTTGCATCGTCACCGGGGTAGACTCGTCGTGGCGGCCTCCGAGCAACAGAGTTCGCGCCTGGATCAGGTCCAGCTCATCGATGATTGACCAGTCCTTCAACGTGCCGATCACGTGGAACTCGTTCGGTCCATTCATCGTGTAGTACACGGTCGGATCGTTGTAGATTTCCATGAAAGAGGTCAGAAAGTCGCGCGGCCACGGCAGTACTCGGCATACGTGGCGGTCGTAGAAGACCCGCATGGCGGTCAGATACTCGTCGGTGTCATAGGTCCCGGCGGCCTCGTGCCGCAGCAAGGTCTCCTGCACTGAGGGCGGAAGCTCCGCTCGAAGCACTGCCATCTCGGAGAGCCACAACGGATACGAGGCTGGTGAGTTGGCGATCACAAGCCCTCGGAGTCCGCTCGGTCGGGCCGCCGCATACTTGGCCGAGAGCAATCCACCCCAGGACTGGCCGAACAGCACGTAGCTCTCCTCGATGCCGAGTTTTTTGAGCAGGTTCTCCAGCTCGGCGAGAAATAGATCAGCGGTCCAGAAATCGGCACCCCGGTCGGACAGATGGGTCGACCCCCCATTGCCGAGCTGGTCGTAATGCACCACCGCCCAGCCATGTTCGGCGAGCGTCGCCATGGGCAACAAGTAGTCGTGAGTGCTTCCGGGGCCGCCGTGCACGGCCACGACCGCCGGCCTGTCCGAGTTGAGGTCACCAGTGACTCGGTACCACGTCTGGAACATCCCAAATGGAACGGTTCCCTTCGAACTAGGGGCCAAAGGCACGGGCAAATCACCTCATTCGGAAAGCAAGTACCGTGTCGTTGTCGGATCCGACACTAACTCGACCCCACCACCAAACTGGACCCCCTAGGGGCCCCTAAACCCGACGGCGCACGCGACGTCCCATCGCGCGCGCGACCCTAGGGGCGGCTAGGGGTGTAGCGCGGGTGTACCGCTGCTTAGCGTGAGGGCGACAGCCGGTAAGGCGTCGCACTCGTGTCAGTTTAGGGGCGCCTGCACGACGGGCCATTTAGAGTTTGGGAGAACACGATGACCAAGCCTGCCGATCAGGACCACGTGGCGGCGGAACCCCGTACTTTTCCAATGAAGCGCACGTGCCCATTCAGCCCACCCAAAGAATACGCGCTACTTCGCGAGACCGAACCCATCTCCCGCGCGACCCTCGAGGTCAACGGCAAACAAACCTGGCTGATCACCAAACACGAACACGTCAAACAGGTGCTCGCAGACCCTCGGGTGAGCTCGAATTTGAAGCTGCCTGGCTACCCACTCCAGGTCACGGTGCCCGAGGAGATGCTGCAGTCGATCCCGCTCACCTTCGTGTCGATGGACCCCCCGGATCACACCGCCCAGCGCCGAATGCTCGCCCCCGAATTCACTCTCCGCCGGATGCGGATGCTGCGCCCCCGGATCCAGGAGATCGTGGATGCCCGCATCGAAGCGATGCTCGCCGACGGCGGCCCCGTGGACCTGGTCACGATGCTCGCGCTGCCGGTTCCCTCCCTGGTCATCTGCGAGCTGCTGGGTGTGCCCTACGAGGCCCACCAGGAGTTCGAGGAGTGGGCAAGGTTGATCATGAATCGTGATGTCAGCGACGAGGAGCGAGGCAGGGCGCACTACGAGGTCGACCTCTTCGTCGACCGGCTGGTGACCGCCAAGGAAACCACCCCGGGGGACGACCTGGTCAGCCGCCTGATCGCCAAGAACCGCGAGGAGCCAACCGTTGGGCATTCTGACATCGTCGGCATGGCCCGGTTGATGCTCGTGGCCGGGCACGAGACCACCGCCAACATGATTGGCCTCGGTACCCTCGCGCTGCTCGAACATCCCGACCAACTCAATGCAATCAAGAATGACCCAACCCTTCTGCCCAAGGCGGTCGAAGAGCTACTCCGCTACTTCAGCATCTCCGACTCCGGGGGCGCGCGTGTGGCCCTCGAAGACATCGAGATCGACGGAGTGACCATCCGCGCCGGCGACGGACTCATTGCACTCAACAACGCCGCCAACCACGACCACGCCGTCTTCCCTGGCCCCGACACGCTCGACATCCACCGCGAAGCTCGAGGCCACCTCGCCTTCGGCTATGGAATTCACCAATGCATCGGACAGAGTCTTGCCCGAATCGAACTCGAAATCGTCTACACCACCCTGTTCAACCGTATCCCCCAGCTGCGGCTCGCCGTCTCTGTCGAGGAACTGGAATTCAAGGACGCCATGGTCTTCGGGCTCCGCGCGCTACCCGTGACCTGGTAACTGGTCAGGAGCAGAAAAGAACCGGCCTGGGGAGTTCACCAGGCCGGTTCTTCTTTTCCCGGGCGCCCGAGAAACGGGCTAGCAATGGGCCGGTCAGCTCGGCGCGGCAACCGCGGCGAGCCGATCCATCAGGAGCCGGTTCACCGCTTCGCGATGGTCGTTGAGGTAAAAGTGACCACCACGGTAGACCCGTAGATCGAACTGGCCTGTGGTGTGCGAGCGCCAGGCCTCGGCCTCCGCTTGGTTCACCTTGGGGTCGTCGTCCCCGATCATCGCCAGCACAGGACAGGAGACGTTGGTGCCCGGGGTATAGCGGTACGTTTCGATGGCCTTGTAGTCATTGCGCACCACGGGCAGAACCATGCGCACGAAGTCGTCGTCCTCAAGCAGCTCAGACTCGGTGCCGCTAAGCCTTTTCATCTCGGCCAGCACGGCGGCATCGTCAGATAGGTGCACCTGGTCGCCCCGACGCGGCATTGAGGGGGCCGGGCGCCCGGAAACGAACAGGACGGCCAACCGCACCCCTCGAGACTCGAGCCGCCGGGCAACCTCGAATGCAATGCTCGCACCCATGCTGTGACCGAAGAACGCCAACGGACTGTCGGTCCAATCAGTAGAGACTGCCGACAACAACTTGTCCGCTAGCACCGTGACGTCATCGATCAATGGTTCACCGCGACGGTCCTGGCGGCCCGGGTACTGGACGGCGACCACGTCCACCGCGGGACAGAGAGCGGCGGACAGAGAATGATAATAGGTCGCGGCGCCGCCGGCATGCGGGAAACACACCAACCGCACTCCCGCGTCCTTAGCCGGATGATACCTCCTGAGCCAGAGATCATTCTCAGTGGAAGATGACACAGATGTTCTCCAAAACTCTTCAGCATCAATAGGAGTAAATCGGTCAACTTACGTACCGTCGTCAACCCTTGGTCGATGTCTCCATCTGACACCGGATGTACAGCTCGATACTGTCCAACGCGCGGGCCAACCCGAACTCGAAGCGGTCGACCTCGCCCGCAGACGTCTCGGGCAAGGCCGTCCGGGCAAGCACGCCTGCGAGCACCGGGTAGTTGTTCACCCGGCCCGACCGCCGCAGGGCCTCGAGGCTCGGCGCAGCGGGGGCGCCGCCCAGGTCCGATGCCGCGTTTCGTACGTAGCCGTTGACAAACCAGAGCATGTCCAGCAGGTCTTCCATCGGCAGCCCGATTACCGAGATCACACGCAGTGCGGTCTCGACCCAGGTCAGTTCATTCGGCCCTAGGGTCCGGTTCCACGGAACCAATCGCAGCGTCCACGGGTGACGCACAAAGACATCCCGGTAGGCTCGAGCCCAGACGGTGAGCGCCGCACGCCATCCAATGCTATTCGGGAACAGGGGCGGCCGCCCGATAACGACGTCCAGCATCAGGCTGACCAGCTCCGCTTTGCCCGGTACATGTCGGTAAAGCGACATGGTGGCAACGTTCAGCCGGTTGGCTACCCGGCACATGGACAGAGCCTCCAGGCCGCCTGAGTCAGCGACCTCAATGGCGGTGCGAACGATCCGAGCTCTGCTCAACGCCCCGGCAGGTCTCCTCGGCACAACGTGTGGCGCATCCCATAAAAGCGTCTCACTGTCCACCCGGTCTCCCCGTTCCCAGACGATTCTTCTGAGCAAATTCCCGGATCACCGTCGGCGGGTTCGCGAGGGCATGCTCACACACGCGCGAAAGGCCGCCGCGCAAACCAACCCGAGTGTTCGACTGTCCCTACTGCGCAGTCGAACGCCGCCAGGTGCGCGGCGTGGAGATGCGCGAGCGGACGCCGCTCGGGTCAATCGAGATCGGGCGTGTGACCCGTCACTGTGCCGATCTCTTCGAGCGCGAGTGGGCGCTTGACCACATCCTCAGGCGCGCTGGTGTAGCCGTAGTAGTTCTGTTCCCCGATCAGCCGACCCTCGTCGTCGAACGGCCACATCACCACGTGGTGGCTTTCGGAGAGATAAAACTTGGCCGGGTCGGCGTCCACGCCGGCCGCGACGAGCACCGACCCACGCAGAGCGACCTTGAGGTCCCCCTCGGTGATCACGATGCCGTCGTCGACCACGACGCGGTCGATCGACCACTGGAAGTCGTGGTGAATGAATTTGAGCAGGCTCTCCTCGTAGAACGTCTTGCGGATCTCGTCGACCCCCGTGAGGATGACGGTCGAGTTGGCGTTGTCATAAAGCCGGTATTCGGCCTGCGGCGAGAGGCGCTGAAGAGCCCGCTCGACGTTCAGCTCTGCCTCGACTCGGATGTGGAATATGACCTCCTCGAGCTGGCGCCGAAAGGTCGGGTTTGTCTCTTTCTCAAGCCGCTTCTCCAGCGTATTCCAGTTCTGGCTGGGGTCGATGACGAGCACGTGGATACCCTTCTTCGGAATATTACCGGGGCCGCCGCCAGGTAGTCCCGATCGGCAGGTTGGGGCCATGGTGAACCTTGAATCCGTTGCATCCTGAACCGCTACGTGCGCCAACCCGGGCATGAGCGCCGTCTCTCACGATAAGGAGCGGAACCCTCCCGCTACACCCCTAGTCGCCCCTAGTTCTGCCAGAGCTGCGCGAGCTGCTGGGCTGGGAGACGAGCTCTAGCCCCTCTCCGCACGACACTCCAACATGTCTGCCACCTGAGCCCACAGGGCCGCGTAACCACGAGCAAGTCTGGCGACAGCAGTCGCACAATGGTCGGGAACCTCATCGACGATCTGCCGGTAGACGTCCATTCCGTCTCGGCTCATGCTCATCCACCTCAGCAGAAACCGGCCTCTACTACTCAGCCGCATCGAAGGATCTTTTGTGAGGGTTGCCAGCATCTGAGCGGCATCAACTCTCATGCCCTCTGACCCGCGCGCCACCGCGACTTGAGCCGCGCCCTTGATGCCTCTTCTGGCGCCACGGCGCCGCCTGGGCGACACCGGATCTTCGCCGGTTGCCAACCGCCGTCGCACGTCAAGTACGGTGGCAACGGAAACCCCCGCCTCTCTCGCTATCGCACGAGCTGAAGCCTCGGGCCGGGCGGCCAGTAATTCGGAGGCTCGCCGCCGGCCAGGGACTCCGCTCACCGGCCGAACCCGTCCGTCCTTGCCCACTCTCGCCATGGGTTGCGCATTCGGTGCAGCCGAATCTTGTCGCAAATTTCCTATTGCACTAGCCGACTGCCCTGTGAATTCAGCAATGACGCGGTCCGACCACTGTGGATGCGACTTCAGAATCCTGACCGCCGCGGCTGCCCGCTCGGCGCGCGACAGGGGCAAGCCGTGTTGAGTGTTCAGGTTTACGGCGAGAACGAACGCGTCCTCTAGCGATCCTGAGTAGATCCTTGCGCGTATCGCATCCTCACCACACAGCACCGCGGCGCGAACCCTGTGCGCACCATCGATGACTTTTCCTGACGGCCCATGAACAAGGATTGGTGGCAGCTTCTCGAGCGCATCGGCTAGCAATCGAACATGCGTGGTATGCTCGGCATCTCGCGGCGTATCGCCAATAATCAGTGCACTAATGAGCATTGTGGAGCTCGTACAATCGGCTAGCTGGCGCGAAACCCAGCTCGTCACATCGCGGTTTATAGATCCTGGTTCGTTTCCCTTGCTCACCGTCAAGATCGTCATTTCAGGACCCTCTCGTACCCGAGTGAAGATCGGCCACCGAACATGTGTCGCTGAGCAGCGGCGACACACATGCACGGCCGCAGCCAAGGCGGCCCTCGCGTGATATCCGACCGCCAGAACCCATGGCCTCCTACATGCCGCGACTGGATATAATCCAGTGTTCGCCTGTCATCCCGTCGGCCGCGTGAGTCATATGACTCCACCTCGGGCCCGCCATCGATTACCGCGTGGGCGCGGTCACCCGACCTGTCGCGCGATTGCCCGCGCCGTCCACCGCCGCTCCAGGGATCAACCGGGTTGCCGCTGGTCTATCGAAGAAAGGGCGTCAGGTAGTCCTGCTGCCGAGGTGGTGCCGAGTTACGGGAAGGCTCGGTGCGGGTGATTGGCGACAGTACAGAATTCAGGCTTACGAGTCCGGCACGAATCCGGGATTTCGCGGTGCCCACTGGAATATCCTCGATCTCGGCGATCTCGCGTGCGGTCATAGCATGGATCGCGGCCATGATGACGGCTCGGGCCTGCGCTACAGGTATGGCGGCAAGCGCGGCACGTAATTGGGCAGACTTCTCCCCGGCAAGGGTGTGGTGCTCGGGTGTGTGAGAAATCGCCGGGAGCAACTCATGTAGATCATGCGGATCGACCGGGGCGCAACGCCGCGTTCGCAACACGTCGATGGCCAGGTTGTGAGTGATTCGCATGAGCCACGTCCGCACCGAGCCCCGTCGCGGATCGTACGTGTCGGCCTGCCGCCACGCGCGCTCGAACGCCTGCTGGGCGATGTCTTCAGCCAGTCCTTGGTCGCCGACAACCTTGTAGGCGGCCCCGAATACGGCCCGCTGGAACCGCCGGACGAACACACGCGCGAACTCGGGCTGGCCGGTCGGTAGTCCGGCGAGCAACACAGCGTCGGGGACGCTGGGCGTGACGGCATCCATAACATCGACAATTGCGTTCTGACGGCCACCTGTCGTTGCGGCCAACACCCATCTGTGCCCCTGACGGCTGGAACATATGCGTACCCGCCAGCCGTAAATGCCTCGATCCAGCTACCGGAACTCCCCGGTGCGCAGCAGGGTGGCGAAACTGAACCAGTTGCAGAGCCAATTTCCACAACGACTTCGTTTGGCGAGCGCCTGGGTCTGGGCCAGCGACGCGACCGCCGATGGCTCAATGCGTCGGAGTTCAGGCCGGTGACGTTGCGCAGCGCCCTCGCCCGCACGAGGAGTGCGCCGCGGAATCGCAACGATGATCGTGGTATCGCCGTAGCCCTGGGTCGAATGGCATCGGGTTGCCGGCTAGGCGATCGACTGGTTGCTGTCGCCGCTGAGGAGTAGTTCAGGGATTTGGTGGAATGACCAGCCGCCCGCGGCTGGAGCCAGGACCCAGACCAGGTCGTAGCGGTCATCCGGCCAGACGGCCGGTGGTGTGGGTGTCACGCGGTCTAGCGCGGCTACGATGGCCGGGCAGTTCGCCGTGTTGCCAGCAGATCAGGGTCGGTTCGGTGCGCGTAGCGACCGCCTGGGCCAGCGCGGTCTCGTCGCCTTTGCTGAACTGAGTGTTGACCGGGATACCGAGGCGGACGGAGAGCGGGGTGACGGTCTGGCGCGTCCGCAGGCCTTCCCCGGCTGTGCCTCCAGCGGCGTAGATTGCGGTGGGGCGGGACAGGCCGGGACGGGGTACTCCGTGTGCGGGCGCGAATAGTTCGAACAATGCACCTGCCCGGGTCCAGCCCTGAGCGGTCAGCGAGTGGATGTCGGGGTTGCCGCCCGCGTCGACGCCTTGCGGTGGGCCAGAGGCTGGCGGTCTCTCACCATGGCGAATGATCATGATCAGCGCGCCGGAATGCCCCGGCGGTGGCAGCGGCGCGGGTGTCACGGTCTGCGCCGTCGATCCCACACCGCACCCTTCGAGCACTACCGCTGAGGCGATGGCTACGCCGCCGACTGTCAGGGTCCGGAGCAGGTCGCGGCGTGTTCGCCGAAATGGTTCAGTCATTTGTGAGTCCCCAGAGGGGTCGATGTTGTCGATGACCCACTTCTGCCTGGTGGGGGTGGTCGGCCGCCTGGTCCGGGCGGCATGCCGGGCCCCGACGGAGGCAGGTTTCTACAGACACCGTAGTAGTTCTACACTAACTGTAGATGCTAGTGCTGTAGGGAGTGTGGGTCGTGGTGGAGGTGAACCCCAACGGCGAGGGACTACCACCGGCGCCGGGCTCGGTCCAAGTCGCGGCGCGCCGTGTTCGCACGGTGGTGGCCGCGCTGCTTGCCGCCGCGGCGGTGGGCGCGGTGGCCGGCTGTGGGGGTGGTGCCCCCACACTGAGCCCGCCGCTGCCGGCTGGCCCGCCCACCCCGACGTCCGGGGTGCCAACCCCCGCGCACACGGTCGTGCTGGTGCTAGAAAACAAGGACAACAGCCAAATCCTGGGAAGCCCCGCGGCGCCGTATCTCAACGCCCTCGCCGGGCGCGCCGCGTTGTTCACCGACTCGCACGCCGTCGCCCACCCCAGTGAGCCGAACTATCTGGCGCTGTTCGCTGGGGACACCTTCGGCCTGACCAGCGACTATTGCCCGGTGACACTGACTGGACCCAACCTCGCCGGGCTGCTTGCGGCAAGCGGACACAGCTTCGCGGGGTTCTCCGAAGACCTACCCGCGCCCGGCTACACCGGCTGCACCAGCGCCGGCTACGCCCGCAAGCACGACCCGTGGGCCAACTTTCCCGACCTGCCCGCCGCCGTCGCTCAGCCGTTCACTGCGTTCGGGCCCGACTACACCCGGCTGCCCACCGTCTCGTTTGTGATCCCTAATCTCTGCCACGACATGCACGATTGCGACGTCGCAACCGGCGACACCTGGCTGCGCGACCACCTCGATTCCTATCTGCGGTGGGCAAAGAGCCACAACAGCCTCTTGATCATCACCTGGGACGAGGACGACGCCGGCTCGACCGACAACCACATCACCACGATGTTCGCCGGTCAAATGGTCAAACCCGGCCGCTACGACGAACGCATCGACCACTACAGCGTGCTGCGCACCATCGAAGACGCCTACCTGCTGCCCCACGCCGGGCACAGCCAGACCGCCACCTCGATTACCGACATATGGCAACCCACACCCTGACCACACATGACCAGTTTCCCGCCGGGGCCCCCACGGCGCGAAATTCTCCCGACGCGTTGAGGCGGCCGCGGCACTGGTTGTCTCATGGCGGCGGTACCTGCCCAACACCGGGGTCGTCGCATCCGTACAAGGACACAGCCTCGGTACCGATCCGGCGGTACCGAGCGGCACCGGGCGCTACCGGGCGCTGCGTAATCCAGACACCGACGGGCAGGCTGGGTGGGTGACGGGGACCGGTTCAGGGCGGCGGCGGTGGCCGCGGCGCGCGGGGTTGGCGCTGGTGGCGCTGACCGCGGCCGCGATCGCGGCGTTCGTAATCGCGTCCAACAGCGATGAGCTGCTCACCGCATTCGACACGCTGAGCACCGTGAGCGTGGGTTGGGTGGGGGTGGCGATCGCCGCGGAGGCGTTGTCCTACCTCGCCCGCGGCGGCGGCCAAGACGTGGTGCTGGGTCGCGGTGCGCCGCGGCTGGGCCCCTTGGTACAAGGCGGGGCGGTCATGGCGGGGGATGCCGCCGCTTACTGTCTGCCGTTCGGGTTCGCCGCGTCCGGGGTGGTGATGTTCGGGGTGTTGCGCCGCCGGCGGGTGAGCGCGGCGGTGGCCGGGTGGATGTTCGGTATGTCCAGCGTGTTCTACCTCAGCGCGGTGGCGGTGTTGACCATCATCGCGGTGCGGATTGCCGGGGATTCCGACCCGATCCCGGGTTTGCAGTCGGCCACGGTGGCGCTGTTGGTGCTGCTGACCGCGCTCGGCGTGGGGTATGCGCTATTGCGCCGCGACGGGGTCCGGGCCTGGCTGGGTGGCCCACTGGAGGGTCTGCGCCGACGGCGGCGCGGGACAACGGCGGGCGCGTCGCCCGGGCTGGTCGCCCGCTCCCTCGGCGCGGGTGGACGGCGGCTGCGCGGGTGGGCTGGGCAGCTCGCCACGGTGCGGTTGAGTTGGCCCGCCGGGGTTGGCGCGTTCGCGCTGATGATGCTCAGCTGGCTGGCTGATGTCTCGGTGCTTGCGGTCTCGTTCCTTGCCCTCGGCGCCACGCCGCCGTGGGCGGGGCTGTTGCTGGCCTACTGCGCCGGGCAGATCGCGGGCAGCCTGCCGGTGACTCCCGGCGGGCTCGGGGTGGTCGAGGGCAGCCTGACCCTGGCGCTGGTTGCGTTCGGCGGCGACCAGACCATCACCCTGGCCGCGGTGCTGCTGTATCGGATCATCGTCTACTGGGCCTGCATTCCCCTCGGCGCACTGAGCTGGCTCGCGCTACGCGCCACCGCCCCCGCTACCCCCACTGCTCCCGCTATCCACCGCGCCGGGGTGCCGGGCGCGGGTACCCGGCCCGCATGGGAGGGCGAACCCAAATGAGCCGTCCCGCCGCTGTCCGCGCGTCCTCGCGACTCACCGCCATCCGCCACGCGCGCTTGGCGACCGTAGCGCTGTTCGTTTCCGTGGTCGCGGGATGCGCGGGACCGCACGGCGGCGCGACGACCAGCGATGTCGCCGGCTGCGCCGCGGTCCTGCCGCTGGCCCGCGACGTCGTGCACGCCCACGGCACGCTGACCCTCATCCGCAAGATCAGCGGAGACGACATCGACGCGATCACCCGCGACGTCGGCGTCGTTCCACCCCCACCACCAGCAGTCAAACCCCCCAAACCGCCACCAAACCCCAACCCGCCAGCCGGGCATGATCTGCCCAAAACCTGCCTGGTCGTGTATCAGGGCGACTACCCGCCTGGCGCCATCACCGGTGCCAGCCCACCCGCGCTCACCGGCACCTACGCGTTGATCATCCTGCGGGTGCGCCACCCTGGCGTCTACCGCATTCTGATCACCAACCAACTTCCCCCAGCGACCGCACACCGGCCGTGGTGGCACTTCTTCTGACACGCCCGCCGGCCGCCCAGGCGCGCTGACCTGGGCCAGCCGGCGAGCACCCCCGAGTGACTACTGCCGCCGCGGCCGAGGCCGGCACCCGTCTCCACCGTGGGTGATCGGGTACTGCCGGATGAATTGGTGCCGTTCGAGGTGCTCGACGGTTTGCCAGAGAGGGTCGGCCCTGATGTGCGTGGACTTGCGCGGTGGCCAGATCGCCGAAGCGGAGGATTACCATGAGCAGGCCGATCAGCTCGTGCGGGCCGTCCTCCCCCACTGGACCAGCGACGACCTGGGGCCGTGACGCGGTCGGCGACGCGGGCGTGTGCCCTAGGATCGGCCGGTGTCCCGAGCAAGGGCGGTGCGCACTAGCGTTCAGACCTCGCCGGATCCTCCCCGAGCCTGTCGAGTCGGCGAGCGAGTTCGCGGTCCGCGCCGTCATGCGGGCGGAGAGGATCGCGACCCGGTTCGCCGTGGTCGGTCGCTTCCTAATCCGAACCGTCGCTTTCCGCGTGGGTGGCCACCCGAGGGTGCCCGCCCCACGGTTGTGATCCTCTTCGTCAGCTTTCGGGGACCGCGCGACTCCTGAGCCCCTGGCTCGGAGGATTCCGCGCGTTGTCTCGCCGCACTCGGTCCTAGCTTGTCGAAGGTGGCGTCGAGGGGAGCGCCCCGCGTTACTGCCGTGGTTCGGGACACCCGCCTTCGCTGGACACGATGTAGCAGCGCCACCCCGGCAGCAGCGCCGGG
>Ga0137413_10000261_pt1 | contig 15898 bp, 12 predicted proteins | sample CZODoug2_1_16fun_FD_108280 | JGI IMG/M metagenome (GOLD analysis project Ga0137413, IMG submission 108280) | Vadose zone soil fungal communities from Angelo Coast Range Reserve, California, USA - CZODoug2_1_16fungal (Illumina Assembly) | ecosystem: Environmental > Terrestrial > Soil > Vadose... | reverse complement strand
TTTCAGCAGCGCTGTGTGGTAGTTGCCGCCGTACGGCGAGGAGAAGAGCCGCCAGAAGTGGACATTGATATCGACGCCGCGCCGGAACGACAGATCCACAATGACGAAGATCAGGAAGAACGACGCGATCGCCAGGCCGATCAACAAGACGTATTGGACCACCGCCGGCACGGTGATGCGGCGCCGCCGGCGGCGCATAATAGGCCCGGGCCGATCCGGCGGGGCCGCCGCGGAGCGGGGCGATCGAGCGTCGGACCTGGTGGTGGTGCTCACGCCTCTACCTCCATGGCCGACCGGCGGAACCGCAGGATGAACATTGTGGCCGCCACAATGACGACGAACAGGATCACGCCGATCGCGGAGGCGTAGCCCAGGTCACCGGAACCGATGCGGGAATACATTTCCAGCGCGGGCACGTAGGTAGCGGTGCCCGGCCCGCCGTTGGTGAGAATGAAGATTGACGCGAAACCCTCGACCGAACCGACCACCGCAAAGAATGCCACTATCCGGAACTGCGGCCGCAGGTGCGGCATATCCACCTGGGTGAACCGTTTCCACCGCCCCGCGCCGTCGATGGCGGCGGAGTCATACACTTCGCGGCTGATCGTGAGCAGACCGCCCAGAAAGATCAGGAACGGGAACGCCGTCAGATAAGGGAAGCCCACCGCGATTACCGACCACAATGCGGTTGCCTCGTCGCCGAGCCAGGCATGCCGCCAACCGCCGAGGCCGATGGACGACAAGAGTGAGTTGATCAGGCCGTACGGGTCATACACCTGCTTCCACAGCAGGGTGATCACCAGCGTCGGCACCACCGCGGACAGGACGAACAGCGTACGGAACACATACTGGTGAATGGCATTGCGCAGCCAATACACCAGCTCGGCAGCCAGCAACGGGACGGTGACGGACTTCAGGAAGCTGGCGGCGACAACAATGACCATGTTCTTCACCCCGACCCAGAAATAGGAGTCGTTCGTGAAGATTGTTTTGTAGTTGTTGAGCCCGACCCACTGGGTGACCGAGCTGAGGTTGAAATCGGTAAACGAGTAGTAGAACGCGCTCAGCGCCGGATAGAAGGTAAACATCGCGACCATCAAGACCGTGGGCAACACCATCAGGTAGGCCACCCGACCGCGCCACACCGCCGCCGCCGTCCGGAGCGTGACCGCGCGGCGCCGGCCGGTCAGCGCAACCAGAACGATCAGCCCGGCCAAAAGCAGCCCGTCGAAGGCGATCCACCACGGCCGCAATGACTGCGTGTGCTTGACGCTCTGCGCTGCTCCGACATCCACCGCCGACCAGGAGCCGGTTTGCGGCACTGCCAGGAAATCGCCCTGCGCGGTCGGTAGCAGCGCGTGCAGCACGGAATTGGCCACCCGGTGCGTCAGCACAACATGACCCGAGCCGTTCAGAATGCTCATCGTGCCGTGCTGGTCGCCGGTAAGGATCTGGCCGGTCTTGGCGTCGTAGGCGACCGTCGTGATCGGATAATTGCTGACATCGACCGAGCCCAATTGGCCGCCGTGACTGTCGAGCAGGGTGAGCCCGCCGCTGTTGTCGCCGACCAATACCCAGCCCCGCTGCGGCACCCACGCGATGCTGGTGACGCTCTGCGGAAGGGTTACCTGCCAGCTCTGTTTGCCGCCGTTGTCGAGCGCGAGCATGCCGACCCGGGCGCTGAGCGTGCCGTAGACCGCCGAGTTGCCGGCCGCGTCCAGCGCATTGATCGTGGAGCCGGTCCGCTGTGTAGCAGTTGCCGCATTGCCGCCGGCAGGGTAAACGTCAACCGCGGAATTAGGTCCAAATGCGCCGGCCCCGTGCGCGACCACCAGGGTGCCATTGGCCGCCGGCCGCACACCGGCGACCGCATCGGCGACGTGCCGGGTCGAGGTCGGGTGCAGCCCGGAGTCCAGTGTGTACACCGTGCCTACCGACGTGCCGGCGTAAAAGGTCGACCCGTCGGCGGACGCGGCGATGCCACCAACAGTTGCGTCGAGCTTTTGGCGGGCGATTTCCCGGCCGTCCCGGACAACCGCGACCTCATTGCCCAAAGTGGCAACGAGAGTGGTAGCTGAATTCACCGCAACGGCGCTGGCGATACCGCTGACGGCCGCGCCCCGGGCCGAGACCAGGCTGGCGCTGGACGTGTACTCGGTGGCGAATACGGCGTTGCCGGCCGCGGCGACTCCGATCGCCACCGCGGCCAGCAGCCAAAGCCTTCCGTTCCGCACCGGTCTAGGACGCGCTCGGCCGGCGGGACGGGTTGTTGATGTCGTCCTTGGTAAGAGACAACTTGCCGATCATCGTGTCGAAGTTGCTCTGGAAATACTTTTGGAGGGCGGTTGCGTAACCCTTCGGGGTGACCTTGCCCTGCAGCGCATTCTTGAGCAGGTTGTGCAGATCGGCCATGGAGGTCGGGTCCGCCCCGGCCGTCCAGATCTGGTTGAGGGTGACCTCCGCGTTGCCGACGAACTTGACGCTGTCGTTGCGCTCCTGGATCGCCGCGGGGAAGGTCAGCCCCTGCACGCCCATCGTGCCGACCGTGGTGCCAGCCTTGATCTCCGCGTCCATATAGGGCTGGTAGCCGGCCTTGGACAGCCAGAACATCGCGAAATCGACGGCCATCGCCGCCTGCTGAGTGTTTTTCTTGATAATGCTGACGTAGTCGCCGCCCTTTGGCTCGACCGCGCGCGGCTTCGACTTCACCAGCGAGCTCTGCATAGCCGGGTTTTCGAACGTGCCCGGGGTGAACTTCTTCACCGATTTCGACTTGAAGTCCGTCGCCAGTGTGTTCAGCGTGGTTGCGTCGGCGGTGATCATCGCGACCTGACCCTTGAGCAGCGAGGGGTACGGGTCGGTCATCACGAAGAAATCGCTCGTGGCGTACTTGGGAAAGATCTTCGCGAGATTCCCGGCCAGCTCGGCCATCTCAGGGGTATCAAAGCGCAGGGTCTTGTTCTGAATGCCCTGCCAGAACCGCTGCGGGTTGTACGTGTACTTGCTGTGGATCGCCCCATCAGCGGGGTTGTAGGTGAATTTGCCGTCCAGATCCGGATTGAAATCCCAGTCGCCCTTGTGCGCCCGCACGGTCTGCACCCAGTCGACGTGGTATTGGTCGAAATAGATCTCGGTCAACCACTGCGGCACGATCCACTGGTAGTTGGCCGCGATCGGGGTGACGCCGCTGGCCTTGAGCTTGCTGCACACGGTGACGAATTCGTCCCAGGTGGTGGGCGGCTGCACACCGGCCTTGTCGAACATGTCCTTGTTGTAAATCCAGTTCAGGTGGGAAAGCCCGGTTGCCACCTGATAGAGCTGGCCGAGCGCATTGCGGGAGCCGCCGCGCTGGAAGTCGATGTCCTGACTCCACTGATCATGGGTATAGGGGTTGGTGGTGCCCTGATACTGATCGAGATCGACGTACCCGCGGTAGGTCTTGGAATACACCCCGCTGACGAAGTCGGCATGGGGGTTCGTCGCCGCCAGCTGGGTGGTCAAGAATTGGGTGTACGCGTCCGAACCGCTGAAGTCCTGTGTGTCCCAGACGATGTCGACGCCGGGCTGGACCTTCTTGTACGCGGCAGTGAGCGCCTGTTGCGCGCCCTTCGGCGGGTTGGCCACGGTGCTGATCACCAATGTCCAGGTGAACTTCTTCGCCGTACCGGTCGCGCCGCCGGTGGCTTTGTTCTTCTGGAAGCCGCCACCACCACTACCGCCGTCCCCGCTGCTGCACGCGGCCAGCACGCCGCCGAGTGTCGGAACGGCCAGTCCCAGCGCCATCGCGCGGGTCAGGAACTGCCGCCGACTCTGGTCGACGCCATCCGCGCGACCTTCTGGATCCAGACCTGCATGGCTGCTCATGGTGATCCCTTCATGACTCGTATCCGCTCGTCGGATGCGGGACCGGCCTGCACCGTCGGGTCGACGCGCATCGGGTGTCGAGGTCGAGCGAGCCGGCGCACATTGACCCGATGAATAGCGTGTTGCGGGGAGGTTAAACCGCTCCAAGAGGGGGTGTCAATGACCCGGTGTATCCCCGTGATCAACCCGTGAGCATGCACCGACGCGAACGTGTTCGAAGCACGCGTCCACTGATAGGTAGGCCAAAACGCTTACATATGTGCCGGTTGCCGCGGCTGCCGCGATACGTCGCGGCATCGACGCGAACGTTCGCCTGCCCCGGCGGCAAAATACATCGGGTCATTGACCCCGAGCGGGCATCGGCCTATCGTCATCTCGTCCGACAGGTCACCGGGTGAATGGGCCGGAGATCTGTCCAGTTCGTCGCGGCGCACGAACGCCGACCGGGCGGTGCAGGGAGGTGATGCGGGCGGGCACTAGAACAGGCTCTCCCGGGTGGCGCGACGGGCAAGCCAGTTGGCGGAGACGAGCAGGCACAGACCCATGACCGACTGGAACAGGCTGATGGCGGCCGCATACGAGTACTGAGGTAGCGGGGATACGAACGCGACCCGGTACGAATACGTGTCGATGACCTCGGATACGGACAGATTGAGCGGGTTCTGCATCAGCAGGACCTTCTCAAAGCCGGTCGAGAGCATGGATCCCATGTTCAGAATGAGCACAACCACCATGACGGGCAGAATCCCCGGCAGGTCGATGTGCCAGATCCTGCGGACCATGTTCGCGCCGTCCACCCGCGCGGCCTCGTGCAACTCGGGATCTACACCCGAGAGCGCGGCCAGGTAGATGATCGCCGAATAGCCGAGCGTCTGCCACGCCCCGGACCAGACATAGGTATGCCGGAACCAGGTGTCGCTCAGGAAGTCCTGCTGCTGCCCGCCGAGCCCGCCAATGGCCTGGTTGATGATGCCGCCATCGGGTGAGAACAGCATGATGACCATGCCGACGACGACCACGGTCGAGATGAAGTGCGGCGCGTAGGTGATCATCTGTACGGTCCGGCTGTATCGCCTGCTACGCACCGTATTGAGCAGTATGGCCAGGATGATCGGCAACGGGAACAGCGCGACCAGCTGGTATCCGTTGAGGATCAGCGTGTTCCTGATGACGGTCCAGAACTCGAAGGAGTTGACGAACTGCCGCAGGTTGGCGGTCCCCACCCACGGACTGCCGCTGATCCCGAGCGCGACGCTGTAATTCCGGAATGCGATCTGCAGCCCGTACAACGGCCAATAAAGGAAGATAACCGTGTAGGCGGCCGGCGGTACCAGCAGCAGATAAAGCTGCCAGCTACGCGCGACCCGACGGGCGAGATGCCGCTTCGGTCGCCCGGTATGGGTGACCTGCGCTGCCGCCAGAAGCGGCGCCGCGGGCACGGCGATCGGGACCTGCTCGACGGACATGACCGGCCCTACTTCAACGATCCGATGAGCGCGCCCTTGATGAAGTGCTTCTGCACAAAGGGATACGCGATGAGTGGCGGCACCATCGCCACCACAATGAGAGCATATTTGAGCTTGTCGAACAGCTGTTTCTTCTGCATCAGCTCGGCGATGTTGCTGCCCTGGATGCTGGACGGGTCAACCGAGCTCTGGGCAAGGATCTCGCGCAGCACCAGCTGCAACGGATACAAGTGCTCGTTGGTCAGGTAGATAAACGCCGAGAACCAACCGTTCCACTGCGCAATGGCGTAGAACAGCAGGTTCACGGCGATGATCGGCTTGGACAGCGGCAGCGCGACCTGGACGAAGAAGCGGAAATCGCTCGCACCGTCCACTCTGGCCGCTTCGAGTAGCTCTTTGGGCACGGACAGCTGGTAAAACGCCCGAGTAATGATCAGATTGAAGACCGTCATCGCGCCCGGCAGGATGATTGCCCATCGGGTGTTCAACAACCCGAGCTGCCGGACGATGAGGTAGGTAGGGATGATCCCAGCGGAGAACAGCGTCGGGATCAGGAAAAAGAACGTCAGTATCCGCCGGAACGGGAGATCACTTCGCGAGAGTGGGTAGCCCGCCAGTACCGTGAGGACGGTGCCGACAATCGCGCCGGCGACGGCATAGAAAACCGAGTTGAGGAACCCGGTGACCAACTGCGGCGAATGCCAGATCGTCTTGTAGGCATCGAGACTGAGCCCGACCGGCCACAATTTTACCGACCCCGACGTGATCGCGCTCGTCCGACTGAACGACGAGCTCAGCACGTAGACGAGTGGGTAGAGAACCGACAGCGTGAACATCGCCAGCACGCTGTAGTTGATGATGTAGTACGCGCGGTCGCCAGTGGAGTCGGCGACGTGCGGCCGACGGCGAGTGCTCACCCCCAACCCTGCCTCACTTCGGTCGCTTGTCGTAGGCCTTCTGGTACAGATCGAGATAGTTCGACAGGCCGATCTTCTTGAACGCCCCGACGTAACTGTTCCAGGCGCCGTCGCTGTTGATGTCCTGCTCGCCAACCGCGAACTTCGCCAGGCTCTGTGTCACGTGGCTCTCGATCGACGCCGCCATATCTGCGACCTGCGATGCCGACGCCGGATCCAACAGCAGCGGCGGCAGCTGAAACTCCTTGGGCTGCGCGTACTTCTTATACCCCACCGACGCGTCGTACAGATCCTTCTCGAACGTCGGATTCTTGGGATCGACCCAGAGGCCCAGTCGGGAATCGTTCGATTCGTAATTGATGGACCAGTTGTTCCACGAGATGTTCGCCGGCGGCGGATATTGCTTCTGATACATGATCGCCTGTTTGCCGTTGATGCCCTTCTGCCCCGCCGTGGCCCAACCCCAATCGCCCTTGTCGCGCGGTCCCAGGCCCGCTGACAACGTAGCCTCGAGCTCCATTTGCGCATCCGCCCACTGCACGAGCACCTCGGGGTTCGAGCATTTCTTCGTGATAACCAGGCTGGACCAGCCGTTGTAGTTGTAGTAGTCCCAGCTTGCGTACTGCGTGCCGCTCGGGCCTTTGAGCGGAAGGACGGGAACGTAGTCGCGCCAAGGCTGTTCGCCGGTCTCAGCGATGTCGATAAAGACCGCCCATGAATACCCTCGGACGAAGCCGAGGCGGCCCTGGTTGCCGGCCGCGAGCAGCGCGTCGTTGGTCATGGTGAAGACCTCGCGGCCGAACGTTCCGTCGTCGGAGAGTTGGCGTAGGAAACGCAACGCCTCACGCCACTCGTCCTTGTCCGCGACGAATTCGAGCTTGTCGTTGTTCAGCCGCATCCACCCGCCGTTCCGGTCACCACCGGGGCTGTAGAGGAACGAGCTCATTATGTACCGGTCGATTGCGTTTCCGACGCTTGCGGCGAACGGGATGATGTTGTGCTTCGGCGTCGGGTCCTTCGCCTTAAGCAGCTTGAGCAGCTCCCGCAGCTCGTCGGTCGTCGTGGGTATGGCGCCACCCACGGCCTCGACGTATTTCTTGTTCACGTATGCACGCGCCGGGCTGACCCGGCAATGGAAGCAGTCGGCAAGAGTCTTGAGCTGGTATAGCTTGTGATCGGCCGCGACCAGCTGTGGCCGCCAGTCCGGATAGTCCTTGAACGACTGCAGGGTGTGCGGAGCGTAGGTCTGCACGTAGTCGTCGATGGCGACGAACAGCCCCTGCTGCCCGTACAGCGAGACCTGGCTGGTGGTAAACGGAATGGCGAGGAACGCGTCCGGCAAATCCCCGGATGCCAGCATTGCGTTGATCTTGGTGAGGTCCTGCGATCCGTCCGGATTGAAGGTCAGCACGGCCTCGAACTCGACCTTCACCCCGGTACGTTCCTCGAACCATTTGGTGAACGCGTTCTTGTTCCAGTCACCGATCGATTCCGCATTCTGCGGCACGACGATCTTGAACGTCTTGGAGCCGTCGTGAATACGCGGGATTTTGCGCGCGGTCGGCCCAACATATCCAGCCGGGTAGCGCACACCGGAATCCAGAGCGCCGAGCTGCACGGGCTTGACACCTTCAAGGCCCTTTGCGGTGGTCGCTTTGGACGTTGTGGAATCGTTGCTCGAGCACGCGGCCAACAGACTGGGGGCCGCGGCTGCGCCGAGACCCGCTCCGGACAGTCGCAAGAAATTACGACGCGAAACGCTCGATGTCGTCCGCGGTTGCTGCTCAGTTGACATGGTGCTCCACGACTCCAATCGTGTCCGGGCGTGGCACAGACGAGTACGAGCTAAGGCGAGACGGCCCCGGCGACCGGGTGCCCATCGCGTCCCGCGCGATGGGCACGGCCATCGCGCAACGTATTTGTCCTGCCCGTTGGCTCGTTGGTTGCGCATCAACTTGAGCGCACAGTAGCCTCAGATCTGGTATTTGGTCAACCGGTTGACACTTTGTTGAGGAGAGCCGTGTCGGGATACGCGAGACCACCGGTCGTGGTGCTCGACGACGACCCGACCGGCACCCAGGAGTCGACCGGCATTCCGGTGCTCCTCCGCCGGAATCGGCGACAGCTCGCGGAGTTGCTCGAGCAGCACCGGGCCGTCCACGTCCTCACCAACACCAGGGCCCTGACCGAGCCGGCCGCGCAAACCCTCCTCGTCGAGCTGCGCGCCGACATCGCCGCCGCGCAGGAGCGGCTCGGCATGCCCATCCTTGTCGTCCAGCGCGGAGACTCGACCCTGCGCGGCCACGTGTTCGCCGAGATCGAGGTCTTCGCCGAGCCGGAATCGCTGGTCGTATTCGTGCCGGCATTTCCGGCCGGCGGGCGTCGAACCAGCAATGGCGTCCACGAGGTGCTGGTCGACGGCGACTGGGTCAATGCGGCGGATACCGAGTTCGCGCGGGACCCGGTCTTCGGCTACTCCGCCCGCACGATGAGGGAGTACGTGGCCGGCCGGTCGAGCCGGACCGCGGTGAGCACGCCGGCCGCGGACTTCGCCGCGGCCACCCGGAGCGCGCCGCCGGGTGCTGTTGTCGTACCCGACGTAGCGAGTGAGGCGGACCTGCAGATCATCGGCGACGGCGTACGCGCGGCGATCGCGAGCGGTCGGCACATCGTGCTGCGTTGCGCCGCCCCGCTCGCCGCGCTGCTGTGCGGTACGCGGTCGACCGGGCTGATCGACCACGCGACGTTCCGGCTGCGGGGACCGGTACTGGTTGTGGCGGGCTCGCACACGGCGCTGACCACCGGGCAGCTCGAGGCGCTCACTCGGCGGCCGACGGCGACAGTGGAAATCAATACCGACGCGGCCGTCAGCGATCCCGAGGCGGAAGCGGGCCGGGCCGGGAGGCTGTTGCGCACCGAACTGACCCGCAATGAGCTCGTGCTCCTGCGGACCGAACGAGCCAGGCGCAGCGAGCACGCGACGCTTGATACCGCGGCCCGGGTTATGGGTGCGCTCGCGGCGGCGGTGCGGCATGCCGCCGACCTGCCGGGTTACGTCATCGCCAAGGGTGGGATCACGTCCGCAGAGGTGGCGATGGTCGGATTCGGCGCCAAAACCGCTTGGGTACAAGGGCAGGCCGCGGTCGGCATATCCCTGTGGACGCTCGCGGGCGGTGCCCGCCGCATGCCGTATCTGGTGGTGCCGGGAAACATGGGCGAACGCACCACGCTCGCGTCACTTGTCGCCGATTTGGTAGACCGGTGAGACAGTTGCCGGTAGTCCCGCCTGCGGTTGGGCCGACAGAGAGATGCAGCCACTATGGATGAGCCAGTGCAGCACGATACGGCCAGCCTGACCCCGTTGAACCGGTCATCGGTGACGCGGGAGGTGACCGGGCGGCTGTTCGACTATCTCATGAGCGGTGGGCTCACCCCCGGTTCCCGGCTGCCATCGGAGCGGCGGTTGGCCGAGGCGCTGCAGGTGGGTCGATCGGCTATCCGCGAGACCCTGGCGGCGTTCGAGGTGCTGGGCATCGTCGACAGCCGGCCGGGGTCCGGAACATATTTGCGTAGCCATAGTGCCGATCTGTTGCCGACGGTGATCAACTGGGGGCTGACCCTCGGACAGCCCCGCACCCTCGACCTGGTCGAGGCCAGAGCGGAGCTGGAGGTGATCACGGCACGCTTCGCGGCCGAGCGGGCGACAACGAAAGACATCGGGCGCTTGCGGGCGCACCTCGATCGGATGGCCGAGACGGTCGACTCGTGGGAGGAGTTCGTTGCCGCCGACGTCGCGTTTCACCTGGAGATCGCCGACATCGCGGGCAATACCGTACTGAGCGACCTGCTGCACAGCGTCCGCGTGTTGCTGCAGGTCTGGATCGATCGGGCGGTCCGCGCGGAAGGAACGAGCATGCCGACCCTCGCCGAGCATCGGCGGGTGTTCGAGGCCGTTCAGTCCGGGGATGGCGAGTTGGCGCAGGCGGCGATGAAGACGCACATGCGGTCGGCTAGTAATCGGCTCAGGCGGTCGATCGAGGAGCAGGCCGAGCGGTCGGACGCGCCGGCCGAACCGCCGCCAGCGCGTCGTAAGCGGGCGAGCGCCGACCCGTCGAATCCAGCACGCCCCAAGCGCCGCGCGTCTGAAATGCCGTGACACCGGCCGCTCCCCGCGCCGCGTCGATGGCCCGCCGGGTCCACTCGCCGGCGAGCTCGCCGTGCTGCCGCGGGTCCGGCGGCAGCTCGTCCAATCGGCGCGGTCCGGTCGATGCCGCATTGTAGGTGGGCGCCAGCGTCAGCGGTGCGACCAGTACCGGTCGGCCGTGGGCGATCAGCCGGGCGTCGCGCACGGCGACCGCGAGCGCGGCCGGCGTCTGCAGAATGGAATGGTCGTCGAACGCGTGCACCTGCGGGTTCGCCGCGAACACGACCTCATCGAGTAGATCGAGCGGCAGCGATGATCGGTTCAGCTCCGCGAAGTTGGCGCGCGAGCCGCCGGCGATGCGGATCGTCGAGCCACCCACCATTCGATCGCGCAGCCGACGACTCGCCGCGGCCAATTCCGCTGTAGTGATGTCGCACGCGCTGTCGTACGCGTGCAGCCGGATAACGGGAACGGCAGCCGGCGGGTGCCATGCGTCGATCGCGGCCGGCCCGGACGCCACCAGAGTCACGTCCAGCGGCACGCCGAGTGCGGCGGCCTCCTCGACCGCCCGCGTCCAGTGGGTGCGCCAGTCGCGTTCGAGCCGGAGCGTGACCGCGAGCCAGGCCGGACGAAGCAACCGCAGCTGCTCGCTGTCGGCCTCGCGCATCGGCACCGCGCTTGTGCTGGCGCCGAGGCCGATAAGTGGTCGCCCGGCCGTCGTGCGCGCCGGCTCCGGAATTGGCGCGGCTGCCGAATCGGTGTGCTTCCACCGCACCGCGACGACCTGCCTTCTCGGCTGCTGTGCCGCAAGGGATCGCGGGTGCGGGTGCGACAGCGGCGTCGAGAATGTCTTGTACGACGCGTCAATCCAGTTGCGCTGGTCCTCGGTCTCGAAAAGCTCGCCGGTGAGCGTGATATCGACCGCGGTCGCGCCGACGTGAAGGGCCATCGCGGTCATATCGGTGAATGGTGAATTCGCACTAATGCGATCAGGAAACCGCGAACCAACGGATTCGCCTGCGGCATCAACGATATCGACCGGGGCACCGGCAAGGGCCATCGGATGCAGGAGACAGAATCCGACCCGATTGACCATGCAGTCCCGGACGGCGTGATAACGCAGCTCGGCGACCAACGTGGTGGCAGTCGCTGCGTACTGCACCGTGAAGATCAGGGGGATCGCGCCCTCGCACTCACCATCGACGGTGACCCGAAAACCGTCGGGGGATTCGAGTACCTCGATATCGCGCAGAATCAGCGGCAGCGTGACCCAGTCCGGGTCGCGGACAGCGAAGTACAAGCGGTCGAGCACGATGTCGTCATCGATTCTGACGTCGCGCAGCTGAGTGCCCGCGAACGACGCCGACAGCGACCCGACGGCAAGGCGCCGTTCCCCGGTCACCGCTGGGTGAGCCCGCCGTCGACGGCGAATTGTGCGCCCGTCGCATACGAGGACTCGTCGGAGGCGAGGAACACCGCGATTCCGACGAGATCGCGCGGTGTGCCGATCCGCTGCAGTGGGGCGGCATGCTCGAGCGCGGCGCGGCGATCGTCATCCGCGAGCAGGTCGGCGATAAGCGGTGTGGCCGTCGTTCCGGGAACGATCGTGTTGGCGCGGATCCCGTGCCCGGCGTAGTCCGCGGCAACGATTCTGGTGAGCGCCATCGCCGCTGCCTTGGACGAGGAATAAGCGATCTGGCCGGCGCCGCTCATGGTCAGGCCGGTCGGCGAGCCGCAGATGATCACCGATCCCCCGCCGGAGGCCATCAGCAACGGAAGCGTGTGCTTCAGCGTCAGGAAGACCCCGGTGGCGTTGACGGCATAGGTGCGTTCCCACGTGTCGAGCGACGTCTGATGCGCGACCGAGTCCGAACCGAACAGTTCGACGCCCGCGCACGCGTACACGACGTCGAGCCCGGACTGCGCGACCGACCACCGGCGCACGGCGTCGACGATCGAGCGTTCATCGGTGAGGTCAGCGGGAAGTGCCACGGCCCGGCCACCGAGGTCGGCCGCGATCCGGTCAAGCGCCTCGCCCGCACGGTCGAGCAGGCCCACGAACGCGCCTTCGGCGACATACGCGCGCGCCGCCGCGCCACCGATCCCGCCCGCGGCACCCGTGATGACAGCGCGCTTGTCGGTCAACCGCCCGGTCATCGGATGGAGAACTCCGACACCCGTCTGGTCTCGGTCAGCTCGATCAGCACACCGAGCGGCCTTTCCTCGAGGAAGCACGCCCGCCGCTGTCGACCGCCGAGAAAGATCGTGTCATCGGGCTGCTGGATATGCGTCAGCACCTCATCGATGCTATCGACCGCGAAGCACACGTGATGAAAACCCTCACCATGGCGAGCGACGAAGTCGGCGATGTTGCCCGCGGCGACCGGCTCGAGCAGTTGTACAGCGGTCGCGGTGGCATCGCCGTCGCCGGGTGAGAGGTAGACGAGCCGGGCGCCGGCGGCCCCGACGATCTCGTCTCCCGTCACGCGCAGCCCGAACGTGCGCACGTACCACGCGGCGGCCGTGTCGGCGTCCCGGGTGGCGATCCCGACATGGTCGATTCGGCGGGCCTGCGCAGGATGCGGGGCAGGCTCGGACTCGGCAGCACACACAGCGGCGATCCTTTCGGTATGGGCAACCGGCCGACGCAGCAGCCGGACACATGGGTCGTCACAGAACCGTCCCACCGGTTGACCACTTTAGAGGACGTTCTGTGCCCTTGGCCAACCAAGAGCAACATCGCATGGCGCTGTGTCAACCGGTTGACCATTTCATTTCCGGTCAGTATCGTTCGGCCATGCGACGAGCGGTCACGCTGGCGGCTGGTTCCCTACTCATTGACGACGACAAACCACCCGAGCTCGCGGCCGGTCAGGCCCGGCTCGGGGTGGACGTGGTCGGCCTGTGCGGCAGCGACTACAAGCTGTTCCACGGCGGGCATCCCTATGGACGATTCCCCTACATTCAGGGTCATGAGTTTTCCGGCGTCGTGCTCGAGTTCTCCGCGGGCTACGACGGACCGCTCGCGGTCGGCGATCGCGTCGCGGTCGAACCGCTGATTCCCTGCGGCCGCTGCATTGCGTGCGCGCGCGGACGCTCCAATTGCTGCGTCGACCTGAAGGTCCTCGGCGTACACGTACCCGGTGCGCTTGCCGACGAGATTGCGGTGGCCACCAGCGCCCTGTATCCGGTCGACGGTCTGGATATGGAGCTGGCGGCATTGGTCGAACCCGTGTCCATCGGGCTGCAGGCCGTCGTCCGCGGCAATGTGAGCGCCACCGACACGGTCGTCGTGCTCGGGGCCGGCCCGATCGGTCTTGCGGCGACACTCGCCGCGAGCGATATCGGTGCCCGCGTACTCACCGTGGACATCATCGCGGAGCGGCTCGCGCGTGCTGAGGTGATGGGCGCCGAGCTCTCCGTCGACACTGCGACCTCGGACCTCGCCGCCGCGGTCGCCGACTTCACCGGTGGCGCCGGCGCCACCGTGGTACTCGACGCCACCGGCGTACCCGAGCTGATCCGTAGCGCGTTCGACCTCGTGGCCCACTCCGGTTCCATCGTCATTGTCGGCATCTCCGAAAAGGACGTGCAGATACCGGTGATCCAGTTCTCCCGCAAGGAGGTCAACGTCTACGGCTCGCGCAACAACAACGGCGTCTTCGGACGCGCGGTCGAACTCGTGCGCGCCCATCAGGAGGAGGTCCGCAGCTGGATCACCCACCGAATCTCTCTCGAAGAGCTGCCCGACATGATCGCGTACGGAGCGGCGCATCCCGAGACCGTCGAGAAAATGATCGTTCAGGTGAATGAGCAATCATGAGACTTGCAGTGATCGGCGCCGGGGCCATGGGCGGAGCGTTGGCCGCGGAGGCCGCAACGGCCGGGCACGACGTGCACATCGTCGACACCTCAACCGAGCTCGTCACCCACGTGAACGAGCACGGCATCGAGATACGCGGCGGCGACTCCGTCATCACCGCGCGGCCGGGTGCCACGACAGACGCCGCGTCGCTCGGCCCGGTCGACGTCGCCGTGCTATTCGTAAAGGCGCAGCACACACGCGCCGCGGCCAAGTCGATCGAGCTCGTCGGCGATCCAGACACCGTCGTGGTCTCGCTGCAAAATGGCTGGGGGAATTCCGACGTCCTGGCCGAGTTGCTCGGCGTCGATCGCCTGGTATTCGGCGTCACGTACCACAGCTGCAGCGTGCTGGGTGTCGGCGTGGTCAACCACACTGCCAGCGGCGAGACGTTTGTCGGTCCCTACGAGGGCACTGACCAGACCGGCGCCGACGTCGTTGCCGAATTGCTGCGCACGACGGGCTGGCCGACCACGGTAACGCCGAACGTGCGTACCGAGATCTGGAAAAAGCTGATTCTGAATTGTGCGACTCTGCCGACCGCGGCGTTGACCGGCCTCACCGCGGGAGCACTCGGCGATACCGCGGCAATGGCCCCGCTCATCGAAGGTCTGGCCAGGGAAGCCACCGCTGTGGCGAGATCGCTCGGTATCGATATCGACCCGGACGAGCGGCTCGATCGAATCCGGACGATGCTCGCCGGTGCGGGCGCGGGCAAACCGTCGATGTTGCAAGACGCCGAAGCCAGGCGCAAAACCGAGATCGAAGTCATCAACGCCGCGGTCGTGCGCGCGGGTGCGTCCACCGGCGTTGCGACGCCGCTCAACGGCGCGATGGTCAGCCTCGTCGGCGGACTCGAAAAGGGATGGACGCAGTGACGACCACGATCACGTACCACGGCATCTCGACGTACGAGGTCGCCGGACCCAACGGACGCGTCGTCTTCGATCCGTTCTTCGACGGCAATCCCGCGGCCGTTGTTACTGCCGACGACCTGCCGACGCCCGACGTCATTGTCGCCTCGCATGCCGCGTACGACCACATGGGCGACGCCGCCCGGCTGGCGCTGCGCACCGGCGCCCCAGTCGTCTGCGGAACCGATACCGCGGCGCTGCTCCACGACGACGGCGTGCCGGATTCCCAGATACGCAAGACGACGTGGGGCATTCGGGTGCAGGTCGGCGATCTGATTATCCGGCCGGTGCCCTGCGCGCACTGGTCACAGGCGTCCACAAAGGACGGTCAGGTCATCAGCGGCGTTCCCATGGCCTTTGTCGTAGAGTTTGAGGCCGACGTGCGCGTCTATCATTTCGGCGACAGCGCCATTACCACCGAGATGGGCCTCATCGGCACCCTGCACCAACCAACGGTCGGGCTGCTGGGGTGCTCGCAGCCGTGGTCGCAGGTGGCTCCGGGTGCGGGAACGGTCGTGACCGGCGAGATGAGCCCGGATGAGGCCGCCTATGCGGCCGAGTTGCTCGGCGTTCGCTATGCCGTGGCGACGCACTACGAGAGCCCCGACGACCCGGCCGTACAGGAGTTTTTGCTAGCCGTGCCAAAACACGACTCGACCGGCTCCCGGGTCCCGCTCGCCCTCAGCGCCGGACAGCAGCTCGTCATCGACGCCGAGGGTTACCAGGTACGA
>Ga0137413_10000260_pt1 | contig 15898 bp, 18 predicted proteins | sample CZODoug2_1_16fun_FD_108280 | JGI IMG/M metagenome (GOLD analysis project Ga0137413, IMG submission 108280) | Vadose zone soil fungal communities from Angelo Coast Range Reserve, California, USA - CZODoug2_1_16fungal (Illumina Assembly) | ecosystem: Environmental > Terrestrial > Soil > Vadose... | reverse complement strand
CCGATTTGAGCGCATACACACCCGCGCCTCCTGAGTGGATCAAAGTCCCGTCGATATCAAAAAGAAGCAGCCGCTTGGAATCCGTCATTGCGAACTAAAATCGCGATATACCTCAGCGAGATTGGGCGTAAAAACAAACCGACGGGCTAAAGCTTCAAAATCCAAGCTCCAACGAATCTCAATCTTCAATACTCAAATCTTGCCCGCGCACGACGCTTTGGGGTTTGTGATTTGAAGTTTCTTTGGAGCCTGGGATTTGGGATTTGGCGTTTGGGCTTGTGGGTCACAAACCCGGCGCGTGCATCATCAACACGGCGATCATGCTTCCGAGAAATACGAGCAGAACAATCGCCAAACCGATAAAAATTCCATTACGAACCGGGTCGCTCTGTTGTTTTTGGCGTCGGAACGGAGAAACGTTCGTAAAATCGGCGGGCGCCGCACTCAATTCTGCCGGTCTCGCTTTGATCTCCTCGAGCTGGGGGAGCGGTCGCGATCCGCTGGTGTCCCCTTCGTAGCTGGCATCGGTCGCGCCAAATCGGATTCGATCATCAAAGCTCAGCAACGTTTCAGTGACCGGCTTACCATTGACCCGTGTGCCGTTGGTCGAGCCGAGGTCTTTCAACCGATACGTTTCGCCAGCCAACTGCAACTGCGCGTGCCGCGCCGAGACCGAAGGATTATTAATGACGATCATGTTGTCCGGCCCGCGTCCGATTGTGACCAGGTCGTCAACAAGTTCATAGGTCGTCCCGCCGATGATGAGCTTGGGCATGCGGTGGCAATCTATCTGAAAGTCTAGTATCTGGTCGAGCGATTCCTTCCGGTTACGGACCAGGCGAATGGAGCATCATTGAACCCTGGCATTTGACGCTCGGAGTCGATATCCGTAGGCTTTGTTTACCTCGTTCGTACCGAAAACCGATTCCGGGAATACCTAAAGGAGTAAGATCATGCCAACATACGTCAGTTTAGTGCAATTTACCGATAAAGGTTTCCAAGCCGCTAAGGAGACGACCCAGCGGGTAGCCGACTGGGCTGCCAAGGTGCAATCGAGCGGAGTCAGCATCAAGGAGATGTATTGGACGCTTGGTCAATATGACCAGGTGTGCATCTTCGACGCCCCGGACGATGAGACGGCTGCCAGCGTGTTGCTAGCAGCGGACATGCTGGGTAACATTCGAACGCAGACATTGCGCGCTTTTACGGCGTCCGAGATGGAGAAGATCCTGAAGCGGGCGTAGGTGCGCGACCCGATTGCGCGCACTGTCTCGCGCCACTCTTCCAACAGTTCTTCTGGAATTATTGCGTTACGTGCAGTCCGTCCTCGATCATCCCGGGGAGTAGCTTTGCGACGTAGCGTTGTTCGATGACGAGCGCAGGACCAAACCACTGCGAATCATCTCGGGCGTGTCGCCTGATCCATTCATTCGCCCTCTGAGTGAGCGGCCTAACGAGGGTAAGCGTTCCCTGTGGCAAAATCCAGAAATCGGTCTTACGGGCGGGATGGTTCATTGCTTATGGTCTGTTGGTTTCACCATCCTTCTCCGGGAATCGCCGAGCAAAGTTCCTGAAGATGTTCCGGAAAGAGAGGTGGGGAGCGGTGACCGCGATCGCCGTTCGCGTTTGCCAAGCTCAAAGTGAGGGCGGCCCTCTGGATTTGGGTCGCGGGCGCCGGTGCCCGATTGACCATGCGCAGCCGCGCCCGCATAGTGCCCACTTCCATGGGAATTGAGCTTACGCGCAACTTCTGCATCATCGCGCACATCGATCACGGCAAAACGACGTTGTCGGACCGATTGCTCGAGCGCACCGGCACGATCCACGAACGGGACAGGCAGGACCAGCTTCTTGACTCAATGGACTTGGAGCGGGAGCGCGGGATCACGATCAAAGCGCATCCAGTGGCGATGCGTTACACGAGCAAATCCGGGCAAAACTATCGATTGAACCTGCTCGACACCCCCGGGCACGTCGATTTCAGCTATGAGGTTTCGCGTAGCCTCGCTGCGTGCGAGGGCGCGTTGTTGATTGTCGATGCAGCGCAGGGAGTCGAAGCGCAAACCGTAGCGAATGTTCACCTCGCGCACAAACAGGGACTCACCATTGTGCCGATCATCAATAAGATTGATCTGCCGAATGCCGATGTGGCCTCGGTGCATCGCCAGTTGGAAGAAATTCTCGCGATCCCCGCCGAGGAAGCAATCGATGCCAGCGCAAAGATGGGGATCGGGATCGAGGAAATTCTTGAGGCAATCGTGAAACGCGTCCCCCCGCCGCGACCACCGGTAGACCAGACATTACGCGCGCTAGTTTTTGATTCGGTCTTTGATGCTTATCGCGGCGTGGTTGGGTATGTGCGTCTCGTTTCCGGAACAATGGAGGCGAATCACGCAATCACGTTGATGAGTAATAACGCGCGCTTTGAGATCAAAGAGGTGGGCGTCTTTACACCGAAGATGCTCGCACAGGAAAAGCTAAATCCTGGCGACGTCGGTTATTTCATCGCAAACATTAAGTCGACTGCAGACATGAAGATCGGCGATACGATCACCGATCAGCGTCATCCCGCGCGCGAAGCGCTTCCGGGTTTCCAGGAAATTCATCCCATGGTCTTCAGTGGCATCTATCCCATCAATACCGGCGACTTCGAACATTTGAAGACGGCAATCGCAAAACTGCGTCTGAACGATTCCGCGTTCATCTATCAACCGGAGAGTTCCGTTGCGCTCGGATTTGGATTTCGCTGCGGATTTCTCGGGCTACTTCACATGGAGATCATCCAGGAGCGGCTCCGGCGCGAGTATAACATGGACATCATCGCCACGAGTCCAAGCGTTATCTATGAGGTGCTCACCACGGGGGGAGAAAAATTGTTGATTGATAACCCCGCTCATCTGCCTGACCCGAGCATGATCCAGGAAATTCGTGAGCCCATCGTAAGGGCATACGTGCTCTGCCCGAACGAAAACATCGGCGACATCCTGCAACTGATTCTGGAAAAACGCGGCCAGATGGACCGCACCGAGTCGCTTGATACGCGCCGAGTAATGTTGCATTGCGAGTTGCCGCTCAACGAAATTCTCGTCGATTTCAATGACAAAATTAAGAGCCTTACACGCGGCTACGGCTCCATGGATTACGAGCACGCCGGCTATCGCGCGGCGAAATTGGTTAAACTGGACCTGCTTGTTAATGGTGAGCCTGTCGATGCGTTTTCGACGATCGTGCATAAAGATCGCGCGGAGGCGAGGGGACGCCAGTTGGCGGCTAAACTAAAGGAAGTAATCCCGCGCCAGCTCTATCAGGTGGCGATCCAGGCGGCTATTGGCGGAAAAATTATTGCGCGTGAGAGTGTTTCGGCATTGCGAAAAAACGTAACCGCGAAATGCTACGGCGGCGATATTACGCGCAAACGAAAGCTACTGGAGAAACAAAAGGAAGGAAAGAAACGGATGAAGAGCATCGGGAAAATTAACATTCCGCAAGAGGCGTTTATTGAAGTGCTCAAAGCGCAATGACGAAATCCCAATGACGAATGACAATGGAAATCCGAATGACTAAACTAGAACCGTCGGTGCCACCAGCCTGCTTGTTGCTCCAATTTATGCTTCGTCATTCATTCGTCATCCGTCATTCGAGCTTCGCCATTTTCTAACTCATGTTTACATCGCGCCAAGTAAAACATAGCCGCCTGCTGCTGCGGCACGCCAGGAAATATCTGCGCTACAAGGACGATCAGCTTGGTAGCGCGGACCGCGACCAAATCACTGCGGGCATGAAGGATCTCCGTGAAGCGCTATGGCAGAGAGATCGGGAGAGAATTCACAGCGCGGCCGATGTGCTCGATAAAACGCTTCACAGGCTGACACCGGTGACATGGGAGTCTCATTGGCGAGAGAATTGCGAGGTGATTTTGGTGGCCATCATTGTGGCAGTCGGCATCCGTTCTTACTTCTTACAACCGTTCAAAATCCCCACAGGCTCCATGCAGCCGACACTGAATGGAATCATTGGTTATCCGAGCACGGCACCCACGCCGAACATTCTGCGGCAGATTAGCGAGTTCGTCGTCCTGGGTCGCAACTACATTAACGTTGTTTCCCGAGAGGATGATCAGCTTCTTGAAATCCAACCTAAGAAAATGTTTTTTTTCTTTACGTTTTCACAGCTGATTTGCCAGCGGCAAAAATATCTGGTCTATGCGTCGCCTGACACGCTTAGCCATGATTTCAATGTTTTCCCGGGCCGCATTTATCATCGCGGTGATATCATTGCCAAAGGCGCAATCGATACGGGCGACCAGGTGTTTGTCGACAAGTTTAGTTACAACTTTGTGAAGCCGCATCGGGGAGATGTTTTTGTTTTCCGGACCAATCACATTCCAGGTATTCGCGAGGACCCTGAGGCAGGTTCGCCATTTTATATCAAGCGGCTGGCCGGAGTGCCTGGCGACCGCTTGAGAATCGACCCGCCGTTTCTCTATGTGAATGGCAAGAGAGCAGAGGGTTACGGTTTTGCCCGGGTAATGGCGGCGAAACCTCCCTATCGCGGCTATGCCTTGGGGCACGAATATCTGTCGCAACCGGACCGGACGTTCACCGTGCCAAAGGACGGCTACTTTGCCATGGGGGATAACAGTTATAACAGCTACGATAGTCGTTACTGGGGAGTGGTACCACAGGCAAACCTCGTGGGCCGTGGTTTGTTAGTTTACTGGCCGTTCCACCCGCACTGGGGACTGATTCGCTAGATGATTCTACAAACGGTAGCGACGGATCGCCGAGCCGTCCGTTCATGCTCGCCGCTGCCTCGCTTGAGGCGAGTCGCGCCCTACCAAAACATTGTTTTCTAACATGTGGCGACATTTGCCGCGCCTGTATCCGCTGCTTGGACTTTGCGCTGGTTACGCGATTGTGATGATGTTCAGTCCGGTGCGGCATGCGCTGGGGGACGGTTTCCGTTGCATCCGGCGCTATAAACGCATCTGGATTACCTTTGCGCTCCTTGGGTTTGGCTATTTCCTTTTTCAGTTTGTCACCTTCACTCCGATTCGAAACTGGGCCGATCTTGATCTGAACCAGATCATCTCGTTGCCGCGCTGGTATTGGCCGCGATTCGTGGACATATGGCGCGAAACTCCGCTGCCCGCCCTGGAGGGAGTCGCAGGCATTTTCGATAACGCCACGACAACTTATCCGCTCTCTGTGGTGGCCGCCGTGTTCATGCTGGCTAATTGGCGTGGACTGCACGGGGCATTACTTCGAGCATTATGGAAGCGTTACCGGTTCTGGGGTCATCTTACCTATTTGATTCTGTTGTTGAGCGCGCTGGCGTCGCTCTTGAAACCAATTGTGTTCTGGCGACTACCGGAGTGGAGTGGGTTGGTCTCAGCTGCCGGGCTCCTCCGAATCTCGGCCACGGTCGATGCGACCGCGTTCATTTTCGAATATCTCCTGGGTGTCTATATCCAGGTGTATCTCATCACCGTCTGCCTGGCTTGGATAAAGGGCGTGAGCTTTGAGGAAGGAGAGCTCTTTCGCTTCGCCATGCGCCGCTTCAGTTACGTTTTAGAATGGGCTGGGATTGTCGTTGCGGTAAGCATGCTGATTGTCCGGTTGCCTCTTCTGCTTGCTTATTTCACCAACATTCCCGGCGTCCTCGATTATCTGCCAATTGCAAGGGTGTTGATGAGCACCTTAATCATTGCGTTTTGCTCGGTTCAAATCTCTCTGGCGCTTCATAATGAAACGGTCATCGAAGCCATCCGCGCCCACTTCCTGTTTGTCCGCAAAAACGCCGCTCGCCTCGGCTGGTTTTTGGTTATCTGCGGCATCCATTTCTTTTTGATAATGGTCTGCGATGCCATAGTACGCAGCGCAATTGCTGATCGATTAGGCGCACTGTTCCTTTGGAAATTGAGTTTCGCTTTTCTTCGGGCAGTAATCATTGCCTGGCTCTTAGCTTCGTGGGTCTGTTTATTTCGTCAGTGCGAAGCCGGCCGCATCAGCGGCGAGAAATGGATTCAGTATTAGAAGACCCGCCTTGAGAGGAGCAACCGTGAATGCGGTAACGATTACGCGCCAAAGCAAATCGAATCTCGCTCTCGCGTTTGTTTCATTAGGGCGCGAGCGGAAACGCGATATCACCATTTTCTACGCTTTCTGCCGCGTCATTGACGACATTGCTGATTCTTCGGAACTAAGCGCTATCGAAAAGCGAATGCGTCTGGCGAAATGGCGCCAGATGCTTCACGCCACGGCCCAGGACGAGCCGCTTCTTGCTCGCGACGTAAGAGAGTTGATCGCCAAATACTCGCTGCCGACCGGCATGCTGGAGGAAATCATTGCCGGTGTTGAAATGGACTTGAGCACGCTGCGATATCTCACTTTCGAAGAGCTCCGGGTTTATTGCTATCGAGTGGCCAGCGCGGTCGGCCTGGTAAGCATCGAGATTTTTGGCTATCGGAACCAGCGTTGTAAACAATACGCAATCGAACTGGGGTTGGCCTTGCAGATGACGAACATCATTCGTGACGTCGGGAAGGATATTCAGAATGGCCGGATCTATCTGCCGCAGGAAGATCTGGCGCGGTTCCATTACTCTGAGACGGAGCTGATACAGCGGCATTACAACGAGCGCTTTGTTCAACTGATGGAATTCCAGGTGCGGCGGGCGCGTCAGTTCTTCGCCAATGCCGCCGCTGCTCTACCCGCTGAAGACCGGAGAACCATGACGCCGGCGGAAATCATGGGCTCGGTTTACCGGGGTTTGCTCCGACGAATTGAACTGGACAAGTTTCATGTCTTCGAAAAAGATTACCACCTAAGCAAAATGGAGAAGACAGGTCGAATCGCCGCGCAACTTTTCAAATCTTTTTTGAATTCGACGCGCCGAACGTCCGTCTGACTTCCCGATTACGAAACCTTACTAACGAATATGAAACTAAATTCTCTGAAAATTCTGTCGGCGGTTGTAGTTAGCGTTTTTGTGCTCGGCTCCGCCGCCCTTCATGGTCAAATGTCTGGCAGGGATCCGGTTGATTCCCGAACGAGCCACCCTGTCATGACAGCGACAGCGATCACGAAAGCAGATGCTGAAAAAAAATACCCGGCACCAAAGGGAGGCCACTATCCGCCTGGGACCCGTAGCCCGCATGATCCTTCGGGAGTTGTAACGAGCCCATATCCGCCATATCAACAATATGACTGCTCAAAAGTGGTTGCGCATGGCGGGCTAGTCTTGGACGTACGCGCAAAGCACGTATTTATATACCCCTAGCACCGGGTCGGCCAGACAGGGCTGTCTTTAGACTGTCCCCGCAACATCCGGCGCGCCGCGCAGTTTAATGTGCAAGGGAATTGTGCTGTGGGAATGAAGATTCTTAAGATCCCCTCGGCCATCACTCTGGTTTTTCTAGCTCTCACCTCGTGCGACACTCCGGTTGGTCAGGGCGCAGCATGGGGTGCTGCGACCGGGGCGATCATCGGTGGCGCGGCGACTGGCCATGTTCGGGCCGCATCAATTGGCGCCGCCGCGGGAGCGGCCGCCGGCGCCTTAACCGGCGCAATCATTCAGGAGAATGAAGCTGCGCGTTATGGCCCGCCGCCGCCGGGTGGCTTTCCATACGCGCACTGGGCCGGAGCGCCGGGTTTTTATTACAGTCCTTACACCGGGACGCGTCTATGACCTTCGAGGAGTTCCGCCTGGTGGACTTACGCGCGACGTCGATACTGCCGGGCTTTTCCGCAAACCGTAATTGATTACTAAAGATCGGATCAGCGCGCTTGCGCCTGGAGTGCATCTACCAGCGCTCGCGCTTCATCAGTCATCTTCAACAATTCCGGCCACGGGCGATGATAGTTTTCCCCAGGTAATTTGCGCGTCGCGTCAAAGCCCATATGTGAGCCGATGTTCTGCTCGCTCGGGGCGTGATCGAGCGAATCACTTGGATTCTTGATGACAGTGGTGTCCCGCGCGGGATCAGTGTTCGCGCACAGCCGAAAGAGCACTTCGCTTGTATTGCGCACATCGCAATCTTCGTCCACGACCACGATGTATTTGCTGAACATCATCTGGCCCATGCCCCACAGACCGTGCATCACTTTGAAAGCTTGGTAAGGATACTGTTTCCGAATACTGACGAAGACCAGATTGTGAAATACACCTTCGGGCGGCAGGGTCATATCCACAATTTCGGGGAAATTCATTTTGAAGACCGGCAGCAAAATACGCACGCTCGCGTTCCCGATGTAATAGTCTTCCATCGGCGGGATACCGACGATCGTGGTTGGATAAACTGCGTCTCGCCGGTGCGTGATTGCCGTTAAATGGAACACCGGGTAATCCTCGACGGCAGTGTAATAACCGGTGTGATCGCCGAACGGTCCCTCCGGGCGCAGTTCGTTAGGTTGGACATATCCTTCCAGGACAAAGTCAACGTCCGCTGGTACCTCGAGGTCGATCGTCTTGCAGCGAACAAGTTCGATTGATTTTCGTCGCAGGAAACCAGCGAACAGAAGTTCGTCCAACCCGTCCGGCAGCGGTGCAGTTGCAGCGAAGGTATATACGGGATCGCCGCCCAACGTCACTGCTACTGGCATACGCTCCCCGCGCTCGTAATAACGCTTGCCATGACGCGCGCCGACCTTGTGAAGCTGCCAGTGCATGCCAGTCGTATGTTTATCGTAAACTTGCATCCGATAGACGCCGACGTTGCGGGCCCCGGTCTCGGGATCGCGCGTGTGCACATTTGCCAGGGTGATAAAACGGCCGCCGTCTTTGGGCCAGCATTTGAGAATCGGCAGGTCGTCCAGCGAAAAGTCGTTTTCATTTTCGATGCGATGCACAACTTCCTGGCATGGCGCATCACGCACGGATTTTGGGCGCGCATGCAGGAGGTGAATTCCCTGCTTAAGCAAATTCCAGCCTTCGCGGAGATCGGTAGGCGGTTTTGCTTTCAGAATGAGCTGAATTTCCTGGGCGACGTCTTCGATGTCTGGAACCTGTAGCGCGAGTGCCATGCGGCTGCGCGATCCCATCGTGTTGATCGCGACGGGAAATTCTGATTTTTTTCCATCGACAATCGGTTGCTCGAATAGAAGCGCTTTTCCACCGCCAGGCGATTTCATTTCACGATCCGCCCACTCTGCGATGAGCAGATCGGTATCGACGGGAATTGCGACGCGTTTCAGTTCGCCCGCCTTCTCAAGAGCGTCGAGGAAACTGCGAAATGAGCGGTAAGCCATTGCTGAGCCGTCGCGCTAAAGTGATTCGTTTCCTGGCAGAATGCGAACGAAATTGTTTACCAGCCGTACGGCGGCGGTGCCGGTAAATGGCGGAAGAAAACAACTCTGCCGTTGGCGAAAGTGACTCCTTTGGACGGGTAGGGGAACTTTGGGGGTATGTACGACCAGTCGAAGGGCCCGTAATAGTACGGCCCGCCGTAGCTGGGCGGTGTTTCGTAACGCAGATAGACCCACGTCTCCGTGGGATGACCACGCCCGTAGCCGGGGATCTTTTGCTCTGGTGTGCCCCAGGCCAGCCACACCGCATCCATGGTCATACCCGGGCGAATCTGCCCCTGACTCACCAGCGCCTGGTCCCGCGAAGAGAGACGCTGGTAAGTTTCCGGGTGTTGCGAGATGCGCGTCCCGGGCGTTCCACAACTGGTGAGGACCAAGACGATGGCCGCGATGCCGAGCACCGATGCGCCAGAAGAGAATCGACGCCTCATAATGCGAGGAAAATCTTAGCCGCCGCAGAATTGCGAGTCAAACCATGCGGTTCTTGATTCAACATCGTCCTGCCGGTAACGTTCCGGTGCATGCAAGATCGCTACGGCCACAGGATTTCCTACTTGCGCGTGTCGATCACCGATCGTTGCAATGAGCGTTGCACCTACTGCATGCCACAGGAGTTACAAGAGTGGTTGCCACGCGAGGAAATCCTGACCTTTGAAGAAACGCTGCGCCTTATTCGCATTGCAGCTGAGTTGGGCGTCTCCAGGGTGCGAATTACGGGGGGCGAACCGTTGACACGGCGTGACGTGATCGAGTTCGTCAGGCGAATACCAGAAATCCCAGGCATCGAAAGCATCGGTCTCTCGACGAATGGAACGCTGCTTGCGCGTGAAATCGGCCCAGGCGAAACAATCGCCAGTGCCTTGCGCGCAGCCGGTGTGGAATCGGTTAATATTTCACTCGATACGTTAGATCGAGCGGTCTATTCGCAAATTACCGGTCGCGATTTTCACGAACAGGTTCTTAGTGGAATCGACGCAGCCATCGCCGAAGGCTTCAAGCAGATCAAATTGAACACAGTTCTGATGCGCGAACGAAATGAGGATCAGCTAATTCCGTTGATAGAATTCGCAGCGCCGCGCGATTTGATTCTCCGTTTTATCGAGATGATGCCAGTAAGCACAACCGAAGTACTCGACGATAAAAACTTCCTGCCGATCCTGGAGGCAAAGAGGATGATCGAATCGCGTTACGGCCGTTTAATTCCTGAGACTGAGTTTAGGACGAACGGCCCAGCCACTTATTACCAGATCCCGGAACGCCGGCAGCGAATTGGCTTTATCGGAGCAATGACCAACCTCCATTTCTGCGAGAGCTGCAACAAGCTTCGTCTCACTTGCGACGGCAAGTTGCGTCCATGCCTTGGCAGTTACCTGGAGTTCGACATTATGAAACCAATGCGCGCTGGCGCAAGTGATGAAGAGCTTAAGGCGTTTTTCCTCAATGTGGTCGATCGAAAACCGGAACAGCATGATTTCAGAGACAATTACCAGCCGAACCGCAAGATGGTCGCCATCGGCGGCTGACCAGCGCTGAACTGCCTTTTGTGTCATGTCGAGCGAATCGAAACGCCTCTGACTGTTCTTTGGCATTAATCGAACAAATGATCAGAGATTTTTTCGCTTAGCTCAGAATGACAAATACCCAACAATGAAGCGACTCACTCACGTCGGAGCCGACGGCCGCGCGCAGATGGTCGATGTTTCCGCCAAGGCGATGAGTAAACGTAGAGCTGTCGCCAGCGGGAAGATTCGACTCCAGCGCGAGACGCTCGACCTGATTGCGAGCGATCAGATTGCCAAGGGAAACGTGTTCGCGACGGCACGGATTGCGGGTATCCAAGCAGCGAAACAAACGGCGCAGTTGATTCCGCTTTGCCACCCGCTGCCGCTCGGCGACGTTAAGATCGACGTTGTTACTTCCAACGAAGGAGCCGAGGTAACATGCGCCGCTCAGACGGTTGCGCAGACCGGAGTAGAGATGGAAGCGCTCGTTGGCGTCACGGTTGCGTTGCTCGCGATTTACGACATGTGCAAGGCGGTTGATAAGGAGATGCAGATTTCTGACGTCCGGCTACTCAGCAAAACTAAGCAAACCGTGCACTCCGCGGGAAGTGGAGCAGCGGAGTAGTTGAGTAATGGAGCAATGAACCCGAAACAGCACTCCAATGCTCCGGTACTCCAACCCTCCAGGCAGATAACCGTTGGTATTATCACAATCTCGGATCGCGCCAGCGCAGGTGACTACGAGGATCTTGGAGGACCTGCGTTGAGGGACGCAGCGCAAAAGGCAGGATGGCAAGTCCTGTCGGAAGCGATTGTTCCAGACCACGCAGAACGTATTCAGCAAACGATTCGTTCGTTTTCGCAGCAAGGTTGCGGCTTAATTTTAACCACGGGCGGCACAGGTGCCGGACAGCGGGACGTTACCCCGGAAGCGATTCGCGCAATTATGCGCGTCGAGTTACCTGGTTTCGGCGAAGTGATGCGCGCTGAATCCATGAAGATCACGGCCAATTCCATCTTGTCGCGCAACCTGGCAGCAGTCGTCGATCTTTCGCTCGTGATCGCCCTTCCGGGAAAGCCGAGCGGCGCCCTCGAATGTCTCGGGTTTGTGCAGGGGGCGATCCCGCATGGGGTCGCGCTCGCGCAACGCACGCCGACCTCGTGTTGAGGCTCGCGTCAGTCAGGCCAAATCAGCAATCGCATTAGCTGCTTGCCGTAATCTGTGAGATGCGCATTTACGCTGTGGCCGGAAACTATGTCGCGGGTTAGATGGGAATAATCGACGGAGCTTTTTTTGATGTAACTCAGGTCAGGCTGCGTGACGCTCTTATCGCTCGATTCGATTCTCAGGGGCACACCGGATTGTGCGAACGAGATTTCCCATGAAGATTTTTCGTTTCGACTCCCTGTCGCGAGCATCCACGAATAAAGTTTTGGCAACTCGAAATGCCGCGCTTTAGGGACCGTCACTTTGTAGAATGTCTCCTCGCGACCGAGAAATTCGGGAATAGTCAGCGAGGGATTCTTGTGCAGCGCAAGATACAACCGTGCGATATCGAGCCCGGCGAGATTCATGCCATTGTAAATACCGTTGTGATTGGGATCGTTCCTAAAGAATGCGTCGTACCACGACTCGAATTCACGACTAAGCATGAGATTCAATTCCAAGTGCAGATGCGCGCGTTCCCTGTTTAGTCCTGTTCCGGTATAGCCCATCACGGCGATGTGCTGGCCGTGTTTCACCGTGTCCCCTGGCTGGACTGCGATCGAGCTCAGATGCCCGTACAAGCTGTAGTAATTTGAGCCGCCCCAGCGATGCTCGATGACGATGTATTTTCCATAGTTCGAGTAGCCGGGAACAGAGTTAACGTGCACCACTTTCCCATCGGCAATGGCGCGTACTTCATCGAGCGGCTCACCGTGCGCGTCGCGATGCAGCGGGCGAATATCGATCCCTTCGTGAAAACGGGTATAAACAACGCCGCCCGCTGTGTCGGTTGGATCACGGACAAAACCGTATTGACCCCCTTCCCACGGCGTTGATTTCACACCGTTAAAGTTGCGTTCGATGTACTGGTAGAATGCGGCGCCCTCACCTGAAAACAGGGCGTCATTGTCGGTTGGAAGAACGAGATCGACAGTCGGATTCTGTGCGGGAATTGGAATGTTCGAAAACACGAACAGCACAAATCCAAGCAGAATTCCGCGTGGTATTGCCATTTTCAAGTTACCGCTTCCGTTGTCCGATCATGCGCCACTCTTTTTTCATTAATTCGATGTCGGCCGCGGTTAGCCCGGAAGGGACGTAGATTTTTCCATCGGAAACACGCTTGTCGATTTCGAGTTCGGTGATTGGTCGGCCATTAATGAACACGAAAAGCAAGCCGCCGCGGCGCTCAACGCTTAAAGTATCGAGCACGACTCGCCCGTGCTCGTCGAGTTGGAACAGCGCACCATACGTTCCATTTGCAGCCGGATACGGAGAAAACGCCATGATATCGCGCTCTGAAATCCATGGCGTTTTTTCGATTGCCACAGTTTTTCCGGAGACTTGGGCGCGAACAGATGTCGCGAATACCTCGGTATCGCGAGGGTTTGCTTGTGCATGCAATCGGAACGTGCAATGTCGTTGTTTCGCCACGCCTTCGGCAACGGCGAAAACCAGGCAAAAAGCGAATGCACAGAGAGTTTTCATGCCGATTGGATAAAGGGTTTGACAGGGTTTTTGCAACCTCGAAAGCTTTCGGGTCTGTTTTAACCCGCTCATGAAGCGACGAGCAGTTCTGCACATTCTGATATTTTTCGTTGTCGGGAGCATGTTTGCTCAGGACGTCGTGCCGACATCTACCCCCGCACGCAGGCGCGGTTGGTTGGGCCGCCTCCTCCACCCATTTTCTCCCGACGCCGTTCCTCAATACAAGGATGCTAGACTTCGCGGGCTTACGGTCGATCTCCAAATCACACCGCAGACCATCAAGCTGTCTGAAGTCCGGCAACTTGGTATAAAATTGACACTGGCAAACATATCCAAGCGCCCCGTGACGCTCGATTTTCCGACGAACCAGCGGATTGAAATTTATCTAACGAATTCCGAAGGGAATATTCTTACAAAGTGGTCCGATAACCACGCGATCGGAGAGAAACCCGCCACGATTTTGATTAACCCGCAGGAGCGGATCGAGTACAACGAAACAATCGCGACCCGGGACCTCGCGCCAAACAAGGTCTTTATCGCTGAGGTGTTTTTCCCTCAGTACCCGGAGTTGCGTGTCCGGCAAAAATTCCTGGCTGTGCCTTGAAGAGATTTGATAGTCGATAGAGGCCAATCGTGTCCGTCAATCAACTATCAACTACGAACTATCAACTCTTCTCTGATTACCATACTCATCCACAGGGACATCGGGTGCGGCGTTACACACCAGCCTTGCTCCAGCCCTGGGTAGATTCGGCGCGTAAGTTCGGGTTAACCGACATCGCTTTTACCGATCACGATCGTTATCACGCCGGAATCGACTTCGATGAAATCGATCATTTGCGGGAAAGAAATCCCGATCTGAGACTCCGCGCTGGCATTGAGCTCGATAACGATCCCATTCACTCGGCGGCCGGCCGAGAATGGATTAAAAAGCATTGGGAGAAACTCGATTTTGTTCTCGGCTCCGTGCATTTCCTTGGTCGCGACGATCGAATGTTCGACAGCGTGCCAGATGGCGCGGAGCAATTCGAAGACCAAGACGTCGATGCGATTTACGCCGATTATTTTCGCCGTGTTCGCGAAATGGCGGCCAGCGGGTTGGTCGATTGCCTCGCTCATCTCGATCTTGTTAAAATTCATGGTCATCGGCCCGGCGCGGAGATCGGCGCTATCGTCAATGAAACGCTCGATTTTATTCGAGCGCGGAATCTCGCAATCGAACTTTCCACCGCTGGATGGCGCAAGCCGGTGAACGAACTCTATCCAAGCGATCGGATCATTGAACTGGCAATAGAGAAGGAGATTCCTTTTACGATTGCCTCAGACGCGCATTCGCATGCGCAACTGGGCGACAGTTACCCAAGGCTCGCGCAAAAGATGGCCTCCTTTGGGATTCGCCACATCTGCATTTTCGAAAAACATCAGCGCATCATGCGCGCTATTTGTGTCGAACCACTGCTATAGCTGAAGATCGAGCTGCGACCGTTTCTGCGCTGCCATGGCTTGTTCCGTTTCCGAAGGCAGAATTACCTTAAGCTCCAAACGTTGAGCGAGGCGCTGGCAGGTTTCAGGTGCAAACCCTTCGAAATGATTGCCAGCGAATGCCCAGGCATTGCGCACTTCGGAGAGATGCCGCTCAATCTTGAGCGACCAGCTTTCAAGTGCAGCTTCGCGTTTCCATAGCAATTTCTTGTAACGATGGACGTGCCCACCATCGACATCGTATTTGGTTGAGTAATCGCCGAGCAGACGCAGATAGAGAAAATCAGAAGTGCGCGGCAGGAATTCGAAAGGTGCAAGATTTCGTTCGTTAAGTGGAGTGGTGTCCGCCCACACCCAGCAAATGCGATGCCTTTCCAAAAGCCGGATGAACTGTGGCCGATGCCATCCGGCATGACGAAATTCAATCGCGAAGCGGAAATCCCTTGGCAGTTGACCGACAAAATTGCGCAACGCCAGCTTGCCATCCTTTGGCGCGAAGGAAGGCGGAAGCTGGATCAAAATGACGTCGAGTTTTGCTCCAAGGGGTTCGATGGCGTGAAGAAACGAACTTAACTCAGCACTGCAATCGTGTAGACGCGAAGTGTGCGTGATCTGTCGGGGAAGTTTACAGGTGAAACGGAAGCCAGCGGGGGTCATTTGGAGCCAACGCCGAACGCTATTTTCAGGGGGAACAGCATGAAAAGTTGAATCCACCTCAACTGCGGTGAAACAGTTGGCATAAAATTCCAACCAGCGACCTTCCGGCAAATCCGACGGGTAGAAAACGCCACGCCAGTCTTCAAAGCTCCACGCGCACGAGCCGATGCGTATCTTCTGCTGATCGGTGAGATTCAAAGCGAGATTGCAACGTTAGCCAGTCTTCCCTCCTTGGAAAAGGGTTCACTTCTGGAAAT